>OBLT010002376.1_pt1 | contig 11739 bp, 2 predicted proteins | sample 1518721 | NCBI WGS metagenome assembly OBLT01 (sample SAMEA3539307, study PRJEB22396) | soil metagenome | biome: tundra; feature: field; material: soil | place: USA | collected 2010-05 | depth 0.15 m | reverse complement strand
ATGAGTTACTGGTATTTGCCGGGCGGATGCGATTTCTACGGAAGCTTGCAGAACCTTTCAAAACCAATGAACGAGATCCCGTGGCGTGGAACAGGTGGCCGCCGTCACCCGATTGATCTTCGAGTGCGTCATGTGAACTTGTAATCCGCCTCAGAAAAACCGGTCCGCCCAAGGCCGCGAAAGCCAAGGTCTTACCGTCCGGGGACAAAGCGGCGGCGGTAACCCGGTTCTCGCTGACCTGCGCGGTCAACTGGGTCAGGACCGGCTCGGGGTGCGGGAAGAGGCGGTCGCGCATCAGCCAAAAGGCTGCGCCGGCCGCCAGGCAAGCAGCCAGAGCGGCGGCCAGCGGCCACGGAAACCTGCGGTTTCGCCTATCGGAGGTTGCCGACTGGATCCCGGCAAGTCTGCGTTCGACATCCTCCGCCGTCGGACGGCCCAGTGGGCCCTTGGCAAGCATGGGCCCGGCCTCCCAGGCCGCCAACGCGCGTTAGCGCGCCCTTTTTCATACCCCGTTGTGGCCGCAGGCCGTGAGCCATTCATAGGCAGAGCGGCCAGCAAACCCGTTATAATATTTCTGCCATGTTCCGTACCTCCGGGTGGGCTCTGCTCGTGCTGATCGTCGCAGGGGTGGTATCACTTATCGGCCAAACCACAAATAGCGTAGTGAGAGGCTTGATTCGCGATTCGATCACTGGAGAACCGCTCCCTTCCGCCACTGTTCTGTGCCAGAACTCGGAAACGAACACGGCCATTACAGTCTCAGCTTCTCCGCAAGGAACCTTCGGCCTAACGCTTCTGCCTCCAGGCAGGTATCAGATTCGTGCCACCGCCAAGGATCATCAGGATGTCGACATTGAGAATCTCGCTCTTCCGGTCGCCGGGATTCTGGAGATCGATCTCCAGCTACGGCCTCTATCTGACGTATGGGAACGTGGTCGGTACCGGAGCGTTTTTCTCCCGGGCTCTCGCACTCTCGTGATCTTCTATGGGCCCGACGTCGATACCAGTTACTCCGGCACGTTTGAGCCGCCGACAACCTCCGCAGCACGGCTCGATACTAGCGTTTCTGATGTTGTACCACCACAATTGATCAGCGACCTTCCGCTACAGGGACGGGATGTTTATACGGCGCTCGTGATGGAGCCCGGCGTTACCTCGGACAGCTCAACAACGCGGGGGATTGGCGTTTCCGTCAATGGGCAAAGGCCGGCATCGAGCAACTTCCTGCTCGACGGAGCCGAGAACAACGATTTTCTCCTGAGTGGACCATCTTTGCCATTGCCTCCTGAGGCCATCCAGGAATTCCGAATTTCTACTCGAAACTTCTCGGCTGAATACGGCAGAACGTCGGGCTTCGTCGTTAATGCTGTGACGCGTTCTGGCGGAAGCGTTTGGCACGGAATCGGCTACATGGACTTCAACAGCGCTAGTCTGAACGCAAATGACTTTCAGAACAATGCTCAGGGCCAGAAGCGTCTGCCATTTGTGCAGGAGAATGTCGGTGCAGAAGCTGGCGGTCCAGTTAGTGACGTGGTCGCGATCTCCGCTGCGCTCGACTACCTCGGAAGCAAGGGCGACGAACCGCCGGAGCAGATGGTCTTTCCGGCACCTTCATATATTTCCCAAATGGCCGCGGCTGATCCTGACAGCTTCGGCGTCCGGCTTCTGCAAAAGTATCCGGCCCCCTTAGGAACGACCACGCCGGGCGGAATGTATGAGGTTGCAAGGCTGAGCCCGACCGATACCTTAAACCGGTTGGTCGGTCTCACAAGGCTCGATTTTATGCCGCATCGGTTGAAGCATCATCTGACCGTGCGGCTCGCCGGGGATTGGCTATCTCGCCCCGATCTCTACTGGTCACCATACGCCGGCTTTTCAACGGCGCTTGAAGATCCCACAGCAGGAGCGATGGCGAATCTACAAAGTGTTCCGATCCCCAACTTCACCAACGAGCTTCGCTATGCCTGGAACTTCGACGACTTCGCATTTCCTCGGCCTCATCCGGAGATTCCGGATCTCCTTATCAACAGCACGAGCGTTCCTCTCCCCCAAGGCGGATCATTGATCACCAACGTTCAACTTCCGCAAGCCGGGCTCTTGTACGGTTATCAAAACCGTTGGCATTCCAATCAGCTCTCGGAAGCTCTCGGTTGGATGTACGGACGACACATTTTTAAATTTGGCGGAGATCTATTGCAACGAAGGATCGGCGGCTATCTCGCCCTCGGACAGGATGGCCGGCTCTCTTTCAACAGTCTGAATGAGTTTTTCCACGATGCTCCTTCTGAAATTCTTCTTGGCATCGATCGTCTCGCATATAATCAAGGGGTTTTTCGACCTCCAGCCTACAATCAGCAATACGTCAATCGGCAGTCGTCACTTTTCGCTCAGGACAGCGTAAGGATGACCGAACGTCTTTCGCTCAACTTCGGTGTCCGTTACGATGCTTTCGGCGCGCCCGCCAACACCGGACCGAACACGGTTGACATCGTGCAATTGGGCATTGGGTCGAATATCCAGACGAGGATCGCGGAAGCAACCGTGGTTCCAGGATCAGTCCACCAACAACTTTATACCCCGGACAAAAACAACCTGGCGGTGCGCTTTGGTTTGTCCTACGCTTTGAATGAGAACGCTAAGACCGTTGTCCGCGGAGGTTTTGGCACGTTCTACGATCGATCCTTCGACAATCTTTGGGAGAACCTGGCTCTCAACAACGTTTTGCTTCAGCCTGGCTTCCTGTTTCAGCCGGGTGTGCTTTCTACGGGCCAGTTCAACTACTCCATGCCCCTCACCACCGAACTCGCCGGCGCAGTCCCCGGCGCTTCAAACTTCGACCGTTTGACCATGTATCAGCCAGGGATTCGCACTCCCTACGTTAATAGTCTCTTTTTTGGCCTTCAGCGCCAGCTTGGCCAAGGAATGACACTCGAAACAAACTATACTGGGTCATTCGGACGTGAGTTGATCACCACCGATCGGGTAAATCGCACGGATAGCGTTAACGAGCCGGATGGGTCGATGACTTCACTCAATCCTGCCCTTCCAGAGATCCTCTATCGCGGAAATCAAGGCGATTCTGACTACAATGCCCTAACCGTGAAGGTGACGGGTTCTCGCGCTAGCACGACGTTTCAGTTCGCCTATACGTGGAGTCATTCGATCGATAATCAAAGTGAACCGCTCAACGGCGAATTCGATGATCTCAGTGAGACGAACATTTCCGGGAGTACTGGAAATCCAGGCGTGTCGGCATTTGCGCAGCAGTTCGCAAGCGGATTGGATCGCGGGAACTCGGATTTCGACCAGCGGCACAACTTGGTCGGAATGGGTGTTTGGCGGCTGCCGGGAATACTCCGCAACTGGCGGATCTCGGGGCTCGGTGCGATCCGTTCCGGGCTTCCGTACACAGCCTACGCGGATCTGGGATCTCCGCTTTACAATGCGCGCACGAATCTGATCGAGCCCACCGGCTGGCGCGCCGATCAGCCTGTAGCCGGCGGCAAGTTGATCCTAAATCCTTCCGCCTTCCAAAACCCTCCGCCGGGGGTCCTTGGAAACACTGGGCGCAACGCGTTCCCTGGGCCTGGATTTTTTAGCGTCGACGTTAGCCTCAGCCGCTCCTTCCATCCGCGCCGCCTTCCAGAATCAACCCGGATGGTTGTCCGCGCCGATCTTTACAACTTTCTCAACCATGCCAATTTGAACGACCCGGTAGCAGCTCTCGGCAGCCAGGGTTTTGGAGTGGCTACCTACGGCCGTCAGACCCAAGCCTATGGCACCCCCATCCTAACGCCCCTACAAGAGACATCGCGCCAGATTCACCTGATGGCTCGATTTGAGTTTTAGCTCTGAGGCATGATCCAGAACGATGTCTAGATGCAAGGGTGCTTCCGGGCCTGTCCCGTTGAAGCACCGCAGGATTTGCGGGCTGAGACGAAAGATTCGTCGCCACCAGTCGCCACCGGAATACGAGGTGCCGTCTGGCAGTACGCCCTAGGGAAACCCTGGCGTGAAGCATCCGAGTCCCGTTTCGATCACTCGTCCCTCGACCCAACCAGACAGCATCCCCCAATGTGACACTTGCGGTCGCGAGAACCGTTGGATCAACGCGTTTCTACTTGGTTCGCCGGCGTAGAGGAACCCGCTGAGAGGCTTTGTCAACTACATCGCGTAAGCCTGCGCGGCGCCATTCTTGTCCTTGATTTTGCTGGTAAGAAGGCTCGGTTGTAGCGGAGATAAGGGGAAGAATTGGGCGCTAATCGAATCGCCGCCCGGCAATACTCGATGGCACCGGCCATATTTCCGCGCTCCCGAAAGGCCAGTGCCAAGTTGTGTCTGGGGTACGCCTAAAACGGAGCCCGGCGGATGGCGTCTTGAAAGCGGGAACACCCGGTCGTAGCTCAAAAGCTGTCGTGCGCGTCTGGCCATTTTGCCAGTCTCAGCACCAGACCCGATGGTCTGAACCGTTTTCCGCCACTATCGATCCCGCGCCGCGGGGCATCCCAACGCTGGCCGAGTACCCAGCGCCTTCATCCGGGTGCGGATCTCCGATCGCATGCCGGCCGCCGTGCCGGCGGCATAGGCGGAACAGTAAGCTGCAATCGCCGCAGCTTTATCCCCCAAGCTGCGTTCGAGATCTCCAATGGCTTCTAGCAAGCGCGGCTGTGGCGCCTTCGGGTCAATGCCATCCCGCAACTCCTGCAATGCCTGCTTGGAATCACTTGCCGCCAACAACTGTGCCAGCCGCAGGCGCGCTGCCAGGTACTCCGGACGAAGCTTGAGAATCTCGCCGTAGCGCTGGATGGCGCGAGAAGTTTCATGCCAGTGGTCCAGCGCCTCGGCCAACGCAATCAACGACGGCAGGTGGGGCGGGGTCTGGGCGATGTTTTCACCCCAGAGCCTCTCGGCTTCGACGCGTCCGGTAGTATCATGGGCCAGAATCAGCGCCCGGTTGTAACGGAGAGCGAGAAGGTCGGCGGGTTCTGGATTGTGCCCCTCGGCATCCTTCAGCCGGGCCAAGGCTGCGTCCCTTCTCCCCTGGCTGGCATCGAGAAGACCCTGTGCGATCATGATGCGGGCACGCGCCGGCTCCCGGGAGGCCTTGTCCAGAGCATCGCGGTAAGCCTGCGCGGCGCCATCCTTATCGTTTATTTGCTGATAGAGGAGGCCCAAGTTGTAGCGCAGATACGAATAATCGGGCGCCAGCCGAATCGCCGCCCGGTATTGCTCGATGGCGCCGGCCAGATTTCCCCGCTCCCGCAAGGCCAATGCCAGGTTGTGCTTGGGATAGGCCCAAAACGGAGCCCTTCGGATGGCATCTTGAAAAGCGCTAACCGCGCGATCGTAGTCCGGAAGCTGCAGGTAGCCGATGCCTAGGGCATTCCAAGTGTAGGCTTCGCCCGGAGCCAAACGGGCTGCCTCCTCCAGCTTCGACATGCCCTCAACATAGAGATGCTGCCCAATCAGGGAGCGCCCTTCGCAGAAGAGGGACTTGGCAGTTAGCTGATGGGCTTCGGGCGTCAGCTGCGCGGCGGCGCGAAACAACTGCGCGCCGCGGTCGAATTGGACAGCCGGCTGCGGCACTTCGTCGCCCTTGAGGTATTCCAGCAACACCCTTTCCCCGGCGTTCTCCAGCGCCACTCGCAGCCGGTTCTCCTCCTCCAGATAGCTGTCGCGATCCGCGGCGAATTGGCGTCGCAAGTCGTCGAGGCGGTCGGATGCGCTATCCGGATCGTTCGGTAAGATTCGGCCCTCGGCGATGGCGCGGCGAAACGCCGCGACCGTCGGGAACGGCAACGCAGGCAAATCAATCCCGCGCGACTTGTTATTCGCTAGCACCCCGTGGGTAGGGTAATCGAGTAACTCAATCCCTTTCTGATGGACGTCCGCAACGATCGCGATATTCCGGGCAAGCAAACCCAGTTCCTGCGGGTTCTGTTTGGTACTGGTGGCATCGAAGACCTTATCGGTCACATAGTGGATGAGCAAGTTCAGTGTGATGGTGTTGGCATGCGTGTCTCGATTCGCCTCGCCCGTGTTCAGGCCGCGCAAGAGGAAATAGGAAAAAGCGCCGTGGCCGCCGCCGTATTGCAGTCCTTCCTCGGATGTTTCGTCGCCGCGGCTGGCGGCAAAGGCGAAAATGTCAGGACGAGAACGGACCTGGCTCTGAAAATCGTCGTCCAAGCGGGAGCGGAAATCCCCGATTCGGGCCGCATGGCAGACATCCAGAAAAATCATCACGCGGCCCGCATGGCAGCGGCTGGAATCCAGCAGTTCGAGCAGACGCTGCATAGGAATCGCGGTCGAGGAAAGCTTCTGCAAATCGCTCTCCGAGGTGAGCAGATAAGGCTTGTTCGTTTTCCCCTCGATCACCCCGTGGCTGGCCATGAACAGCATCACGGTGTCTTTGGTCTGCGCCTTGGCGATCAAAAAATCCACCAGGCCGTTCTCGATGGCGCTTACAGTGGCGTCGCCATTGATCAGCCGCTTGAGTTGCAGGTCGTCTATCAGTTTCCCGCCTCGAGGCAGGTGCAGGTAGTCGCAGAAACTGAGCGCATCGGCGGCTGCGAACTTCAGTTGGTTGTTCCCCAGATGGGGGAATTCGGAAATCCCGATGACCAAGGCATACGTGCTACCGCCAGTTGGCGCGGGTGCATTGTTGACTATGACGCCGCGCGCCGTATTCGTGTTCCGCAAGGGACCGACCCATGCGGGGCTTCCCAGCAGTTGTGCCACCTGCTCGAAATCGCGCCGCGCATCATCATGCAGTCCGAACCGCTGATACAAAGTGGCGCGGGCCAGCAGGGCAAGAACGTCCAGGCGGTTTTGTGCCAGCGCTGCGTTTAGCGGCTGCATTCCGGCTTCCAACTCCGTGCGTTGCGCAAGGTCAAGCGCGCCCAGTCTCGAGGCCAACGGGCCGCCAGAGGCTGGCGCGCCTTGCAGCGTGTTGACAAGGCTCGCACCGTAGTCGTCAGGCCCCTCGTTGTCGGCGTACACTTTCGGCAAAACACAGGTGCCCACCTTCGCCTGGCTGGCGGGCTTGCCTCTTTCGAACTTGTAGCTCTGCCGAGAAAAGGCGACGGACGCTTCTGTATTCCAGAAGACCGCCCTTTTGGATGGGCAGAAGACTACTTGCGTACTGCCGCCCCCGGCGGTGGCAATAGAATCGCCCGAAAAGAGGAGTTCGCCACCTGTTAAGGGAATCCAGGTCTGGTCTCTGCGGCGGTTCACCTGGCTGGTTTTGGCGCTCAGTACCAGACCGACGGGCTGAACAAGTTGGCTGTCGGCGCGAACCGTGCGGACGCCCAGCAGCGCGAGGGCTGCAAGCGAGACTAGCATCGAGCACCAGTGCGGCGCAATCAGGCGTGGGAATGCCATTCGTTGGACTCTCCAGTATAATGCCTTTCTCATTTCCCGCTCGGCTGAACGCTAGTCCTCGCGGCCGGCCCTTTGGGTGACAGGCCAGATCTTCGCCAGACCAACGAGGAATTTGTGGGAGGTTTATTGCGCTAATCAGCGACGAGCGATTCCGTCGTGGGCGCGCTGATCGCATGTGGAAGCAATGCCACCAATATCAGGGTCAAAGTACCAGGGCCCAAGCTTCCTCCGGACCCTGCGGCGACTTTATCCCTATACTTCTGCCCCGCCGCTACCGAATCCGCGTGGAAGAAATAGACCACGAGGGACTGAGATCTCGAAAACCTCAACTAATGGTGGTGGCCGGTTCCATCGAACCGTCGCAAAATCACGTGAATGCTTTGGCCATGGACGAGAGGTCGACAGAAAGCCTTCCCAATCCGCTGGATAGAATGGCTTCGGCACTGCACCGCGACGCCGGTCGATCCGATGACCGTTCGGGGGGGACCATGCTCTAATGGCGATCCGGGCCGCACCGAGAAGGGTGGAGCCGGCGGCAACCTTCGCGGGCCGGGCGATGAAAGCACGAGAGGCGCGGCCCGGTGGGACGCTGTGGTTGCGCATCTCTTGGTGCTTGTGTATACTATCCTCACCGGCGGTTCGGCGGTCTGGCGTGGCTGTCCAGGCGCCGTTTCCGAACCAGCCTCAGATAGACGCAGTGGACGGTGCGAGCGTTACGGGGGGGCTTATGAGCGTTCCAACTTACGGCAATACACGGCCATCAGTGCTGACGGGCGGATCTCTGTCTCGGGCAGACCGATTGGTTCCCCGATTTTTCATGGCCGTCATTCTTCTGCTTTTTATGGTCGCGCCCGCGGCTAACGCACAATGTTCCTTTGTCAGTGTATCGGGAAGCGGATTCTACAACTGGGTTGGAACGAACGCCTACGTGCTACCTGCGGGAGGTACGGGGACCTTAAGTTTTAATTTTACGGGCGCGGGCTGCACCTGGGAGTTGTATTTTGAAAATGGCGACACTAACGGGATTACGTTGCCAGGCGACGGATCCCTCAATCTTAGTGGAACCAGCTCTGGCACGTCGGTCTCACTCGCAATCAGCGTGGCTTCCGATGCGGCTTCGGGCTTTACGACCGCGTCGCGGGGCGCAACCTGGCAGATGGAGGTGAATGGAGCCATTGTCGGAATCTTTAACATCTACCAGAACTCTTCTGGCTGTGCTGCCTCTCTTTCTCCCTCGAGCGCATCGGTTGCCGCGTCCGGCGGAAGTGGATCGTTTAGCTTGAATGTGCCTTACTGCTGGTACGACTACAACCTCAGCCCTTCTGGCGAGAATTGGTTTAACACTTCGATCTCTACGACAAGTGGGGTTATCCAACTGAATGGATCGGGGCCAACCTTCTTTTATGGCACGATTAATTACACGGCGACGGCGAATGCGACGACCTCGGCGCGCAGTGCGAGCTTCAGCGTTGTACAGCCAAACGCCGTCAGTTTTACTGTCAATCAGGCCGCGGGCACGTCGCCCTCCGTCACACTGATCGCGGATCCGCCATCGCTCACTGTAACTTCGCCAGTGAACGGACCCGATATCACACAGACGATCAACTTCACTTCCAGTAGCTCTTCGACGCCGGTAGACATTACGAATGTGACCGACGATGCCACACCCTGGGATTTTGGCTCGTGGTCCCCGGGCCCAACGCCTTCGTCAATGCCCATTACATTTTATCCGGCGGGCCTTAACATAGGTACGTACACCGATACGTTTGTGGTGACCTCCAGCGCATCGAACAGCCCTCTAAACATCCCAATCACTTTCAACATTGTTGCATCATCTTCCAGTGGACCGCCCGGGTTGGGAGTGAGTCCGAGCACACCAATCACCAATTGCTGCGTGCCAGTTGGAAGTCAGGTTAACCTCACTCCTACTCCCATCAGTCTGACCAGCAGCAATTCTACGCAAATCGGCTTCTCGGTGACCACTCAGACGAATAACCAGATTGGCGGCAACTGGCTTTTGGTGAGCTTGGGCGCCGGTTCGGCGTCCTCTCTGACAGGCACAACACCCGCAAGCCTGACTGCCGTCGCAAATATGCAGGGATTCGTGCCCGGGACTTACGCCGCCACAATTTCCATTAAGCCGCTTACGGCTTCCTCGTCCGGCACCCAAACGATCCAGGTTAGCGTGACGGTGACTGGCTCGGACAGTCTCATAATCAGTTTTGCGCCCATGTTAACCAGTTCGACAATGCCGCTAACGATAACGCCGCCGAGCACCAAGGGTATCATCACAGTGCAGAGTTCGAACGGTAACTTGCCGTTGAGCTTCAATGCGACAGCAACGGTCACAACGCCTCCGGGAGGAAATTGGCTTCAAATCAACGCATCGTCGCCGGAAACAAATGCAACGGTTTCCGTTACGGCTGAAACAGCGGGGCTTGCCAACGGAAATTACGAAGGCGAAATCGATGTATACGATAGCAATGGCGTCGCTGAGACGATCATTAACGTCACTCTCACGGTGTCAGGGTCAGCGCCGAACGGTTTCACAGTCAACCTGGGCTATCAGTTTGCCCTGTCCTTTTCCGGCACGCCCCCGGCCGGCGCCGGATTCACCATTACGCCCCACATACCCGGATTCACCATCGCCCCATTTGGTAGTCAGGATCTTCCCTTCCAGACCTGGAACGGCACGCTGACGGCCAACTTCTTCGGCAATCCCTATAGTGGTATGAATTTCGTTGGATCGATGCCCCACGTAGCCTCCGGCGGCGGCCAATGGACGACCACATTCACGTTATTGAACGACGGTGCGACAACCGCGAATGTCACTCTCAACCTCTTCGACGACAATGGCAACCCATTGCCATTGCCGCTCACATTCCCGCAGGGATCTCCAAACCAGACCACCGCGACATTCACCGGCGTGCTGGATGCCGGTGCGGGGCTGGTGATCGAGACCGCGGGCTTAAACGATCCGCTGGTGGAAGGCTGGGCCCAACTGCTAAGCGACGGCGACGTCAGCGGCTTCGCGGTTTTCACTGATAACGTGACCGCACAGCAGCAGCAGCAAGCGGTAGTGCCCTTGCAGAGCCTCAATCTCCCCGCATACCTGCTGTGGTTTGACAATACCAACGGGTTTTCGACCGGTGTGGCGCTGGCGAATGAATCCACGCAACCCGCCACGATGACCTTAGTCATCAGGGATGACAGCGGCATGGAGATTACGACGCAGACGATCCAGCTACCGGCGCAGGGCCACAAGGCTTTCGTTCTCGCAACTTATTTTCCAATGACTGCGAACCTGCGGGGGACCGTGGAGTTTGATGAGCCGGCCAATGGACAGATCAGCGTCCTGGGGCTCAGTTTCAATCCCGCGTCGGCTTTCACTTCGATTCCGGTTACACCACTGCAGGGTGCTGGCAGCCGCAGTCCGGCTAGCCAGCCCGTCACTAACCTTGGCGGCAATCGGCCGCGGAGTTCCCAATTGCCGGCGAACAACAGTTTCACAGTCAACCTGGGCTATCAGTTTGACCCGTCCTTTTCCGGCACGCCCCCGGCCGGCGCCGGATTCACCATCACGCCCCACATACCCGGATTCACCATCGCCCCATTTGGTAGTCAGGATCTTCCCTTCCAGACCTGGAACGGCACGCTGACGGCCAACTTCTTCGGCAATCCCTATAGTGGTATGAATTTCGTTGGATCGATGCCCCACGTAGCCTCCGGCGGCGGCCAATGGACGACCACATTCACGTTATTGAACGACGGTGCGACAACCGCGAATGTCACTCTCAACCTCTTCGACGACAATGGCAACCCATTGCCATTGCCGCTCACATTCCCGCAGGGATCTCCAAACCAGACCACCGCGACATTCACCGGCGTGCTGGATGCCGGTGCGGGGCTGGTGATCGAGACCGCGGGCTTAAACGATCCGCTGGTGGAAGGCTGGGCCCAACTGCTAAGCGACGGCGACGTCAGCGGCTTCGCGGTTTTCACTGATAACGTGACCGCACAGCAGCAGCAGCAAGCGGTAGTGCCCTTGCAGAGCCTCAATCTCCCCGCATACCTGCTGTGGTTTGACAATACCAACGGGTTTTCGACCGGTGTGGCGCTGGCGAATGAATCCACGCAACCCGCCACGATGACCTTAGTCATCAGGGATGACAGCGGCATGGAGATTACGACGCAGACGATCCAGCTACCGGCGCAGGGCCACAAGGCTTTCGTTCTCGCAACTTATTTTCCAATGACTGCGAACCTGCGGGGGACCGTGGAGTTTGATGAGCCGGCCAATGGACAGATCAGCGTCCTGGGGCTCAGTTTCAATCCCGCGTCGGCTTTCACTTCGATTCC
>OBLT010002373.1_pt1 | contig 11763 bp, 12 predicted proteins | sample 1518721 | NCBI WGS metagenome assembly OBLT01 (sample SAMEA3539307, study PRJEB22396) | soil metagenome | biome: tundra; feature: field; material: soil | place: USA | collected 2010-05 | depth 0.15 m | reverse complement strand
GACCATTCACCGAGCCGCCGTACCCTCGCGGTCATACCCTACTGAAATAGGTTCTTAGCCCAGCGAAGTTGGGCTACAGTCGCTTCGGCGGTCGGGTACAAAATGATGCCTGTCTGGCCAGCGAAGTTCCCCAAGTGGCTGTACTATTGGGTCCGTCGTCCAGAAAAGCCTCAAGCGAAGTACAGTTTGCGGCCCGGAGGATCGATATTGCGGGAGGCAGATGGGTAGACGTCGCCCGAAGGTTCTGATCGTCGATGGAAACAAGGAGGCATCGCTTGCGCTCCATCACGTCCTTTATGATGGCAACGAGCATTTCGACGTCCTGCTCGCAACCTCATCGGACGTAGCGAGAGATATCATGCGCGACGTGAGCGTGGACGTGCTCATCACGGACGTCGATCTGCCTGGCGCGAGCGGCGTGGACCTCGTCTGCTGGGGCGCTATCGAGTTCCCCGAAACTTTGTTCGTGGTGCTTACCAACGACGACGTCAGTCAGTTGGAGCAACGCATCTCGCAACTTGGCTGCATGCGTCTTCTGCCAAAGCCATGTGAGCCAAAAGAAGTGCTAAAGATCGTCAACGAAGCGCTCGATTGCATACATCGCTTGTCCGGATGCTTCTCGGCTCTTTCCGCAGCAGACCTGATTCAAATGCTTTGTCTAGCCCAAAGGACCGCCGCGCTTCGTATCACCGCCCATGGTGAGGTCGGCGCCGTCATGGTGAAGGAGGGCAAACTCTTTCACGCGTCTTGGGGCAAGCTCGTCGGACACGAAGCTCTTTGTGCCATCCTGGACGCCCAGGACGGCGTCTTTCGGACCACGCCCCTGTCCGAGGACGCCGAGCCGAACATTCACAGCAACTGGCAGTTCGCCTTGATGGAAGCCGTGCGCACGCTCGACGAGCGCGCCAACTCGTCGCCGCGCCAGTCCGGATCCTTCCCGGCCATTCGTGTCGAGGATTCCGTGCTCGACAAGAAGTCCCCGCACGCTGTCGGCAACGATCCCCTCGAGCGCAGGGGCATGAACCTCCTCGTAGCCACCGAGTCGCGCAAGGCACCTCGGCCGGTCGGCGCGGCGGCCTCGCTGGTCGACAAGGGATTTGCGGCCCTGCGCGCCGGTAAGGTAGAAGAGGCGCGCCAGTGCTGGCTGGCCGCCAAAGAGCTCGATCCCGATAACCGTTCCCTGGATCTCAACCTGAAAAAACTAGAGAGCAAGTCGACACGCTAGATCGGCGCGGCTTCGCGTGTCGCCTGGTGTATCGCGTGGCGTGTTGCCCAAATTGGAGGACAGCATGGGTCCGTCTGAAACAAGGGATGAATTGCAAGGCCTGCTGGTGGTCATGGCTTCGCTGTCGCATGGCCTGGAACAAGTTCTCGGTCGCGGGGCCGAGACCGTGACCTTTCGCTCGGGCAGAACCGTCGGCCTCAAGAGCAGCATCACCGAGAAGGAAAGCGACATCCTGGTCGCGCTTGGTAAGGTGGGCGACGCGCTCAAGGCCAACGGTATCGAGTGGCCATTCGAGGCGTGGAAGCCGGCCTCGGAAAAGAGCTTCATCTACGAGAAGGACGGCAAGCAGGCGGTGAAACTGGTATTTCGGAACTGCATGGTTCGCTGTGCCCTCTTCCGCTACGGGCACGAGCAGAAGCAATCGCTGTGCATGATGAACCACGGTCTGTTCTGTGGGTACGTGCAGAAGATCACGGGCAAGCGCGCCGAGCTGGACATCCTGCACGCCGGGGAAAACGCCTGTCTCAAAGAGCTCTTGCTGCAAGGCTAGGAGAAACCAATGGCCAAGGTAACCGTCTCGTTCGAATGGCTGTCCGGCTGCTCGGGCTGCGAGCTTTCCATCGTCGACTTGCACGAGCGTTTGCTTGCCGTGCTGGAAGAAATCGACATCGTCCGCCTGCCCATCTTGATGGACGTGAAGGACTACCCCAAGGCCGCTCTCGGCATCGTCACCGGCGCCCTGCGCACCGATCACGACGTGGAATGCGCGAAGAAAATGCGCGCCAGTTGCAAGGCCATTTTGGCCTTCGGCACCTGCGGCGTGTACGGCGGGCCACAGGGATCGGGCTATGCCCACGCGCAAAGCGAGCTGGCGGACGCGGCGTTCGTGAAGAATCCGACCACCTCCACGCACTTCGTGCCGGACAAGGGCCTGCCCAAGTTGCTCGAAGAAGGTGTGCTGCCCCTCGATGCCGTGATTCCCGTGGATCTCTACCTGCCCGGTTGTCCGCCGCACGCATTCTACGTGTTCGAGGCGCTCAAGTCCGTGCTGCACGGCAAGCCGCCCGAGTTCGGCGAGCACAACGTGTGCTTCCACTGCGACCGCCACATGAAGCACACGGAAGTCTCGGCCCTGCGCCGCGTGCACGAGGGACCGATGGAGCAGGACACGTGCTTCCTCTCGCAAGGGATCTTGTGCATGGGCAGCGCGACGCTCGACCGCTGCCGCGGCGCCTGCCCGACCCGCGGTATGCCTTGCTCGGGTTGCACGGGCCCGTCGGAAGCCATCGTGCTTGAACCCAATCGCGATATCCGCACCGAGATCGCCACGCGTATGTCCATGATGACCAAGATCCCCAAGCCCAAGATCACCGCCGAGATCGAGAAGCAAGCCAAGACCTACTACGCCTACGCCATGGCCTCGCCGGTGTTTCGCCAGAAGCCGACGTTTCTTTTGAGGCGCTGGATCGCACAGCAAGGAGCAGCCCGATGAGCCGCCAACTCACCATCAATCCCGTCACGCGCATCGAGGGTCACGCCAAGGTGCACATCGAAATCGGCGACGACGGCAAGGTCGGCGCGGCCACGCTGCACGTGCTCGAATTCCGCGGCTTCGAGCGCTTCGTCCAGGGTATGCAGGCCGAGCTGATGCCCACGCTCACCACGCGCATCTGCGGGACATGCCCACACGCCCATCACCTAGTCTCCGCCAAGTGTCTGGATGCCATGTTCTCGGCGCCGCCGCCCAAGGCGGCCTTGCTGCTGCGCCAGCTGCTCAACTGCGGCAGCATGATCCATTCCCACGCCATCCATTTCTTCGCCCTGGCCGGCCCCGATCTCTTCCTCGGAGAATCGAGCCCAGTGGCCAAGCGCAATCTTGTCGGCCTACTCGAAGCCGCGCCCGACCTGGCCAAGAAGGCCCTGCGCCTGCGCAGCATCGGCCAGACCATGGTCGAGATCGTCGGCGGCCGAGGCACGCACCCGGTGACGGCGGTGGCGGGGGGAATGTCTTTCGCACTCACGCCGCAGAACCACGACACGCTCAAGCTGCTGGCCGCCGAGGCGCTGGAGCTGGCCAAGGTGGTTCTCGATGCAGGCAAGAAGGCTTTGCTCAAGGATCCCAATCTGCTGACCCGACTGCCGCTTGCCACAAGCGACATGGGAACCTTGCAGGGCAAGACCCTCGATCTCTACGACGGCAGGCTGCGTGTGCGCCGGCCCGACGGCAGCGTGGCCCTGGATTTCGCCGCCGCCGACTACGCCACCCATCTCGTCGAGGAAGCGCTGCCGCATAGCTACGGCAAGCAGGTCTTGCTCAAGGACGCAAGCGGCACCACGCAACCCTACCGCGTCGGCCCGCTGGCTCGTCTCAACTGCGCCGAGGCCACGGGCACACCGCTGGCCGATGCGGCCCTGGCGGAATTCAAGAAGGCGTGCGGAAATCCCTCGCACCAGATTGTCGCCGGGCACTGGGCGCGCCTGGTGGAACTGCTCCACTGCGCCGAAAAGGCCGTGGCCATGTTGCAAGACGAGGCCATTCGCTCGCCCGAGGTGCGTACCGCCCCCGGCGCCATCAACCGGCACGCCGTGGCCCACATCGAAGCCCCGCGCGGCGTGCTCATTCACGACTACCACGTGGACGCGAACGCCATCATCGAGTCGGCCAACTTCGTGGTGGCCACCCAGCACAACATCGCCAGCATCAACACCACCATCAAGAACGCGGCCACGCTTTTGCTCGGCAAGAGCGACGCCGAGTTGCTCGACGGCGTGGAATTCGCGATCCGTTGCTACGACCCGTGCCTGTCTTGCTCCACCCACCGGGTGGGGCAAATGCCCATGGAGATCAATTTGTGGCAGGACGGCCGCACCATCCGCACGGCGAGGAGGTAACCCATGCCCACGGTTCAAATCGAGGAAGCCGGATGCCGCGACTGTGGCCTGTGCATCGAGATCTGCCCGACCAAGGTGTTTGAAGAAGAAGCTGGCAAGAAGCTGGCCAAGGTCGTGCGCCAGGACGACTGCATCGGTTGCACCTCGTGCGTCTACCTGTGCCCGTCGCGCTGCCTGACCGTGACCGACGTGAAACTGCAGCGGCCGTTTCACCGCATGGAGAGCAACGCCGCGCTGGTCTCGCACTTTCTGCAGCAAGTTCCCGCGACAGAGCAGCTGACCCTGGCCGACTACAACGAGGCGCTGAAGGATACGCACGTGCGGCTCAAGGCCCTGTCCGACGCGTTCAAGGAGATCATGGGGCGCGGACAGAAGGCAGTTGGTCGTTCGGCCGGCAATCTGGCCGCGGCGCACATGCCTGAGATGTACGAAACCACCGCGATGGCCGATCTGATGGCTGGCCTGCGCAAGCGTTTCGTCCACGCCTTCGATTTCGACGTGAAGGTCGAGGCGGACGGTACCACCGTGTCCTTGACCTTCCCGACCTGCGCCTTGCACAAGGTGGTGACCGCGCAGGGCGAGATCGTGGGCAGCGCCAACCTGTGCGAGCTGTTCCACGAGTATTTCGCCGGCCTGATGAGCGCTTTCTCGGGGAAGAGCTACACCGTCGCCAACCTCGGCACCGTCGGCCAGTGTACGATGAAATTTCAGATCCGAAACTAACCGCACCTTAGGAGGAATGGACCATGGCTTCTCGAACAGAAAAAATGCAGGACATCTTGCGCGGCCTTCGTGGGGCCTCGCCCGACATCATCGGCGCCGCGGTGGTAAGCATCGACGGATTTATCGTTGCCTCGGTTTTGCCCGCCGAAGTCGACGAGGAGTTGGTCTCGGGCATGGCGGCGGCCATGCTCGGTGTCGGCGAGCGCATTTCGTCCGAGCTCATGGCCTCGGTCATGGAACAGGTCTATGTGCGCAGCGAGAAGGGCTACGTGGTCCTCAACGCGGTCGGCGCCGATTCGGTGCTGGTGGTGCTTACCAGCAAGGACGCCAAGCTCGGCCTTGTGTTTATCGAGGTCAAGCGGCGCTGCGCTGAGCTGGGCAAAGCCATCGCCGCTTCGGCCTAGAGGCGGCCATGATGGCGCCGGGGTCCGCGCATCGACTTGATGGCGGTGCGATAGCCCAACTCTCCGCGTCCGTGCGCTATGCGCTGGCCGCGGGACTGCTACTCGTGGGCGTGGCCGACCTGGCCGCCATCGATCTCGTGCTGCTGCCTCGCTATGTGGGCGGTGCCACGCGCTTTGCCCCGGTTTTGCCGGTGCCGCCCGCGGCGACTGGGCCCAGCAGCCAGGCCGCGTTCGCGCCGCCGCCAGCCCCCGAGCAGACGCCACCACCGCCCGCCGAACCCGCGCCAGCTGCCCCCGCGCCAGCACCCCCAAAAGTGGCCGAGAACCCCGCACCCACGTTCCCCAACCTGCTCTTCGCCAGGAACACAAGTTGGCTGTCACCGGCGGCGCGAGAAACCCTTGCCCGGCTGGCCGCGACCCTTGCCGAGCAACCAAGCCGGCGCGTTGCGATCGACGGACACACCGACAACTCTGGACCCGAAGAGCTCAATCGCGCGCTGTCGCTCGAACGCGCGCGACGGTGCGGTGATTGGCTGGAAGACCGCGGCGTCGATCCCACACGCATCGAAATCCAGGGTTTCGGCTCGTCCCGCCCACTGGAGGGCGACCGAACGCCTGTGGCCCAGGCGCACAACCGAAGGGTCGAGATAGACCTTCGCTGAGGTTTTTCATGTCGCTCTTCGCTTACCTCGTAGTCGCCAGCCTCGTCGCCGCACTGGCCTTCTTTCTGGCCGGCTTTCTGCTGCGCTCCCCGCGCATGGGCGGCGCGGATCTGGGCAAAGAGGTCGGTCGGCGCGAGACCCTGGAAGGCGAGAGCGAGCGCCTGAGCGAGGAACACGAGCAACAGAAGACGAATGCGGCCGCGCTCGCCGAGGCCAAGGCGGAGTGCAAGGCCGAAGCGAGCGCACGAAAGCTGGAAGAGGAAAAGCGAGCCCTCGCGGAGCGCGAGCGAGACAGCGCGCGAGCCGAGGCCGAGCGCCTGTCCGCCAAAGAGCGAACCCTGGCCGAGCGTCTGCACATTGCCGAGGATGAGAATCGCGCGGCGTTTGAACGCCAGGAGAAAGAAGCCGAAGCGTGGGGCGCGCAACTGCAAGCGAGCAAGGCCGAGCAGAAACGCCAGGACCAAGTCCTGCGCGAGGAGATCGAGCAGCTCCGCGCCAAGGCAATCCGACAGGAGACCGAACAAGCACGGTTGGTGAGGGATGTGGAGCAGCGGCGCCACGAGGTCGGCAGGTTGGAGTCGGAGCAAGCACGACAGAACCAGGATGTGGATGGCGAGCGGGAGGGTCTGGAAAAAGCGCTCTTGGCCGCCGAAGAGCGCGAGCGCGAAGTGCTTCATCGGCTCGCCGAGGTCGAGGTTTCGTGGCAAGGAAAGGTGAATGCGGCCGAGGAGGCGTTGCGCTCGATGCAGGCGGCGGTGCGGGCCGAAAAGCAACAGCTCGCCGATCAGCTTGCGCGTGCCGAGGCGACGAGCCAGGGCGAACGCGACGAGAAGCGGGATCTCGCAACACGCTTGCGTGCGCTCGATGAGGCTGTCGTGCACGAACGCCAACAGGGCCGGTCCGCAAGCGAGGCGCTGCGCGCGGCTGAGACTCGGCTGGCCGATCTGGATCGTCTGGCGCAAGAGAACTCGGAGCTGCGCGAGCAACAGGCGGAGTTCGTGCGCGAGGCCAAGTGGCAGGCAGGGCGCGGGGACGAGGCCAAGGATGTCAAGGTCGAGCTGGCCGCAGCCCAGGCCAAGCTGGCCGAGCTCGGGCGGACGCTCGAGGAAAATCGCAGGCTGCGCGACGAGGCGGCCGAGCTGCGCCAGCTGCAAGAGGCCAGCGGCGAGCTGGAGCGTTTGACCACCGCCCACAAACAGCTGCGTCTGGACGCCGAGCTGATGGCGCGGCGGCTGCAAGAGCTGATGCAAGATCGCAACGAGCTGGTTTCCCTGCGTTCCCAGGCCGCGGAAGCCGCGTCGCTGGTCGAGGAGGTCGCATATCTGCGCCGGCGTGAAAAAGATCTGGAGGCACAACTCTACGCCAGCGGCATGTATGCCAGCCGTGAGATTCCGGCCATCAGTGGCGAGTTGCTTGCTCAAACCCCAGTTTCCAATATGGAGACCAACCTGCATTCGCTGGTGGGCGCCGGTGGTCCGCGCACCGCCGTGCTGGCCGACGCCCAGGGCTTCCTGATTGCAAGCGCGGGGGAATCGGCGGCGCAAGAAGGGCTGGCGGCTTTCGCAGCCGTGGCTGGCGAGATGGTTTCGCGCGCGCGCATGCTGCTGCCGTTGGCCGACGTGGATTCTGTGCGCGTCACCGACCGCAACAGGATGGTGCTGACTTGCCATCTGTTCGACAGCGCTGGCGAAGGGCTGGGCATGGCTACCCTGGGACCGGGCGAGCCCGAAGCGGCCAACACCGAGCGGGCCATCGTCGAGCTGGCCGCCCTGGTGTCGGGTGCGGAGCCCGCCTTGGACCAAAAACCGGACCAAGAACCGAAGCCCGCGACCTGATGGCTCGGGTATTCGCCCGAGCCGACCTGAAATCGCATTTTCATGCTCCAATCGCCCGGCTGCAGGACTGGCGCTTGTGGATGATCTCCTGGCGCGCGGCAAACTGGACCACTGTCATCTCCTAATCTCCACAGCGCCGCAGTTGCCTATACGTACGTCGCATGACAAGATGATACGTACGTATGAAGGCAACCATTCGAAAGATGCCAGCTGGCAAGTTGACGGCGTCGCGTTTGCGGGCGGATGTGTACCGGGTGCTCGACGGCGTTCTCGAAACAGGTGTTCCCGCTGTGGTTGAGCGGCGCGGACGCACGCTGCGCATTGTGGCGGGCAAACCCGTTGGCCGGCTTGATTGCCTGGTGGCTCGACCTGACTTCATCAAGGGCGATCCGGAGGATCTGGTTCACCTTGATTGGTCGCATGAGTGGCGACCGTGATTCACCTCGATACCCACGTTGTGGCGTGGCTGTACGCGGGCGATTTACGCCGTTTCTCGCTGGCCGCGCGGCGACGACTAGGGGGTGAAGAGTTGCGAATTTCGCCTACGGTGGCACTCGAGATGCAGTACCTCCATGAGGTGGGCCGAATCTCGGAAGACGCGGGCGTTGTCCTCACGGATCTTTCGCGCAAGCTCGGACTCGCCCAGGCAGAAGGCGATTTCTCATCGGTAGCAGCGGCAGCGGTGGGCCTCGGCTGGACGCGTGACCCGTTCGACCGCCTCATCGTGGCACACGCGGCTCTTCACGGGGCCCCGTTGATGACCAAGGACCGATTGATCCGGCGAAATTACCAGCACGCAGTCTGGGACTGACATCCCGAATGCGCCCGATCTCGTCGGCAGATGGCCTCTTCGCAAGCTGATGAGGATGATGACAGCGACCACCTGCTGGGCGACCAACTGCCGCAATGCGAGAAAGATGTCTTCACGATGGCGGCCACGCCCACGCTGCTCGTGCGCGAGTTCCCGAGGGGCTCAGGGCTGCGGGGGGCTGTACGTTGCGTGGGCATCGCAGGGGTGGCCGGGGGTTGAAGGGCACTTCTCGATGGTGCAGGTCGCACCGTCTTGGCATCCGATGGAGCAGTCCCCACTCGGGCAGTTGCGAATGATGCACGTTGCTCCCGTGGCGCACTGGATCTGGCAGGGCCCGGCGGTGCAGGTCTCGATCACGCAGGTGGCTCCAGCCGAGCAGTGGTGAATGAAACACGCTATCTGGCAATTGCCGACGGTGCAATTGGCGCCTGGTCCACACTCATCGATGGAACATCCGCCGTTGGAACACGAACCCAGCCTGCAGGTGGCGTTGGCGCCTTCGCACTTCATGAAGGGTACCGACCGCGTTCTTGCCGTCGACCTTCGCGCTCTCGGTGCCAATTTTGCGCATGCGGTCATTGCGGTCATTGCGGTCACGGATTGTGCGGCGGGCCAGCCTGGGATAGTCTGTTGGAATAAACCCGCCCGGGCGAGGTCCAAGCTGTATGCGAGTCGGCATCATTGCGGAGAACTACTTCCCCACTCTGGGAGGAATCCAGGAGCACATCCGGCATCTGCGCAACTACTTGTTCTCGGCCGGGGTCAACGTCGCCATCTTCACCGGCATGCCGAATGTGGAAGCGAGCGCGCCCGGTCCGGCCGACGCCGAGCGAAGCGTGAAGCGCGTGGGTGGAGCGATTCGCTACAAAACGGGCGGAACGTACACGCAGGCGACCGCGGGGCCGACGGCACTGCTTAGGCTGCGGCGGCTATTGCGTGAAGAGTCCTGCGATGTCCTGAACATCCATGGACCCTGCGACTTCGGCCTGCCCATGCTTGCCGCGGCGATGCGCACCAGCCCCAAGGTGCTCACGCTGCACTCGTGCTTTCCCCATGCCTTCTGGCGAACCGCCATTTCGCCCTACTACAAATGGGTCTTCTCGCGCGCCAAGTCCGTGATTGCAGTTTCCGAGGCCGCGCGCGACGCCATGAACCGTTACGCATCCTTCAACGCCGAGATTGTTCCCAATGGGGTCGACTGTGCCTATTGGGCGGCGGGCAGACCATCGCATCGCTATTTGGCGCCGAACACGCGAAACATCCTCTACATGGGACGGCTTGAGCCACGCAATGGTCCCGACCTAATCATCGATGCATTCTCGCGGGTCGCGGACGCGATCCCGGAGTCGCGCCTTATCATGGCGGGGGCCGGGCCAAGGCGGGCGGAGTACGAGGCCCGCGTGCCCGAGCGCCTGCGCGAACGGGTGAAGTTCATCGGCGCCGTGTACGACGAGCGCCCTGACCTGCTTGCGTCTTGCGATGTGATGGTCATTCCGGCGCGCGCAGTGGGGTTTTCGATTCTTGTTCTCGAAGCGTTCGCGGCTGGACGTCCGGTGGTCGCTGGTCCCTGCCTTGGCGTCAATCGCGCCGGCGATCACTGGTCCAACGTGATCTTGTCGGAGACCCTGACGCCGGAGAGCTTCGCCCGCACCTTGGCGCAAGCCCTGGACACGGATCAATCGGAACGCGTTGCTCGCGGACGTGCCATCGCCGAGCTGTACGACTGGTCTCGCATCGGACCGCAGCTGCTGGGCGTGTTCGAGCGCGCGGCCTCTCGCGCGTCCGTCCGTGTCGCCAAGTCGAAGGCCGCCTAGGTCGAGCCGTGGGGGCCAAGGCTCGAATCTGGTGCAATCGCCTGGCGGGCGTGCTCGCTGCCATATTCGGCTGCGCAACACTTGGGCTGGCTCCCGTGCCCAGCGCGTTCAAGCTCGCGATCATGATTGTGGCGGCGATGGTGGCCGGTGTAATTGCCTTCAAATATCTTCCAGCGTTCGATCCATTCGGTCGGGTTGCCTGGCGCCTTCCCGGCGGGCTTTCGCAAGGCAAGACCTGCGCAATCACCTTCGACGACGGACCCAGCGCCGCGACCGATCAGGTCCTGGATGTGCTCGCCCACTGCCAGGTACGCGCAACATTCTTCGTCCTGGCTGAAAACGCCCGCCGGCATCCGCAGGTGGTGAGGCGGCTGGCCAGCGAGGGACACACCATCGCCGTGCACGGCAATAGCCACCGCAAGTTGCACAAGGCCTCGGAGCACGAAATTGAAAGCGAGATCAAGACCGCCCAGGCAACCCTCAAGGTCTTGGGAGTCGCGCCAGCCCCTATCTATCGATCGCCACACGGGCTAAAAAACCGTCGACTCTTTCGCGTGACCGGGCGGCTTGGCCTGCAAGTGTGGGCTTGGAGTCGGGGCATTTGGGACACGGATCGCCCGCCAGCCGAAACCCTGGTTGCACGCGCCACGCGGCTCGCCCGCGATGGCATGGTGCTGTTGCTGCACGACGGTCGCGGCGATGAGCTGGCACCCGACATCAGCAGCATGGTCGCAGCACTTCCGCGCATTCTTGACGAATTGAAACGGCGGCGGTTCACCTTCACCACCTTGGATTCAGCGCAAAGATGAAGGTCTTCTTGGCCAAGCGGTGGGTGCGCGCCATCGCCAGGCTACTTCCGCTGCCCATCCTTGCCCTCGCCATCTGGAAGGCCAAGCCCTGGACCGCGGATCTGTCGCACGTATCTTGGCCGCTCATGGCGGCCGCGCTGGGAATCAATTTCTTTGTCTACCTACCCATCCGAGCCTTGCGCTGGCGCGTGGCGCTCTCGTCGCCGCCGCCCATGCGCCAAATCCTCTTCGCCATGCTTGAGGGATTCTTCGTCGGCGCGGCCTTGGGATTCGGCGCCGCAGATGCCGTACGCTCCATGAGGCTGCGCAGGCAAGCCGGCTCCTTCGCGCGTGACTTCGGCGCCACCATGGCCGAGCGCGCGGCCGAGATCGTGGCGCTTGCTCTCTTGCTTGCCTTGGCCACGGCTCTGGGTAGCACTGGCCGCTGGGGCTACGCCCTCGCGTCGGCGGGAATCGCGGGTTACATCGCGATCCTGGCCCTCGGAAAGCGGCTCTTGCCCTTCGTCGAACGCTGGCCGCGACTGGCCACGGTTCTGCGTGCCACCCTGGAAGCCTCGACGCCCGGGCGCGCGGCCCGGCTTACCTTGC
>OBLT010002369.1_pt1 | contig 11769 bp, 10 predicted proteins | sample 1518721 | NCBI WGS metagenome assembly OBLT01 (sample SAMEA3539307, study PRJEB22396) | soil metagenome | biome: tundra; feature: field; material: soil | place: USA | collected 2010-05 | depth 0.15 m | reverse complement strand
GGGCAGGACTCAACGTCGTCCCCAAAACCACATATCTGGCGACCTATTCGCATAGCGTTGCTCCCAAGATGAATGAGCGGTTTCGCACCGCGTGGATCGCCACCCTGCAACGCGAAAAGCTGCTCGGCGGCAAGAGCTTCAATCTCGATTTCCATACTATCCCTTACTTCGGGGAAGACGAGTTCGTGGAACGCCACTACTTGTCCAAACGCAGCCGCAGCCAGAAGTCCATTCTGGTGTTTTTGGCTCAGGATGCCGACAGCCAGGTGTTCTGCTACTCCCGCGCCGATCTGCTGCGCCGCGATCAGGCCGATGCCGTTCTCGGTTTCGTGGAGTTCTGGAAGAAAAGTTACGGCCGTCTTCCTGCGGAACTGGTCTTCGATTCCCGCCTCACCACCTACGCCAATGTCAACCGCCTGAATCAGATGGGCATCACCTTCATGACCCTGCGCCGCCGGTCACCCGGCTTGGTACGCGAAATGGCCAACCTGCCACGCTCGGCTTGGCGAACCGTGCAACTCGATGTCCCCCATCGCATCTATCAGACGCCCAGGGTTGTCGACCGGCGGATCCCCCTCAGCCACTATCAGGGCCAGGTGCGCCAGATGTTCATTGCCGATCTCGGCCACGAGCAACCCACGGTTTTGCTCACCAACGACCTGCGCACTTCCGCCGCCAAGCGCATCACTCGCTATGCCCAACGCACGTTGATCGAAAACTCCCTGGCCGACTCAGTGGACTTCTTTCACCTGGACGCACTCAGTTCCGCGGTGCGCCTCAAGGTGGACTTCGATGTCACGCTGACCGAAGCCGCCACCGGCCTGTATCGCATGCTCGGGCGCCTGTTGCCGGGATACGAGGCGGCCAAATCCCGCCAACTGTTTCGTCATTTCCTCAATGCCCCCGCCGAAGTGGAGATCGAATCCGGTCGCGTGCAAGTGACTCTTCCTAAACGCGCCCATAATCCTCTGCTGATCAACGCCGGCCTTGGCGAGAAGGCTACTCCCATACCCTGGTGGGACAACCGACCTCTGCAAATCTGCTTTCGCTAATACCCGGTCGCCAGCCGGACCGACGGTCTAGAATGTTAGCTCAATATTTGGCGCGAAAATCCAGGCTAGGCAAAACGACGCTGGGCCAACCCGTTCGAAGGAGGATGCCGGCGGCTCCAACCCGAGCACAGCGTGGTGGCGAACGCGGACGAGTTAGCGTTAGACTGGCTTACAGCATGAGTCCAAATCCAGCGAGCATTTGGATATGGGGTACTCGGGTCTACGCCCTGCTGTGCGTCGCGGTCTTCATCGCCGTATGGGCATTTCATGCGGCATATCCGCAATATCAAAGCATTCCTTGGTGGATTTTTATTTTTGTCCCGTTCCCAATGTGGGGGATTGAAATTCTGCCTGTAATCTTCGTGATCGACCTGGTTCTGGCAGTGAAGGGCGTTTATCGAAGGCGAACCTTCGTCGTGCAGGCGATCATACTAGTGATTGCCTTTTGTTTTTGCCTGCAAGGCTTGCGACAAAGCCCACCGCCGCCACCGGAATCTGGGATTACGGTCCGGGGAGCGTGTAGAACCGTCCTTCCCCGCTTAGCCAGCCTCGATGGGAAAGCTGGCGACCCATTTGTCGAGTTCGTCGTCGGTTCGCGATCCTTCGGCCCCACGGGGTACTCACGGCCAGCGCGAACGACCTGCGCCCAGGCGCGCCACGATCTCTTCGCCGATCGCGAGCGACGCGGTGGCGCCCGGGCTCGGCGCGTTCAGGACGTGCACGGCGTTGGCCTGGTCGACGAAGTGGAAATCCTGCACCAGTTCGCCTTGCGGGGTGATGGCCTGGGCGCGGACGCCGGCGCCGCCCGTATCGAGATCCGATGCGCGGATCTCCGGGACCAGGCGCTGCAGCGATTGGGCGAACAGGCGCTTGCTGAACGAGCGTTCGATTTCCTCCCAACACATGCGTGTGTGACGCGCCAGAAAGTTCCACAGGCCCGAATAGGAAACAGCGTCGAACAGATCGCGCGGATTGATATCCGTCTTGCGGTAACCTTCGCGCGCGAAGGCGAGCACAGCGTTAGGACCTGCTTCAACGCCGCCGTGAATCAGACGGGTGAAGTGCACGCCGAGGAAGGGGAACTTCGGATCGGGCACGGGGTAGATCAGGTGGCGCACGAGCGATTGGCGGTCCGGCTTGATCTTGTAATACTCGCCGCGGAATGGAGCGATGCGGACTTCGCGGCGCAGACCGGCTAGTTCGCTGACACGATCGCAATGAAGGCCGGCGCAGTTGATAAGGAGCTTGGCTTCGAAGTCTCCCGCTTCGGTTTCGGCGCTCCAGCCGCCGTAGGTCTGTCGCAGCGAACGTACTTTGGCGTTGGTTGCGACGCGGCCGTGGATGCATTTCACCAGGGCTTCGCAGACTTTTTGGTAATCGACAATCCCTTCCTGCGGAACGCGTAACGCGGCGACGCCTCCGGCGTGTGGCTCAATTTCGCGCATCTCCTGGGGTCCGAGCATGCGCAATCCTTCGAGTCCGTTGGCCAGTCCTCGCTCATGCAGATCTCGCAGGCCTGGGAGTTCAGCCTCGTCGGCCGCTACCACGAGCTTGCCGCAAATTTCGTGCGGGATCGAATGCTCGCGGCAGAATTCGACCATTCGGCGGATGCCGCGGACGGCCAGCCGGGCTTTGAGGGACTCCGGCTTATAGTAGAGGCCCGAGTGGAGGACGCCGCTATTGTGGCCGGTCTGGTGGCGGCCGACGGAGCTCTCTTTTTCTACAACAGTGATTTCGGCGCCGGGCAGTCTCTGGCTCAGACGGAAGGCTGTAGCCAATCCGACTATACCGCCGCCAACAATCAACACATCACTTCGACTTCGCACTTTCTCGATTATCGGATACTCTTCTCATAGTTGTATACTGTTTGAGATGTCCGTGTCCGAGATCGTATCACGGTGCACTGGTTTCCAGTGGGATCAGCAGAACGCGGTCAAGAACTGGTCCGAAGCGCCCGCCTATGTTGGGCCGGCGAACAACGGCATTATGGAAACATATCGGTAGCGGTTGCTGCCGCGGAGGTGGGACCGGTGCTTGGAAGGCTGACGATCACGTGAGCGGTTTGCGTGTTTCCCGTCAAGTTGGCTACCCGCCCGCCCAACCTTCGGACAGCGCGGGATGCGGCCGGCCCGTTAATGCGTCGGTAACACTGCGCGACAAGAGTGCGCCGCGATGCTGGATCTCTCGCAGAGGAGGTGCGCCCGGCGCATCTCTTCCTCCTCCTTAGGCTTAGGGGTAGCTGGTCAGTTTGAATCGGAAGCCATTCGGTCGCCTCTACTCGCGCGACGGTTGCGAACTCTCTACGGGCTTTAAGATTTGCGTCCGGTATCGTGGGGCGAGGGCTTCGGCTTTCGCTTTGAACGCCGCTTGGGCGGCTTCGTCGAGCTTGGGGGGCGGTGCCGTTCGGCTCGCAACGGGGACGCCCACTTTCATGAAAAACTCTTCCAGCCCTGCAGGCGAGCACATGCACAGCAGCCGGACCGGCCGCTCAGAGGCATTTTGGAAAAAGTGTGGCGCATTGGCTGGGATGTTGACGGTCTCACCGGCTCGTACGACCGATTTCTCGCCGCGGAACGTGAACTCGATCTCGCCATCGAGAAGGGTGAACATTTCATCGAAATCGTGGCGATGGGGCGCAGGGCCGCCGCCGGGCGGCACATGCATATCGATGAGGCAGTAGCGGCCGGCAGTGTCTTTGCCCGTCAGAAGGATCGTGTAAGTGTCTCCCACCAACCCGATGTGTGGCAAGTTCTGGTCTTCGTTCGGTCGCGCAATCGCGAGATTCCGTTGGGGATCATCGGGTGGAATCGTCGAGGCAGGCTGCGGCGAGGTGGTTGAGCTGTCGTTCATTGTGTTTTCCTTTTACATACGATTTTGCTGGTCCGGATCGGTCAGGGGCGTGGTCCGACCATTCGGTTCAATTCAGCGCGCCTACGGCCTCCAGGCTGGTCGCGGTGTCGATGATCGTTTCTTCGACGGGTCGATATGACCATCCAAGCTCCTTCTCCGCTTTTGCACTTGACAGTCGCCGTACCTTGCCGAGTTCGAACAGTTGGCCGCGGACCTCGCTATCAAACAGCCCCACGAACCGGACGAGCCAGTCGGGCAGCTTGCGGGTGGGTACCTTCTTCGCCTTATCGCCCAAACGACCCTTCAGAACATGAGCGATGTCGCTCATGGAGAAGAATGGGCCTGAGCCGATATAGCGCTGCCCGGCGGCTTGGGGCGCCGTCATGGCGCGAACCTCCAAGTCCGCGAGATCGCGCACATCGACGACGGCCCAGCCGAACCGCGGCAAGCCTGGAAATTCGCCCTTCAAGAGCTTGGCGACGATCTGAACCGAAGCGCTGGAGTCCTTGTCCAACACGGTCCCCAGGACCAGGCCAGGGTTGATGGCGACCCACTCCAAGGGCCGAGGCAGCTTCGGCAGTTCGGCCCAGGCAGCCTTTTCGGCGATTGTTTTGCTGCGAGTATAGGGCACGTTGTCCCTGTGGTCGGGGTCTGTCCAATCGGCCTCGGTGAACAGGTGCGAGTTGGGATCGTCGCGGCCGTAGAGGATGGCGCTTGAGGAGGAGGTCTGGACCACACGCTCGACCGAGGCGCGCGAAGCGGCCCGCATCACATTCAGCGTTCCTTCGCGAGCGGGCACGATCAGATCGTCCGGGTGTTTCGGCATGCTGGACGGAATCGGCGAGGCGACATGCAGCACGTAGCGCACGCCTGCCATTGCGGCGTCCCAGCCCTTCGGCGCTGTCAGCTCCGCCTCGACAAACGACAACGCGTCGCCGGGATCGATTCTTCCTCGCGCCTTGGTCAGCCACCGCCGGACCTCGCCGGCTCGCTGCAGGGACCGCAAGGTCCCGCGCACCCTGTAACCGTCATTTAACAGCCGAAGGATGCAGTGGCCTGCGACGTAGCCGGACGCGCCGGTGACAAGAACCAGATCTGAACCCATACCAAGACCTCCACTGTACCGTTACGCGCGAATTCAAGGTTCCAAAACAACCTTGCCAATCGTCTTGCGAGCCTCGATCGCCTCGTGCGCCTCCTTGGCTTTTGCCAATGGGAAGCGATCCTTCACCTCAACGTGCAGACGGCCCGAAGCAAGCCAGCCGAAGATCTCCTGCAAAGCCGCCGAGATGGCCGAGGGCTCGGAAAGAACCTCGTAAAGCGTGTAGCCCCGAATCGTCTGTGAGCTGAACAGGAGGCTCACAAGTTGTTCGCCACTTATGCCACCTTGCTCGCCTTGCTGCGAACCGTAAATCACCCAGATGCCGCCCGGCGCGAGTGGCTTCAATGCGCCTCCAACAGTGTCTCCAGTGCCGTCCAGATAGATTTCGACACCCTTTCCTCCGGTTGCCGCTTTGACCTGTTCGGGCCATCCTTCTCGCGTGTAGTCGACGGCCTCGTCCGCTCCCAGCAACTTGACCCACTCCCGCTTCGCATGAGTTGACGCCGTGCCCACGACCGTTCCGGCTCCCATCAATTTCGCCATTTGCACCGCAAGAGAACCGACTCCGCCCGCTGCGGCGCTGACCAGCACACTCTGACCTTTCCGCAGGGGAGCAGCGCGTTTCAGTAGAAAATACGCTGTCAGTCCCTGCACCAGGAGCGTTGTCGCCGGAGCGTAGTCCACCGTGTTCGGCAGCGGTATGGTTTGAGCGGCATCGGCCACCGCGTATTCGGCGTAGCCTCCGGTCAGAAACGCCATGACACGGGTTCCGGCAGCGGGTGCGGTTACTCCTTGTCCCAGAGCCGCCACGATGCCTGCCGCCTCGTTGCCAGGTATGAATGGCGGCTGCGGTCCTCGCGGATAGCGCCCTTCCCGGGCTCGCAGGTCGGCAAAATTGATCCCCGCCGCCTTCACTTCAATCAGGACCTGTCCAGGTCCCGGTTCAGGCAGAGGCTTGTCGAGCAAAATGAGTTGCTCAGGCCCACCGAATGTGGCTACTTCAATTGCTTTCATTTCGCTTCTCCAGTTGCAATGTTCTCACGCCTTCCAAAGCGTGGCGGTTTCGGCAGCGAAGTCCTCGTAGCTGCGCGGCGGGTGGCCGAGGAGCTTCGTCACGCGCGCAACCTCGGTCTCGGTCGAAGCGAAGCCGCGGTCGAAGTAGCCCTGGAACATCGCGCGAAGATCGAAGGCGCTCCACCCCGGAGCGTTCGCGCGCACCTGCTGTTCCCACTGGTCGAAGTTGTGGCCGGTGTATTTGATTTCCTTGCCCAGAAGCTTACTCCACGTAGCCGCATTACCCGGGCCGCTGATCAGCGTAGGACCGGTCAGGTCGTACGTCTGGCCGTCGTGCCCATCCGCGGTGAGGGAGATCGCAGCAGCTTCGGCAATGTCACGATTGTCAACTGCGCAAATCCCCGCCGTACCAATCGGCATGGGGTAGATACCAGGACCCGTCAGGGCGGTCTTCAGCATGGCGTCGTTCTGGATGTAGTAGCCCGGCCGCAAGATCGTGTACGGAACGCCGAACTCGCGCAGTGCGTTCTCAACCGCCAGCTTCGACGCAAAGTGTGGCACGTCGCGGAACTGCTCTACCTTGAATACGGACAGATAGGTAACATGCTTCAATCCCACGCGCCTGGCGATTCCGTACGCGATCAGCGCCTGCGTCAGCTCATCGGCTACGACGGCATTCAGCAGGAACAGCTTGTCGACACCCTGCATGGCCTGTTCGACCGAAACCGGATTAAGCAGGTCGCCGATGGCAACCTCTACGCCAGCGGGCAGCTTGCCTTCTTCCGGTTGCTTGCGAGCCAGCACCCGGACCTCTGCTCCGCGCTTGAGCAACTCCTTGACCACTGCGCCTCCAACATTCCCCGTTCCGCCAGTTACCAGAATCTTCATTGCATTCACCTTTTCTTTCGTTTGCCTGTTCTATTGTCGTACTGTGCAGCTTCATATATATGGAAATGATTCGCCGAGCCACCACCAGAACAAGTTGAAGGACCCGTCCGCAGGCTCGTTCCATGTACGACCGTTCCCCCCTGTTCTGCAGGCCTTGGCACCTCGCGTCCAGTGCTTCAGTCGAAACGCAACCGAATCGAGACAGGGATGGCAGTCGCCCGCGTGTTACACAAAGGGTCCTTTGTGAGACAGTTGCTCCAGGTGTGCCCAGCCCTAACTCTTGGGCGAGAGGCGCGCCCTTCTTATGGTACCCGGAAGGGCACAGTGCTCGAAAGCGTGCCGCTGGGTGTTGCCACCTGGACTTTTCCGGTGGTCGCACCGGCGGGTACGGTGGTCGTGATTTCGGAACTCGAAACCACTGTGAATACGGCCGCAGTCCCGTTAAAGGTGACGCTGGTCGCGCCGGTCAGGTCGCTTCCCAGAATGTTGAGGGCCGCTCCCACTTTGCCGGAGCGAGGCCGTGTTTTCACAAACGGGCCCAGACCTACTGACAGGCTGAAGACGGAACCAAGCTCGGCTTGCCCGCCGTACACTGTTGTCCCGTAGAAGTTCCCATTTGTGTCCTGGGCCAACCAGCCAAACCTCTGCCGCGGAATGCTTTAGGTCCACAGCTGCGTTGTTCTTTACAAGCGTGGTGACGCGGCGCTGCCGATGGAGTTGCCGTTGTCGTTGTCGGTTGCGGTCGGCGGCCTCGGGATGCGTGCGCCAGTAGGTCTTCTGATAATCGGCATGCTCGGCGCGCCACTGCTTCCGGCTGTCTTGGACCACCTGCGCATACACCGCGTCGGTTTGAATCTTCAGCCGGTGGTATCGGCCCGCCGATGCCGCTGGCACTCAGGCTGGCTACAAACGCGCTGCTGCAGTCGATACGGGGATGGATGAAAGCTTTGCTGGCAGTAGGGACAGCAGCGGGACTCGGTCAATGCGTCTCCTCAGAAATCGAAAAGGATTCCAACGTCTGAGCAGACCAGACAACGCCGTGTGAAAAGGAAAGATGTAGAAACTAATGTAGAGTACCTACCGCGTCTTCCGCCCAGGTTGCCGTCACTGCGGATCGGCAAAACCGGCAAAACTGCGGGTGTTTTATCCCGGCACTGACATTCACCAGGGCGCTAGGCCCTCAGGCCCACCCGAGGCCGGGGGGATCGCTCCCAGGTCAAATATAAGCGTTGCTGGAAAGGTTGTACGGGTTGGGGTTGAAAGGGTGAGGCGGTTTTGGCTCCCAGAGCACCCGGTAAACGCAGTCCATTCCTCAAGGCAATCTCCGAGGAGCCAAATTTATTGGAATGGTAATGGAATGGTCCGGTTTTTGGGAAACCTGGAAGTGCTTTAGAATGTGGTGGCCAGGGACGGAATCGAACCGCCGACGCCAGCCTTTTCAGGGCTGCGCTCTACCGACTGAGCTACCTGGCCGCCAAGCGGCTATTGTAACAGACGCGCGCCGCCCAACGCCTTGCTACCGCGTCGCCAACGCGGCCAGTTCCTCTCCCGTGGTCTTCTCCACATCGGCGTGCAGACTGTTGCCGTGCGCGTCCATCGTCACGATGGCCGCAAAACCCTTTACCTTCAGGCGCCACATGGCTTCCGGAATACCGAATTCCATCAGGTAGACGGCGGGCACGTCCTCGACGGTGCGCGCGTAATACTGCGCCGCGCCGCCGATGGCATTCAGGTACACCGCGCCGTACTCGTTCAACGCAGCCAGCGTCTTCGGACCCATGCCGCCCTTGCCGATCACCGCGCGCACGCCGTATCGCTTGATGACCTCCGCCTGATACGGCTCTTCGCGGCTGCTGGTCGTGGGACCAGCCGCCTTCACCACCCAGCGCTCGCCCTGCTTGAGCATCACCGGGCCGCAGTGATACAACACCGCGCCGTGGAGATCCACGGGCGGCGGGTTCTTCATCAGGTAGGCGTGCACGTTGTCGCGCCCGGTGAACATCTCACCGTTGATCAGCACCACGTCGCCGACCTTGAGCGCGCGCACAGTGGCCTCGCTCAACGGCGCGGTGAGCACCACCTCGCGTCCCGTGAGCGGGAATCCTTCGGCTTTGGCCATGCGCTCGACCGGACGGTCGGGGTCGCGATACAGCCACTCGGTGATGGCGCCGTCGCTTGCATCGAGCCGCACGCCCAGGCGGCGGAACGCCCAACATTCGTACGCCACCGAGACGAAGAAGCTGGCCGGCAACCGGTTGGCCGCGGTGATCTTGCAACCGATCAACGACGCCTTGCCGCCGAAGCCCATGGCGCCGACGCCCAGCCGGTTGGCCTCTTCCATGATCTCGCCTTCCAGATTCGCCAGCAACGGGTTCGGGTTTACATCGTCGAGTGTGCGGAACAGTTGGCCCTTGGCCAGTTCGTAGCCATGCGCGCGATCGCTGCCGATACACACGCCCAGAGCGCCCGGAGCGCAGCCCTGGCCTTGCGCCTGCCACACGGCGTGCAGGATGCATTTGCGCACGCCTTCCAGGTCGCGGTCGGCGCGGCCCAGATGGTCCAGTTCGCAAGGCACGGAATACTGGATATTCTTGTTCTCGCAGCCGCCGCCTTTCAGGATCAGCTTCACTTCGATCGAGTCCCGCTCCCACTGATCGAAGTGCATCACGGGCGTCTCGGCGCCCAGGTTATCACCGCTGTTCTTGCCGGTGAGCGAGTCCACCGAATTAGGACGGAGCTTACCCAGGCGGGTGGCTTCGGCGATAGCCGCGCGGATGGCTCGCTGGATCTCCATCTGATTCACACCCACCGGCGTGTGCACCACAAACGTGGGCATACCGGTGTCCTGGCAGATGGGACCTTCGTCGTCATTCGCCATGTCGATGTTCGACAGAATGATGTTGAGCGCTTGCGAGGATTGGGTGTGGGGCGTTTCGGTGCCCGCGGTCAGCGACATCGCCGCGCGCACGTCGGGCGGCAGATTCGTGGATGTCTGGGTAATCAGCTCCAGAAGGCTGCTGGTGAGGAGTTCCATACCAATATCTCCGATACTCCATTCTATCCGAGTTTCGCATTCGGAGCGCGCATCGCGAATTACTTGTAGCGCAGCGCGTCCATCGCACTCATGCGCGCGGCCTTGATGGCCGGCGGCAGCCCGGCGATCAGTCCGACGAATTCCAGCAGCAGCGTCGAGGTCATCACCGCGAATTGTAAAATTTGCAAGTGAATGTCGCCCACAGTAGTGGGCCAGTTTTCTGGGTCCGGTGCCGCGTGGCCAACAGGCCATGTCAGCGGTTTCACGGCCTCTTTGTCGTCATAGCTTCCATAAGTAGGCGCTCGAAATGATTTTCAGTCAGCACGTGCGAGTATTTTTGCTTCATCCGTTCGTGTGCGTTCGTGTACAAACTCGATCTTCTGACCATGTATTCATCAGAAGATAATTTACTGCCAAGCACACCCTCCTGGTAGCCTAGCTTTACGCTCGCCTCAACCAACAAGACGTCTAATCTCGGCGAGAATTTCCGCATCGCGAATTTGCGAGGAGGACGCCTCTTTGTTTGCTTTGCCGAAGACCCTCTGAAAAAGTCCCGTGCGCGATATCCCTGCCTTTCGATCATTGCTCCTGTCCAAGTGTACCGCGCTCAGGAAGTGAAATCGAGAAGACGGAGCCATTGCCAAATCAAGGACGATCGCCATGGCCTCCAGCAGAAACTGGAACAGAATCGAACGGCTGGTGGCGCCGATGGATTTCAGCATGCCGATCTCCCGCGCACGTTGTGTCACCGACACCAACATGATGTTGGCGAGGCCGATGCCGCCGATGGCCAACGTCAGCGTCCCCACGAAGCCCAGCAGGATTTGCAGCGCCGTCCCCATGGAATCCACAATGCGCAGGAATTCGTTGAAGACGATGCCTGCCGCACCGATTCGGCGCGGAAGATGGGGGATTGACCGGCGTCCACACGATGTGGGGTCAGACCGTTGTGCGGTTCATGCCTGCATATTCTGCTATCGTGTAGGCATGAGGCAGCAGCCACGATCCATTCAGTACACCATCCGTGGCATTCCGCCCGAGGTGGACTCCGCTCTCCGCGGAAGAGCCGCGCAGCGCCAGCAGAGCCTCAATCAGTTCATTGTCGACGAACTGACAATGGCGACTGGCGGGCACAGGCGCCGGGCGGACTTCTCCGACCTTGTCGGCCGGTGGACAGCGGATCCCGCCTTCGACGAGATTCTGGCTGCACAGCGCCAGATCGATCCAGACAAGTGGAAATGAGAGTCGCGCTGGACACCAACCGGCTGACCGATCTCTTTCAAGGCGATGCCGCGCTGGCAGAGTGGCTGGGGATTTGCGACGAAGTCTGGAGTCCGCTCATTGTTCTGGGGGAGCTTAAGGCAGGGTTCTACGGAAGTACGCAACAGACTCGCAATGAAGCTCTGCTGCAGGGGCTACTCGCTAAGACAACCGTTGGGGTTTTGCTCCCGAGCCGGGAGACGGCTGAGCACTACGCGCGCCTCTTTGTGCAACTGAAACGCGCCCGGCACTCCGGGCCCCGATAACGACCTCTGGATCGCGGCACTGGTGTTGGAACACGATCTCCGGCTCATCACACGGGATCGACATTTCCAGCGCATCCCCCAGTTGTCGCTAGGCTAGCCTGGGGCGGCAATCCTGCCCGCAAGCCGGCCTTCCGTCCGGCTGGACCCGCTGGAAAGCGGGTCCGCAGCCTGAGAGGCTGCCCCACGAGCTACTCATAGCGCAGTGCTTCAATCGGACTCATCCGCGCGGCTTTGATGGCCGGCAGCAACCCCGCGATCAGCCCCACAAATTCCAGCAGTAACGTCGAAGTCATCACCGCGAAT
>OBLT010002368.1_pt1 | contig 11770 bp, 6 predicted proteins | sample 1518721 | NCBI WGS metagenome assembly OBLT01 (sample SAMEA3539307, study PRJEB22396) | soil metagenome | biome: tundra; feature: field; material: soil | place: USA | collected 2010-05 | depth 0.15 m | reverse complement strand
GGGCAAACTCAACCATCGCCTGACCGTCTCCCCTCCCCGCCCCCTGACGCATGTCCCAAGTAATGTACGCCGTTGATGCCTACATAGCGCTTACAGATTGTGAGGGTGGGGACTCTGGGTGGCTAGATCTCACACGCCGCCACATCCCTCGCGACGTATATGGCGAGGCGGGCCAGGCGAGCCCAGGCACCGTGAGGCCTAGACGAATCGGACCCCAGCGAAGTCACGAGACTCCATGCGGCGTTGGTCGGGGCAACCGTGGCTGCGATAGATGCTCACCGTGGTGATCCTCATATCGACTAAAGCTCTCGTGGCAGGACCCTGCGCTCGAATCGAGTTCAAATTCGTAACGGTCGTCGGCGCCTCAAGCCCTGTAACTGGCGGCGCGGCCACTTGGGTCGGCCTAGTGCGCGAGTGAAAGCTCCAGGGTCGGGTCAACCAGCTCTTGGGGATCGAACACACGGATACGGGCGTCGTCAAACCAACGAGAAACTCGAGCCCACGCCATCTCCGCACCCTCGGAACTCCCCTCGCCGGGCCGTTGGACGACCGCACGACCAGGGACCTGCATCTGCTCAAGTCCGTAGAGGACATGCCCGGCATCGCGCTCCATGGGAGTCCATTCCCTCTTTGCTCCCGCGAAAGAGAGCACATCGAACGCCACGAGGGTGCCCTCCACCTTCAACGAGCGCGTCAAAGAAGAAGTCGTTCAGGTACTCACCTCGCAGACTTGCGTGTCATCAACGCCAAGCCAAGTCTGGAAGGCGACGACTAAAGCCTGGGCAGCTGCGTCAACGAGCTTCGGGTCGAACTGGCCACCACCCAACATCGGCTGCAGATCTCGAGCATTGACGGTGTTGCGTTCGTCCTCTGAGCCGACGACGAGGCCGAGCAGGTGGTTGGCCGACCCGTCAGCCGGCAACGCTTCAGCAGGCACCCTGATGACCCGCGCGATAGGGCCGGCGCCGGTCCGGCTGGCTAAGCGCCCTGCGATGAGTTCAGCAACGAGCCAGTGATGCGCGGACGCCTTCACCCAATAGGTCTTTCCGGCCACGCAAAGAAATGTGTTCGACTGCGAGTAAGTTTGACTCTTGAGTCCGCCGTGACTGAGAGCATCGAGGACCTCGTACCCTCTGGAGTCCATGACCGACAGTTTTGCTTGCTCGATGGTCACGTCGGCGCGGTGCTTCGCACATGACCTCTCTCATAGCCGGTCATTAAACGGTAGCTCCCCGGTCTGCTCGGCGATGGTCATGTGCGATCTGCTCAGTCCCGCAATCGGGGCATCCGCACCCTCCAGCTCGCCAAGCGCGGTTATGGACCGCCCGAGGAACAGGAACTTGCCATCCGCTAACTCGATGGTCGGTACGTCCGCCGCATCCAACAGATGCTCGAACTCTGGCGTTCCGTACGTGAGTAGCCGAACGCTCGGAGCGTTCTCCTCAAGCACCTCCTTTCGCATGGTGATGTGCCTAACATCCTGACCGATGCGGAGCAGGTACGCACCCGGAATCTTAGGATCCAACTCGAGCTGCCGAGCAGTGGAAGGGCTCTGGGTGATTACCTCCTCGATTTGGCGAAGGGTGACAGCGGGCTGAAGGCTGTCAGCGGCATAAGAAGGCGTCCCCTCGAGGTCTTGGACATGCACCGGAGCGGAGTTCGCATCGGTAATGAGGCGACGTATATCATCGACCCGCGCTTTCACGTCGCGTGTACGCCGCTCCCCAGGCGCTTCCATAGCTAGATCCTCGATCGCTCGTTCAACCTGGTCGAGGACCGGCTGCGCTGGCCCGACGACATCTTCGAACCAGTCGAAGTCTTCCCCGATACCCCGATAGACCTGCTCCTCGACGGTGTCCTTGTAAAAGTAGTTCGAGATTTCCACCAACTCCCGTCCGCCGATCCGGTCCACCCGCCCGATGCGCTGCTCGACGCGCATGAAGTTCCAAGGCATGTCGTAATTCACGACCTTGGCGCAGGTCTGAAGGTTCAGGCCCTCGGACAGCGAATCTGTTCCGATCAGGATCTTCAGTTTCTCACCGGCCTTGAACAGTTTCTTGAGATCGACCTTCCGCATGGGCGCCCACTTCTTGGCGACTTCATCCCATCTCTCGCCACCACGCCCCGAATAGCAGGCTATCCTGGTCCCGTACACAGGCACGAGTTGATCACGGACGTAATCCATCGTGTCCGTGTACTGAGTGAAGATGATGACGGAATTGTGAACGCCGGCAAACGCATCCTTCAGCTCGCCATGGAGGTATGCCATCTTGGACTCATCCGGTGGTCGCTGGGCAAGAGCACCAATGAAGTCTTCAAGCTCGTTGATCTCTCTGGCCAGCGCTTTGGCCTGCAACTCCAATGTCGTGTCGTCATATGCGTCCGGCTCTAATGCGTTGATGTCGTCCTCGTCCAGCAAACCAGCCACGGTCCCGTTCTGCCGCAACACCTCGAGCCGCCGTCGGAGGCTCTTCTCGATTGCTTGAAACGAGGATGTAAGCCGCCGACGATACACAGTCATGATGAAGCCAAGGGGCTTCTTTTCGGTTGAGCCCCGGTAAGCGTCGTACCAGCGGTGGATGTACGTTTCGATACGTCCGTATAGCTCCTGCTCATCCTTGGTCATCGGGATGAACCGATCTCGAACGCTCCGACGCGGAATGACGGTCCCTGGCGCAAGCAGACCGTCGGCCTTGTAGCGCCTGAGCATACCGCGGGAAGTGCGAAATACACGCTCGTGCATCGGGGTGTGCGCGCGAAGCCAACGGTCCATCCACTCGCGCGCATGCTTCGGCAGGGCGCTTGCGGCGGCGGATGTCATGCCGTTGTCCGCGAATGTGCGAATCGGATGGGACGTCGCAAGACCCAGCTCTTCCCGCAGAGCGACTTCGAGATTTGGGTCAGGGCTGGCGTCGACGTCCGCGAAGAAATCGCGACTCATTCGGGCGAGGAACGCCCAGTCCCGATCTGAAAACGGCTCCCTCAGTTCTGTGTAATAGCGGACGAACTGCGCTGAATCGCCGTCCCAGAGCCCATGGAGGCCCAGGAGGTATAAGAGGTCCCAGGCTTCGTGCGCGTGCATCTGCATCGGTGTGGCGGAGGCGAGATAGAGCGATCTCCAAGCATTGGCGTCCTTCATTGCCCGAAGTAGCACGAGGAGGGCGTTAGGGGTGTCGTTAGACTTGGACCCCTTGCGCCGGGCGTGATGGGCTTCGTCGACAAATACGACGTCCCATGGCGCGGCCGCTAGGAGCTCGTCACGCCGACTATGGCGCCGGGCTAAGTGCGAGCTTGCGAGTAGCACCGGGAAAGCCCGCCACGGGTTGCCCTTGCTGGGGATCTCAGCACCTGAGGCTGACCAGAAGGTCCTTCCGTCGTAGCGCGGCACATCGAGAGCGAACTTCTCGATCAACTCCTCCTGCCACTGTCGGAGCACCGAAGCTGGGACCAGCAAAAGTAGTCGATCGGCCCGACCGCTGACAAGGAGCTCACGCACAATCAGGCCCACCTCTATGGTCTTGCCGAGGCCGACTTCGTCCGCGAGCAGGTAGCTTCGCGGGAAGGTATCGACCGCTCGCCGCGCAATCGCCATTTGATGGGGCCAAGGGTCGATGCCCGCCGTCGCGAAACCAACGCCAGTGCCGCCGTTGATTCGTGGCGCGGCTCGTACGAATGACAGACGAACCTTTTCCAGGTTCTCGTCTTCCTTTGCAGAAGCCTCAGCCGGGTCGAGCCCAACAGGCGGCCCGGACTTGGCGAGGCCGATCAGGCGCTGGCGAACAGCCTCCGGCAGGCTGACCACCGCCCACCCTTTGTCGGGCGTCCCCGTCCACAGATTGTCGAAACGTCGGCATATGTCGACACCTTGCTCCTCCCACACCTCTGACTTCCAGGATTTGGCCAGCGTGAATGTCTCGTGGTTGACCGCCCACCCCGACGCTGACTCGTTGTCAGAGCCAATGAAGGCGATCTTATTGCCGGCGCTATCGGACAGAATTCCGTACTTCGAATGAAAATAGCGGTCAGTTTCCGAACGTCGTAATGGCCGTCCCGATGGAGTCGTTGGAACACCAATCCTAATCTCGAGCAATCCTTCCCGCGCCATATAGGCGAGAACCTCTAGGCGGTGATCGCTTATCACATCGACTCCGGCGAGTGGATCGGAGAGTAGGCGTCGCGTGAGCACCTCGGAAAGTGGTTCGCCGTCGGTGAGCGCAAGCACGTCGTCGTCGCTCAACTCAGCGCCGGCGACAACCCTCATCCGAGCACCGGCTCGGATGAAATGAGTCAGCCCCGCCGCTGCTGCGACGAGGGCGCTCGAGCGAAAGTATCCGGTCACCCGATCATAGGCCACAGCCTCCTTCAACACAGGCACATAGAATTGATTCAGGCGGTCATCGGCCGCACCGTAGACGCCGGCCAGATCCAGGTCGACGAAACTCAAGGCGCGATCGGAAGATCGCCCTGCTCGTGCAGCTCGGCTACCCCAACCGGCAGGGAGATGTTCGGGAAGTAGGCGGCACATACTCGATCCAGCGTGCCAGCCTCGGGTCGTACCCACTCACCCTTAGACTTGGTCCGGGGGATGGCGTTCACGAGGCCTTGCAGACAGGCTTCGAAGCGAGCGTCATTCGTAAGTCCAGCGCGATCGAGGAGTGCGCGCGCAGCGGCAAGTCCATCTACGTCAGCAACGTACATGACCGTGTGCACAGCATCGAGAGCGACAGGGAACACAACCGCATCCGTCCTCACGCCCGGAAGACTGTCACCATGTTTGCGGATGCGACGCGCCGGGGGCTGCATAACAACGGTTCCTGACTCCTTCACGATGATCTTCGCCCGTACAAGCTCCTCCACGTCGAGGCCGCCGACCGCCAACGCCAACCTTCGTGCTTCATCGAAGGGGAATTTAGCGGCCTTGAAAGTATCCCAGGCCAGCAACGCAAAGTCAGTAATCGAGTCGAGGACTGCCGCGGAGCCCACCAAACGCTGCCGCCGCAGGCGCACGACCTCCTCGCGCGCTGCGTGCAGGGCTTCCTCAGGTCGGAGAAGTCGGGAACGCCCCGTAGCCTCGTCACCTTCCGAGGAATAGACTGGCCAATTCGCCGAAATCACAGACAGAGCCGGGCCGTAGGTTGAGAGGAGAAGATCAACGCCCGTGATCCCTGCCGCGGCGAAGCGCACAGTCGCATCGCGTGCCGCAGCCCGGACGTCCGCCTCGAGATCTTCGAAGAAAGGGTGGGCTGAGGAGTCATTGAGTCGTTTCCGGCATACCAGCATGATGGTCGACGACGCGGCGTTCTTCAGCGCCTGATGACTGCTGTGTTCGCTTTCAGTATTCACCGGCCATGAGGTCTCGATAGTGAAGCCTGATTGCATGAGGGCAGTTCCCAGGCTGTCCCATGCATCGGCTTCCTTGTGGGTGAACATCACCGTCAGGACGCCCCGATCATCAAGGGTGCGGCCACACTCCGCGAAGATCGCTGTCATCTTGGCGCGATAGTCGGCCGTCGCCAGCTGTTTCTTGCGCGGTCCGGCATCAGCAAAACGGGCCACGTTCGCGACCGCTTCATTCTTCTTATCAGTGAGCTCTTCTATGAAAAGTTCGGGATAGACAAGGCCCAGAGTCCGCTTCTCCCAGACGTAGAAGTAGTCCGCGAGCTCTGCGTACATTACGTTCGCGTAGTACGGAGGGTCGATACAGATCAAGGTGACAGAGTGGTCAGGGATCGCATCTAAGTCGGCGGCGTTTCCGGTAGTTACTGTGATCGCGCCTCGCGAAGGCGGCGCATCAGACTCATGAAGAAGACCGCCGTCGGAAGGCAGCAGTTCGGCGATTCCTGCGTACGAGTCCGCGATCTGATCCAGGCACCACGGATACAACTCGCGAGCCCCCTCGAACTCGCCGTGCGTCCATTTGAAACCGTAATCATGGCGATCGAACGTATTGGCCATCGTGTTGCGCGCAGGGTGCCACACGGACATGCGTGAGTTGTAGTTCAACCCCTTTCCCTGCATAAGAGCAAGGAGGGCAAGCACGGCCTGGCTCTTATCGGCGGCAAGAGTCCCCTGGATCTCAGGAACAAGCCGCCGAAACTCATCGACAAATGTCCCGTGGACGAGGCGCTGCCGCGGTGAGAACATCTTGTACCAGTAGTTCATCCCGTAGCGACGAGGTTCTGCGGTCTTCAATCCGTCAGGCACCTCTTCTGCGGGCAACAACCCTTCCGTCAGCCAGTCGGACTCAACCCGGGCCATTTCGGCTTCCGCAGCCGCAACGGCATGGAGGTCAGTTTGAGTAGGTTGGCGAAACGTCCGGCCGGCCGGGGTTCGAATGGCCACAGCGTAGAGTTGACTGCCCATTCGGTCGGCTTGGGCCTGCGCTTTGATGTAGTCCCCGTCTATGGTCAGACCGTCCCACGGAGAGATCCCATCCCCGCCCGCGACGGTGCCCTCCGAAGGATCGAAGTCGATGTCCTTGCCACGCAGAATTTCGAATTCGCAGCGCTCGAGTTCCGTGCCGTCGCGATGAGTGCGAAGGCGGACTGCGACCTTCGGGCTTCCCGTTGAGAGCCACCAGTTGGGCGACAGCGGGACCGGTTTCCCCGTCCGCGGGCACGCAACAGTTCTCGCAAACACATAGGCGACTATTCGCTCGGACTTATCGTCAAGCTGGAAATACGGGATCAGCCTTTCTCTAATCCGTTTAACCAGGCGGTCGCCCCATGTCTTGATATCGGGTGTTAGTGAGGGCCCAAAACGGGATGGCAATTCGACTCCTGCGCGGAGGATCGCAGCGGCAACAGGATTGAGATCGTTAGCGGACGTATTGAGCCGATACCGTATCGCCTCGTAGGGAATCGAGCCCCCTCCCGCAGTCGGGTCGCAAACGGAGGGTTCCACGCCCCACGTAGACTGCAAGACCCGGTGCAGAAGGTCGAGGTCGTGCGCCGACGGGGAGTTTTTGAAGGCCGGTTTGTATCCATAACCGTTGCCGCGCAGTTTGATCCCGAGTTCGTTGGCTCGATCGAGCTCACGCTTTCCGGAAATGGGGTCACCGAGGATGCCGCACAGCCTTAGGAACCACGCCTTGTAAGCCAAATCCGACTGCAGTTCGGACACGTCAGGATCAATGGCCCGGACCTGGTCCGACCAAGTCGGCATCAAGCTGCCGAGGACGGCGGCTGCGCTGGCCACGAGAGGCCTCCGTGCCCACCAGACATGCAGAGTCTTCAACTTTGGAAACTGCCCGGGAATGGGTGCTGCCTCACGGCGGCTCTCGATGCCGAGTTCGACTACCGGGAGCCAATCCTCAATTAGAACGCGAGGGCGCTCGGTCATGGCTTAGTCCTCAGCTAAGAGGAGCCGGAGCGCTCGTCGGGCGCGCCGGCCATCCATGCCGACACACTTCGCATACCAGTAGTACGCCTCCTCGGTGGTCATGCCCTGTATCCCTGCGGCGACCGCTTCGACTCGGGTCCATTTGCTAAGAGGAGCGGTGGCCAGCATCACAAGGGCGAGGCGGACTCCGGCGCTCTCCTCGAGCCGAATTGGCGTCTTTCGCTGTGGAGATAGCGTCGAGTTCGGGAGACGCGATGCCCTGATCGCGCCGAGTAGATGCGTCATCACGCGCTGGACTCTGAGCGGGGGTAGATGAGTCAGGTTTGTCCGTTCAGTCGCCGCACTACCGTTTGTTTCTAGCAACCGAACACCGTATGAGTCCTGGGCGATGGGCTCAACACTCAACTCGAATCCTCGCGGCTTCCCTACATCTATCACGCTAGCAAACCCCGCAGTCGTAGTTCACCCGGATGAAGGTCGTAAATAACCTTACGGATTCGCTCATAGTCGCCTGAATCGGGTCGGCACGGGGTAGCGAAGCGGATGTCGAGCCGAAGCGTCCCAGCAACCGCAGAGGCCTTGCTAGCAAGTCCCAGGATTGAGTCCTCAACGCGCTGGTAATCTGCGGCGGCCCCCGTCAACGCGATGGGAGCGCCGCCCGTGAGGCCCTTGAAGTCGAGGTCCAAGTGAAGAGACACGTCAATGTCCAACTTCGGCAACATGCCAAGGGCCTTGCCGAGTAGCGATATATCCTTCGGGCCTTCCCCCAACTCCGCAACTGCGGTGATTGAAAGGGTAGAGAATCCATCTGACGCCGTTTCTATGGCCTTGTCACGAAGGGCCTGGAACGCCACTCCGGCAACCCCAGAGGCTTCAACAGCAGATACCTTTCTGACACCAGGGATAACGATCGATAGCCGCTGAGCTTCACTCGGCAGCAGTATGGTCAGAGTGTCGAGTGAAACAGCCTTGATTTGTGCCGGCGTGCACGCTTTCATCCCTAGCTCAACGCTGCCTGTGACTACCACGACCTTGGCACCTGGCCCGTCTGCGGCTCGGGAAAGAACCTCCACGATTTCCGACTTACTCACATCGCGTCCAAGCTGCGCTTCCAAGCCATGGCGTAACGCCTGGCCCGACATCGCGGTCTCGACGAGCACATTTGCAACATCCGTCCAAGCCAAGTCTCGCGTCATCAGTCCGAGCTCGGTCGCCCGGGCAAGTGTGTAAAGCATGCTTTCGCTAGAGAGAGTCACTGGCGGCGCCGCATCGTGGGCGGTCCACAGCTTCTGCGCGGGGATGTCGTAGTACACCCATGACCCGTTCTTCACACCGTCTCGGATCGCGTCCTTCAGCAGGGTGCTGTCAAGTACGAGTCTTGCGCCATGGTCGCGCCAAAACGCCGCCGAAATCTGCTCGGTGGTGACTTCGTCGGCGCCGGGGGGCCAAGCCTTGGACTCAACGTAGTTAGTTGCGATCTTGGTGGTCCATACCTTGCCCTCGTCGCTAAGGACCTGCTGGATAACCTGGGTCTGAACCTTGTCCGCCTCGCCCTGGGACTTGGGGCTCAACTCCACGTGCCTCAGATAGCTGTTGGCCTTGTCTGCAGCGGGAATGTAGAGGTGCTTGAAGCAACGAGCGATTGCCACTCTTGCGTCCAATTTGGCAGCGTCCGACGCAGCCCTCAGTCGTTTCTGCACGTCAGCCGAAAAGTGCTGCATTCGACTGCTCTCGGCGACAAGTCCGGCAACCGCGATCGCGGATCTAACTCGGTCCCGCATGGCCTCCTTGGCATCCGCGTCGGCTGCGAGAAACAGGACAGCGTTCCGGTAAGTACGTATTCCGCCGCCGAGTCCGGCATGATCGAGAGCTTCAACCAGTTTCGCCGGGGGGGGAACCGAAGACCGCGAATCCACCTCGACGTCGTCGTGGTGGAACACACCCAGCATGAGTTCGGCCTTGTCGAGCAAGTCGGCGGGGCTCGACGCGAACACCTTCGTCTTGATAGCACCTGCCGACGGGAACGCTTTACGAATAAGGTCCTCGAGTTCAGCGTTGACCCGCGTATTTGGAACGTTCTTCGTCTCTTCTGAGATGATCGCATTGACGTTTGGCTCAGTGAGGAAACGCCACCGAAGTCCGTCGTAGAAGAGGTGCCATGCTACCCGCTCCACTTCAGCGAGCGCCTCGCCGATGACTGCGGGCTCGTCCCCAATGCGCAATGTCCCGAGTAGATAGTCATTGCGGCCTGCGCCCGAGGTGAGAACCTGCTCGAGGCTGTGAGTGAATACGGTCGCACAGGCCCGCGTCGCGTAAGGCAGGCGCCCAGCGAAACGCGAACTATCGATCGCAGCAGCCCTGGACAACGGGCTCGCGAAGTCGCCCTGTGCCACCTGCTCGAACTCGGGCCTCTTGATGCCGTGAGTGAGGTGAGCGAGGATGTCGTGTTGTCCGAAATCGATGTCAGCCACGTTGATGATCTCAGTCTCACGCGCCTCGGCCCAAATGCCAGCAATCACCTCGGCTAGGAGTCGGAGTGCGCCACGCGCTCGCTGGAAGTTGGGTATCGTCCCAATCCGCTGATCCAGCACGCGTATTAGCTCCGGATGAAACGGGTAAGAGGCGGACACAGCCTCACCGTAGGTCACCGGCGCTTCCGCCCCGCCGGACAATGGTTCATTCCGCGCAGCCAACCCCTCGTAATACGAGGCGTACGCGTGGCCGGCCGCATTCGCGGATTCAGCGTCGATCCTCAAGAAAAGACGCCTTTTGAGGATCTCGGCGATCTCGGACTCGTCTGCCGGTTTGACGATGGACTGAGTACGAGCCAGAACGCTCTCAGTGTCCGCAAGGGTGGTGGCGAAACTCCCGCCAAGTTCGTTCAGAAGGTCCTCGAGTTCGTTAGTTTCCTTGCCGTAAGCGTCTGCACGAGTGGCCAGCGTGACGATGACGACGACGTTCGGGCTCCCAGATGCGAGCTCCGAGAGGTTCTTGAGAAATGCTGGCAGTGCCTCTCCGAGACGCCGAGTCTCGCGCTTACCCGAGCTCGACAGTTGGCGAAGGTAAAGCGCGATTTCGTCGATGATGATCACGGTGGGCCGCGTGCCAACCGCTTCTTGCAGGGTGATCTTGCCCGGAGCCGTCCGTTGGGCATCGGATTCCGATAGCGCATGCCAGGCGTCAGAGCCCAGCTGGGCGCCGATCTCGCCCCACATTGTGTAACTGAGGATGCCATTTGTCTCAAGGCCGTTCTCCGGGTCTAGGGTGTCCCCGACGACCGCGGCAACTTGGCACTCCGTCGGCAGAAGTCCGGGATCGAGAAACTCACTGATATTTGGTGGCCGCGCGCCCCTCGCCAGGTGGTAGACGGCCATGAGACTGTGGGTTTTCCCGCCTCCGAATGACGTTTCAGACCGGATCAATCCGTGCTCGGCGCCTTCGATCTTGGCCCCGCTAAGTCGACCAAATGTCCGTGCCAAGAGGCGTTTCAGGCCGGCCGTTGGGTACGTTAAGGCGAAGAACTGGAGGGGATCCCCATACACCGGGTAGCCACCGGGATTGCGAACGACCTGATCCAGCTGAGCCGCGAAGTGGGTATCGGCCAAACCACCACCGAGGACGTCGGGGCGCGGGTCGCATGTTTCTAGGATCGAGCGGAGCTCAGCCATGAACGCGACTCGCGTTAGCGGGCGGAGGCATCATCGCCCAAAGGGTACCTGAGCCAGCCACCTACGATCACGGACCAGGTTGATTCAGGGCAGTCAGTACCGAACGCTTCAAGTGCGAGAACTTCTCGATCTCCTCGGCGTCACGCGCCGCCCGCGAAATCCCACTCGGCCTGAGCCGCCCACTTCGACTCCAACCGCCTCAACGAAACTGGTTCCCGCAGCGTCAACGGCGTTGGGGTCAAGGTTGGGGTCACCAAGCCTCCCGAAGAAGCGACGCGAATACGAAATCCGCCAGGTGGTGCGAGGAAGGGACTCGAACCCCTTTTCGAAGGACCCTGCCGCCGATGATCCCTCCCGGGCCGCTGCCAAAGTCCGACGAGCACCGACTCCACGTCATCCGAAGGGTGAAGCAGAACATCCGGCTACATGGCGGCGGCCGGAACAGCTAGCGACTGTCAGGCACGCCCTCAATCTGGTCCACGCGGACCCATTCCGGCGTCGCTGCGAGCCAGAAGTTATCGACCCCGTTGTTCACCGGGAGCGGAACTGCGAACTGCGTCCCGTCGGGCTCCTGGTAGTAGGCAGTCACGCTGAAGTGGACGTGCTCCCATGCCTCCACCGCCTCCATATCCGGCGCCGGCTCGGCGTTCCCGAACGTCCACGGGACCCCAGGGGGCGGGTGGTGGTCTTCGTTACTGGCATAGGCGTCGGCGCTGACGTGCGAGTAGGTGTGCTGCACCGAGCACGGCGCCGCCGGGTTT
>OBLT010002367.1_pt1 | contig 11774 bp, 12 predicted proteins | sample 1518721 | NCBI WGS metagenome assembly OBLT01 (sample SAMEA3539307, study PRJEB22396) | soil metagenome | biome: tundra; feature: field; material: soil | place: USA | collected 2010-05 | depth 0.15 m | reverse complement strand
CGGCGCGGAGCGGGTGCTGTCCTTCGACGGGGTCCGCTACACTGTGGAGGCGATCGCGGCGCAGTTGGCGCACGTGTGGGACGAGGTCAAGCCGAGCGAGGCGAGCGTGGAGTTCGGACTGTCGTTGACGGCCAAGACAGGCAAGCTTACCGGCTTGTTAGTTGATGCTGACGGCTCCGCGAGCCTGAAGGTCACTCTGAGATGGAATACGGCCGAAGCGGCCTGATGCGGCCATGGTGATGGGGGTTGACTTGCGGGCGCTGCGCCGCTTCGTGGTCCGTATTGACCACACCGATGGGGCTACGGTACTCGGTACTGGCTTTTTCGTAGCCCCGGGCTGGGTGCTAACTGCCGCACATGTGGCTGCCGCATTCGACCAGGTCGCCGTACTGCCTGACCCGTCGGTAGCTGAGGCAGCGGTACCTGCGAACGTGGTTGCCCGGTCCGCGGCACCGCCGATTGGCTCGGCGCTGTGGCCATTCCCAGACCTGGCCCTGTTGCAGCTCGAAGAGGACCTAAACCATCCGTGTGTTCTGCTGGCGGCAGCCGACCCGGTCGGTGACTGCTGCGCCTGGGGTTTCCCGGAACGCGAGTACGGCGTGATACAGCCCGGCTCGCCGGCAACGTTCGTGTACGAAGGCCTTGAGGGAGACGGGTACATCAGGCTCAAAGCCGGCCAAGCCGCCCCGGGAATCTCCGGCGCGCCGCTGCTGTGCCCGGCGCAGGGAGCCGTGGTCGGGGTGGTCACCGGGTCTCGCGACGTCACTACCGACTTGGGCGGTTGGGCGTCGCCGGTGGCCGCGCTGCTGGCCGGTGGTGGTCCTGGCGTACCGGCAGACTTGGCCGCCCTCGGGGAACAGGTCGGCCGCGACAACCGCGCGGCGATCCTCGCGGACCCACTGAGCTGGCGTAACGTGCTGCGTGCCTATCCGGCCAGCCACGACGTCGTAGCGTGGGCGGCCCGACTCCGTGACGCCGGGATATACGTGTGGACCGACGAGGATGTGCGCGCAGGTTGTGCCGTTGCAGAGGACACTAGCGGCGTCGACCATGTCGAACATGGGGTGGCTGTCGAGGTGGGGTTGCTACGTCGCGGTCGTCTGCCCAACCTCCAAGAACACTTTGCAGACCTTGGCGAGGTCTTCGACAGGTGGCTGGTAGCGGGGCGCCGAAAAAGAGAGACGGACGGGCTCCGCGTCCTGTGGCTCGTCGGCGAGGCCGGGCCGCACCGAAGCATGGCACTGCTGGCCTGTCTCGCCCGCGCAGGCATGCAGGGCCGCGTGGTATACGACGCGGGCCAAAACCTTGGCCGGGCTGCCATAGCCATGGATCGCCCTGCCGCGCTGTACATGGGTACTCCAGTGATCGGCGTGGATCTCAGAGCAGACCAACCCGAAGCGCCCTGGGCCGACGTACGAGATGCGATAGTCCGAGCCAGAAGACAGCTGCCCTCAGCAGAGATTGATCCATATCCGCTGTTCGTGGTCGCAGGCACCACTGAGCAAGAGCAACATGCGTATGACGCTCTCGAAAAGCTCATGGAGATCGACCCAGTGGATACCAGGGGACGCCAGCACCAGCGCCCCCACAGCGACGCGGGTACAGCTGAAATGGTAAGCCCAAGCCTTTCCCGCGAGCACGTCTTCAACCGCGGGCTCCCGATGACCTCGCGAAAGCTGTTCGGACGCGCCCGTGAGCTCAAGGCCCTGCATCACGCATGGACTTCGGACCGGACCCGAATCGCCTCCGTCGTAGCGTACGGCGGGACTGGAAAGTCCGCCCTGGTCAACACTTGGCTGCGCGAGATGCGGGAAAGAGACTATGAGGGGGCGCAAAAGGTCTATGCCTGGTCTTTCTACAGCCAGGGAACAAAGGACAATCTTGTTTCGGCGGACCCTTTCATCAGAAATGCGTTGAGTTGGCTTGGTGACGACCTCTCAGTGAAGTCCCTGAACCCGTGGGCCAAGGGCCTACAGCTGGCTTCGCTAATCAAGAAGCACAGATTCCTCCTCGTGCTCGACGGGATGGAACCTCTTCAACATCCGCTCAAGGCACCCGATGTCGGAGGCCAGTTGACCGACGACTCCATCCGTGCCCTTCTCGAAGAACTGGCGAAACCTGACTGGGATGGACTCTGCGTAATTACCACGCGGGTGCCGCTCACCGACCTCGACCGGTTCACTGACAAGGGCCAAGAACAAACAGGCACCGCCGTCACATGGGACTTGGAGAACCTCGACGATCAAGCAGGCGCGGCGCTGCTCCACCAGCTCATCGGGGGAGATCCGACCTTCCCAGAGCTTCAGCAAGCCGTCCAAGAGGTTGAAGGGCACGCCCTCGCCATCACCCTGCTGGGAAACTATCTGCGAGACGTTCACGGTGGCAACCTCGCGGGCCGGGTCGACCTAGAGAAGTTGACCGTCGAGGTCTCTGAGGGAGGACATGCTCGGCGGATCATGGCCTCATACGGCCAGTGGCTAGAGCGGCACGGACGGCTCGCGGAGCTGGCGGTACTTCGCGTGATTGGCCTGTTTGACCGGCCGGCCACACCCGACGCGATGAATGCGCTGCTGGCGAACGCCAGCCTGGGGTCGGCTATGGCAGAGTTTAGCCACGTCGGGAGCGACGAATGGAACCGCTGCATCGAGGCGCTGCGTGGAATGGGCCTATTGAACAAAGAGATCCCGAATCTGCCCGGTGTCATCGATGCCCATCCATTGGTCCGCGAACACTTTCGTGACCTGCTACAGACAGACGGGGCGGCATGGCTGAATGGCAATCGGACGCTGTTCGAGTACTACCAGAGGCAGGCGCCGCAGAAGCCGCTCGACCCTGACGGGATGAACCTGCTGTATGCCGCGGTCACTCATGGCTGTGCCGCTGGACTGCACCACGACGTATACAAGGACGTCCTGCTGGAACGGGTCTGGCACGACCGCCGAGCCAGCTTCTCGACCCGGCGCCTCGGCATGACAGGCTCGGATCTGGTTGCGCTGTCGAACTACTTCCAGCACCGGCGGTGGAGGCGACTCCAGGAGCTTCCTATCCCCAGCCGAGCGCGGGTCCTCATTCTCACCAACGCTGGCGTTCGGCTACGGCAACTTGGGCGACTGGTCGAAGCGCGTGAATGCTTCGGCGCCGTCGTGCAGGAAATTAATCCGCAGTCAACCGAGCCGGAGGAGATGGAAGACGCTTCATATGGCGCCGCGCAATACTGCGAACTGCTCGTGATCGCCGGCAAGCTTATCAGCCCTGAAGACGGTGAACTGGACAGCGCGCTCGCCAGCGGCCGGAAAGCCATAGAGTACGCAGATCGTGGTAGCGATCCCTACTTCAACATGCATGCACGCTCTTCGCTGGCGGAGGTCTACTTCATGCTCGGCCAGCCGCAGCAAGCAGCCCTGCTCTTCGAGGAGGCCAAGGTCATCGAGCGCGAGCGCGAGCCACGGCCGCCGTTCCTCTACTCGCAGAGCCTGTTCCGCTACGGGTACTACCTGATCGAGGCCAATCAAGCGGAGGAGATCATCGCGGACGAGGCAAGCGACCCGGGCTGGGGTACCAACGGCGAAGACAGCTCACTGCTTTCGAAGGCGATCCGGCTGATGATCCTGGGAGCAGCGCGCCGATCCCTAATCGAACGTGGCGATCCCGGACCTGAGCTTAAGATTGAAGCGCACAGAGATCTGGACAATGCTGTCATCATGTTTCGTACCGCCGGCTACGCCGATTACACGGTGAGAGGACTTCTCGAAAGAGCTCATTTTTACCGAGTCCGCCGCCAGGCCGAAGACTACGCCAGAGCACAAGAAGATCTAGACAGGGCAACCATCGAAGCAGACCGAGGCCAGATGGAACTGCTGTATACCGACATTCTCTTGCAGCAGGTTGCCTGCTACCGCGATTTTCGTGAACCAATGAGTAGCTCCCTGCGATCCGATTTGTGGCCTCGCATCAAGATTAAGCTCGACGAAGCGGCCGCCCGCGTCGACAAAATGGGATACTTCAGACGCCAGACGATGCTGGAAGAGCTGGGGAACGACCTTCTCTAGTTCGCGGAGGATGCCCAGATCCGGGCTGCGGTCAGGCCATGCACGACCCCAGGCAGCGGGCCGGAGACCCAGAGGATCTCGCCGTCCGGGGCGGAGATGACCTGCAGGTTCATGCCGTGACGGCGGTCCTTGCCGGAGTAGAACGGCCGGTCGGTGGCGACGCGGTCGATAGGGATTAACGTACCGTCGGTCACCATGTGAGCGTGCCCGGCTCAAACGGGTGCAGTACTGGCCCGGCCTCCTCGAGGGTTTCCTCGCCGCCACCGGGCTCGGCCGACCTCATACCGTTCTGTAACCCCGACAATTAAGGATATTTTTTAAACCATCGCGAGCCTGGCCGCCCAGGAGCGATGGAGATCGATCGGATCCACTGAACATACTAGAGATGCCGCTTCGGAAAACGACACTTGATTGCCCGGCAAGCGCTTTTCGAAAATATAGCGATCTATGCTTCCGAGCTTGCGCGAATACTTGAGGTTTACAACGCGTTCACCAAGCAGCAGTGTTGTGGCGCTCTCATCTCCGCGCACAACGTACCGTGGCCCGTCAAGTCTGAATGCGATACCATTCGGGCCGTCCACTCGCAAGTCCTGCACGCGGCACCAGATAATAGACGCTCCCTGATTAGCCGAAATACGTGCAATGTTACTGCCGAGAACGACAGCGCCCCGTATCGACGACCCTTCGCCGGTAACCGTCGTGCCAATCACTATTGAATTATTGACTTTGCAATCGGCCGGCAGGCTACTGTTCGCTATGAAGTTTGCCCCTATCGCCAGAGAGTCGGGCAGACCAAGAAATGCTCTGATGGCAGCGCCGGATTCGCTACCTGAGAAAAGGTCGGTGAATGCGCTCGAGAGAGCGGCATGACTGCCCACATCGATCCAGTAAGGCTGACCGAAGTCGAACACCGCTATCCGCATGGGCCGGCCAACGCGCCGCTCAAATGCCATGCGAAAACGCTGGGCAACTTCAAAGAAATCGGGAATGCTATTGAGCAAGGCTTGCAGTCCCGGCAAGCCCGCGCTCTGCTCATACCTGACGAGTTCGTCCCAAGATTCGCGTGAGGGGCTCTGAAGAGCTTGCCAGAAGTATGGGTCCCAGTTTGCGGCTGATGATTCATCAAGGAGCTTCTTGTCAAACGCATCACACGCGAGAGACAGGAACTCGTGGGTGGCAGCAAAGCTGCCGAGATTGACAAACGTCGCCATTTGCGGGCCTGACGCGCTCTGAAGCGCAGTTGTTAGGCGGCCGATTGGTTGGCGTGGCATATCTCGAATGACGAGATCAGTCGTCATGTCAACCTGCAGCCACTCTTTCTGGGTTGCAAGCTTATCGTCTGGGTCCTTCCGCCAACCGAAACGAACCACATCCGCGCTTGAGATGGCGTCAGAGTTAGCACTTAGCGGCTTGCTGGGGATCAGGACTTCATCTCCCCATGTAACAACAACCCCGGAGAATCCAGCCTCTCGCAGGCGATTTTTCAAAAGTGAGGAGGATCGGATCACGGCCTCACCAATGGTAATTCCGTTGGGACCACGGTCGCCATCCGGGAGCGGGAAAGCGCATTTGACGTTACGCAAGGACTGCGTGAAAGGGCTTAGCCGAGTGCCGGAGCCGAAAAGCATTAGAATCTGGTCAACGGCAGCGTCGTCGCGGTGATCACTTCGTACGGCAGAGTAAGCCTGCAACGCTCCGAGGAGGTTCCCCTTCTTACCTCTTTCGACCCAGTACTTCGGACCATCTGTGGCGTGCTGCTCGTTAAGGATCGCACCCCAAAATTTAGCCTCTAGATAGTCGCCCGTGACGATCAGCACACGATCAAGGACGCTTGTGCTCTGACGCGCGAGTCGAGCATTCTTCAGTAGGTCGGACATCATAGATTAGTTCCTGGCTCAGTTTCCTGCTGTATCCATTGCTTCATCATCGCTTACTGGATCGCCTAGCCACCATCCGTTTTCGCACTTGCGCCCATACTTCAGCCACGTCGCTCCGGATAGCTTGTAGACGATCCAGTGCTGACCGCACGCTTCGCACCGTGTAGCCCTGATTCCTGACGGTTCAGTCAACTCAGAGCGCATGGTCACCAATTCACCCGGGCTGAGCTTGGCGAGCGCACCCAAAGTGTAGTCCTTTGGTATCTCGAAGAAGTCCCGAAGTGCTTCGAGTGCGGTTTCGGTCGGGTTACGGTCAAATTCCCAGGTAACCGACCCACGTTCCTTGTCGGAAAGCCTCCACTGTTGACTCGCCTCGACCCAATCTAGCTCGCGATCGGAGAACTCAACGTCAGGAGAGAGGACTATGCGGAAGTCGCTCAAGGCTAGCACTCCAGAGATCGAGGGTCCCGCGTGCAGGGATGGCCTGGGGATGGTTCAGCCTACCTGCGCGGGCGACTGCGATCAGGAATATGCGCTTGTTTCCGGCTCAGGAGCCTACGTGTGGTCGGCGCTCCTTCCGTCGTGCCTGGTTTTCGGAGCGAGCTGGAAGCGATCTTTGCCTGGCCGGAGTCTGCGCGACTAGCCCGCAGTTCCCTCCTGGGGTCCGCGTGCATGCCCGTATATCCGCGGGCAGGCTTCTGGCTACCCGATCCCGAGGCGGTGGCTGAAGCCGAGCAGGTCGAGGGCCTGACACTGCAGGGGTGTGGGTGTGGTGACGATCTGGAAGGCAGGCAGGGCAGGGTCGGCGGCATGGAGGAGGCTCTCGTGCTTGCGGGCCCGCTCAGCCTCCAGGAACGGGTTCTTGCAGGCCGTGAGCCGCTTACCGGGAAAGTCCGTGTAGGTGAGATCTAGGCCAAGTCCTGCTCATCGAATAGGGACAGCTGGAGCGCCGTCCCGGGCCAGCGCCTTGACCTGCGGGGCGCAGCGTGGCGATCCAGCCCAGGCCCACGGAGCCGACATCCTCACGCAGCCGCGCGGCGGTCAGCATGCCCTGGCCCCGACCAGCACCACCCGAGAGATCCCGAACCGTCCTTGACCTTGCCCACCTGGGCGGCGACGGCCGCCGGGTCTATTCTGATCGCGGCCAGGACGCGTACTTCGCATGCACGCCCGTTCCTCCCTGGCTGAAGTATATTTCATGCTGGGGAACGTGCCAATGGCGGAAAAGCTGTTTCGGGAGGCCATACCCATCGAACGTGAACGCCACCCTAACCCACCATCATTTTATTCGCACGGGCCTGTTCCGCTATGGCTATTTCCTTATCGAGACCGGTCACGCCGCCAGCATTCTCAGCGATGAGCGCCGCGCCCGTCCTGGGGAAAGAATGGTGACGATTCATCACTTCCGTCCGAGGCGATACGCCTTCTAGTCATTGGAGCGGCACATCGCGCACTGGCCGAGGACGGAGCCAGGATCCCGGCCTCCCTGGCTGCTGCGGAGAACTATCTGAATCAATCGATCAGCGCGTTCAAGACCGCTGGCTACGCCGACTACACAGTACGGGGCTCCTGGAACGCGCTCACTTTTACCGGGCCTGCGGCGACTCGGAGTACTACAAGAAGCCGCTGAAGGATCTCCATGACGCCACTATTGAGGCGGACAGATCGCAGATGAAGTTGCTCTACGCAGACATCCTCCTGCAACGCGCGGCTTGTTACATGGGCTACTGGCAGGCGATTACGAGCCCAGAGCGAAAGGCGATCAGCGGTAAGCTCAGGGCTTCCCTCGATGACGCAGCCGGCCTGCTCAGCTCCATGAATTATGGGAGGCGGCGGGAGATGCTGAGCAGCCTGCAGAGGGCGGCAGGCGACGCTGGGGCGCTTTCCTAGCTTGAGGACCCAGCATGGTAAGGTAGCGGCAAGCTGCATTTCTGACAGCATGAAGAGCCATCTCTTCCCGGTGAGTACCTGACGGCGGCTGATCATGGGAGGCCTCGACGTGGACACTGATATCGTGGGTGCCGGCGACCGTTTGCTCCCGGGTGAAGACTACGAATTCATAAAGGCCAGGGTTCCCATATTGTGCGTCGATGTCCTGCTCTCACCCAAAGATGGTCCCCAGCGGGTAGGCCTTATCCATCGCATGACCTATGACGGCGGTGACGGGTGGTGTCTCGTCGGGGGAAGGGTCCTGAGAAACGAGCATCTGGCTGACGCAGTGGACCGTCACGTTCGCGCGACGCTGGGTGAAGGAATCAGCCTCGACCGCTCGACGCTGGAATTCGGGACAGCCATCGAGTACTTCTCTGAGCCACTCGAAGGCGAGTTCTATGACCCGCGAAAGCACGCCGTGGCCCTTACTTATACCGCTTTCTGTGAAGGCGGGGCAGAGGCCTTGGGAGAGGCCTTGAAGTTCCAGTGGTTCGAAATCAGTGAGCTGCCCGGGGTGAATTTCGGGTTCGGCCAAGGCGAGGTCGTGTCACGTTTGCTTCAGATTACTGCGAGGCAGTAGGGCCAGGCTGCCAGAGCAAGCGGAAGAAGTCTGGATGCCGAGGACATGCTGCCGGCGTTTACTGCATCGTAACTTCCCGCGGGAACGTGTCCGGCACTGCAGGATCGTATAGGTCATCGGATAGGCCCACGAGATGGAGAAGCACCGACCCGTCATTGCGGATAGCGTGTGAAGCGTGGGGACCCACCCTTATCACCACCGTTCCCCGTCCTTCGAACTGCTGGTACTGGCAGGCGGTGCCTTCGCCCGTGTCCCAGTGCAGCGACCAGCGGTCCTCAGACATGACTATGAGAATCTCATTGCGGGTCCGGTGGAAATGGTTACCCCGGATATAGCCCGGCAGCAGCGTCGTAACGTGTCCGTCCCGGAGGGGGAACGTCCCGGCCAGCCACGTCCCAGGCACTGGGAAGCTGCTGCCGCGCTCATCTCCAGAATCAGTCAGCTCAAGAAACGTGAGTTCCGGGCTGTCCAAAATCTCCCACCTCCGCGCCGTCAGCCGCGCCCACATTCCGTGACACGCGCTGTATCGGCCGCACGCTACCGGAGGAGGGCCCACAGGCGCTTTGCTACGGGCGAGCAAGAGCGCTTTGCTGCGGGAGAGGGTACCAGTGGTCCCCGGCCGCGCCGGAGCAGCTACCGTTCAGCTAGGCCGAGTGAGCACCCGCACAGGTCAGGGTCGTCCGGGGTGATGACCAGGTCCTCCGCTCCTGCGTCCCGGAACAGGCCCGCTCCCGGGGTCGTCCCGGAAAGGACGTCAGCGGCCAGGATCATCGCTGCCGCCGTCCAGCTGCTGTGCTCTGCGGGGAAATGGGTCCTGTCCGCGAACTGCCAGCCTGTCCAGTAGGCACCATCAGGATCGCGAAGGTGCTGGATGTCCACGTACACCTCCAGCGCCCTGGACTGGTCGGCGGTAGCTACCGCGATCACCAGCTCACATGTCTCAGCCCCGGTGACCCAGGGCTCGTCGCTGACGCAACGCACGCCCAGACCCGGCACGACGAACTCCCGCCAGCGGGAACTGAGCCGCTCCAATGCGGCAGCGCCGCGGACACGCCCCGCGAGTACGGGGTAGTACCAGTCCATCGAAAACCTGCTCTTATCGGCGAATGCCTCGGGATGGCAGGCCACGACATGCCCCGGCCGGCTCGCCGCAAGCTCCCAGCCGGGTTGCGGTTGCCTACATAGTCCGCCAGCCCTGCGGCACAACGCAGGCCCTGATAGGTACTGGAACAACCGGCGAGCAATGCGAACTGTCCGGGAGTACCACTGGCGGTTCGCTCCCAGACGATCTCCCCGCGTGGTGTCTGCAGAGCTGGGACGAACTCGATCGCCCGCTGCGATCCCCAGGCGAGATTCTGCTTTCATACGGCGTGATCATGCTGCCTTGCGCCGCAGGGTCTACGCGATGTATTCTCCGTCTATGGCATCCGCGGGCAGACTGGAGGCGTCGAGGCCTGGAGGTGGCCACGTGGATCCCATGCTTGAGCGCTATGCCGCTGCGCCTGCCGAGGTGAAGGCCGTGATCAATGTGGCCATTGACGCGCGTCGGCTGGGACACGCCAACCGCCTGCCCGAGCGACTGCTCCTCGAAGCGGCACCAGGCTACATCGGCGATCAGGCCTGGGATCGGCTCGATGACGGCTGGGCGGTACAGGCGCTTCACGCTGCGGCCCTGGATTGGCGCGGCCTAGATGGACCGTTCACGCGGATAAAGCCCAGCCCAGGGCAACGCCTCGCCGATGGACCGGTATTCCGGCTCTCGGATGTCATTGAGCAGGAAGGTAGTCGCACACGCCGGTACGTCGCCCCTCCTGCCGAGTTCTGGGCCGCAGCCGCTCTTCACGCTCATTCCAGTGACCTGAATGCCCTCTCGAACGCCGCCCAGATCCGGGGTCGCTACAGGCACGCTGCGGCCCTCTACCTTAAGGCTGCCGACGCCGGGCACATTGCCGCCCTGGCGGAACTGGCCCAGATAAGGAAGGAGGCCGGTGATCGTGAAGGGGCGATACAACTCTACAGGCTGGCCACGCGACGCTACGAGCAAGGTGCCGCAGAAGGGGACACAACCGCACTAATGGAACTAGCCCATCGCCGACCGGACGCGGGAAACCTTGCTGAAGCCGAACACCTATATCAGCGAGCTGCGGACGCGGGTGCAACCCAGGTGCTTTGGCAGCTCACCCAGCTTCGTGAGCGTGCGGGGGATCGTGCGGGCGCCGAGCAGTTGGTGTTTAGGGCGGCCGACGCCGGCTTCACCTGGCCACTGCTAAAGCTTGCCGAAATGCGGACGCCGACGGTGCATGTCGATGCTTACACCACTTCTGAGGAATATGACGAGATGAGGACTGAGGCCCTCGACGCGGAAACAGCGGAGGTCGAGAAGCTGTACCAGCAAGCCAGGAGTACCGGTCACACCTGGGCAATGCGCGAGCGGCAGCTAATAGGGGATGGTCGGGGGCCGGCTCACAAGCAGCACCAAACTAACGACAAAATGCGTGCTCAGAAACTATCCCAGAGGCCTGAATACGACGCTTGGGCGCTCAGAGACCTGGCCCGCGCGCGGGAGCGAACCGGCGATCACATAGCAGCAGAGCAACTGGCGGTCAGGGCTGCCGACGCTGGCCACACCTGGGTGCTTATAGACCTGGCCCGCATACGGGAGAGCGCTGGAGATCACGCAGGAGCGACACGGCTGGCGGTTATGGCAACCGGCCTCGGCGCCACCGGTGCTCTCAACGACTTGGCCATCATGCGGGAGGAGGCTGGTGACTACGCGCGGGCCACGCAGCTTTACGAGCAGGCTGCTGACGCTGGTTACAATCGTGCGCTGCGGCATCTAGTCCGGGTAAGGGAAAGGGCTGGAGATCAGGCCGGCGCCGAGCAGTGGACGGTGAGGGCTGCTGAGGTGGGAATCACTGACGCGTTGCAGGATCTCGCCCACATGCGCGAGGAGACCGGGAACCTGGCTGGAGCTGAACGGCTATTTCACAAGAGCGCCGATGGCGGAGAAACCGGAGCACTGAGAAGTCTGGTCCGGATACGTGAGCGCATGGGAGACGGAGCCGGCGCCGAGCGGCTCCGCCGATTCGGATTGGACGCAGGGGGGAACATTGCCGCACCCTGGACCATCACAGAAACTTCCTGACTGAGGTACCCGTCTCGCGATGCCCTGGTGCGGCCGGGCGTGTTGTAGTGCACCTGGTTCTCGCTCCGCCCCGGCCAAATCCGCGCTCTACGCGCAGCTCGGCTCGCCGGTGATTGAGTTGGTGCCGGTCTGGTTAGCGATCGGCCTAGATCGGAAGAGCGTCGTGTAGGGAAAGAGTGTAGATCTCGGTG
>OBLT010002365.1_pt1 | contig 11776 bp, 9 predicted proteins | sample 1518721 | NCBI WGS metagenome assembly OBLT01 (sample SAMEA3539307, study PRJEB22396) | soil metagenome | biome: tundra; feature: field; material: soil | place: USA | collected 2010-05 | depth 0.15 m | reverse complement strand
TAGGCCCGAGGGTATTCCCAGCCCTCGATCCCCCGAGGGTTCTGTGCGTGTACTGGTTACGGCCGACACTTTCAGCGGAGTATGGACATACTCGCGCGAACTGGTTTCGGGTCTGGTGACCCATGGGGCGCAGGTTACGCTCGTCAGCTTTGGAGAAATTCCGCTTCCCCATCAGACCGCTTGGATGGATGGGCTGCATGGACTTGAATACCATCCCACCGCGTTTCGTCTCGACTGGATGCAGGAAGGGGAGCAGGACTTCCACGCGGCCCAGGATTATTTGTGCGCCATCGTTCGCGACACGCGTCCTGATTTTCTGCATTTGAATCAGTTGAGTTTTGGAGCGCTGCCGGTGGCGACGCCGCGGCTGGTGGTGGCGCACGGCGATGTCATCACGTGGTGGTTGAGCATCCATGGACACTTACCAGCCCCTTCGGCATGGCTGAAGTGGTATCGTGCGACGATTGTGGCCAGCTTGAAGCGGGCCGAGGCCGTGGTCACTACTTCGCGCTGGATGGGAGAGATGCTGCGCGTTGCCTACGGCGACGATTTCGAGGGATACGTCATTCCGCCCGGACGCAATCCGATCTACTTCAATCCGTTTGTGACCAAGGAAGAGTCGGTGCTGGCGATCGGGCGCCTGTGGGATACGGGAAAGCAGGTGGCCTTGCTGACCCAGCATAAGCATGGCCAGCCGGTGTGCATTGTGGGGGCGGATAACCCGATACCCACGCCCACGGTGCCGATCCGCGCCGACGTGCGCGTCTCCACCGGCGAGCACGAGATTTCGGTGAAGGGCGCGCAGACCGAATCGCAACTGCGCTCGCTCTACAGCAAGTCGACAATTTTTGCCGCGACTTCGTGCTACGAGCCTACGGGAATGGCGTCGATCGAGGCGGCGTTCTCACGCTGCGCGCTGGTGGCCAATGACACCGAAGTCTATCGCGAACTGTGGGGCGACGCGGCTCTGTACTTCGAGCGCAATAATGCCGAGAGCCTCAGCGACGTGCTCGGCCAGTTGGACGAAGACAGCGAACTCGTGCGCCTCTACGGGACGCGAGCCTACAACCGGGCGCGCGAACGCTTCACGGCGCGACGGATGGTGGACGACTATCTGCGGCTGTATCGGCAGTTGCGACCTGCGAAAGTAGCGGTGGCGTAACGGCGCGGATTGGCTGCGCAGAAATTCAGGGTGCCGTATCAGGGCACCGAATGCCGTAACTTCGAGGCGCTCGAATCGCGCTCTCGACTACACGCTCACCAGCCGCATGCTATACTTTTTAAGCATCTTTCCTGTCAGATAAGCAGACGGAGGACGGTATCGACAAGCGTTTTATCCGCATGAATGAGCGTATCCGGGCGCGCGAAGTTCGCGTGATCGGTGACGAAGGGGAACAGATTGGCGTGATGCCTCCCTTCGAGGCGCTCAAGATGGCCCGCGAAAGAAATCTGGATCTGGTGGAAATTTCCCCGACCGCGCAACCTCCGGTTTGCCGCATCATGGACTACGGGAAATTTCTGTACCAGAACGAAAAACGCGAGCGCGAAGCCAAGAAAAAGCAGAAGACCATTACGGTCAAAGAAGTGAAGTTTCGTATCAACGTGGACGATCACGATTACGAAACCAAAAAGAATCACGTGCTGCGCTTCCTCGACGAAGGCGACAAGGTAAAAGCGACCATCTTCTTCCGGGGACGCGAAATGACGCGGCAAAGCCTGGGACGGCAGATTTTGGAACGCCTGATCAAAGATGTCGACCAGAAGGGTTTGGTGGAGTTCCGTCCACGGCAGGAAGGCAATACGCTGCACTTGATTCTGGCGCCCAGTAAGAAGGAAGGCGGAGCAAAAGAGAAGCCGCCGGCTCGTCCCAAGCCCGCGCCTCCGGCGCCGCAAGGCGGCGCGCAGACAGCGTAGAAAAACAGCTGTCAGCTCTCAGCTATTAGCTCTCAGGAAAATCTCTTGGTGCGATCGCTGCGAGCTGGTGAGACACTGCGCTTAGGACGCTGAGAGTTCTAACTGAGAGCTGACAACTGAGAGCTGAGAGCTACTTATGCCGAAACTAAAAACACACAAGGGCGCTGCCAAGCGCTTCAAGAAAACCGGGACGGGAAAGATAAAGCGGCACAAAGCATTTCTCCGCCACATCCTGACCTCGAAGGCCAAGAAGCGCAAGAAAAAGTTGGGAAACTCCGTGCTGGTGAGCGACGCGGATTTTCTCAAGGTGAAGCGCATGATCCCGTACTAAACGGGAATGGAGCGACGGGCGCTCTCGCCCGTCCTTAAGCGATGTATGCGAAAAGAGTCTGCGGAGTGAGACGCCCCGCAGCGGCGCGTGAAGAGGTCGGGCTTCAGAAATCCCTTGTGGGTAGAAGCCTCCTTACCTCCAGCCGCCAGACGCAATGAAAAAGGAGAACAGCAATGCCTCGTGTAAAACGCGGAACCAAACGCCGCGCCAAGCGCAAAAAGATTCTTGAACGCGCCAGTGGATATTTCCTAACTAAATCCAAACTCTACCGCTCGGCCAAAGAAGCCGTCGATCGCGCGCTGAAGTTTGCCTATTCCGGCCGCAAGCAGAAGAAGCGCCAGTACCGCTCGATCTGGATCGTGCGCATCGGCGCCGCCGCCCGCCTGAACGGACTGAACTATAACCAGTTCATCAGCGGACTGAAGAAAGCCGGCGTGGAACTGGACCGCAAAATCCTGGCGGATTTAGCGGTGAACGATCCAGCAGGATTTGGCAGTCTGGCGGAGCAGGCGAAGAAGGCGAACGCCGCGGCGGCGTAGCTGTCAACACTTAGCATTCAACTTTTAGCTTTGGTAGCGCCGGCATCCATGCCGGCTGTAGCGAGGGCATCTTGCCCTCGCACGTGCGGGCGAGGACGCCCGCGCGACAGCCGCCGAGACGGCGGCGCTACAATCTCAGATCTCATGTACACAGTCCCCAAACTGATTGATTTCTCTCCAGCCGCGCTCGACAGCGCCGTGCGCGAGCTTCTGTCTGCGCTTGATCAAGAATCGGCGGCGGTCGGTTCCGAGAACAACTGGAAGGCATTTCGCGATCGCTGGATGGCGCGCAAGAACGGCATCCTCACCCAACTCAACGATCTGTGGCTGAAGGCCGCGCCCGGGCCGAATAAGCGCGACGTCGGCCAGCGCGTCAACGAACTCAAGGCTAAAGTCGAACAGGCGGTGGATGCGACGCTCGCCCGCATTCAGAGCGGGGTTTCATCGGGCAAGCTCGCCGCCGAGGGTCTCGACATCACTCTCCCGGGCATTCGCCGTCCCCTCGGCGCGGAGCATCCCGTCATCAAGACGATGAACGAGATGATTGGCGTCTTCCGCAATCTGGGCTACTCGGTCGAGGAAGGCCCGGAGATTGAGACTGACTTTTACAACTTCGAGGCGCTGAACTTTCCGCCGAACCATCCGGCGCGCGATACGCAAGACACGCTGTTCATCGCCGGGCAGGAATCGAAGCCGCTGCGCGACCGCCTGTTGCTGCGCACGCACACTTCGCCGGTGCAGATTCGCACCATGCAGAAGATGAAGCCGCCGGTGCGCGTCGTGTGTCCGGGAAAAGTTCACCGCAACGACGCGCTCGACGCGACGCACTCGCCCATTTTTCATCAGATCGAAGGTCTGGCGGTCGACAGCAACATCACGTTCTGCGACCTGAAGGGCACGCTCGACCACGCCATGAAAGCCATGTTCGGATCGAGCGTGAAGACGCGCTTCTATCCGTCGTTCTTTCCCTTTACCGAGCCGAGCGCCGACGTACAGATCAGTTGCATTTTCTGCGACGGCAAGGGCGTGCGCGACGGCGCTCCCTGCCGCAACTGCAAGGCCAGCGGATGGATCGAGTTGCTGGGGTGCGGCATGGTCGATCCAAATGTGTACGGGTTCGTGGATTACGATGCAACAAAAGTTTCGGGATTCGCTTTCGGCATGGGCGTGGAGCGGATTGCGATTCTGAAGTACGGCGTGGACGATATTCAGCTTTTCTTCCAGGGCGATGTGCGATTTCTGGAACAGTTTGGGTAAGAGCTGCGAGCTTCGAGCTACGGGCTCCGAGCAATCGCTCGCGGATACTCGTTGCTCGTAGTCCGAAGCTCGTGGCTCGAAGCTGACGTTTTCTCAAATGAAAATCTCTCCCCATTGGTTGCGCGACTTCGTTGACCTGGCGGTCGACTACACCCGACTTGCGGACGAACTTACCCTTGCGGGGGTCGCGGTCGAGGGGATCTCGGGCGAGGGCGAGTCGACCGTCTTCGAGATGGACATCACGACCAACCGCCCCGACGCCATGAATCATTATGGCGTGGCTCGCGAGGCCTCGGCGCTCTACGATCTGCCGCTGAGGCCGATCAAGCCGAAGCTGCCGCCGTCGCAGGGCAGGTCCGAGGTCACCATCGACATTCAGGAGCCGGAGCTGTGTCCGCGCTTCACGGCGCGCGAAATTCGCGGCGCTACTATCAAGCCGTCGCCCGCGAACATTGCCCATCGCCTGCAATTGCTCGATCAGCGTCCCATCAGCAACGCGGTGGACGCTACTAACTACGTTCTGTGGGAGAGTGGCAAGCCGACGCACGTGTTCGATCTCGATCTGCTTGAAGGCCGCAGGCTGGTGATACGCCGCGCCCTAGCCGGCGAGACGCTGAAGACTTTGGATGGCATGGAGCGCCAGCTCTCGACCGATGACCTGGTCGTGGCCGACGCAAAGAAGCCAGTTGGGCTGGCCGGCGTGATGGGCGGCTTCGACACGATGATCACCGAGCGCACGAAGAACATCCTGATCGAATCCGCGTGGTGGGACCCGGCCACCGTGCGCCGTGTGTCGAAGCGGCACGGTCTGCACACCGACGCCTCGCACCGTTTTGAGCGCGGCGCCGACTTCGAATCGACCGTCGTTTCGACCAATCGGGTCGCCGAACTTATTCTCAATTCCGGCGGCGGCACGCTCATCGGCGACGTGATCGACGTGATTGCGCGCCAGCTTGACCTTGCTCCGGTAGAGTTCGATCTGCGAGAAGTGCAGCGCATTCTCGGCGAGAAACTCAGCACGCTGGAAATCAGCCGCATTCTTACTCGTCTCGGTTTCACGATGCTTCCGGGCAGCGAAGATACTTACCTGGTGCACATCCCGAGCTGGCGCCTCGACATCGAGCGCGAGATCGACATCATCGAAGAACTGGCGCGCCTGCACGGCTACGACAAGTTCCCCAACACGCTTCCCGCCTATAGCGGCGAGGTTCGCGATCTGCCCGATGCGCACAAAGATGCGCGGTTGCGCTCTTCCCTTCTGGCGCTTGGTTACAACGAAACCATTTCTTTGACCTTTATTTCGAAAGACGACGCCCGGCGCTTTTCGACCGCTGCCGAGCTCGACCTCGCGAACCCGCTGAGCGACGAGGCTTCGGTGATGCGCACATCGATGGTTCCGAGCATGCTCAACATGCTGGCTTACAACTTGAATCGCGGCACCGACAATGTTCGCCTGTTCGAATCTGGAAATGTATTTGAGGCGTCGGGCAGAGGTCTAGGGTTACGGGAAGAACCGCTCGAAAACGCGCTGCAGTCGAAGTGCGTCTCGATTGGCGTGACAGGGAGCGTGGATGCCGAACTGGTGCGCGGACTGGCTCCGGGCGCGGCGGCTCGTCCGTTCTCGTTCTTCGATTTGAAGGGCGACATCGAGCGTTTGCTCGCTCCGTTCAGCCAATGGGCACTGTACTTTGATCCACAAACTGCCGATTACTACCATCCCGGGCGCTCCGCTCGCGCCGTGCTGGATGGCGCTACCGTCGCCCAGTTTGGCCAGATTCATCCGGATGTGGCCGCGGCCCGAAAACTGCGGCAGGATGTTTTTGTCGCCGAAATCTATCTCGACCAGCTCTACCAGCACGATTTGCGGCAGGTGCGCTATGAAGCGCTGCCGCGCTTCCCTGCCGTCGAGCGCGACTTCTCCTTTGTTTTTGATGACGGCGTGGAGTTCGAGAAGATTCACCAGAGCGTCAGCGGATTGGGCATCGCCGAGCTGCGCAGTTTCGTCCCGCTAGAGATTTTCCGCGGCGAAAAAGTTGGCGCGGGCAAGTATTCGATTCTGATGCGAGCCAAGCTCCAGTCCAGCGAGCGGACGCTGCGCGACGACGAGGTGTCGCAGTGGTCGGGACAGATTGCGAAGGCTCTGGAAGAACTCGGCGGCATGCAGCGGACGTAGGGCTGCCTTATAGAGAATTCTTGCTCAGTGCGAGGGTCGCGAGAGTTCATAACGCTACCAAAAAAGGCATCCCGAAAACGTTCGGGATGCCCGTTAAATCTCTGATCGCCTGCAAACTCGCCTCTACGCGCCCGGAGGCTTCTCCTTCTTCTTCTCGTCGTCCTCCTTCTTCTGCTGGGGCGTCTGTTTCGGTTGCTGTTTCGGAGGAGGCGGCGCCGGCTTCGCCGCTGCCGGCGGAGGTGTGTGCTGGGGCTCACGCTCGGCGGGCGGAGGCGTTTGCGGACGCGGGGCCGGCTGGTTCGGTTTCGGCTCCGGGCGCGCGGGTTCGGGACGGGTATTCGGCTGGGCCGCAGGCGGACGATCATTCTTCTCCGGTGGCGCAGTTGGACGATTCGTCTGGGGACGAGCCGGCTCAGGCGAGTTGTTTGGTGGAGTTGGACGGTTGTTCGGCGACTGCGCTGCCGGCGGACGATTTGTCTCCGTTGGCGGCGTTGGGCGGTTCGGCTCCGGCCGATTGTTCGGCGCTGGCGGCGGCGGCCGATTCGGCTGTGCTGCGGGTGGACGATTTGGTTCTGCCGGAGTGGCCGGACGCTGGTTGGGAGCTTGTTGACTGGGGGCCGGCTGATTGGGCGGACGATTCACTGGTTGGTTAACGGGCGGCGGGGTGGGCTGTCCCGGCCGGCTTGCGTTCGGCTGGTTGCCCGGATGTCCCGTCGTCGGCGTTGCCGGTTTGCCGGGAGGCGCCTGCTTGACCATCGGGTGCGCAGCCGCAGTGCCCATCGGACGCAAGCTTTGCATCTCGCGCGGGGCTACCGGCTGTCCCGGATGCGCTGCCAGGGCCTGCTGCTGTGTTGCAAACGGCACGGGCGGCGGAGGCGGCGTCTTTTTTGCGATCACCTGCCGATTCATTACTGCCGCGGGCGGCGCGGTCACGTGACCCGCCGTTGAAGCCTTCGCTCCGAGTACGCTCTCGCGGGTGGGAGCTACCGCGACTCTCGCGTTCACGGAGACGCTGGCAATTTGCTGCGCGCTTACGGCAACCGCCGCGTGGGCGACGGGCTGTGCACCGGCGAAGGTACGTTGCGGAACCACCATCACCGCACCTTGCACGTTTCTGTTCGCATACGTCACATTCGTGACGGTCGTGCTTTTATTGATGATGGTGGTGTTGTATACGTTCGTGATCACGGTGGTATTGACCGTCGTATTGCTGACGTTGATCTGAGTCATGTAGCCACGGCTCACCTGGTAAGGGGGCACGTAAACTTCGCGCGGACCGAGCGGGAACCATCCCACATTGCCGCCGAAGCCGCCTGGGCCACCGCCGATGAAGACCACCAGCGCCGGCGCATATACGGCCTGCACTTCCACGGGTCCGGCCACCCACCCCCAGCGTCCGCCAACCGTTACCCAACGTCCGTAGTGGAAAGGCGCGTAGCCCCAGGCGGAATCATCGACCCAGGTATATCCCCAGGGAGGAATCCAATCCCAGTGCCCGGTGTGATAGGGCGCCCACCCGGCTTCAATATGCGGGAACCAAACGTGGCCATAGTTTGAGTCGTCGCGCCAATCGCCGTTCGCGTCCAGATCTTCGAACCCAACGACGTCGCGGGACAGATAGTGCGCCGAGGGCGACTCATCGTATCGATGATCGCGACCGTAGGCCCAGTTATCAAATTGGTCGGGGCCACCTGTCTCTACAACGTCGGCATTCAGCGAGTCGGTCCCGCTGAACGTACCTCGTTGTCCGGCGTGCAGCGTATAGGTCTGCCCGTTGCCGGTCGCTTCACCTCCGCCCTCGCGGAGGCTGACGACTGAGTAGGTGCCGTCTTCACTGGCCTCCATGCGATAGCTGCCCGGCTGGGAAACCGTAAACGCCAGGTTCGGCGTATCGACCTCGAAGTCATCGTTCTGGTCGAGCCGGCGCACACGAACGTTAATCGTTCCCGACGTGAGTTGGATCTGCGCCGTATGGTCATCCAAGTTCAGGAAAGAAAAGCCGGTGTTTTCATTCAACCGAATCACCGCTGATCCCAGTTGCAGTTCGGCCCGTGAGTCTTTGTCGACCCAAAGCTTGTCGCCGGTCGTCATGGGGCGATTGGGGACGGCTTGGACCCAATCGTTCTCGCCGGCGGGCTCGAACGAAACCGAACCCTCCAGGTAGCCGAGTCGCGCCACTCGAGTGGGCGGATCGTCCTGTTGATCTTGGTCTTGAGCCGTGGCTCGCATGGTTAGGATTACAGTCGAGAACGCCACGATGATTACAGCGCTCCACCACCCTGCCTTCTTGATTCTTATTGTCATTGAAGCATTTCTCTCCGAAGTGTTTTTCTCATAATCTTCTGTTGCGTTCGCGGAAATCACGTCTGTTGCGTTCGCGGAATTCACGTCGATGTTGGATGCCGGAAATGGACGTGGCGCCCACGTTTTCTTGAAGCGTGCCCGCCGGAACTAAGAATTAGTTCCGTGACCAGGAAAGGCGTTCGGTCGACAACTCAGTAAAGTGTGCGTGACAAAAGAAATAATAGCAGGTCCCGGGGCACAGGGGAGCACAATAGCTCGTTCGCGGTCTGCGGAAGAGGTAGATTCCACCGGTCGATTTCCACTACGGAGCCGATGGCGCCCCTGCTACGTCAGCATTTCTTGTGCTAGCCTTACTCTCCATGACCCTGGTTTCGGCGCATCCCAAGCATTTTCTCTCCGACAAGGTTGAGCATTTTACCGAGTCCGTGATTCGCGAGATGACTCGGCAGGCTATGCAATATGACGCCGTCAATCTGGCGCAGGGTTTTCCCGATTTCTCCGCGCCCGCCGAGATCAAGCGCGCTGCACAGGATGCGATCGCCGCCGACGTTAATCAGTACGCCATTACTTGGGGTGCGAAGAGTCTGCGGGTTGCGATTGCCCGGCAGATGCAGGAGTGGCAGGGGATCGAGGTCGATCCGGAAAAAGAAATTGTGGTGTGCTGCGGCTCGACTGAAGCGATGATCGCTACCCTGCTGGCGGTGTGCAATAAGGGCGACGAGGTCGTGGTCTTCGAGCCTTTCTACGAGAACTATGGGCCAGACGCGATTCTGAGCGGAGCCAAGCCGCGCTTCGTCAGTTTACGTCCACCGCAGGCATCGAAAGGCGAGGGGGGCGGCGAGCGGGAAGGCGAGTGGACGTTCGACGAACAGGAGTTGCGCGAAGCTTTTCAGCACAAGACCGCGCAACATCACACGAAGGCGATAATCCTTAACACGCCAAACAACCCCACCGGCAAGGTGTTCAGCCGGAAAGAGCTGGAACTGATTCGCGACTTGTGTGTTGAATACAATGTGCTCGCCATCACCGACGAAATCTACGAGCACATTCTCTACGATGGATCGGAGCATATTTCGATCGCGCGGCTCGACGGCATGCGGGAACGCACGATTACGATCAACGGGCTCTCAAAAAGCTACAGCGTCACGGGATGGCGCGTCGGCTGGGCGGTTGCGCCGCCCGCGATTACCAACGCAATCCGCAAGGTGCATGACTTCCTGACGGTGGGAGCACCCGCTCCTTTGCAGGAAGCTGGAGCGGCGGCGTTAAGCCTGCCTGCCAGCTACTATCGCGAACTGGCCGAACGGTACCGCACGCGGCGCGATCACCTGATCCCGGCGCTGGAGAAAGCTGGTTTTTGCTGTTATCGTCCGCGGGGCGCATATTACGTGATGACCGACATCAGCGCCTTCGGGTTCGCCAACGACGTGCAGTTCGCGGCACACCTGGTGAAGGACATCGGCATCGCGTGCGTACCCGGGTCGAGTTTCTACAAACATCCGAAAGACGGATCCCAACAGGTACGTTTCGCCTTCTGCAAAAAGCCTGAGACACTGGATGAGGCGGCGCGACGACTGGAAAAGCTGCGGTCACGGTGAAACGTATCGGTGAAGACGCGGCAAGCCGCGTCTCTACAGAACGGCACGAGTTGCGGCAAAAGTAGCCTAAAATCCACAGCCAACTGCGCTATACTTCGGCTCAACGCTGAAAATTCTCCGAAAGCGAGTAGTGGCCCATGTCCGTGAAAACCGAGGAAGAGGTATCTGCGCAGGTTCCGGCTGAAGATTTTCAGGCACTGGAAGAGAAAGTTTATCGCACCATTGAGTTGTACAAGACCGCCAAAGAAGCCCGGGCTACCGCCGAGCGCGATGTGAAGCGACTGCGGGAGCAACTCGAAGAACGAGAGGAACAGAACGACGCCATGCGCCGCGAGTTGGTGCAGCTGCGCAAGGATCGCGAGGACATTCGAAGCCGGGTGGAAAAGATGTTGGGCCAAATGGACAGCCTGACGCATGAGCATGAGAAGGCAGCAAGCTGACGGTGGCGGCAAACTAGGAGACGGCGGCAAAGATGCGTCCGGCAGTCGTCTGGCAGGAAGTAATCCGCCGAGGAGTGACATGGCCACTGCGAGCAACCAATCTCCAACAGATGCGTTGACCAAACCCGTTCAACCCAATGACGTCCCGGCCACGAATGCCGCTAGTGGCAGTGGCAGTGTGCGCGTCGAAATCTTCGACCAGGTTTACAACCTGCGGGGCTCGGACGCGGATTACATTCTGAAGCTGGCCGAGTATGTGGACGGCAAGATGCGCGCAGTATCGGAACAGACGGCAACGGTCGATTCGGTGCGGCTGGCGGTGCTGGCGGCGTTGAATATTGCGGATGAATATCATCTGCTGAAGCGGCAACTGGAGAAGCCTTCGCCGGACGCACGGCAGCGAGCCAGCAAACTGGCAAGCGCGCTTGACGAAGTTTTGCAAGATACCAGGCGGACGGGCTGAAGCCGGCCGTAACGTCGATCGTAATCTGCGGTTCATGTTCCATCGCAAATCCCAGTTGCAGTGGCCGCAGGCAGCTGCCGAGCTGCGCTCGGCTTGGACGGGCGAGGCGCCCGCCCCCACACGAGCACTCCTGCCAGCAAGCTTCCTGCCAACTATTTTGCATTTTCCTCTTGCGAAACTGTTCGCGGTTTCCTAGCATCCAAGGTGGAAGCCGGCCTGCAAGGTTGGTGATGGTGGCAACCGATTTTTGAACCAATGAAGAATGAACGGGGACTCGACTCGCAAAAAGATCCGGTGTGCTATGTTCCGCCATGCGGAAAAGCCTAATGGGTCGCGGCGGGTTCCCACCGTCTGAGACGGGTTCATTCTCGGCCCGCCACACGGCCCAGTGGGTCGGCTTTTTTACTGCAGGTCTCGGTTGCCAGGTCGCAGCTCTCAGGACGGCTGGCTCTAATGGTTGCGTTCCGGTGTGCTAGCAGCCGTGTCTAAAATCACTTTCCCGCACAAAACAGAAATCATGGTTGGGTCTGGAGGGCGCGGTTTATGCGGGTCCTCGACTTAGGTTGCGGATCGGGGGTGGACTTAGCTTCCTGGGGCGTCACCGCTTCGGATCAGGTTACGGGGCTTGACATCGACGCCGAGCGTCTGGCGCTCGCTAAGGTGCGATTCCCAAACCGCGCTTACCAGCAAGGCACCGGAGAATGCTTGCCCTTCGAGGAGGAGAGTTTCGATCGCGTAATTTCCACCGTTGCTCTCC
>OBLT010002359.1_pt1 | contig 11800 bp, 8 predicted proteins | sample 1518721 | NCBI WGS metagenome assembly OBLT01 (sample SAMEA3539307, study PRJEB22396) | soil metagenome | biome: tundra; feature: field; material: soil | place: USA | collected 2010-05 | depth 0.15 m | reverse complement strand
CCCTATCTACAAGCTGCTTGGCGCGCCCTGATGAGCCGCGCCCGTACCGCGCTTCCGCCCGCCAGAAGTAGACGACCCCGATGGCGAGCACGACGACTGCCCAGGCCACCGCGGAGATCCAGATGTGTGGCAGGGACAGCGGCGCGTGACAGTACGCCTGGACGCCGGCCGCGCACTTGGCCCGGTCGTACGGCTTGGCTCCTGGCTCGGACACCCGCTGCGAGGCCATCAGGGAGAGCCGCGTCAGGGTGATGTAGACGGCCGCCGGGTTCCCGGCCAGCCCGGCCTTGGCCCACGTCGGGATGGTCACCGGCAGCGCGGCGATGCTGTACATGACACCGCAGAAGTAGCGCCAGGTGCGCAGCAGGAACGGCACCAGCTGGCTCACGTCGCGGATCTCGGCGCCTATCCTGGCCAGGATCAGGCCCGCGCCCAGGTTGAACATGGTCTGCAGCAGCAGCACCGGGACAAGCATCAGCCAGTACCAGGTGACCGGCTCCCCGGTGCCGAGCACGATGGCACTGAGAACGATCATGGACAGCAGCATCTGCTGCAGCTCGACTATGCCGTAGGCCAGCGGCAGGCATGCCCGGGGGAAGTACATGGCCCGGATCAGTGAGAGATTGTTCGCCATCACCCTGGATCCGGCCAGGATGGAGCGCTCGGTGAAGGAGAACACGAAGATCCCCGCGACGAGGAACGCCGGGTAGTTGGGGATCCCGCGCCTGGCGTCGAAGATTATGCCGAAGATGAGGTAGTACACGCCTGCGTTGAGCAACGGCGTGAGGACCTGCCAGACCTGGCCGAGCCGCGCCTCGGTGTACGTTGCGATATTCCGTGCGGTCGCATAGGCGGTGATGAAGTACCGCCGCTGCCAGAGCAGGCTCAGGTAGGCGGGCAGCGATGGCCGGGCGTTGACTGACCGCAGGCCGTGCCGCGCCGCCAGTTCAGCCAGCGGCTCATCCGGAAGGGTCGGGTCGTCGGGATCACCGCCCAGCGGCCTGTCCGCCGGCAGCATGGCTACGGCGTCCGGGCGCAGGCTGCCTGGGCCCGAGAGTCGCCTGAGATCGTCCATAGCTGCCACGCCCGTTCCGTTGCCGATGAGCGGGCACGTGACGTTCACTCGTGCGTTTTCCACGGACCCTCAGGCAGCCTAGGAGGACCGTGCGCACAGAACTTGCCGCCTTAAAACGGTATTCCACGGAAGTTAACGGGAATTTTCACTATCGGCCAGGCGCCCGTTCCTGCCCCGCGGCCGCGGGGGCGGCCAGCGACCGCGGTTACCTGGTCCGCTTGTCGCTGCGCGACCGAGGCTCGCGGTCCGGCCCTGGCCGCGGAAAGTGGCCGACCGACTGGGAGCGTGCCGCCTCCCGGCGCACCGGACGGTGGCTGACTGTGCAGCGCAAGAGCAGCAGCAAAGCAATGATCACCGGGACCACCGAATCGGGCATCCGGGCGGAGAGCGCGATCATGAGCCACACAGCGGCGATGGGCAGCAGTGGCAGGATCCGCCACATCCGCACGCCAGGATCCAGCGCTCGCACGGCCGAGCCGTCAGCGTCAGGTGCGCGGGCCGGCCGCAGGTCGGCGCCCAGCCTGGCGTCCTGGGGAAGGTCTTTGGTGAGCTCGGTGAGCACGCCCCAGGTCCGGCCGGACAGAGCCGCGGTGGTCCGCTCGTCGAACTCTTCCAGGGTCAGCCGTCCCGCGGTGTAAGCGTCGCGCAGGATCGCTACCGCATTCTCCCGGTCAGCGTCCGAGGCACGGATCGCACTGTGGGTCTCATTGGCACTGTAGGTCGTCATGACCGGACCTCCCCGGGACCTGCACCCTTCCACGGCAGGATACCCCGCGGCGCCGGCCTGTCTGTGGTGCGGATCGCCCCGCTATGGTTAGATCACGCCGTGTCTCCGGTCCCGCGGCGCCTCAATCACTACCACGATCACCTGATCGTCTGCGGAGACGATGCGCTCGCTTTCCGTATCGTCGAGGAACTCACCGCCCGGTATGGCGAACGGGTAACGGTCATCGTGCCGTCGCGGGAGCGCTCCAACGCCCCCCGCATCGCGCGGCTCCCCGGAGTCCGGGTCATCGAGCGCGCCGAACTGGACAGCGGCGCATTCGCGGACGCCCAGGTGGAATCCGCCAGGGCGCTCGCGCTGCTGAGCCAGGATGATCTCGGGAACTTTCACGCCGCCCTCCGCGCCCAGGATCTGAACCCAGATCTGCGGCTGGTAGTGGCGATCTTCAATACCGGCCTCGGCGAGCGGATGCGCGGGTTCTTCCACGACTGCGCCGTACTCTCCGGCTCGGCGATGGCGGCACCGTCGTTCGTTGCCGCCGCACTCGGTGAGCCCGCACCGAGCCATGTCAGGCTGGCCGGGCGGACGCTGTACGTGGCCAGGCGCGGGGAGACCGGTGCGGCGCAATTTGTCTGCGGGCTGGCCGTGACGGAAGATGCCGTCTCACCCCGGCTGCTCCCACCCGATGAACAGACCGCTGACCTCGTGCTGGCGGTGGCGGACGGGACACCGCGTAACCCGCTGGCCCGGCAGCGCCGAAGCCCCCTGCGGGCGAGCATGAAGATCCTGCGCATGCTGCTCGGGAACAAACTCGGGATGGTCTTCCTGGCCCTGTTCGCCGTGCTGGTCGCTGGGTTCGTCCTGCTCGCGACCGCTGGCGGGTTCTCGCTGGCCAACTCCCTGTACCTGACCTTCCTCGACGCGGCAGGTGCCGCGGTCACCGACCCCGGGTTAAGCGCACCGGAGAAGCTCGCACAGTTCCTGCTCACCTTCGACGGGATGGCCGTCCTGCCCGTGGTGACCGCGGCCGTGGTCGGGGCCCGGCTGACCGGCTCAGTGCGCAGCACCGACCGCCCGGTCAGCGATCACGTCATCGTGGCCGGCCTCGGCAACGTCGGTACCCGGATCGTCGGCCAGTTGCACGACCTGGGCGTCGATGTGGTCTGCGTGGACAAGAACGAGAACGCTTCCGGGGTACCCCTGGCCCGCCGGCTCGGCCTCCGGGTGGTCATCGGCGAGACCCACCGGGAGGAGACGCTTCGGGCGGCCGGCATCACCACCAGCCAGGCGCTGGTCTCGGTGACCAACAGCGACATCGTCAACCTGGAGACCGGGCTGCACGCCCGGGCCCTCGCTGCCGACCTGCGCCTGGTGCTGCGCCTGACGGACGAGGATCTCGCAGAGCGCGTTCAGAAGACCGTCGGCAACACGATCTCGCGCAGCGTCCCCTACCTGGCGGCGCCGGCCTTCGCCGCGGCGATGCTTGAGCACCAGGTGCTGCGGACAATACCGGTCGGCCGTCATGTCCTGCTTATCGCCGACGTCCAGGTCGACCCGACGTCCGAGCTGGCCGGGCGGCCCGTGGATGACCTGCACCAGACCGGCGAACTCCGGCTGATCGCGCTGCGGCGCAAGGGTGCGGAGGGCATGGACTGGTCGCCGCGGCGCGACTACGCGATCTCGCCGCAGGACCGGCTCTACGTCCTCGCCACCCGGGAAGGACTCAGCCGCGTGCTGGCCCGCAGCCAGGCCCCAGTCACCTGAGGTTCGGCCGCCGCAAGCTAAGCCCGGGCGCAGGTCAAGACAGAGCACGGAAATGCAAAACCTGGGCCTCCCCGAGGCGTGCCTCCAGCGTTACGCTCAGGGCAGATCTTCCGCGTGGTTCTTCTGAGCTACGTGTGAAGACGAAGGAAAGGTCCGCTTATGGCCTGTTCTGTACTATTCGTCGGCTCTGCCGGGGAGGTGGCTGCCGGGGCCCAGGCGCTTGGTGGGCCTGTCAGTCCAGTCGTGGCCTCGGCGTCCTTAATTCAATCCACGCGCATGCCCTGCCGCCACGGCGGCACGCCCACGGCCGGGCGGTGCACTGCCTCATCAGGAGGAATCACTTGAGCGTCAACGACGACCGATCTGCTCTCTCCGTAGCCGCCATAGCCGATCCAGCGCCTCTCGGGCTGGCCGCCTTCGCGCTGACCACCTTTCTGCTCGGGGCAGCCAGCGCAGGCTGGATGACAAAGGGCACCACTAACGCATTTCTCGGATATGCGTTCGCCTACGGTGGCCTCTGCCAGTTGCTCGCCGGGATGTGGGAGTTCCGCAATAGGAACGTGTTCGGCGCCACCGCGTTCTCCTCGTACGGCGGGTTCTGGATCGGCTTCGGTCTCTGGTTCCTGCTCGTGGCCGAGCACGCGCCGCCGGCCGGAATGACCGCCACGGCGTACGGCGCGGCGGTCCAGCACGACATCGGCTGGATCTTCCTGGCGTTCGCGATCTTCAACGCCTACATGCTGCTCTGGAGTACGCAGGTGAACATCGCCGTGTTCGCCGTATTCCTGACCCTGGAGCTCACCGAGATCTTCGTGTTCATCGGGAAGCTCGGGGGCAACGCCAACATCGCCAAGGTCGGCGGCTACATCGCCGTGGTCACGGCCGTGGTCGCGTGGTACGCCTCCGCGGCGGGTGTCGCCAACGGGATGGGAGGCCGGCTGAGGGTGCCGGTCGGCAAGCCCATCCTCGGCCCGCGGATCTGACAGCGGGGTAACCGCGGCTGAGAGTGCCGTGATCCCGGAGGCCCGGCGGGCCTCCGGGATCACGCATTTCCAGTCCAGGTAGGATCACGCCGGTGGATCTCCAGGAAAAACGGCAGCACGACCTGGCCCAGCAGATGGCCAAGGTGAGGAAGCGCGCCCGGCCCTGGCGGTCCATCATCGCCGCCGTTCTCGCCGTTCTCGCCTGGCTGACTACACAGTCGGGGCGGCACGGAATCATCCGGCAGACCTACGGTCACGTCACGGGGGACATCGTCGCCCAGTCCGCGGCGGTGGCGTTCTGCGTCCTGGCCGTGATTGCCGTGCTGGGACTGGCCGGAAAGACCCGGGAGGTGCTGCAGCCGAGGGTCGGCACGGCCCACGCCGCGGTGGTTCGTTATGCCATCCTGCTGGCCGGGGGCACCGCCGTGCTGCTGCTGACCCTGGACCTCAGCGGCGTCCCGGTCGGCCAGCTCGCTCTCGGCGGGGCCGTGACCGGAATCCTGCTCGGGATCGCCTGGCAGCAGTCTCTCGCCAACGTCTTCGCCGGTCTTGTCCTGCTGCTGTCCCGCCCGTTCAGCGTGGGGGACCCGATCCGGCTCCGGTCGGGCGCACTCGGGGGGCAGCTTGAGGGCCGGGTGACTGAGATCGGTATCACCTACCTGAAGCTCGATACCGGCGATGGCGTCCTGAATGTGCCCAACGCCCAGGTCCTGGCAGCCGCAGTGGGACCGGCCGCGAAGCTGGCCCAAACCGACACAGCCCCGAAGCCGGCCCAGGCGAGCACGGCTGCGGAGCTGGCCCAGGCCAGCCCGGCAGGCAGCGTTAAGCTAGCCGACGGCATCGGATCACCGCCGGGCAGCACCGGACCACCGCTGGGCGGCATCGGATCACCGCCCAGCAGCGCCGGGGCCCCGGACGGCGGCCAGCCGCCCGGGGTTCCATGAGGCCGACGGTCAGTGGTGCTTGGCCTCATATCTGGTCACTACGTCGGCCGGGATACGGCCGCGGTCGCTGACCGAGATTCCGGCCTGCTTCGCCCACGTCCGTATCGAAGCGCTGTGCTGACGGTGCGCCGTGGTCCGCCGCTTGGTACGTCCCTGGCGTGCCGATGCCCGGCGGGCGTGCTCGGCGTATCTGATCACGACCTCCTCGAGCTTTTGGCTGTGCTTCGCGCAGAGGTCGATCTCATAGTCGTGTCCGTCCAGGCCGAACCTACGTGTCCGATGCTGGCCAGCTGGAATCGCTTTATCGTCGTAGTCACAGGCGAATGTGACGGAAACCTTCTGTGCCACTTCTGGCCCCCCTTCCCCTGTGGCAAATATATCCCCCCTGGACCGGGCCAACCGTAACGACACCCAGGCAATGTCATCCGGGCCACTTCTGCGCGGCCAGCATTGGCGGGGAACCACCGGGCCGGAGGCAAGCAGGGACACCGCGTGGCCTTGGCTGAATCGGATCGTTCACCGGGCCCAGTTCGGCGGGCCGAACTGACGGCTATGGGTCAATGCCGCCCGGGATAGCGCCCGCGCTCACGGGCCCGGCGTTTGCTCGGCGGACGACCATAAGGGAAGGATTCCGGGGACGGATCCTCGCTATAGCCCCCGAGGGGTCCCGCATCAGTATCGTCCCACTCGCGGCCGGGGCGCTCATAACCTCCGGCACCAGGAGCGGGCTCCAAGTCATGCTCGGGGGACTCGCCGTGATAATCCCCGATGACTGGCTCATGCGGATAATCCCGGAAAGGGGGCTCGCCGGGGTATGCCGACGGCAATGGCTCCGCCGGGTAGTCCGCCGAATCATCCCTGTAGCCGTCGGCGGCGTTATCCCGATAGTCACCGGCGCCACGGTAGTCGGCCACCGGGCCGTCCCGGTAGCCGCGCAGCGGCGGTTCGGCGGGATACTCAGCGGGTTCATCGCGGTAGCCGGCTGGAGAGACGGTACGGTACTCCCCCGTCTGGGGGTCGTCCCAGTTGCCCGCCGGCCCGGCACTGCGGTAGTCGCCGCCGCTCGCCCCATCGGGGTAGCCGCTTACCACCGGGGCGTCCCGGTAGTCACCCAGCGGCGGGCCGCCCGGGTAGGCCGCCGGGTAGCCGGGCTCGTCGCGGTAGTCGGCGGGCTCGTCGCGGTAGCGGTCAGGCTCGTCGCGGTAACCGGCATCTGCCCTGGAAGCCGGAATCCGCGGGTCCACCGGCGACGGCGGCCGCATCGCCACGGTGGACGGACCGGGGTCGAGTCCTGCTCCGGGATTGGCCGGGCCGCCGCCGCGGCCTGGACCCAGGTCACGGCCATAGGCCTGCTCGTCGGGCGCCTTCCCGCGGGCCGTGTCACGACGCGTGCGCTGGCCCTGTGGGCCAGACCCCAGCGCTGCGACCATTCGGGTCAGGTCGTCAATGGGCAGCCGGAACGTGCCCGTGCAGGTCCCGCCCTGCCAGATGCTGAAAACCGCGACGCCCGTATCGGCGTACCAGCTCAGCCGCATGCTGCGCGAGTTACCCCGCACATCGAAGAACACCTCACCGAGCCGGGGCAGAGGAGCGGCGTCCGACGCAGACATGCTGCCCATGGTGACGCTGAACTATCGCTTTTGTCCAATTAGTGATCACCGGTTTGCCGCACATTTCACCGGAGCGTCACGAGGGGCCCCCGCCCGGGCCGGGGTCTCCTCATGGTCAGACGGGGGCCGGCCCGGGGCAGCAGCGCCATCGCGCGATCGCCAAAAAAAGACAGCATCCCGGGCCGCCGGATTCCCATCCTGCCTGCGGAGCAGGCCGGCCAGATGGCATCATTGATCATCGGTTCGCTGAACTGGCCTGGCTTCGCCCGGACGGCGCCGAGCGTTGGGTCGCCGTCCATCCGGCAAGGTCTCTGCACCGGTGTCCCGTGCTGAGCGCTGGCCCGCGGTGAGCGCGAGTAACTGAAGGCCGCTCGCGCGCACGGGAACACGCCGGCGATGCAACGCGTTGCATCTTAGGCGGGGAAAAAGGCCGCATGGCGCATGACCGAAACGCTCAGTGAACCGAGTGGCCGAGTGGCCGACTGGGCGTGGAACACACGATGAGCTGGTTGAGGAGATCTACTCATGTCTGAGGTACGACGGCAGGTTACCCTGCCTCCCCGGCCGAACTGGGGCTGGCAAGATGCCGCCGCGTGCCGCGGCACGGAGGTCGTCCTCTTCTTCGGCCCGGACGGCGAACGGCAGCCGGAACGTGACATCCGCGAGCGCAAGGCAAAGGCTCTGTGCGCCTCATGCCCGGTACGTTCCGATTGCCTCAGCTACGCCGTATCCCGGCCCGAGAAGTATGGCACCTGGGGCGCCCTCAACGAGGATGAGCGGGCTTCAGAGCGTCGGCGCAGGATGCGCCGGGCAAACGCGGCCTGATCAGGCCGCCTGACCCCGGCTGGCCGACGGACGGCAATGGCAGCATGATTTGCGAGTCGTGCCGTGGCCAGCGCCATCTGGAGTGCCCGGACGGCACTTGGCGACCCGCCAGCATCTGCCGCCGGCCAAACCATCGGAACTCCCGGTCAGCTGGATCAGGCCGGGCTGACCGGCGCGATAGGCCAAGAATCTGCCCAGGCTGCCAGCGCGGTTCCCGGGTGCGCGCATGAAAAGGCGGCTATCCGGAATAGCTGCGCCGGCCGGGCGGTTGGCGCCTGACGTGAGCATCAGCCGACCGTTGCCCCCGCGCCGCCCCCAACGGGGAGAAACTTTCTGGACAGAACGATATAGCTCGTGTGATGCTTCTTGCGTGACCGCCGCTGACCCCCTCCTTGTTGCACGCAGGCATGTCGACCTGCTGCGGGTCCGCAGTGCGGTCTGTCGGCCCGGCCGCTGACCACCGCCCATCCCGCATGAAGGGCGTGTGCTGCGCGGCCGGTGCCCTGTCCTCCTGGCGACATAACCAGTCACCGAAGGCCGGCCGGGTTCACCGCCACCGCTGATCCCGGGTTCGCTGTAGGTGCCCGGCGCACGCGCCCCTGGACAGGAAGAGGACGCGCCACATGCCGCCAGCCGCCCGCCACCGAGGCCAGGGCCAGTGGGGGCTCGGGTATCACGAGCCGCTGAATAAGAACGAAGAAAACAAGAAGAACGACGACGGGCTGAACGTCCGCCAGCGCATCATCGACATCTACGCCAAGCGTGGTTTCGACTCGATCGATCCCGCCGACCTTCGCGGCCGGTTCCGCTGGTACGGCCTTTACACCCAGCGCAGGCCCGGCGTCGACGGCGGTAGGACGGCCACTCTTGAGCCCGAAGAACTCGATGACCGCTATTTCATGATGCGGATCCGCATCGACGGCGGCCAGTTGACCAGCCAGCAACTGCGGGTGATCTCGGACGTGTCCGAGCGCTACGCCCGGGGCACCGCGGATATCACCGACCGGCAGAACGTTCAGCTGCACTGGGTCGAGATAGAAAGCGTGCCGGCCATCTGGGAGGCGCTCGAACGGGTCGGGCTGTCCAGCACCGAGGCGTGCGGTGACACCCCCCGGGTGATCCTGGGCTGCCCGCTGGCCGGAATCGACTCCGGCGAGATCATCGACGCGACGGCCGCGATCCGCCAGACAGCCGACCGCTACCTGGGCGATCCCGCCTTCTCGAACCTGCCTCGCAAGTTCAAGTCCATGATGAGCGGCTGCGCCGCGCAGTGCACGCCGCACGAGGTCAGCGACATCGCGTTCATGGGCGTGCCTGGGCGCTGCAGCGAGCCCGGTTACGATCTGTGGGTCGGCGGCGGGCTGTCCACCAATCCGATGATCGCCAAGCGGCTGAACGCCTTCGTCCGCCCGGAGCAGGTTCCCGAGGTCTGGGCGGCCGTGACATCGGTGTTCCGTGACTATGGGTACCGGCGGCTGCGGCATCGGGCCCGGCTGAAGTTCCTGGTCGCCGACTGGGGACCGGAGCGCTTCCGCGAGGTGCTGGAGAAGGAGTACCTCGGATACGCGCTTCCCGACGGCGGCCCGCCGCTGCCGCCGCGGGAAGGGCGCCGCGACCACATGGGTGTGGGTGAGCAGCGGGACGGCCGGCGCTATGTAGGTTTCGCGCCCCGGGTGGGCCGGATGTCGGCCGACTCGCTCGGGCTGGTCGCGGACCTCGCGGCCCGGTACGGGAGCGGGCGCGTGCGCACCACCTCCGAGCAGAAGATGATCATCGTGGACGTGCCGCCGGACCGGGTGGCCGAACTCACCGCCGAGCTCGACGCGGCCGACCTGTCGCCGAACCCGAGCATGTTCCGCAGGCACACCATGGCCTGCACCGGCATCGAGTTCTGCAAGCTGGCGATCGTGGAAACCAAGGCACGGGCGTCGGATCTGATCACCGAGCTGGAGCGGCGGCTGCCGGGCTTCACGGAGCCGGTCACAATCAACGTGAACGGCTGCCCCAACTCGTGTGCCCGCATCCAGACCGCTGACATCGGGCTCAAGGGGTCACTGGTCACCGGTCCCAACGGGAAACAGCAGGGCGGCTTCCAGATCTCACTCGGCGGCGGCCTGACCGGAGGGGACGCGTCCGGCTCGGGCTTCGGCCGCAAGATCAGGGGGCTGAAGACGACCTCGGAGGACCTGCCGGACTACCTGGAGCGGGTCCTGCGCCGGTTCGACCAGGACCGCGCGGCCAACGAGACCTTCGCCGCCTGGACGGCCCGAGCCAGCGAGGAGGACTTCGCATGACCCGGCCTTCCGGCACCCGGCCTGCCAGAACCGGTCCTGCCCGCACCGGGCCTGCCAGCGCCCCGCCTTCCACTACCGGGCCGTCATCCGCGAGAGGGCCGTCCTTCGCGACAGAACGCGCGGTCCCCTTCTATTGCCCTTATTGCGGTGAAGAGGACCTCGAACCCCAGGAGCAGGACGGCGAGTGGCGTTGCCGGAGTTGCATCCGGACCTTCCGGCTACGCTTTGCAGGAACGGGAGTGATCTTGTGAGTCCCCCCACCGTGGCCCGGCACGATCAGCGTGACCTGGCCATACCTGAGCGCCGGGAGGAACCGATCCGGATGGAGAGGCTCGCAGCCCAGGCGGCGGAAGATCTCGCCGAGGCGCCCGCTCAGGAAGTGATCAGGTGGGCGGCCAAGACCTTTGGCGACCGGGTGGCCATTACGTCATCGATGACCGACGCGGTGATCATCCACCTCGCCGCGGCCGTCCAGCCCGGTATCGATGTGATCTTCCTGGACACGGGATACCACTTCCCCGAGACGATCGGCACCAGGGACGCGGTCACGGCCGTCTACCCGGTGAACGTGATCAACGTCACGCCATCGCGGACCGTCGAGGAGCAGGACGCCGCGCTGGGACCCCGGCTGTACGGGCGTAACCCCGACCTCTGCTGCTACCTGCGCAAGGTGGTTCCGCTGGAGCGCGCACTTGACCCCTACGACGCCTGGATCACCGGCGTCCGGCGGGAGGAGACCACCGCACGCAGCGATACCCGGGTGGTCGAGTGGGACTCCCGGCGCCAGATGGTCAAGGTCAACCCGATCGCCAGCTGGACGCAAGAGCAGGTGGAGACGTACATCGCTGAGCAGGGCGTGCTGGTGAACCCGCTAGTCGACGAGGGGTACCCGTCGATCGGCTGTGCGACATGCACGATGCGGGTGGCGCCGGGAGCGGACCCGCGCAGCGGGCGGTGGACGGGGACGGGCAAGACAGAATGCGGCATCCATACCTGAGGTCCGCCGATCGCGCACCGAGCCGCCACGCATCCAGCCGCGACGCATTCAGCCGCGACGCATTCAGCCGTGCGGGCCCGGTGCCGCGCACGGCGGGCACCCCCCTGGTCGCCGTGGCCCACGGGAGCAGCGATCCACGGGCCGGGTCGGCGATCGCGGAACTGATCACCCTGACGGGAGCGCGGGCGGCGCGGCACGGCCTGGCCGGGATTGAGGCCCGCGCGGCTTTCCTCGGGCATGCCCCGCCATCGGTCAGCCAGGTTCTCTCCGCACTGGCCGGCTCTGGCCGAAACGGCTCCGGCCAGGACGGCCCTGGTCAAGACGGCCCAGTTCAGGATGGCACCGGGCGGCGGCCAGTGGTCGTGCTGCCACTGCTGCTCACGGCCGCCTACCACAGCGGCACGGACATCCCGGAAGCACTGCGGGAGGCGCAGGCAGCGTTCCCCCGGCTGAGGATCGCCTACGGCGAGCCACTCGGCCCGCACCCGGCGCTGCTGCGCGCGCTCGAACGCCGCCTGGCCGAGGCGGGCGAGGGCCGGCCGGAGAGCAGCACCGCGGTGGTGCTCGCCGCGGCCGGGTCCAGC
>OBLT010002358.1_pt1 | contig 11803 bp, 11 predicted proteins | sample 1518721 | NCBI WGS metagenome assembly OBLT01 (sample SAMEA3539307, study PRJEB22396) | soil metagenome | biome: tundra; feature: field; material: soil | place: USA | collected 2010-05 | depth 0.15 m | reverse complement strand
GCCGCCCGCGCGCTACCGCCCCGGGAACTCAGCCGGAAGCCATCAGCCGGCGCAGCCGCAGGATTTCGGTGTCCCTGGCCTCAAGCACCGGCTCGACGACGTTCATGGCGGCGTGGATGGCGGCCTCGAGATCCCCGGCGATGCCGTAACGCAGGAAACTGCGCGCCAGCGCCCGCCGCAGCCGCTCCGCGGTGACGGCGAGCAGATCGGCCGGCTCTTTCAGCGGGCCGGATTTCCCGGCGCCGCCGTCAAGGTCGGCGCGGGGGGCGGGGAGGCGCGCGCTGGGGCGCCGGGTGCGCCCGGCCGGACGCGCCCGGCGCCCGGCGCCCGGGGTTACCTCAGGCTCGGTGCCGCCCGGCACGGAGAACAGCGGGGTCATAACCCCCGGCTGCGGCCGGGCCTGTGCAGCGGCCCGCTTTGGTGGGGTCGGCTCCGGGAGCATTGGCGGTGACCTTCCTGTCCAGGATCTTCTTCACAGCGCCAATGTTCCCTCTTTGTCGACTTAATGCCGTAGATGTCCAGGTCGTACGGCGTGTCATCAATACGTCACAGCGCCCTCCCTGGCGTTTTCCGGCACATTCCCGGTGATGATATCCGCTCGCCAGGAAAGGGTCCGCACGATCCTTTACCCCGGCCTATATACGTTCTTTCCCGCGCTCTATATATATCCTTTCTCCGGACTTATATACGGTGATACCGTCGGCCGGGTCAGAGCGGGGTCAGGTGCGGGGCCGGGAGGGGAGTCCGGCTGATGGCCTTCCGGCCCCGGCTGAGCAACGCGGCTTCTGTGAAGGGCTTTTCCAGGATGTCAAAACAGGGCGCCGGACCGCCGTGGGAGTCCAGGATCGGCTGGGCGTACCCGGACATGAAAAGGGCCGGGAGGCCCGGGCGGATGGCACCCACCCGGGCGGCGACCTCATTGCCGAGCATCTCGGGCATGACCACGTCGGTGAGCAGGAGATCGATCGGCTGAGCCGGATCGCTGGCCCGCCGCACCGCCTCGGCGCCGCTGCTGACCACGCAGACCTGGTAACCGCTGCGCGACAAGATGCGGGTGGTCAGCTGGCGCAGGCTGTCCTCATCCTCGACGACCAGGACCGTCTCACCACGCCCGCGGTGGTCGTCAGGGGTGGCGGCGGGAGGCAGGTACGGAGCGGCGTCTTCGTCGGTCGCAGGGAAGAGCACGCTGACCGTGGTGCCCAGGCCCTTTTCCGAGTAGATCTCGATGCTGCCGCCGGCCTGGGTCACGATGCCGTAGACGGTCGCCAGCCCGAGCCCGGTGCCGCGGCCCTTCGGCTTGGTCGAGAAGAACGGCTCGAAGACCCGCTCCGCGGTCGCCCGGTCCATGCCCATCCCGGTGTCAGAAACCCGGAGCCGGGCGTACCGCCCGGGTTTGAGCTCGGGCCGCCGGGTCGCGTAGGCCGCGTCGACCTCGGTATTGCCCGTGTCGATGCTCAGGCGGCCGCCGCCGGGCATCGCGTCGCGCGCGTTCACCGCCAGGTTCACCAGGACCTGCTCCAGCTGGCCGCGGTCGGCCTTGACCCGCCACAGCGCAGGTTCCGCGGCGATAGACAGGTCAATGTGCTCACCCAGGGTGCGGCATTCCCGCTCGGCTTGCAGGGCCAGCCGCTCGGTGACATCACGGATCGCGGCCGTGACCAGCATGCCGCCGTCCGTCGGCAGCCCGCTCAGGGTGATCTCGGCCGGGAACCTGCGGCCGTCCTGGCGCAGCCCGGACAGCTTGAACTCGGTGACGATCGGCCGGGACTCCGGGTCGGCGAAGTAGTCCGAGCGCTCGGCGGCCAGAATGGCTCGCGCCTCCTCAGGCACCATCATCTCCACCGGGAGCCCGATCAGGTCCCCTGTCGCATACCCGAACAGCTGCTCGGCTCGGGTGTTCGCCATCACGAGCAGCCCATCCGGCGCCACGGCGATCATCGCGTCTGGAGCCGCATCGAAGAGGCGCCGGAAACGCCGCTCAGCTTGCTGACGGTCAGCCAGGGCCGCCACCAGCCGGCTCCGCATCAGCTCGATGCCGTAGCCCAGGTCGGCCACCTCGGATGGGCCTGCCGCCGGAATACGGATGTCATAGTCCCCGGCGGCGACGGCGTCCGCGGCCCTGCGCAGCGCCCGCAGCGGCCTGAGCAGGCCGAACCAGACCGCGATCACGCGGTCAGCGGCGATGGCCGCGAGCAGGAGTCATATCACGATGAGCGCGGCCAGGAGCGTGCCCTGGGCACGGCCGAACTTGCTGGTCACCTTCTGCTGCGCGTCGGTGATCTGAGCCTGCATGGCCGCTCCCGCAGAACGAATGGCTAGCACGTACGGCCGGGTATGCGCTATATCGGCCTGCAGCGCATTCGCGGTGCCGAAATTGCCCCGGCCCGTGGCCGCCAGCTGGGGGCCAGCCACGCTGGCCAGCCAGGCCTGCTCAGCCGCCTCGGTCGCGTTGAGCTGCTTCGTAACCTGTCCATAGCCGTGTGTCAGCCGCTCGATCTGATCCTGCGCCATCCGGATCTTGGTGGCTTCGTCGTGGAACGGCGCCAGCGTGCCTGAGTGCCCGCTCGTGACGTAATCACGGACCCACGTCTCCTGTGTCTGGTAGAGGCTAAACAGATCGCCTGCGGCCGCGGCCGCAGGCACCAGCCGCTGCGACAGCTCGCGACCATCGGCCCGCGTACCGGCCGCCGTGACCAGCGCGCCGGCCAGCGCGACCGAGCCCAGCGCCACGGCGACCGCGGAGCCGGTGGCCACCCTCAACCGGATACCAGTTCTCAATGCCACGATCGGTTCCCCCCGTTCCGTCCGCAGTGCCTGTAAAGCCAGGGTGCCTGTCGCGATAGGGCCGTCAGGCGAAGAACAGCGTGCGCAAGATGACGATGACGGCCACCACCGCGAGAACGAGAAGAGCCTTGGTGACCAGCCCCTTTTCGTAGCGAAGCGCTTCGCGGATCTCCCGTCGGAAAACCCGCGGGCGCTTTGGGAGGCACTCGACCGTCACGTCGGGATCGTCATCTTCCCGGTCTTCTCTGTCTTGTCCCATTTCATTTCCGCCCCCCGCAGCTCCTTGACGTAGGACGCGAACGTGCAGGCGCACAGCAGCGAACCGTATCCCACCACGTAGACGACAAGCGGGCTGACGAACCGGCCGAACCGGTGCGGCTCGGCCGCCTTGGCCAGGTAAGCCGCCGCCATCGACGCGGCGGGCCAGGCGTAGATGAACAAGATGGCCCCGGCCTGGACACCGTGGCCGGGTGAAAAATGGACCGCGGCCAAGCCCCAGTGGATGGCGTCGCGAAACAACCGGGGGAAGCAGGTGTAGAAAACGATGGACAGGTTCACCACGCCAGGGAACAGCACGCCCTGGCGCCAGGTATGCCGCGCGGTCTTCGGGTCGATCAGCAGCGCGAAGCCGGTGATGAAGATATAGGTGACGGCGTTGGTGATCCACAGGATGTGAAAGGTCAGCCACGCGCCGGAGTAACTGGCGAAGTACAAGGTGAGCAGCGAGATCGACGACACGATCATGAAGATCGGCTGGAGGAAGAGGCAGAACCAGAAGACCCCGAAGCTGACGCTGCCGAGGCGGTGACCACGGCTCGGCCGGAACCACAGTTTGCGGTACCGCTTGGTGACTTGCACATTGCCGCGGGCCCAGCGGAGACGCTGTTTCCACAGTCCGTTGATGGAGCCGGGTTCTTCCGCCCAGACCGTGGCATGCGGCTCGAACACGACCCGGCGCCCGTTCAGCTGGGTCTGGAATGTGGTGAAGGTGTCCTCGGCCAGGGACGTGGTATCGATCCGGCCGCCCAGGGCGAGCAGGTTCGCCCGCGTGTGCAGTTGCGCGCCGCCCGCCAGGCAGGCCATCACGCCTAGCACGTTCTGCCCGCGCCGGGCGGCGGCCTGGGCCGTGATGTACTCATAGCCGATGAAACGGGTCATGTAGTTACCCGGGCGGCTGCCCTCCTTGATGTACGTGGTGACGGCGCCCACCTGCGGGTCGGCCAGGTGGCGGGTCATCTTGCGCAGCGAGTCGGGCTCGAAGATGACGTCCGCATCGGTGATCAGGAGAGCCTCCATCCAGTCGTCGGCGAGGATGACGGCCAGGCCGTGATTGAGCGTGTGGGCCTTCCCCTGGCCGCCCTGCTCCCGGCGCAGGTGGAACACATTGCCCGGATACTGGGCCTCCTTGGCCTGCGCCACCTGCGGAGTCTCGTCGGTGCTGGCGTCGTCGACCAGGTAGATCCGCAGGGCGTCCCGCGGGTACTCAAGCGCCATGAGCCGGTCGATCGAGGCCGCGATGACCGCCGCCTCGTTCCAGGCCGGGATCAGGATGGCGGTGCGCGGGAACATCGGCGCGCAGCTGTCGTAGTCGTTGCGCCAGAAATGAGCGGCGACCAGCAGGAACTGCCAGCTCGCGGCCAACTCGGGAACGGCGCCGAGCATGACCAGGACGATGAGGACCCAGTCGCCGCCCAGGAGAAAATCGTGGCCCACCGTGGTCAGACCCCGGCGGCGCTCACGGTCTGGCGGACGGAGTCGTAGACCCCGATGTTCCGGCAATGGTGACTGTCACTGCCGGCGACCAGCGAGACGCCCGCGTCCGCCATCGCGGTGACCGTGCGGACCGACGGGCAGGACCACTTTTCGTTGACCTCCATCATCGTGCCCGTGTGGGCCACCCGCTTGGCCAGATGCGCCAGCAGCGGATCGGGAACCATGGCCTCGTTCAGCCCGATCTTGGGCAGGACGCTGAACAGGTGCGCCAGCAGGGGCCGCAAACCCGAGTCCGGCCAACCGGAGCGCAGCGAATTCACCGTGGCCTCGCACAGCCGCTCGATCGCCTCGGCCGCGGTCATCCCGCCGGACTCGATGACCGTCCGTACCTCGGCCGGGTGCACCGGACCGCTATCGCCGGGGAACTGGTGGTCAGCGATGAGCACCAGGTCGATGCCACTCAGGTCGGATGGCACGTCGAGCTGGCCGGAGGTGTCGAGGATCTTGGCCTCCACGCCGGCCAAGACCTCCAGCTCCGGCTGGCGGCGGTACTGGTCCACGGCGGCGGTAAAGTCGGGCACCCAGGCCGTGTCCCGCCGCACATGATCGACAAGGCAGAGCGTGCGGAGCTCACGATCCAGGGCCGCCTGGACGTTTTCCGCGAGGGTGCTGGCACCGTCGGAGAACGTCGAGTGGACGTGAAAGTCCTCATCCAGGGCCACCCGAGTGCTCATGCCTGGGCTCTTTCCAGGTCCAGCCCGACGCTGGAGATGTCGGCGGGATCGAGGAAACGCTCGTCCAGGAAGCGGACCACGGCCCGCTCGCAGAAGTCGATCGTCGCGGGCAGCGGACGGCCGAGCATGGAGGCGAGCGCGAGCCGGGGCATGTCGACCCCGCTGGCGATGGTGAGCCCCAGCGTGCCCGGCATCCGGGGGTTAACCTCGAGCAGGGCAGGCGACCCGCCCTGGTCACGCTTGCACTGCACGTTCGCCACGAAGGTGACCCCGGTGGCCTGCGCGACGGTCCGGCCGAACCATTCGACCTCGGCGTCGTGAACCGTCCGGCCACCCACCGATACACCGGAATCGACCCGGGCCCGCAGGCGCGGGACCGATGCGACCACGCGGCCGTCCGCGTCGGCGAGCACGTCGACGGAATACTCCTCGCCAGGCAGGAACTCCTGGACGATCAGGGTGGCTGAACGGTCATGCGCGGCTAGTCCGGCTAGTTCGGCAGCCGAGGCCACCGTGATGATGCCGCGGGATCCGCTCCCCTCACGCGGCTTGACTATAACGGGATAGGTCCAGCTGGCCGGATCGACGGCAGGCCCGAACAGCTCGGTACGAGGGACCCGGACGACACCGGCGCAGTGCTCGGCCAGCAGCAGCTTGTCCAGGATGATGTCAAGCGCGGCGGCCGGCGCCAGGAGCAGGTCGATGCCGGCCGCCTTGAACCTCTCCCGGGCGTGGGCCAGCGGCCGCAGCTCCGCGTCGACCGTCGGCAGGATGACGTCGACGCCGAGCGCGAGGCACCGGGCCAGCAGGGCATCGGTGAAACCCGGAGCCGCGCCGGCCGGGATGAGGGTCCGCGCCCCGGGCGGAACCAGGTACAGCCCGGCCGCCCAGGGATCCATGTCGGCGGCGAGCAGCTCGACCGATTCATCGGCGCGCAGCGACTTCATCGCGGCGATCGCGGCAGGACCGCCCGCGCCTGTGACCAGGACGCGCAGAGCCCCTTCGGCCCGGCCGGGCGCCGTCACGGCGTCACGGCGTCACCAGAGAGTGCGCGCCGACGGCGCGGGTGGGCAGGCTGCCGGCGCGATCGCGGATGACCTCGAACGGCTCGGCGTGGCTGCCGCCGCAATACCGGGACCAGTAGCGGGCCGTCGAGGTGATCAACCCGGGTTCGAGGTAGTCGCGTACGCCGGCCTGGGAACCGAACGTGTCGATGGCCTTCAGCTTGCGGCCGATGTGATCATCGATAGTCACGAAGTAGGTCGGCCGGTAGTCAACGGTGGCCGAGGGAGACTGGAAGCAGTAGACCCGGCCCACCCGCCTGGCGGCGACCATGGCCGCGCAGTGGGTGTTGCGATGATCTTGGTGGATATCGTGAATGGAGTGCGTGTAGACGATCGTCGGCTGGACTTCCGCGATGACCTGGTCGATGACGCCGATGGTCGGGTTGCCTTCCGCGATGAGGGTGTCCTGCAGGTCGTCCAGGAACAGCCGGGCGCCGATGACGTCCGCGGCCTGCTGCGACTCGCGGGCCCGCAGAACCTGGTCGCCGCCGTGCGCGCCGCGCGAGAGGGTCAAGATCGCCACCGTGTCCCCCGCCGCCTTGTGGGCCAGCAGCGTGCCGGCCGCGCCGATCTCGACGTCATCGGGGTGCGCCCCGATGGCCAGGACCGTCTCCCGGCCCGCGGCTCGCGCGGCCCGGCCGGCCTCCACCAGCTCAGTAGCCTTGGCCACCAGGTTCTCAGCCGTGATGGGCTTCTGCAGGAATTCGGCCGCCGAGCTGCGCAGCGCCGAAACAGCGTAATCAATCGTCGGGTGGCCCGTGAGCACGGCGACCGGAAGGTCGGGATACAGCTGGCGGACCCGCTCTAGCAGTTCGAGCCCGGTCATGCCCGGCAGCTCGATGTCGGTGATGAGCAGGTCCCATCGTTCGGCTTCAAGGCAGCGCAAGGCGGCAGCCGAATCAAGCTCGTGAGTGACGTCGAAACCGCCGCGCGTACGGAGCACCCGCGTGAGGTACCCGCCGAGGGCGGGATCGTCGTCGATCAGCAGTATGCGCCCGGGGTGCTGGCCCGGCTCGTTAGCGTCCACGAGGCCCCCCTCGACCGCCCCGAATCCTCGTTGACCATTTCCCCGTTTTGTGATCAACAGTGAGTAATGTGGCGGCTCTTATCTGTTATCTATAAAGATAGCAGCCTTGCTAGCGTGGGCCGAGGGAACGATCGTCCGAGCGAGGGTGGGGTTCCGGTTAGCGGGGGCGGCGCCAGACGACGGACTCCCAGGGGCGGAGCTCCAGGTCGGGCAGCGGGCGGAGGGGGGCGTCGGGGAGGTTGGCCAGGACGACCGCGGCGGCGGCCCAGTCGCCGTCCAGGGGCAGCGGCGCCTTGACCACGTCCGAGGAGAAGTTCGCGGCGACCAGCAGTTCGGCCTCGGCGCCGCGCCGGAGGAAAGCCCAGATCGCGGGGTGATCAGGAAGCAGGAGCTCGAAGTCGCCGTCGGTCACGACGGGTTCGGCGTGACGCAGCGCGATGAGCTGGCGGTAGTGCTCGAACACTGAATTGGGGTCGCCGACCTCGGCGGCCGCGTTGACCTCTGCGTAGTCGGGGTTGATGGCGATCCAGGGGGTGCCGGCGGTGAAGCCGGCCCCGGGAGAGGCGTCCCACTGCACCGGGGTGCGGCCCTGGTCGCGGCTCATCCGGGCCATCGCCAGCAGGAGCGCGGGCAGGTCGGCATCGGCACGCGCGGCCGCTTCGTTGTAGAAGTTGACCGCCTGGATGTCCCGGTAGTCACCGATTGCGGCGAACGGGGAGTTGGCCATCCCCAGCTCGTCGCCCTGGTACACGTACGGAGTGCCCTGGTGCAGGTGCAGGACGGTGGCCAGGGTCTTGGCCGAGGCCACCCGGTGCTCGCCGTCGTCGCCGAACCGCGACACCGAGCGGGGCTGGTCGTGGTTACCGAAGTACAGCGAGTTCCAGCCGCGCCCGGCCAGTCCCGCCTGCCAGGCCGCCATCGACGCCTTGAGGGCGGGAACCTGCAGCGGGCGCGGGTCGTACTTGTGCGCGCCGGTGTCCAGCTGGACGTGCTCGAGCTGGAAGACCATGTCGAGCTCGTGACGTTCGGCGGCGGTGAACAGGACCGCCTCACCGATGGTGACGCCTGGCATCTCACCCACGGTGAGCACGTGCTCCGGGCGGCCGGCGAAAACCTCGCGGTACATCTCCTGGAGGAACTCGTGGTTGCGCGGACCGCAGATGAAGTGCTGGTCACCTGGCCCGTAGCGGGAACCGGGACGGGGTTCGGTGTCCGGCAGCGAGGTGTCCTTGCTGATCATGTTGATGACGTCCATGCGGAACCCGTCGACGCCGCGGTCCAGCCACCACCGCATCATGGCGAAGATCGCCTCGCGCACCTCGGGGTTCTCCCAGTTAAGGTCGGGCTGCTTGCGCGAGAAGATGTGCAGGTAGTACTGGCCGGTCGCCTCATCCCAGGCCCAGGTGGGGCCGGAAAAGTGCGACTCCCAGTTGGCCGGTTCCGCACCCGGCGTCCCGCCCGTCATGCCGGGACGGGGATCACGCCACCAGTACCAGTCTCGTTTGGGATTGTCGCGGCTGGAGCGGGACTCGGTGAACCAGGGATGTTCGTCGGAGGTGTGGTTCACGACCAGGTCCATGACCAGCCGCATGCCGCGGGCGTGCAGCTCGGCGATCAGCTCATCGAGGTCGGCCAGCGTCCCGAACAGCGGGTCGATGTCGGTGTAATCGCTGATGTCATAGCCGTTGTCGTCCATCGGCGACCGGTAGACCGGGCTCATCCAGATGACGTCGACGCCCAGGCGCTGCAGGTAATCCAGGCGGCTCAGCACACCCCGCAGGTCGCCGATGCCGTCCCCGTCGGAGTCGGCGAAGCTTCTCGGATACACCTGATAGACGACCCATCGCCGCCAGTCGTCATCGCGCTCCTGGCTCATGCATGTCAGTATGACGGCATGGTAGATCCGCGTGCGGGACAGCCCGCTGCCGCTGACGACCTGGTGGATGTCGCAAAGCTGGTGACCGCCTACTACGCGGTGCATCCCGATCCTGGTGATGCCGCGCAGCGGGTGTCGTTCGGCACCTCGGGGCATCGTGGCTCGGCCTTCACCGCGACGTTCAACGAGGACCATATCCTGGCCACCACCCAGGCCATCTGCGAGTACCGGGCCGCCCACGGGATCGACGGACCACTGTACCTGGGCGTGGACACGCACGCGCTGTCCGAGCCCGCCCAGGTCAGCGCGCTGGAGGTGCTCGCCGCCAACGGCGTGCGGGTGATGCTCGACGCCCGCGGCGGGTACACGCCGACCCCGGCGGTGTCCCGGGCGATCCTGGCGCACAATGCGTCAGGTTCCGGGCCCCGCGCCGACGGGATCGTGGTTACCCCGTCGCACAATCCCCCGCCGGACGGCGGGTTCAAGTACAACCCGCCCGACGGCGGGCCGGCCGGCACCGACATCACCTCCGCCATCCAGGACCGGGCGAACGACCTGCTCGCCAGCGGGCTGAAGGCCGTCCGCCGGATACCGTACGCCCATGCGGTCGCGGCCGAGACCACCGGCACGTTCGACTTCCTCGGCAGTTACCTGTCGGCGCTGGGCAACGTGGTGGACCTGGCCGCGATCAAGACGGCCGGGGTGCGCATCGGCGCGGACCCGCTCGGCGGAGCCAGCGTGGCCTACTGGGGCGAGATCGGCGAGCGTTACGGCCTGGACCTGACCGTCGTCAACCCGAACGTGGACGCCACGTTCCGGTTCATGACGCTGGACTGGGACGGCAAGATCCGGATGGACTGCTCGTCGCCGTACGCCATGGCCAGCCTCATCGCCCGGCAGCACGAGTTCACGATCGCGACCGGGAACGACACCGACTCCGACCGGCACGGCATCGTCACCCCCGACGGGGGCCTGATGAACCCCAACCACTACCTCGCGGTGGCCATCGACTACCTGTACCGGCACCGGGACGGCTGGCCGGCCGGCGCCGCGGTGGGCAAGACGCTGGTCAGCTCCTCGATGATCGACCGGGTGACCGAGGGCCTGGACCGCGGGCTACTGGAGGTCCCGGTCGGCTTCAAGTGGTTCGTGCCGGGATTGCTGGACGGTTCGGTGGCCTTCGGCGGTGAGGAAAGCGCCGGGGCGTCATTCCTGCAGCGCGACGGCTCGGTCTGGACGACCGACAAGGACGGGATCATCCTCGCCCTGCTCGCTTCCGAGATCACCGCCGTGACCGGGCACTCGCCCTCGCAGCTGTACCGCGGCCTGACCGACCGGTACGGCGCGCCCGCCTATGCCCGCATCGACACCGCGGCGACCAGGGAGCAGAAGGCGGCGCTGGCCAAGCTCTCCCCCGAGCAGGTCTCCGCCAGCGAGCTCGCGGGCGAGAAGATCACCGCGTCGCTGACCACCGCCCCGGGCAACGGCGCCCCGATCGGCGGGCTCAAGGTGGTCGCCGCCTCCGGCTGGTTCGCCGCCCGGCCTTCGGGCACCGAGGACGTCTACAAGCTGTACGCCGAATCGTTCCGCGGTTCCGAGCACCTAGCCGCGATCCAGGAGCAGGCGCGGGAGATCATCGCCGCGGCGATCGGGTGACGCGGCGGCCGGTCAGACGGTGAGCTCGCGGTGGGTCAGACGGTGAGGGTGATGCCCTGGCCTTCGCGGGCGGGCATGGTCTCGTCGTCGAACCATACGCCGCCCTCGGCCAGGTAGCGGAAGTGCAGCGTGCTGCCGGCCTGCACCGTTATCGCCGCGCTCCGGGTGCGGTTCGCGCGGCGGCGCAACGGATGTGCGTAGGGGTTCCAGTCGTTGAAGCTGCCCACCACGGACACGGCGCCGCCGGGCTCGTCGGCCGGCAGCGCGAAGGTGACGCGGACACTGCCGTCTCGCCCGGGCCTGGTTGTCTTGATCATCTGTTCTCCACTCCAGCGTTCAATCACCAGTTCGAGCCCATTATCTCCAAGGTGCGGGCGCGGTCAGTGATTTCGCCGTTGTGACGTTCGGCGTGTCGCGGTCCCGGCCAGCGGCAGCACGACGCGTCAGCGCAGCCGGCGCAGGAACGGGTCCTTTGGTTCGAACGGTGCTAGCTCGATCCGTACGTCCGCGACGACGGCCTGGTCCGGCCGGGCGATGACCGGATCGAGGTCGAGGGCGGCAACTTCGGGCAGGTCGTCGGCGAGCCGCGAGACGCGAAGCAGCAGGTCGCGCAGCGCCCCGAGGTCAGCCGCCGGCCGGCCGTCCTGGCCGGACAGCAGCGGCGCCGAGCGGACGGAGCGGATCAGCTGGTCCGCGTCGCTGTCGGTCAGCGGCGTCAGCCGGGCCGACCGGTCGGCGAACACCTCGGTGGCCACGCCGCCGAGCCCGAACACCACCAGCGGGCCGAACGTGTAGTCGGCGGCCACCCGGACCACCACCGGGATGCCGTCCGCTCGTGCGGCCACGTCGGTGAGATCGCCTTCGCCGCCTGCCAGCGGTATCCCGTAGCAGCGCAGCAGGTCGGCCGCCTGCTCCGGCGGCAGCCAGCCGCCGGCTGGTGCGTGCTTGA
>OBLT010002357.1_pt1 | contig 11805 bp, 9 predicted proteins | sample 1518721 | NCBI WGS metagenome assembly OBLT01 (sample SAMEA3539307, study PRJEB22396) | soil metagenome | biome: tundra; feature: field; material: soil | place: USA | collected 2010-05 | depth 0.15 m | reverse complement strand
GGTCGAGGCCCACGTCCTCGACCGCATCAGCCAGCGGCGGGACAAGCCCGGCGGTCACCGCGACGACATCCACGGGATCGACCGATGCCGCCGGTCCGGTCGCCCCGCTGACCGGGCTCAGCGTGACCGCCGTCACCGCGCAGCGGCCGGCCGTGGCCGTGGCCGTGGCCGGCTCGGATCCGTCCGGTCTCGGTTCGGCCGACGTCGTCTTCGAGGAGATGGCCTCACCGGTCAGGTACCTAGCCGTTTTCCAGTCAGAGCAGGCGAGCGGGGTGGGCCCGGTGACGAGCACCCGGCCGACGGACGGCCAGCTGCTGTCCGTGCTGCACCCGCTGACCGGCTACGACGGGGGCACCAGCTCGTTCGTCTCAACCCTGGACGCCACCAAGATCGTCGATGTCGGCTACGCCGGGCACGCCTCGCTCTACGCGGCCGGCTCAGGCGGCCTGACCGTGTCGACGGCCGCGCTGGCCGCCGGCCAGTCCGACGGGCCGCCGCCCGGGCTGCTCTCCTACCGTCCGGCGGGAGGCTCGCTGGCCTCGGCGCAGCAGACCAACCCGACATCGGTGCGAGTAGAGGTACCAGGACAGCCGGCCGAGCAGTGGAGCTTTGACTCCCGGGCCGACCGCTGGGTGGAGACGGCCGGCGGCCCGCGGGTCAGCGTGGCCAACCTGGTCGTGCAGATCGTCTCATTCAAGACGGTCTATCTCAGCCACAGATACGGCCTGACTGCGCAGAGCCCGGTAGCGGTCGGCAAGGGCGCGGTGACGGTCTTCTCCGGCACCGCCGCCGGCGGGAGCGGCGGCACCGCCGCCGCGGGGACCTGGTCCAAGCCGGGCGTCGCCGCCGTCACCAACTACTTCGACGCGGCCAGTGAGCCGATGAACTTCGCGCCAGGACCGACATGGATCGTGCTGGCGCCAGCCGGCACACGCACCAGTCAGGCCGGGGGGTGATGATGCCATGACCCTCATCGCCCCAGACACCAGGACGGCCACCGCGATCAGGCCGGCTGACCCAGCGCCGCCACGCGGGCGGCTGGTCAGCCGCCGCAGGCAGTGGTTCGCCAGTCACCCGGCGTGGCCCATCATCGCGCTGCTGGGCGGCTATCCGGTCTGGTGGGTCATGGGTCTCGCCGACCAGTCGGTGATCTTCCTGGCCATCCCGATGCTGCTGCGGATGCGCGCCTGGCACCGGCAGGGCCGCCCGATCAAGGTCCCCCCGGCGTTCGGCGTATGGCTGCTGTTCCTGGTGTGCGTGATCGCCGGGATCGCCACCCTGGGCCTTTCCGCTCCGGACACCGTGGTGAGTGCGGTGTCGAACCGGATTCTGGCCTACGCCAACCGGGGCCTGACGTACGGGGCGCTCACCGTCATCTTGCTGTACGCGGGCAACCTGACCGAAGGCGAGCTGCCGCGCCGCCGGCTGGCCTGGCAGCTCGGCCTGGTCGGGATCTACACGACGATCGGCGGCGTCGCCGGCGTGGTCGCACCGCACTTTTCTTTCAAGTCCCCGCTGGCCTATCTGCTGCCGCACGGCATGCAGCAGAACAACCTGCTTCAGGCCTCCCTTTATCCGGGCTTCTCGCAGGTCACCAGCATCCTCGGGGTAAGCGAGGGGCGGCCGAAGGCACCCTTCGAGTACACCAACACCTGGGGTGACTGCCTGACCATCCTGCTGCCGTGGCTCCTGGTGGCCTGGTGGTCCTACGGCAGCTCCAGACAGCGCAAGCTCGCGCTCATCACGGCGGGCATCGCCCTGGCCCCGCTGGTCTACTCACTGAACCGGGGGGTCTGGGCCGGGGTCGGGCTGACCGCCGTCTACCTCGCGATACGGCTGGCGGCAAGGGGCAAGCTGGCCCTGCTCGGCCTGGTCTGCGCCGCGCTGGCGCTCGTCGCCGTCGCGGTGGTGGCGACTCCACTGCAGGGCCTGATCACGTCACGTCTGCAACATCAGCAGAGCAATGACATCCGCTCGTCGCTGTCCGCCACGGCCATCCAGGACGCGAACTCGGCGCCGCTCATCGGCTACGGGGACACCCGGCACCAGCAGGGCAGCACGACCTCGATCGCGATCGGCCCGTCGGCCAGCTGCCCCAGCTGCGGCCAGTATCCGGTCGGCAGCAACGGCCAGCTCTACCTGCTGATGATCTGTTCCGGCTGGGTCGGCACCGCGCTGTTCCTCAGCTTCTTCGCCTACCTGGCCTGGCGTTACCGGCGGGACAAGACACCGTACGGGATGGCCGGCGTGCTGGTCATCGGGCTGTCGTTTGTGTACATGTTCGCGTACGTGTCGGTGACCGCGCCGCTTGAATTCACCATGCTCGCCGTCGCCCTGCTGTGGCGCAACGAGCAGTGGCAGCGCGGCGCGGACCGCGCCGCGGATCCGGCCGGCTCCTCGCGCTCCCGGGTCGGTGTGTTCCGCCGGCCCGGGCTCGGCCGGGCTGAGCTGCCGGCTGCGCGGCTGTGACCCAGTCGGTGGGCCGCCATGCCGCGGTCGCCCCGGCGAGCCGGTCACCGGCCGGCCCCCGGACGGACGGACGGCTCGCCGAGGTCGCCCGGGGCGGCCTGCTCAACCTCGTCGGGGCCGGAGTGGCCGGCCTTGGCACCATCGCGCTGACGCTCATCATCACCCGGACCTTCAGCCAGGCGGCGGCCGGCGCCTTCTTCACCGCCATGTCGCTGTTCCTGATCGTCGAGGCGGTGGTCAGCCTCGGCTCGGCGACAGGAACCGTGTACTTCATCGCCCGGCTGCGCTCGCTCGGTCAGCACCAGCGCATTCCCGAGGTGATGCGTACCGCGGTCAGGCCGGTGGCGATCGTCTCGGTGGCCGCCGCGGTCGTGCTCGCGCTGCTCGCCGCGCCGGTGGCGCGGCTGCTGGTCGGTGGCCAGCTGGGCCACGCGGGCGCACGGCCTGCCGAAGTGACGGCAGAATTGCGGGCTCTCGCGGTCGCGCTGCCGTTCGCGGCGATGCTCGACACTCTTCTGGGCGCTAGCCGTGGCTACCGTGCCATGGGCCCGACGGCCATGGTGGACCGGATCGGCCGCCCGCTCCTGCAGCTCGCGGGGGTCGGAGTGGCCGCGGCGGCGGGAAGCGCCGCGCTGCTCGCCCCGCTGTGGGCGCTGCCGTACCTGCCCGCGGTCGGCGCGGTGTGGCTGTGGCTGCGCCGCATCCAACGCCGGTCGCGACCCGCTGCCGCCGGGGCCGCCAGCACGGGGCCAGCCAGCACGGGGCCAGCCAGCACGGAACCGGTCACCGATCGGTCCGGCCGGGCAGCGGCACACGGGCGGGAGCCGCTGCGGTTCTGGCGGTTCACCGGGCCGCGGGGCCTGGCCGCGCTGGCACAGATCACCATTCAGCGTGTCGACATCGTCCTGGTGGCCATCATGCGGGGGCCCGCCGAGGTCGCGGTCTATACCGCCGCGACCCGGTTTCTGGTGGCCGGCCAGTTCGGCAACCAGGCCATCAGCATGGCCGCTCAGCCGAGATTCACCGAGATGTTCGCCCAGGGAGACCACCGCGGCGCGAACCGTATCTATCAGGTGACGACAGCCTGGCTTATCCTGCTGACCTGGCCGCTGTACCTGCTTGCGGTCTCCTTCGGGCCGCAGGTGCTCACCGTGTTCGGCCGTTCGTACTCCGGCGGCGCCGCCGTGATGGTGATACTCGGCCTGACCATGCTGCTGGCCACCGGCTGCGGGCAGGTGGACATGGTCCTGGTGACCACGGGCCGCAGCAGCTGGAGCCTGATCAACGGGCTGCTCGCCGTCGTGGTCAACGTCGGGCTGGACGTGCTGCTGATTCCCCGCTACGGGATCACCGGCGCGGCGATCGGCTGGTCCGCCGCGATCATCCTCACCAACCTCATGCCGCTCGCCCAGCTGGCCGCGACCAGGCGGCTGCACCCCTTCGGGAGCGGCACCTTCATCACCGCCGGGTTGTCCGTTCTTTCCTTCGGCGTCCTGCCATGGGCGGTCCGCGGGCTGGCCGGCCACGGCGTCCTTCCCTCGCTCGCCGCGATCGCCAGCGGCTGTGCCGTAATGGCCGGGGGCATGTGGCGTTTTCGGGCCGATCTAGATCTCGCGGCTATGCCGGGGGGCGCGCAGCTCGCCGCGATGGTTAGACGGCGCCATAGGCGGCGGCTTAGACAAGATGGCCGCCTAGACACCAAAATTTAACCAAACAACATCTTACGTAAAGATTAACAAGGGTAACGTTATTAGTGAATATTGAGGCGGGGAGAACAAATCATGCTAAAGGCGCTCGTTGTCCTGTTGTGGCCAGTCGGCATAGCCGTCATTCTCGCGGTGACCGCGCTAGCGACTAAGCGAGCGGCCCGCCGCCCCGTCGCCGTCTCGGCCAACGGTCACCATGCCAGCGAGGCCCCGGGCGCGCGGTCGGTGCGGTCCTCGATCGTCGGGATGCTGCTCATCCTGATCGTGGGCGCGGTAGCCGTGTACGCGCTGACCTGCCTGCTCGGCGTGCTGATCGTGCACCAGGGGCCGCACATCGACAAGCCGATCTATGACTGGATGTCGCAGCACCGGGTGCACTCCTGGAAGTCGGTCATGAACCGCCTGACGAAGACGGGAGACACCTGGACCACCTGGGGCGCGGGCGCGGCCGCGGCGGTCTGCCTCACCGCTTTCTACCGCAAGAACAAGTGGCTTCCCCCGGTGGCGATGGGCGCGGCCATTGTCATCGATCACTACATGACGCAGGCGCTCCGGCACACCTTCCACCGGATCGGCCCGCCGGACAGCCCGCTCGGCACGTTCCCGTCCGGCGGGTGCGACCGCATCCTCGTCATCTACGGGCTCATCGCCTACCTCATCTGGCGCGAGGCCAGCGGGCGCAAGCCGGTGGCGATCTGGGCAGCGGGCGCGGTGGCCGCGGTGGCCTTCAACGAGGCGTACAGCCGCCAGTACCTGACGCTGCACTGGACCACCGACATCATCAGCGGGATCATCTACGGCTGTCTCATCCTGGGCGTCTTTATCGCCACCATCCGCCTGGTCGTGGGACCGGCGCAGGCACCCGCGACGCAGCTGCCCGTATCGCAGCCGGGGTCGGCCCTTCCGGTCGACATGGGCGGCCAGCGCACTCCCACCCGGCAGTGACCGTGCCCGATACCGCCGCGGCGGAACTCAGGGCGCAGGCACACCCGCAGCAGGCACCAGCGGCGCCCGCCTGCAGGGCGCTCCAGCCTCGGCGACGTGTGCGCCGTGCTGTGGCCCCCGCCGGCCACCACGTCGGTGGCCCGCGGCCGGGCCGCCCACGCGGACGAGCGCGACTTTATCCTGCTGCCCTCCGCCCGGCACCCGCGGCTGCTTGTGCCCTCGGCCCGGCGGGCCAGCGCCGCCGCGGTCCGCCGCTACGGCGAGCCTGGGTCCTTGAAGGCCTGGGCGGCCAGCCGGGCACTCTCGCTGGCCCTGGCCGGCGGTGCGGCCGCGGTCGGCCTAGGCGGCCGGCTGCGGGTCCGCGCTTCGGCCGGCACGGACACGATCGAGGCGTACCTGAGCGCGGTTCTCGGCCGTGACGTGCTGATCAGCACCCATCTGGGCGCGGCCCGCGCCAACCGCAAGCCGGTGCTGCAGCTGCTCACCGCCCGCGGCGAGGCGGCGGGGTTCGTCAAGCTCAGCATCAACCCGCTGACCAGGGATCTGATCCGGGCCGAGCGGGCCGCACTGGACACCTTGGCCGCCGAGCACTTCCGCGGGCTGACCATTCCGAGCGTGCTGCACTACGGGCCATGGCAGGGCCGTGAGGTGCTGGTCATGAGCGCACTGCCGGTCTGGCGGCGGCGTAAGGCGCTGGAGCCCGGGCAGCTCTCCGCGGCCATGGCGGAACTTGCCGCGGTCGGCGGCCGCGGCCGCGGCCCCCTAGCCGGGAGCGCCTATCTGGCCCGGCTGCGCGGCCGGCTCGATACCGCACCCGGCGGCCCTGATCGGGCCGCGCTCAGCAGCGCGCTTGACACGCTGACCGCGGCCACAGCCGGAGCCGAACTGGGCTTCGGCGCCTGGCACGGGGACTGGACCGGATGGAATATGGCGTGCACCGCCGACGGGCTGCTGGTCTGGGACTGGGAGCGGTTCACGCCGGACGTTCCGGTCGGCTTCGACGCCTTGCACTACCGCCTCCAGTCCGCCGTCGTCCGCGGGCGGCAGCCACCGAAGGCGGCCGCGGCCGAGTGCGTCCGGACCGCGCCGGAGTCGCTGGCACCGCTGGGCGTGCCGGCCGCCGAGGCCCAGCTGGTCGCCCTCCTGTACCTAGCTGAACTTTCCGCTCGTTACCTGGCCGACCGCCAGGCCGAGGCAGGGGCCCGACTTGGACGGCCGGGTACCTGGTTGATTCCTGCGATTGAGGAAGCGGTGAGCCGGCTATGACCGGACAGAGCACCGCCGCGCCACGGGCGCGGCTGACCGTCGAGGCCAAGGCACCGCCTGCGGGATGGCGAACCGCGCGTTCGCTGTCGGTGGGCACAGGCCGGCTCACGCACTGGGCCCGCATGCTGCCAGGCTTCCTCATCGTGGGAGCTCAGCGCGGTGGCACCACGTCGATGTACCAAACGGTGAGCCAGCATCCGGCGGTCATGCGGGCGGTCCTGCACAAGGGCGTTCATTACTTCGACACCGGCTACGATCACAGCCTGGCCTGGTACCAGGGACACTTCCCGCTGCGGGCCCAGGCCGCGCTGACCCGGCGGGCGGCGGGCGAGGTCCCGCTGACCTTCGAGTCGAGCCCGTACTACATGTTCCATCCGCTGGCCGCGGAGCGGATCAGCCGCGATCTTCCCGGCGTTAAGCTGCTCGTGCTGGTGCGTGATCCGGTCGAACGTGCCTATTCCGCGCACGCGCACGAGCTGGCCAGGGGATACGAGACCGAGCCGTTCGAGCAGGCGCTGGAACTTGAGGATCAGCGCCTCGCGGGTGAGGCCGAACGGATCGTCAGCCAGCCCGGGTACCACAGTCACAGCCATCAGCACCATGCCTACCTGACCCGCGGTCTGTACGCTGACCAGCTGGAGCGGCTGGACAAACTGTTCGGCGCCGACCGGGTGCACGTGGTGGACAGCGGACGGTTCTTCACCGAGCCCGAGCCGGTCTACGACGGCGTCCTTGATTTCCTCGGCCTGCGGCACCATGACTATCCGGCGTTCGAGCGGCACAACGCCCGGCCGCGTTCGCCCATGCCAGAGACCCTGCGGACCAGGCTCAACGAGCACTTCCAGCCGGCCGACGAACGCCTCACCCACTGGCTAGGTCAGCCCCCGAGCTGGCGCTGACCTCAGCCCCCGGCCGGATTGAAGTACGGCTGCCTGGCGATCGAGCTGAAGGCGGCCAGGGCCGCGGCGTCCCCGCCCAGCGAGTAACTTCCTGCCGGTCCCTGTCCGGCCGGGTTGGCGTCGAAGTACACCAGGGCCTTGATCTGGCGGTCGGCGAGTACCACCCGCTGGGCGGCGCGCAGCCACTGCGCGCGCTGCTGCCCACCGTAGCTTTCCGGCACCCCGAACTCGCCGATCATCACCGGCTTGTCATGGTGCGACGCCCAGCTCAGGAACGGGTCGACGGTGGCGGCGAAGGACGCGACGCTGCCGTACTGCGGGTAGGCATCCGCGCACACCCAGTCCACTTCGGCGTCGCCTGGATAGAACGCGGCCGCCTGCCCGTCGCTGAACCCATTCGCGGTGGGACACCAGACCCAGGCGGCGTTATCCACCCCGACGGCGGCGAAGATCGCCCGGATGCGGTCCCAGGCCGCCACGTAGTCAGGCCCGGAGATCACCTGCGACCGCAGATTCGGCCGGTCCATTTCCCATCGCCATTCCAGGAAAACCGGTTTACCCAGCGCCTTGATCTGGCGGGCGCGGGTGCGGATCCAGCTGTCGTCGGCGCCGGAGTTAATTTGCTGAATGGGGGCCCCGGCCCAGGAAATGAGCAGCATGCTGCCTTGGCTCAGGAATGTCATGTCACTTGCGGTGGGAAAGGCCGCCTGCCATTTCAGGTAGGTGTGCACGATGCTGAGTTTGTGGCCGATCTGCTGCTGCAGTGAATCGACCGCGCCGATCTCGTTGGCTTGGGTGAAGACGTCGGGACCGACCCACGCGCCGAAGTAGGCGCCCTGGGCCGGAGGGGCCGGCGCCTGCGCCGGGTTCACGGTGGTGGTCACCTGCGGGGCCGGCGAGGAGGATCCACCAGCGACCGGGACCGGCGCCGGGGACGACGAGAACGGATCGATCACGACGAGGGCCACCACCGCCACCACGACCAGGACGGCCAGCCCCGCGACCAGCAGACGGAGACGGTGATTCACTGGCTCAGATTCCATGCCCGCGGGCGTTCAGGTGCCGGAGCACGACCTCGCCCGGCACGATTCCGGCCGCGACCGCCAGGGCGAACGGCACCCGGCGCTCGTGCCAGTTGCTGCGCAGCGCCCGCCACGCCCAGCGGTAGGCGTCGCCTCGCTGGCGCAGGCACGCGTAGGCGAAGGAGAGCTGGGCGTAGACCCGTGCGGCCCCGGGGCGGTCGCCGGTGATTTCTGGATGGTGCTCGAGCATCCAGTGCAGCGAGTCGGCCTTGGTTTCCCACTGCCGCGCGTAGTGCGAGGACGCGCCCCAGACCACCCGGACCAGCGGCTCGTCCACGTTGACGATCGGATGACGGCGGGCGGCCCGCAGCACGAGATCCCAGTCCTCGTTCTGGCTGCCCGGGATGGTCTCGTCGACCAGGCCGATCCCGTCGGTCAGGGCCTCGCGCCGGGCCAGGTAGGTCGACGAGTGCACCATCACCATGCGCGAGCGGAGCAGGTCCGCATGCGTGACCTCGGTCCGGCCAGCCAGCCGCGGATGGGCCGCGCCCGCGAAGTCCACCACGATGGCGCAGCTCGCGAACTCCGCATCCGGCCGGGCGCGCATCGCCTCGACCTGGGCGCGGAGCTTACCCGGCAGCCATTCGTCGTCGTCATCGCAGAACGCGACGAGATCGGTGTCCAGCATGGCGATGCCGGTGTTGCGGGTGCCGGCCAAGCCTGGCGTCCTGGTGTTGACCGCCACGACCACGCGCACCCCGTCGGCCAGCCGCTCGTCCGGCTCGGCCCGGTCGTACACCACCACGACGCGGAGCTGACCCGGGTAATCCTGGGCGAGGATGGCGGCGAGCGCAGTGCGCAGCGGACCCGGCCGATCGTGCGTCGGCACCACCACGCCCACCGACGGCCACCCGGTCATGGCTTGGATCCCATGTACCCGTAGCCGGCCAGCAGCGGGAAGGTCAGGGTGGTGACGGCCCGCCGCTGTGCTTTCGGCAGGCCGTCCCGCCATCGCTCGTCCCGGCTGATCGGGATCTGGCCGGTGGTGAAGCGCATCGGGTTGCCCGAGACGCTGTGGACGCCGTCCAGCTGGGCCCAGCAGGACGCGCCGTCGCCGCCGAGGAACGGGTAGCTGTCCGGCACGGGCAGCCCGGCGAAGCCGGCCACCCGGGCCATCGCCGCTTGCGGGGCGGCGACGAAATCCTCGTACCGCAACCGCATGGTGGGACAGCCCGCCCTGGCCAGCAGGTGGAAGGCGGCGTTCTGCGTGTTCCACTGGCCCGCCGCGACAGCGGGTGAGTACGTCGTCATGTAGCTCTCGCTCTCGGTGTCAGGACGGCGTACCTGCCTGCTCCAGGAGTAGGCGACCACCCGGCTGTCCCTGACCAGGTGCAGGACACGCAGATCAACGTCGGGCAGCCAGCGCAGGCAATGCGCCAGCGACGGATGCTTGCTCGAGTCCACCACGAGCTCACAGCCACTCACCTTGATGATCGCGGCATACAGCCTGGCGTAGTAGGAAATGTACTCGTCCAGGGTCTCGCGCAGTCCCGCACGGACATGCCGCCTCGCCAGCGCGGGAATGAACCGGTTCCTGTCCACCTGGGCGCGGAGCGCGGCGACCCGGCTGACCTCGACCTCGTCCCAGCCGCCGAAAGCCGCCGCCCCCACCTGCTGCCAGAACGAGCACTCGTGGAACGGCATGCCGCAGCCGCATCGCTCGCCCTCGGTGATGCCCCGCTCCCACAGGTGGACGAGCTCACCCACCGGACAGACCCCGGGCAACTGCCCGATGAGCCGCTCGATCAGCGTGCTGCCGCTGCGGCCGATGCCGCCCACGTACAGCACCCGCACTCGTCCACCCTGCACTGCTGCCTCCGTCTAGTTGCTGTACGGGAGGTAGCAGATGCCAGCGTGTCCGGAGGCTCCTGCGCACCTGCTGGAGCCCTCGAAGTTGTCGCTGGCGATCCACAGCCCGCCGTGGGTGATCAGCATGTCGTCCGCCCCGAGACCCCGGTCCCTGGTCGGGTTGAAGGAAATCGCCCCGGTGGCCGCGTTCAGGCCGATCATGCCGGGCGCGGAGACCGATCGCGGGCCGGCCGCGTCACAGTCGTGAGCGTTGTCGAGCCACCGCTCGTGGCCGCCGAAGTAAGCCGTGGAGGAATCCGCCGCGGTGGAGTACAGCGAGTCGCAGCCGGCGTAGTTCACCCACTTGTGCACCACGGTCGCCTGGGTCGCGGGGAACGCCGCAGCCGCGTCGCACAGTCCCGTCCGCGGGGTCCGGCCGATCGGCATGTTGTAGGGGTGATAGCCGGTGGTGCCGATATAGATCTTGGAATCATCCGGTGACCAGGACGCGGCCTGGACGTAGAACGGCTCGATCGTCGCGCAGGCCCGGCTGAACTCCAGCGAGGTCCACGGCGTCACCGTCGCGGTTCTGCCGGACAGGTTCAGCATGAAGATCTGCTGCCGCGGCCGGCCGCCGACCGAGGTGAAGTCACCCTCGACCAGATCCAGCGTGCCGCCGTGGCTCAGCTGCTGGTTGTAGACCCTGGTCGGGTTGGCCGCCACCCCGGGGAACCGGTAGTGGCCTGAGATCGACAGGTGCAGGAAACCGTCGTCCTGGCCCGTGGTGGTGTTCAGGCTGGTGAAGTACGGGTGGGCCGAGCTGCGGTTGATGAAGCTGAAGTACCCGCCGGTCAGCAGGTGGCTGCCGTGAGTGAGCAGGGTCTCGACCTGGCCGGTCGCGTTGTGCGCGAACGCTTTGTTCACCGCGCCGGTCGACGTGGACACCTCTGCGATGTCCTTCACCGCGGTCCCGTGCACCGAGGTGAAATCGCCGCCCAGATATGCCCGCGAACAGTCCGGGCTGAAGGCGATCGAGTTGACGATTCCGTTGACGTTCGGATTCCACGACGTCACCGTGTACGGCGAGGTGGCCGAGAAGCTGAAGGCGTTGTTCCGGCCGTAGGTCGTCGAATAACGCTGAATTTCGGTGAAGGTGCCGACCGCGTACATCGTTCCGCCGCACTGTGCGAGCTGGCGGACCTGCTCCGTCGTACCGGTGGTGGCCAGTTGTGGCGTCCCGGCGGCCGGAGTCGACGACACCGGCCCGGTGGCCGCCTGGGCCGGTGTCGCCGACCATCCCAGGGCTAGCACGGCGACGCCGGCCAAGCCAATCCGGACCTTACGGCCAAGCCGATGAGATCTCATCATGTTTCCCCCCCACGCAGGCCACTGATGAACTGCGCCCGTAATCTTGCTGTTTCATACGTATTGGGAGAGTTTATACCGTTTTAATCCCATTCGTGTCCGAAACGTCGCTTTCCGGGATTCCGGTCAGTAGGCCCCGCGGCCCTTGACCACAGCGGCGCAGGTCTTCCACAGGATCTGGAGGTCCAGAGCGAGCGACCAGTTCTCCACGTACCGCAGATCGAGCCGGACGGCGTCCTCCCGGCTCAGGTCGGATCGCCCGTTGACCTGCCAGAGCCCGGTCAG
>OBLT010002356.1_pt1 | contig 11814 bp, 6 predicted proteins | sample 1518721 | NCBI WGS metagenome assembly OBLT01 (sample SAMEA3539307, study PRJEB22396) | soil metagenome | biome: tundra; feature: field; material: soil | place: USA | collected 2010-05 | depth 0.15 m | reverse complement strand
CGTGCAGGTCGCCAAGCTTTTCGATTCCATGAAGAATGCGCAAGCTGGTGCGCATCTGGTTGGTGCGCATCTGAATTGAGTGACGATCACCGATAAACAGGTCCCGGCTTAAAGGCGCACGATCCGAAATCGCTGACCGAGGGCGTCGCATAAGGAATCGCAAGACTTGGCTCCGTGCGATCCGCGAGTTTACCGGGTGAAGCTTTGGAAACTGCCCCCAACTTTGTACGGATCGAGTTGATCGACGATCCAGCCGCGATTGCTGAGTTCGGGTTCGAAGCCCTCTGCGAGGGCGACGACTTGATTTGCCGCCGCTGTGGCGATGCCAAGCTGTCGATCGCCGCAATCCTGGTTGTGCCCGCGGGAGGGCACGCGCGATGGGCGCTCTGCGCCAATTGTTTGCTCGAGATGCCCTGAAGTAGCGCAGGCTCCGAGCGGTTCAGAGTTGAAAAGTCGAATCTTTGTATCCTTAGTCAACCTCCAGGCAGAGAGCTTCTTATCAAAATGAAAATCGGATTTATCGGCAGTCGGAAAGTGACGATCCTTGGAGCGCTGCTCCTGGCAACTCTGGTGACGGGTTGCTACGACGGAGGCGGAGGCTGGGGAGGCGGAGGCCCCGGTTGGTGGGGTGGGGGAAGTCCGGGTTACTACGGATCTGGCTATTATGGGAATGGCTACTATGAGAAGAACGTCTACCGGGGCTATGGCGGGTATCGGCGCCCCGGTATGTGGGGCGGCTATCCTTCCGGTCACGAGGCTTGGGATGCGAGCAGCCGTGGCCGGACCAGCTATGGCGGCGGCGGTGGACACAGTAGCGGCGGCGGAGGTGGCGGCGGACATGCCGGCGGCGGCGGACACGGTGGCGGCGGTGGAGGCGGCGGTCATGGGCGCTAATCGTCGATCGCGGGAAAAAGCAATGCGTCAATCAATAAATGGTAATCGGATAAGCACGGCCGGTTGGCTGGCTCTGTGGGTCTTGTCGGTCAGCCTTGTACTTGGGCTTGGCGGCGCCCGGGCGGCCTTGGCACAAGAGCCGGGCCAGAAGACCTTCAGTTCGGCCGCGGAGGCGGCCGACGCTTTCGCGGCAGCCATACAGAATCACGATGAAACGGCGATGCTAGCGATTCTGGGCCCATCCGGACGTGACCTGATTTCCTCCGGCGATCCGGTCGCCGACAAGGAAAGGCAGGATACCTTTGCCGCCAAGTATCATGCGTCGCATCAGTTTGCCGGCGCTGCCGATGGACGAACCTTCCTCTACGTAGGCGAGGAGAATTGGCCGACTCCGATACCGCTGCGGCAAAATGGATCGCAGTGGTACTTCGACACGGAATACGGCAAGCAGGAGATTTTTTTTCGGCGAATCGGCTCCGATGAACTGGACTCGATCAAAGTTTGCGGCGCGATCGCCGATGCCCAGCGAGACTACTACTCGGCGCTGCACGACGGTGCCTCGGAGCATCAATACGCTCAGAAGTTCCGGAGCACCGCAGGAACGCAGGACGGCTTATACTGGGAGGTCAAGGCTGGCGCGCAGCCGGATAGTCCTCTCGGTCCCCTGGTCGCTGAAGCGGCTAGCGAAGGCTATCAGCATACCGGCCAACCGCATCCCTTCCACGGCTACTTTTACCGGTTGCTGACCGCACAAGGACCCAACGCGCCCGGTGGCGCCAAAAGCTATATCGTCGCGGGCAAGATGACCGGAGGATTCGCGCTGGTTGCCTATCCCGCTAGCTATCGCGACTCTGGAGTGATGACCTTCATCGTCAATCAGGACGGTCAGGTCTATCAAAAGGACCTGGGTCCCGATACCGGCCAGATAGCCGGCGCGATGGCGGCGTACGATCCAGATGCGACGTGGCAACCAGCGAACAAAGCGACCGTTGCCGCGTCAAAATAGGGAAAGGATCGCGAGCTCAAGCCGAGCCGCATGCGGGCGCACAGTTCAGCGGAACTATCGAGCGCAAGCCGCCCTCGGCCGCGCTCGGATTGCCCTGCCACGACAGCGTGAAGAGTCACCATCCCGGTGGAGCGTCCGGGAACCAGCACAGACCGAGCAGGGAGTCGCCCCGGTTGCGGTTGACCGGGGCGAAGACGTCCCACTCTTCCGCTCGTACATCCATTTCGATTCTGGGATAGCCGATTGGTGTGCCGCTACCGGCGCAAACGAAAGTCTCCGGATCGAAGCCACGGACGCCGTACGCTTGGGCGATGATCGCGCCGATTTCCTGCTGCCAGGGCGTCGGCCGGATGTGACGCTTCGGCACGTGCGTCGGATTACTGGTCATGGTGCGAAAGCTTGCAGGATGCGCCAGGCGTCCGCAGCTCAACACGCGTGACCCGGACGCGACGCCCGCGGCCATAAACGCACGCCGCTCGAGTTCGCGGAACAGGCCGTGGCGGCGCAACTTGGCATCGACGCAACACATGCCCGCCAGCGCGACCGCCTGCTGCGACACGCGCGGCAGATCCATGATGCGCATCTCGCCTAACGCAAAACCGGCGATTGCGCCGGCCGACGTTGCGGTCGCGATGAAGCGCAGCCGGGCAAGGGAGCGCTCGAGGTACGCCTCGTTGGCATCCAGATACGACGCGCGGAACAGCGCCATGACGCGCGCGCGGGCTGGCTCTCCGAGAGTGCTCGTCGCGACGACATCGAACTCTAAGTCTGCTGTGCTGTCGCGCCCGGACAAAAGCTGATACCCCCGCGATAGCCTAAGCCGGAATTTCCGTTTTGCCTCACGCTTACTTGACGGGTTTAGGCCGTGCTCCTTGATATGTTAAAGCAGAGTTGTGAAGAGAACAATTTGCTTGGGCGTGATCGCCTGCTTATTTTCATGCGGCAGCGCGACCACGGATAGCGTCGCGCCGGCTGCATGCGGGCCATTTGGCGATCCGTCAGCCGCGGTAATTTCGGAAGTCAAACCCAATTGCGGCGCAGGTAAGCTGATCGGTCCGTGGAAGGACGCGGACCGCATCGATCGCTACGCTTGCCTCTACGAGCCCAAATCCACAGGCGCAAATCGCAAGTTACCAATGATCGTTTACTTGCATCCGTCGCTGTTTTCGGCCGGATGGATTACTCAGACCAATATACTTGACCTCCAGAATTCCGTCTCACTCACCGATGATCCGAAACAGGTCGGATACATCGTGTTGGCTCCTGAGGGACGCAAAACGACGCACTACTACCCATTTCCGGACAACACGGGAGTTGGATGGGATAATTGGTATCGCCAGTTGAACCCAGCGGGTGACGTAAAGATCGGAGACACGACCTGGCGGGAAAATGCGGACGCGGCCGCGATCGATCATTTCATTGCGGCCCAGCTCGCGACCGGCAACGTCGATGCCGCCCGGATTTACGTCTCCGGATGGTCCAACGGAGCCGCGATGGGCTATCTGTACGCGGTGAATCGTCCGAACATCGCGGCGGCGGCCGTTTATTCGGGACCCAATCCGTTCGGCGCCTTCGACGATCCTTGTCAGCAGCAACCGGTCGCCGGACCGCCCGGGAATAACACACAGATTCAGATCTTCAATCCGGCCGCACGAACCATGCATATCCATAACAGCTGCGACGTCGGCGGCATCTGTCCCAATGACGAGCAACTGGCGAGCGAATTAAACGCAGCCGGAGTAGTTGTCGATGACGTGATCCTCGACGATCACCATCGCCGGGTTTACTCATGTACCGATTCGTGCGGAACCGATCCAAAGGCTCCCGCGAAATCAACCGCCGGTACTATGGGATCGATAATCGGTCTTGGTAATCACACGCGCTGGCCCAAAGAATGGACGACTACGATGCTGGACTTTTTCCGGCAGCATCCGCTGAAGCCTCCGCCCTAGGTTGATTCGCCTTCTCGATTCCAGGCATCGATCGACTGCGCGATTCCATCTTCCAGAGTCGAAAAGGGCTCAGTGTAGCCGGCATCCCTCAGCGCCGAGAGCTCGGCTCGCGTGAAGCTTTGATACCTGCCCGCCAGGTTCTCGGGAAACGGTACATACTCGATCTCACCCGCACCGATCTGCGCGATTATTATCCTGGCGACGTCGTTGAAGCTGCGCGACTGTCCGGTGCCGGCGTTAAAGATGCCGTTGCGCACGGGACCTTCGGCAAGCGCCAGGTTTACCCGAACAATGTCGTCAACAAAAATAAAATCGCGCAGTTGCTCTCCGTCGGCGTATCCATCGGTGCCCTTGAACAGCCGTGCGCGTCCGCTCGCCTTCAAATCCCGGTAGAGCTGATACACCATCGACGCCATTTTGCCCTTGTGGGATTCGCGCGGACCATAGACGTTGAAGTATCGGAGACCGGCCACCGTACTCTCGGATCTCGCGGCGACGCTGCGGACATGATTGTCGAAAGCGAGTTTGGACAGCCCGTAGAGGTTGAGTGGACGTTCGTTTTCGCGTGACGGCGCGAACGCGCTCGATGAGCCGTACACGGCTGCGCTTGACGCATACACCAGTGGAACTTTGCTCGAGAGAGCGAAGTGCAGAATCGATTTCGAAAACGTGAAATTGTTTTCGATCATGTAGCGGCCGTCGTCGCAGGTGGTGTCGGCGCATGCGCCCTGGTGAAAAATCGCTTCGATTCCGTCGGGGAGAATCCTGCGCTCGATTGCCCGGACGAATTCCCCGGGCTGCATGAAGTCCGAAAACCGCAGATCGCAAAGGTTGCGGAAATTATCGCCCAGCCGATCGACTACCAGCACCTCGGTGACGCCCTTGGCATTCAGCGCGCTCAGAATATTGCTGCCGATGAAGCCCGCGCCGCCGGTTAGTATGATCATGGGTCGCCCGCCCGCAAGCATATAATGGATTTCGCCATTGCACTAACTGACGCGGTAAAGACGCGATGCTCCGCCGTGGCGCTGCGCGATTTCCTTGCGCAGAGACGCGGGCTTGAGCACCTCGATCCACGGCCCCATGCTCATTATCCAGTTCGCCAACTCCGTCGTACCCCTGACAGTCATCGTCATGATCGTCGTACCGTCGCGGCGACGCGAGAAACGCTGGCTGCGATGAATCGTGCGCGAACGGACGTACGCTTCGGTTTGTTCGCTGTGAATCTTCAGTTCGACCCTGGTCTCGGGGCCTTCGACAATTCCGAAAGTCCCTTCGCTGTGCGCCGCCGGATTGAAGCCGCGCGGATAGATGAACCGCGCCTGAGTCCCGTCGGGTTGATGGATGAATTCGACCGAGCGGATTCGCTCCACCGCGAGATAGATGATCGCGCTGGTTCGATGGCTGTAACCGAGAATGTAGAGACCGCCACGGTAGGCGATCAGCGAGTATGGATCGAAGTCGTGTTGCCGCCCCTCGCCGGTCAGACCGGCGTAATCGACTTTGAGCCGCATCTGATCCAGCAGCGCTCGCAAAATTACGTCGAGTTGTTCGCTGAACTCACCGTAGTCCTTGGGCGCGTACGGGACGGCGTAGAACTTGCGCTCGAGGTCGGACAGCCGCGTCTGCTGGGTAAGGCTCAGGTTCTGATAAATCTTCTCCCACAATCCTTCCACGCCTTCTTCCAATACCGTGCCCTCCAGGAACTTGAGCACGGTCAGCGAGAAATACAGCAGCGCGACCTGGTACGAAGATGCCTCCGCGGCTTTCATCGAACTGACCAGCCGAAGTTTGCGCTCGCCGCCCGTGCCGGCAACTTCAACGATCGGACCGCCGCGCCAGTCGAGCAGATCGCTGCGCAGCACCGACACGTAACGGGCAAGTGTGCGCTCGGAAATGTCCAGACTTTCCTCGATCGCCCTGAAACTCCAGCCGTATGGTTTCGAGAATAACCCGGCGGTGATTCGTGCCAGCCGAATCGCCGCGCCGTAGGTGGGTTTGCGGCCAGGTTTCTTCATGATCGCATCCTCTCCGATAATTTGCCGACCGAATTATCCCGCCTCTCCGATGACAACCGTTGTCAGCACCACAATATATGTTCCTAAAAGCTGATCCGCGATCCATAGTTGTGCCGCGATGATTCGTCTTTGCTATTCCAATCGCCTCGAAAATCTGATCGCGCCGTTGGCCGGCGCGGTGGCCGCGCATCAGAGGCGCGAGCCGCTCGAGCCGGTCTCGATTGTCGTACCCAACCGCATCGTCGAACAATTCGTCCGCTATCGGCTGGCCGAATCAATCGGCGTCGCGGCGAATCTGAAATTCCCGTTCCTGCGGAATTATCTGGCCGAACTTCTCCAATCGACGGACAAGAACCTGAAGATCCTGGACGCCGATGAGCTCCAACTGATCCTGTTCGAGTGCCTTCGAAGTTCGAGCCATCGCGACGACCCCGACTTGAGGCCGGCCCGCGACTACATCCAGGCGGGATCGAAAACTGATGCCGACGTCGAGCTCAGAACGATCCTGCTTGCCGCACAGTTGGCGCGGCTGTTTCGCGAGTATTCGATTTCCAGGCGGCGCATGATCGGGAAATGGCGCGCTGCCCGGCGATCTGACGTTGATGCGATGGGCGAGACTGAGCGATGGCAGCGGCATTTGTGGCAGTCGGTATTCGATTCGCACGGCCGCGTGCGCGAGCAATGGCTGTTGGAGCGCGAGACTCGATTGATGATGCTGCCCGATGCATTCGAGGCGGGCGATGGCCAGCACCTCAAAACTGCCCTGCCGGCGACGCTTCACGTGTTCGGCGCCTCGTACGCGGGAAATGCTTATGCGGAAATTTTCGCGCGACTCGGCGCGCTCGGCGATATTCGAATCTACGCGCTCAACCCGTGCCGCGAGTTTTGGGAAGACGTGGATACTTCGCGCCGCGGCGCGCTCACCGCATGGGCTCATCGTCAGGACAAAGTCGGAGAAAAACTCGCTGAATCCGAAGACCCGTTCGCGTTGAATGAATCGTCCGACCCGCCTGCTCTGAGGCTCTGGGGGCGGCCGGGCCGTGAATACGTTCGGTTGCTCAACGAACTGTCGCAATGCGATTTCGCCCCACTCTTTTCCGATCCGGTTTCTCGCGAACCACCGACGCTGCTCGAAGCTCTTCAGCAAAACATCCTCGATCGCCAGCCGCAGCCCCCGGACGTCGAGGATGGCAAGGGCATACCATACGAAGCGCGAATCCGGTTTCTTGCCACCCCGGGAATTCGACGCGAGGCCGAGATCGTTGCGAACGAGATCTGGTCGATCGTTCGCGACAACGAGAAACTTGCCGCCAGCGGCGGCGCCGAGCGCATTCGGTTTCACGAAATCGCGGTGCTGATTCCTGACGCGGCGGTTGACGACTACCTGGCGCACATCGAGAGCGTTTTTCGAAAACAGCACCGAATCCCAATCGATCTCGTCGGCCGCGGCATCGCTGGCGCGAGCCGCGTCGCCGAGGCCGTCGAGTTGCTTCTCAATCTGCCGCGCGGCCGCTTTTCGCGCGCGGAAATGATCCGGCTGCTGACGCATCCCGCGTTGAACAGCGAAAGCGAAACCCGAATCGACGCCGACCTGTGGCCGCGATGGAGCGAGGCGCTGGGCATTTTCTTCGGCGCCGACGACGACGAATTGGAAGGAACGTACATTCCGCGCGGCCTCTATCACTGGGATCAGGCGATCAAGCGCCTCGCGCTGGGCACCATGCTGACCGGTCAGAGCGGCGGGAATCCAGCATTCTATGAGACCGGAGCAACCGCCCCGAGCTACCTGCCCTTCGAAGTGGCGCAGGATGAACTCGAGACGGCGGCGCGATTCATGCGCGGGGCTCGCTCGCTCATCGCCGACGCGCTGTCGATGCGCAATGCGCGGCTCACGCCCCAGCAATGGTCGCGAATGCTCATCGAATTTTTGAACACCTACCTCCGCCCGGCGAGCGCGCTCGATGAACGGGTTAGGGACAGTTTCCTCGAGGCGATCGAGTCTATCGGCGACTCAGAACTGAACATTGGTCCAATGTCGTACGAATCGGCGCGCGAGATGATCGCAACGCGAATCACCGATCTCGAATCGCGTCACGGACAATTTTCGGGGCGGGGTGTTGCGGTTGGATCGCTTTCCGCGCTTCGGTCGATCCCATTCAAAGTCATCTTTGCGCTCGGGCTGAACGAAGCTGCCTTTCCTGAGCGCGAACGTCGCGACCCGCTTGATTTGCGGATGCTCAAGCGCGGCGCCGGCGATGTCACTCCGGCCGAGCGCGACCGTTATCTATTCCTCGAGACGATCCTGGCCGCGCGCGAGCGGATTTTTTTCTCTTACATTGCTCGCGATGCGAAAACTGGCGACGCCCTCGAACCCTCATCCGTCATTCGCGAACTGCAATACATCCTGCGGGGGTTCATCGATGAAAAGACGCTCGCGAAGCTGACGGTGAAACATCCAGTCAGCCGTTATGATTTGAAATATTTTCCTGAATTCGCCGATCGCGCAACTCCGAACAGCGATCATGAATTCGCGAGCTTCGATCCCGACGCGCGCCGCGGCGCACGGATGCTCGCGCTCCGGCAAAAAATCGATGCCGCTGCGACGCATCGAGCAAAGCCGGATCGTGAGCGCTTGTTGGATCGTCTCGGCGGGAAGTTGCGCGAGCGCCTGCAAGAGGATTTGCAATTCGCCGAATTCGAAACAGCGCCCACCGCGCCGCGCCGCGCGCCGACGGAAGAGCTCGCGCTTCCGATAGCCGCGCTTCGAAAATATCTCGAATGTCCTTTGCAGGGCGCCGCGCGTTATTCGCTCGGAATGCTGGAGGACGAAGATGCGCCTGAGCAGGTGGAAGACGAGCCGGTCCAGCAGTCGCGGCTCGATCGTACCGTGATGCTGCGCGAGGTCTTCTGGCGCGCCGGCGCCAGGCCCGAGGCGCTCGACGAAGAGTACGCGCGCCAGATTCGGATTGCGCAGGCCAATGGGCGCGCACCCGCGGGGCAGTTTGCGCAGACCGCTGCGACGGCTGACGCTGCCGCGCTTCGTCGATGGATCGTGCAGGCTTCTCAAGCCGGCGTGACCGATTTCGACGGATGGAAGGACATCCAGATCGGACGCGCCGGCGAATTCGCCGACGCCGGCGAGATTCTTGCCCCAATCGCGCTGAACGCCAACGTCCGCCGCCGCGACGGATCGATAGTGACGCAGCGCGTGAGTCTCTACGGGACGCTTCGGACTGTGTCGCCAGAGTCGGGAGCTGCGATCACTTGCGTGCTTCATAAGAAGGTCAAGCCGAAAGATTTTCTCCCGGCGTTTCTGAACGCAATTGTCCTTGCCGCCACCGGAGCGAATCTGCCCGAGAGATTTCGCGCGATCGTGATCGGAACACAGTCAACGAAGCAGAGCGAATTTATTCGCGAGTTCGCGCCGATGGACCGGGATTCGGCGCTCGGCTTCCTCACCACGGTCGTCGGCGATCTGCTTTCGACGGGTAACGACTACTTTTTGCCGATCGAGGCGGTTGCGGAAGTCGTCAAGGAATTGCACAAGCCCCCGAATCGTCGCGAGTTGGTCGAAGCTGTCGAGCGCATCCGCTTCGATGATTTCTCGAAGAGCAGCTCCGAATACGGACCAGTGCGAAACGCCGCCAGTTTCGATCCGCCGGACGAAGAAGGGATCGCGAAAATCGTCAAGCACCGCTTCAACCCAATAATCGGGATATTCAAATGAGCGCGACTCCAGCCCCGGCAAAGATCGAATACTATCGGCCCGCGATCCTCGATGAAATTCTCGACGGCGGGCACAAGGTTATCGACGCGTGCGCCGGTACCGGCAAGACGTTTACGATTGAGCATATCGTCGTCGACCTTCTCCTCACCGGCGCGGCTCTGCTCGATCAGATCCTGGTCGTGACGTTTACCGAAAAGGCGGCGGCCGAGCTGCGCTCGCGAATCCGCGCGACGATCGAAGCCGTCCTGTCCGGGCATAGTGCGGACGCCACGCACCCATCGCAGCGCCGGCGGTTGGGTGACGACGAGCAGCAAAGACTGATGGCCGCGTTGTTTTCGTTTCATCATTCACCCATCCACACGATTCACAGCTTTTGCCGTCGAATGCTCACGGAGCTCGCTTTTGACAGCGGAGTGCGTTTCGGAATTGACCTCACGAGCGGCCGTCTCGAGTTCCACGAGGCGCTGCGCGCCGAATTGCGCGAGCGGCTGAAGTCGGACGATCGCGTCAAGCGGCTCATCGATGAATGGCTCTCGGACGAGAGACGCACCTCAGATGACCTCGAGGAACTGCTCTGGCAGGCTCACTCCCAACGCTACTTGCGAACGGCGGGGCGCGAACTCAATCAACCGGCGCTGACTATCGAGCAACGCGTGGTTGACGAACTGCTGCTCGCTATCGCTGCGCGAATGGACGCGCGAAAACGCGAGCGCGGGACGCTGGACTACGAAGACATGCTGGCGTGGCTTGCCGACGCGCTCGACGGTCCTCGCGGCAAATCGCTCGCGGCAACCCTGCGCGAGCGCTATCGGGTGACGCTGATCGACGAATTCCAGGACACGGACGAACTTCAGTGGAAGATCTTTCGACAGGTGTTCATCGAAGGCGGCGCCGGCAACACTGTCTACGTAATCGGGGATCCCAAGCAGGCGATTTACGGGTTTCGTGGCGCCGACGTGCACGCTTACCTGGAAGCGCGCGCGCAACTCTCCAAATCAGGAGCGGCGGTTGTTCACTTGCGCGAAAATTTCCGTTCGACCGGCGCCATGATCGAGGCATGCAATCTGATGTTCGATCAGAATGCTGCGGCGCCATTGTTCACCGGTGAGATCACCTACAACCATCCGGTAAAATGCGGGCGTCCCGCTCTGCGAGCCGTCGCGGCGAACAGCCAGCCGATCGCACCCGTGACGCTCATGAAGTTCCAGCCTCGTGACGATCGATACAAGTTTTCGCGGCAGATGCGCGAAGCGATCGGTCCGCGAATCGCGCAAGCGATACGGCGAATTATTGCGGACCCGGATTACGCGATTGAAATTTGTGATGACAAGCAGGAGCCGCGCAAGATTACAGCCAGGGACGTTTACGTCCTTACTCGGACCAACCGCGACAGCGCGGAAATCGGCAAGCACCTGCGCCAGGCGGGAGTCCCGTTTGCCTTTTACAAGCAGGACGGGCTGTTCCAGACCCGTGCGGCCGCCGACATTCTCGACCTGCTCAGAGGAATTGACGAACCCGGCCGCCGCTCGAACCGGCTCAAGGCGTGGGCTTCGCCTTTCTTTGCGGTCGAATACGGAGACCTTGCGCGGCTTGACGACCAGCGCAACTCGCAGCCGATGCTCGAAAGACTGTTCGAATGGCGCGCACTTGCCGAGGCCGCGCGTTTCGCCGATTTGTTCGACGCCTTGCTCCATCAAAGCGGACTGGTCGAACGTGAATTGCTGTTGTCAGACGATCGCCGCGAACTCACCAACTACGAACACATCTTCGAGATTCTGACTCAGCACGCATCGCGGGATGGAATCTCGCTCGCGGAAATAATCGATCTTCTCGACGCCTACATCACGGGCCGAGCGACACCGGCGGGCAACGATCCGGATGTGCAACGCTTGGAAGACGATCGCGACGCCGTGCAAATCATGACGATCCACAAAAGCAAGGGGCTCGAAGCCGACGTCGTAGCTCTCTACGGAGGATTTTTCGCAAACAACCGGCGGGATTGGGTCAGCATCTACCACGACGGAAACCAACGGCGTCTTGCGATTGGCAAACCGGCGCGGGACGTGGAAAAGACCGCGCTCAAGAAAGAGCAGAACGAGGAGGATCAGCGATTGCTCTACGTCGCGCTGACCCGCGCGCGCGCCAAGCTGATACTGCCCTACGTCCCGGATGGAGCGCTGAATCGGGACCTGTCGGGCTCCTATGCGCAACTGAACG
>OBLT010002355.1_pt1 | contig 11819 bp, 10 predicted proteins | sample 1518721 | NCBI WGS metagenome assembly OBLT01 (sample SAMEA3539307, study PRJEB22396) | soil metagenome | biome: tundra; feature: field; material: soil | place: USA | collected 2010-05 | depth 0.15 m | reverse complement strand
GGGATCCTGCACATCTGGCGTCTTGAGCAGGCTCGATGCTAACCGAGCTGTATTGCCCCCGGACCCGGGGCCGACGTCACAGAAACGGAGGCGGTCCGGTGCTCGATACCGGATTTCCGCGTGCCGACGCCGAGAATGAATTCTTGCGGGCGCGACGGCGCCACGTCCTGGCCATGCTGGCGCACCGCCTCCGCCGCCAGCCCCCGGCAGCGACCGCCTGCTGCGGCTCGACGAGGTCACCAGCGCGCTCGGCTGGCGTGACGATACGGCTGGACACGATCGCCGGCACGGTCGACTCCGGGCGTGACTTCGACCGGCACTTCCGGCCCACCTCCAGCCGGGTGCGGGAACGCTGGGAGCAGTTGGCGCTGGCCCAGCGACGCGGCGCGGCGATCCCGCCGATCGAGGTCTACCGCATCGGCGGCCTGCATTTCGTCAGCGATGGCCATCACCGGGTATCCATCGCCGCCGCGACCGGTCGGCCGACCATCGACGCCTATGTGACCGAGGTGCTCACCGCCGTGCCGCCCACCGGCACGATGCGCCTGGGGCGACCCGGCTTGCCAGTTCAAAATCCGCAACGGCCCTTCCGCGGGTCCCGTAGCCGCCGCAGGCCTGCGTACGGCCTGATTGAGGCCCGCGGCAAGGTCACGCATGCCCTGGCACGCGGCACCCGAGCCCTCCACCTCACTGACTAAGCCGCCTAATAGTGACTGAGGTCGACGTTGCGGTGTTTGCCGTAGCGTTCAGAGGTCCGATGGGCTGGCTCCCGAACCGCCTGCCGGCCGCGTCAGTGTCGTGGTCTGGCTTTAGATCGAGGTGCCGGCCTGTCGGTTCTCGCCGTGGCGTGGCTCGAAAGAGGCGCGAGCGCTAGCAGATCCGGTATTAGGCATGCCCGCCACGGTCCTCCCATTTCTCGGGTGACGATGCTGGAGCGTGCTGAGCCTGTCAGTCCGGGACGATGGCGTGGGCGGCGCTGACCCGCACGGCTCGGGGCTGGCCGGCCTGCGGGAGCGGGCCGAGTCGCTGGGCGGGACCCTCGAGCTGACCAGCCCGCCGGGCCGTGGGACAAGCGTGCACGTCAGGCTGCCCGCCGTGGCCCGCTGAACCCGCCCGCCAGGAGGCTGCCAGCGCCTACGTGTTCCCCCCGGCTAGCGTCACCCGCCGGGTCCTGGCTAGCTGCCATGCACTGAGCAGGCTCCCGCCAGCGTGCTATCCGGCCGCGGCGACCGTGGCTGGGGCGGGCGGGACCTGGCTGGGCTTACCGTGCTTCGAGGAACCTGAGGACCGCCAGCACCCGGCGGTGCTCGGTGTCGCTCTCGGGCAGGTCGAGCTTGGTCAGGATGCTGCGGACGTGCTTCTCGACGGTGCCCTCGGTGACGAAGATCCGGCGCGCGATGCCCGCATTGGACGCACCCTCGGCCATCAGGGCGAGTACCTCGCGCTCCCGCGGCGACAGGACGTCGAGCGGATCACGGCGCCGGCGGGCCCTTACGAGTTCCTGTACCAGGGACGGGTCCACCACCGACGCGCCCGCGGTGATCCGTCCGACCGTGTCAATGAACTCCGCCACGTCGGTGATCCGGCTCTTCAGCAGGTAGCCGGTGCGCCCTCCGCCAGCGAGCAGGTCCATCGCCTCGTCCACCTCGACATGTGCAGACAGCACGATGATGGCCGTGCCAGGCAGTTCCGCGCGGATCACCCGCGCCGCCTGCAGGCCCTCGGTGGCCTGCCCGGGGGGCATCCGGATGTCGATGATCGCCAACTCCGGTTTGGCCGACCGGGCCAGGGCCAGCAGTTCGGGGCTGTTCCCGGCCTGGCCGACGACCTCGAAGCCCGACCGGTCAAGCAGGCTGGAGAGGCCTTCGCGCAGCAGGACATCGTCGTCGGCGAGCACGACCCGCGGTGCAGGCCGGCTCAGCGGCGCTACGCCGGCTTTCTCGGGCGGTGACGGCATCCCACGATTATCGGCCAGGGAAGCGGCCGCGGCACAGTGGCTGAGACCATCCGTCGGCCGCGATCGCGGCCCGGTCTGCCCGGCAGGCGGGCAACCCCATTACCGGCTAGCTGGAACTGATTCTTGCTAGCGGGTAGCCAACTTGGGTGCTGGCCACGAAGACGCAACCGGACCTGGCCGCGATGCTGGACGCATTCGGCTGGGCCCCGGCAAGCGGGGTGGCAGGAAACGAGGCATGACGATGGTGGAAATTCGGACTATGCGACCACGTGCCTCCGCGGGCTGATCGTGACGTCACAGGGGGGAATTCCTGCTTACCGAAATGCGGTGGCGGCGGATGGCTGCCAGCATGATCGGATGCCGCTGCGGTGCCTGATCGTTGACGACAGTGATGCGTTCCTCGAGACGGCGAGTGCCCTGCTTGAGCGGGAGGGCGTGACGGTCGTGGGGGTGGCCTCGAGCACGGCCGAGGCGCTCCAGCAAGCCCGCGCTCTGCAGCCGGACGTCATCCTCGTCGACATCGGGCTCGGGGACGAGAGCGGCTTCGACCTCGCCCGGCTCCTAGCCCGGGACGGTCAGGGCGGCAGCGCCAAGGTGATCCTGATCTCCACGTGCGCAGAAGAGGACTATACGGAGCTGATCGCCGAAAGCCCAGCGGCCGGATTCCTGGCGAAGTCGGAGCTGTCGGCGCGGGGGATCGGGCGGATCCTCGGCCACACGCCGTGAACGGCGGCCAGCGGGGGGCGTCAGCCAGCGCAACCGTTCAGATCGCACCGTGATAGACGGGGGGCCGGCGCGAGCAGGCGCCAGGCCCTCATCCATCCCCACTTCCAGGGTCGTCAACGTCGTCGTGCGCGATATACGCCGTAACCGGCTTTTCGGTGCCCGCTGGGAACGGGCCGTAGGCAAATGGGAATCGCGGTAATAGCACAGCCCGGCCCCAGGTGACGGCGGTGTAGTAGTGCTCGCTGCAGCCCCGGATTTCTTGCTAGCCGGTAGTCGGATTGGCGGCTCGCCGTGACGACAGCGCCGCGCCCAGGCGTGATCGTGGACGGTACGTGGAACCCGCGTGAGACATGTAAGGCCGGCCCTTGAGGGCCTGGCCGCGGCCGTGCCCCTGACGTATCGAGCGAAAGACGAAACCATGCAGCAGACACAGCTAAGGACCACCCAGCTCGGAGCCACCGGCCTTGAGATCACCCGCGTCGGCTTTGGCGCCTGGGCGATCGGGGGTGGCGGCTGGGAGTTCGGCTGGGGCCCGCAGGAGGACGAGGAGTCGATCGCGGCGATCCACCGGGCTCTCGAACTCGGCGTGAACTGGATCGACACCGCAGCCGCCTACGGCTTCGGCCGCTCGGAGCAGGTGGTGGGCCGGGCGCTGGAAGGATTGGCCCAGCGGCCGTACGTGTTCACGAAGGCATCGCTGGTCGAAGGGCCAGGCCGCCGGGTCGTGCACAACCTGAAGCGCGATTCGATCCTGCGCGAGGCCGAAGCGAGCCTCGGCCGGCTCGGCGTCGAGGCGATTGACCTGTACCAGATCCACTGGCCGATCCCTGAGGAGGACATCGAGGAGGGCTGGGCGGCCTTCGCCGAGCTCAAGGAGCAAGGCCTCGTGCGTCACATCGGCGTCTCGAACTTCAGCACCGGGCAGCTGCGCCGCATCCAGTCGATCGCGCCGGTCGAGACGCTGCAGCCGCCGTACTCGCTCATCGACCGCGGGGTGGAGAACGAGATCCTGCCGTTCGCAGAGCGCGAGGGCATCGGCGTCATCGTCTACTCGCCGATGGCATCCGGCCTGCTGACCGGGAGGATGACACGCGACCGGATCGCGCGCCTGCCCGACGACGACTGGCGCAAGCACGATCCGCGATTCCGCGAGCCCCAGCTGTCACGCCACCTCGACCTCGTCGAACGGCTCACGACGGTAGCCGGCCGCCACGACACCACACCGGGAGCGGTCGCGATCGCCTGGACGGTTCGGAACCCGGCCGTGGACGGGGCCATCGCCGGCTTCCGCCGCGCTGACCAGGTCGATCCCATCCTCACCGCCGCGAGCATCGAGCTCACCGGCGACGACGTCGACGAAATCGAAGGACGTTGAGATGAGCGCCACAAGGATCGTGGCCACCTCCGGCCCCGTGGTCTCGGCCAGTCGCCGCGGATATTACCTAACGGCAGGTCTACTCCTGGTCATGATGCTCGGCGGGACTCTGCCGATACCGCTCTATGTGCTGTATGAGCAGCAGATGGGCTTCGGCCCGCTCGGGGTCACCGTGGTCTTCGCCGCCTATGTCGTCGGCACGCTGTTCGCGCTGGTGGCTTTCGGCGACCTGAGCGACCATATCGGCCGCAGGAAGGTGCTGGCGATCGCCGTGGTGTGCGCGGCGGTCAGCACCGGGCTGTTCCTGGCCGCCCCCGGCATCGGGCTGCTCATCGTGGCGCGGATCGTCAGCGGCCTGGCGGCGGGGTTTGCCACCGGGACCGCGACAGCCGCGCTGGCCGAGTTCCAGCCGCGCGGGGACCGCCAGGCTGCCGCGGTGGTGGCCACCGGGACTAACATGACCGGGCTCGGTCTCGGTCCCCTGATCGCCGGGTTCTTCGCCGCGTACATAGCCAACCCGACCAGCAGCGTGTTCTGGGCCTACCTGGGGGTCTGCGCGCTGGCTCTCGCCGCGGTCGCGGTCATCCCCGAGCCGGTCCGCAGTCCCGATCGCGCGGTCAGGGTCCGTCCCCGCCTGGGCGTCCCGCCCGGCATGCGGGCCGTGATGACCGGGGCCTGCCTCGGAGTGTTCGCCGCCTTCAGCATCCTCGGGACTTTCAGCAGCCTGGTGCCCACCTTCCTGCACGGAATCCTCGCCGTGCAGAACCTGGCCCTGATCGGCGCGGCGTCCTTCCTGATCTTCATCGTCGCGGCGGTCAGCCAGGCGGTGTCCGCGCGGCTGCCAGCCCGCCGGAGTGTGACCGCCGGATTGCCGTTGCTGCTCGGCTGCCTGGCCATGCTGGAAGCGGCGCTGTTCGCCAAGGCGCTGTGGCTGTTCCTGGCCGGCACCGTCATCGGCGGGGTCGCCGTGGGGCTCATCTTCCGCAGCGGCCTGAGTGAGATCAACCGGCTCGCCGAGCCCCGTCACCGGGCCGCGGTCGTGTCCCTCTTCTTCGCCGCCGCCTACCTCGGCCTGGGCCTGCCCGCCGTCCTGACCGGCCTCATCTCCCAGCTGACCGGCACCGTGGATGCCAGCGCCTACACCTCCGGGCTGGTGGCCGCCATCGTGGTAGCGGCCTTCGCCGTCGTCCGGCGTACTTACGGCGCGGCGCCTGCGCCTCGGCGTGACTCGCACCATCAACGGAAAGTGCCTGCCGGGCCGGTGCGGAACCATGTCTAGGTTCCAGGAGCGAACGTCAGCCGTACCGCTGTCCTCCGCGACCATCCGCCGCCATGTCCTGCTCGGCGCGGCGATCACGGCGCTTGGCGGCCTGCTGTTCGGCTACGACACCGGTGTCATCTCCGGGGCACTGCTGTTCATCGGCAAGGACTTCCCTGGCCTGACGTCGTTCGATAAGGAGCTGCTGACCAGCATTCTGCTGATTGGGGCGCTGCTTGGTGCGCTGGCCGCCGGCAAGATCGCCGACAAGGTGGGGCGCAGGCCCACGGTGCTGGGCACGGCGGCGCTGTTCGTCGCCGGGGTGATGCTGGCCGCGTTCTCGCCCAGTTACGGTGTGCTGGTCGCGGCCCGGGTGATCATCGGGCTGGCGGTCGGGTCGGCGTCGATGGTGGTGCCGCTGTATATCGGCGAGGTCGTCCCGCCGAAGATCCGCGGGGCCCTGGTCAGCTTCAACCAGCTGGCTATTACGTCCGGCATCTTGGTTTCCTACCTGGTGGATTACGGTCTGGCGTCCAGCCAGAACTGGCGGCTGATGTTCGGCCTGGCCGCGATCCCGGCGATCGTGATGTTCACCGGGATGGTGTTCCAGCATGAGAGCCCGCACTGGCTGATCGCCGTGGGCCGTGAGGACGAGGCCCGCGCGGTGCTGCACCGGGTCCGGGCCGACGGTGATATCGACGCGGAGATCGCCGAGGTCCGGGAGCTGTCCGGGCGCAAGTCGAGCTTCCGTGAGGTGCTCGACCCAGCGGTCCGCAATGTCATGGTCATCGGTGTCGCACTGGCCGTGTTCCAGCAGATCACCGGGATCAACACGGTTATCTACTACGCGCCCACCCTGCTCGCCTCAGCCGGGCTGGGCACCTCGGCCGCTTTGCTGGCCAACGTGGTCAACGGCGGCGTCAACGTCATCATGACGATCGTCGCGATCCGGCTCCTGGACCGCACCGGCCGCCGCCCGCTGCTGCTCAGTGGCACCACGGGGATGGCGGCCGGGATGATCGTGGTTGCCCTGACCTTCCTCATCGGCGGCGGCCATCTGCATGGGGGTGCCGCCTACATCGCGATCGCCGGGCTGCTGATCTACACCGGGTCGTTCGCCGTCGGGCTCGGCCCGGTTTTCTGGCTGCTGATCAGCGAGATCTACCCGGTGAAAATCCGCGGTCAGGCCATGAGCGTGGCCACCATGGCCAACTGGGGCGCGAACTTCGTGGTCGCCGTCTCCTTCCTCACCCTGCTCAGCGCCATTGGCAACGCCGGGACCTTCTTCCTGTTCGCTGGCCTGTCCATCGCCGCAGTGGCGTACTTCCAGCGGAAGGTTCCCGAGACCAGGAACCGCAGTCTGCAAGACATCGAACGCGATCTCGGCCTCCCGGGCAGTTCAATGGCCGGCACCACCGCTCAGCCAGTCGCAGGCCGGGTGTGAGACATGCCTCAGGGGTACGCGGTCACGGTTGTCGTTGTCAGTGGCAACACGCGCCCCCGGCTAGCGGCACCTGCCGGATCCCGGCTAGCTGCAATGTGTTTCCGCGGCCCGGCCGCGAGGCTGGAGCCAGTGACATGGCCCTCGCCGACGGCGAGGTGGGCCACAAAAGAGAAGAGAAAGGATCTGTGATGGCAGGCATGGACGGCAGGGCGGCCCAGGCGGCGGTGGCGGTGATCGGCGCCGGCATCATGGGGTCGGCGATGGCCCGCAATCTGGTGGCCGCGGGCCAGGTCACCAGGGTGTGGGACCGGTCGGCGTCGGCGGCCGGCCCGCTGGCCGAGGCGGGTGCGGTGGCCGCGGCGTCGGCGCAGGACGCGGTCCGGGGCGCGGGGGTGGTGATCACCATGCTGCCCACCGCGGATGCCGTGGAGTCGGTGATCTTCGATGGCGGTGTGGCCGACGCGTTCGCCGACGGATGTGTGTGGGCGCAGATGGGCACGATCGGCGTCGAGGCGACCCTGGGCATCAGGGACCGGCTGGCCGCACAGCGGCCCGGCGTCCTGTTTGTGGATGCCCCAGTCTCGGGCAGCAAAGGACCGGCCGAGCAGGGTCAGCTGCTGATCCTGGCGTCGGGGCCCGGCGCGGCGGCCGACGTGCTTCGCCCGGTGTTCGGTGTCCTAGGCCGCAGGACCGTGTGGCTGGGTGAGGCCGGGCAGGGCAGCCAGGTGAAGCTGGTCGTCAACGCCTACATGTCCATCCTCATCGAGGGCGTGGCCGAGACCATGGAGCTCGCTGATCGCCTAGGTATCGGTCACCAGCAGCTCGCGGAGGTCATCGAGGGTGGCCCGCTGGACGCGCCGATCGCCGACGCCAAGCTCCACAAGATGGACCGCGGTGATTATGCCGCGGAGTTCCCGCTCGAGTGGGCGCTGAAGGACGTCGACCTCGCGATTAATGCCGCGGGTGGCGAGGCGCCGCCGCTGCTGGCCGCGCTCTCCGGCCAGTGGCATACCGCCGTGGCCGACGGGCACGGTCGCCAGGACATCAGCGCTGCCCGGCTGGCACTGGCCAGTCCAAGCCGCACAAGCTAGAACACTCAGGCGATGCCGACCGAGCGAGAGGGAGCCGCGATGAGCAGCCTGACGCCGGCTAAGCAGCGAACGAGCTCCGTACCGGTAGCAGCGGCTCGCCGGGCGGCCGGTGCGGCTTTGGCGGCGGTGTGCACGTCCCCCATGTGCTCGCCACGACCTGGAATCTGACACGACACATTGTCATCGGCGAGCACGACCTGCGGCGACCGGCTACTGGCCATGGCCCGCATCCGGCTGCCCGCCGTCAGCCGGAATCGGAAGCTCGCAAGCCACCACGGTGCCGCCGCCCTCCGGGCTGTGCAGGGAGAAGATACCGCCCAGCGCCTCGATACGGTCCTTCAGCCCGGTCAGCCCCGAGCCCCTTAGCGGTTCGGCGCCGCCGATTCCGTCGTCACGTACCCGCAGCCGGAGCGTGCCGCCGGAAGTTTCCGCGTCTACCGCGACCATCGAGGCGCGTGCGTGCTTGGCCGCGTTGGTGAGCATTTCCGAGACGACGTAGTAGGCGCCCACCTCGACCGGCTCGGGAAGGCGCCCATCGATCCGCACATTGATGTCCGCCGGGACGGCTGAGCGCCGCCCGAGCGCGCGCAGCGCCGACCGCAGGCCGGCCGAGGAAAGGATCGCGGGGTGAATGCCGTGAGAGATTTCCCGCACCTGGTCAGACACACCCGCCAGGCGCTCAGCCAGGCGGGACAGCTTGCTGCCCAGCTCGCCGAGCCCGGCAGGCACAGCGGCCTGCACCATCCGCAGCTCCAGGACCAGCGACACCAGCTGCTGCTGGGTGCCGTCGTGCAGATCACGCTCGATCCGCCGCCGGGTCTCATCCGCGGCGGCGACGATCCGCGCGCGGGAGGTCATGAGATCGGCCCGGTTCTGTGCGTTCGCGACCGCGGTCGCGACCAGGCCAGTGAACTGTGTCATCCGCTTCTCGGTGTCGGGCGGCAGAGGCCCCTCGCCGGACCCGATGGCGATCATTCCCCACAGCCGCCCGGTGACGTGTATGGGCATGCCGACCGCGGACCGCAGCCCTTCGCGGAGATACGGCTCCCCGCCGGGAATGCCGCGGTAGTCATCGACCCGGACGGCCTGGCCGGTACGCAGCACGGTCGCGGTCAGCCCGGTAGGGGGATAGCCCTCCCAGGGTTTGCCGACCCGCACGTGCGGGCCCGTCGTGCCCTCGTTGGCGAGGAGCGTCGCTGTCCCGTCGGGCTCGTACCGGATCATCCTGGCGGTGCCGTTGCCGAAATGCCGGAGCGCCTCCCTGGTCGCGGCCGCGAACACCGCCTCGGGCGGCTCGCCCCGCGCGACCAGCATGGCCAGGCGCCGCAGGGCCGCCTGGGTGTCCGCGAGTTCGCGAAGTTCCTGGTCGACCTGGGCGTTGGCGATCGCCGTCGCGGCGAGCTCCATGAAGTCCGCCATCCGTGACTCGGTGCCGGCCGGGAAGTCCTCCCGTGAGGTCGCGGCCACTGTCACGCCCCAGTAGCGTCCCTCCACCACGATTGGCGTGGCAATCGCGGCGCGCATGCCCAGCTTGCCGGCTATGGCGCCGAACGGCCCGTTGGCCAGGGTTTCGCCGTTGACGCGGGCCGCTCGCCCGGCCTGTATGGCGGCAGCGGTGGCCATCCCCGGCTGCAGCCTGATCCGGAAGCCAATGGGCACCTCATCCCTTACTCGTCCGTACGAGCCAGCGACCGTGATATACCCCTCAGGATCCCGGTGTTCCCCGGGCGCGTCAGCCGCGGGCGCGCCCGGCCGGGCGGGGCTGGACTGGCCGGAGCTAGGAAGATCAACCCGGGAAACGAACGTCGCTTCGGCGCCGATCAGATGGCCGAGCTCGTCAGCGACCGCGGTGAACACCTCGGCCGGCCGCGCGCCACCAGCTACCAGTGTGGCCACGCGCCGCAGCGCGGCCTGCTGATCGGCAAGCTGGCGCAGCCGCGCCTGGTCGAGTGGATTCCGGGCCGCCCCCGCGTCGGTGGCATTGGTCCCATCGGCGCCGGTTTCTGGCGCGTTCATGAGGCCGACGGTAGCCCGATGTCCGGCGGGTCGGCAACGCCGGAGGTCGTGGGCTTGCGGCGCACGTTGCGCGAGGCCGGGCACTTACTCCGGCCAGGCCGAGTTCTCGATGATGTCCACAAAGTTGGCGCGCTGGTAGCCCGGGACGAAGCGCTCGAGGACGTCCGCTTTCACGTTGCCGAACGTGGTTTCCGGTTTGGGGGCGATGCCTTCGGTGAACGCCTGCAGAATGCTGCGCTTGAAATCCGGCCGCGGGTGCAAGGCGGTGATTTCCGCACGGTCGGCGTCGCTCACATCGTGGTACCCGATGCCGAGCACGTCGTACTCCACCCCGGCGGTGAGCAGGGCGACTTCGGGCTCCATGAACTCCGGTATGCCGGGCGTGGTGTGCAGGGCGATGGCCGTCCACACCCGGCGGATGCTGTCCTCAGGCACCCCGTGACCCTGCAGGAAGTGCCGGGCCTCGCCGGCGCTGTCCACCTCGAAGCGCCGGCCGCTGCGGCGGAATTGCTCGTTCAGGCCCAGGTCGTGGAACATCGCCCCGATGTAGAGGAGTTCGGGGTCGAAGCTGAGCCCCCGGTTCCGGCCCTGCAGGCTGCCAAACCAGAAGACCCGCCTGGAATGGTGGTACACCAGGTCGGTGGCGGAATCGCGCACTAGTTCGGTGGCATCACGGGCCAGCTTGGTGTCCGGGATCGTCACCCCCGCCGCGGTCTGTCCGCTGGTAAGCATGGTGCCTCCTCATGTCGCGTGAAGGCCCGGCGCGCGTACGCCGTGCCGCCTTTCCTCACGATCGCGCATCGAGGTGGCCCGGTTCTTCCCGGCTGGCGGCCACTCCAATTACCGGCTAACTGGTAATGGCCCTGGGCGGTGGCTGCACTGACATTGCTTGCTGAGGCGAGACAGGCTGGGGGCATGACCTCCCCGTACCACCGTCCGCTGCGGGTGGGCACCCGCGGGAGCCCGCTCGCGCTGGCTCAGGCCCGCCAGGTAGCTGGCCAATTGCGTGAACGGTGCGGCCGCGCCGCTGTCCTGGTCACGATGGCCACGCCGGGGGATGGGTCAGCCGCGCCGATTGAGCGCCTCGGCACGACCGGGGTATTCACGACCACCTTGCGCGCGGCCTTGCTGCGCGGTGATGTCGACCTGGTCGTGCACTCGGGCAAGGACCTGCCGGCCGAGCCCGTACCGGGACTGCAGGTGGCGGCGTTTCCGGCCCGCGAGGACCCGCGCGACGCACTGATCTGGCCAGGCGGCACCAGTCTCGAGGCCCTGCCATGCGGGGCGCGGATCGGGACCGGGTCACCGCGGCGGGCGGCCCTGTTGCGCGCGACCGGGCGCCGGCTGCGGGTGGTCCCGATGCGCGGCAACGTCGGTACCCGGCTGCGCAAGCTGGCTGACGGGGAGGCCGACGCTCTCGTCCTGGCGATGGCCGGGCTGTCGAGGCTGGGACTGTCCGGCGCCATCGCCACGCCGCTCGATCCGTCGGTGCTGATGCCGGCTCCGGCACAGGGCGTGCTGGCCCTCGAGTGCCGCGCCGACGACCTGGCTACCGCGGCCGAGCTCAGTACCCTCGACCACGCGCCCTCCAGGGCCGCGACGATCACCGAACGCGGGTTCCTGGCCGGGATCGGGGCCGGCTGCAGCGCACCAGTCGGTGCGCTGGCCGAGGTGGCTGTGGAGGCCGGAGCAGAACCAGCCGTCCGGCTGTCAGGAGTTATCGCCGCTGCGGACGGCTCCGCCGTGATCCGCGCCCAGGTGACCGGTGCCGCCAGCAGCGAGCTCGGCGGCCGGCTGGCGCGCCTGCTGCTCCAGCGCGGCGGCGCTGAGCTGCTCGGCCGCGCGTCGCACGGAGTCACTGATCCGCGCTCACCGCTGCCTCACCGCTAGCGGGATGTTCCCTGCTAGCGGTACTGCGGGCCTGCAGTTAGCGCCCACGGCTGGCGGGTGCT
>OBLT010002353.1_pt1 | contig 11828 bp, 8 predicted proteins | sample 1518721 | NCBI WGS metagenome assembly OBLT01 (sample SAMEA3539307, study PRJEB22396) | soil metagenome | biome: tundra; feature: field; material: soil | place: USA | collected 2010-05 | depth 0.15 m | reverse complement strand
CAGACCAGCACTGAGCCCGCGCACGGCCTCGAGCAGCGCCTGCGCGACGGGGGCGCTCACCTGGTCCAGGGACTCGACGGCCGCGTCGGCCACCCGCGGCCAGGCCGCGAGATGCTCCGCCCGCGCGGCGTCCCGTTCGGCCGCGGGAGCGTAGTCCCGGTCGTAGCAGGCCAGGTCAAGCTCGGACAGGTGCAGCAGCGGATTGCTGCGGTGCAACTCAAGCTCGGCGTAGACGACCCGCTTGTGTTCCTCCGCCGCGGCCAGCTGGGCCTCGTCGTGCGGGTCCGCGGCTCGCGGGCCGGCCGCCCGCGCCTGCGCCATCCGGGCGAGCCCGGTGCGGACGCCAGCCGGGGACAGATCTTGCGGCTTGCCGTCGTATTCGTGCCGGCCGCCGCCCTCGCGCGCCTCGGCCACGTCCAGATCGCAGGCCGCGCGCACCCGCGGGGAAAGGTCCATGAGCCAGACGTTACCTGACCTCAGGGCGTGGTCCCCTGGACCCCCTGGCGGGCCCGGACGGGCATGACCGTCAGCAGCGGAGCGCTCGCCGAGGAGCACGCGGCAAAGGCATGGTTCACGTACCGGGCCACGGTCTGTCCCGGGGCGAACACCCGCAGCCAGTGCGCCGTCACCGGCTTGCAGGCCGACGGCGGATAGTTGCCGGCCTCCGCGACCTGCAGCCAGGCGTGCGCGACGCCTCCGGCCGCCAGCCGGACCGGCTGCTTGCCGAACGCCGGGTTGCGTTGCGCCGCCGCCCCGATCTGGCGGCCCGCGTTGTCGCCGGCGGTGACCAGGGACACGCCGGGATATCCGTACATCCCGCAGGCCGAACCCGAGGTGTTGGTGAAGTTGACCGGATAGTACGTGCTGCCGGCGGCGCCGCCCGCGGCGTTCGCGTTGATGGCGACCCGCAGCGAGGCGGGCTGGCAGGCGGCCAGGCCGGCCGTCCCTGAGGCCGCGGACATGCCGCCTGAGGAGGCGGATGAGTTCGCCGCGCCCGGCGCCCGGCTGCCCGACGTGGCCGCGCCGCCCGGGGTGGAGGTGGCCTGGTGCGTGCCCGTCGATGCGCAGGACGCGAGCAGGCCCGCCGCCGCCACCGCGGTCACCGCCAGCGGCACCGCGCACCGCCCGCGCGCCCGGGCGGGGCCCGGGCCTGCCATCCGAACCGAGGGGGCCGGTCCGGCCGGGGGAGTGGCCGGGGGAATCGTGCGCATCAGCTTGTCACCTCATTGTCGCGGGCCAGTAGCAATTAGTAATCATTAAGGATGCCAGCCCGTTCTGCCAGCCGACACACGGGCGGGCTCGCCACGTCCTGGTGAGAAGATCGGGTCATGGGCGATATTCCCGAGTTCACGACCCGGCCGGAACTGTCGGGCACGTTCGGCATGGTGGCTTCGACCCACTGGCTCGCCTCGGCGGCGGGCCTGGCGGTGCTGGAGCACGGCGGTAACGCGTTCGACGCGGCCGTCGCGGCCGGCCTGGTGCTTCAGGTCGTCGAACCGCACCTGAACGGCCTCGGCGGTGAGGTCCCCGTCATCGCCCATCACGCCGGCCGCGGCGAGACATTCGTGCTCTGCGGCCAGGGCACCGCGCCGGCCGCCGCCACGCCCGAGGCCTTCGGCGACCTCGGGCTGGATCTGGTGCCGGGCAGCGGGCTGCTCGCCGCCTGCGTGCCGGGGGCGTTCGGAGCCTGGATGATGCTGCTGCGGGAGTACGGCACGCTCCGGCTCCGCGACGTGATGGGGTACGCGATCGGGTACGCTTCGGCCGGCTACCCGCTGCTGCCCGCGATCAGCTGGGGCATCGCCAGCGTGGCTGAGCTGTTCCGTGACCACTGGCCGAGCTCGGCCGAGGTCTACCTGCCTGGCGGTCAGCTGCCTGCCCCAGGCTCGCTCTTCGCCAACCCCGCCCTGGCGGCCACCTACCAGCGCATTCTCGACGAGGCCGAGGCGGCAAGCGCCGACCGCGACGAGCAGATCGAGGCGGCCAGGCGGGTCTACTACGCGGGCTTCGTCGCCGAGACGATCGCCGCTTACGTCGCCTCCGCCGACGTCATGGACGTCACCGGCGAGCGGCACCGCGGGCTGTTGTCCTACGCCGACATGGCGGCCTGGCACCCGCGGCTTGAGGAACCCCTGACCTTGGACGTGGGCGGCCTGACCGTGTGCAAGACCAAGCCGTGGGGGCAGGGACCGGTGTTCCTGCAGCAGCTCGCGCTCCTGGACGGCTTCGACCTGGCGGCCATGGGGCCGGGCAGCGCGGACTTCGCGCACACCGTGACCGAGTGCGGCAAGCTCGCCTTCGCCGACCGGGAAGCCTGGTACGGCGACCCTGACTTCACCGACGTTCCGGTCAAGGCGCTGCTTTCGGCCGGCTACGCCGACGCCAGGCGCGCGCTGGTCGGGCCGCAGGCGTCGGCTGAGCTGGTTCCCGGCGCCCCCGACGGCAGGACGCCGCGGCTGCCGGACTTCATCACCCGCGCCTTCCGGCCCAGGGCCTCCTACGACGATGCGAGCGTGGCCCCGAGCCTGGACACCGAGCCCCCGGCGCCTCGGCTGGACCCGGGCACGGGCGAGCCGACAATGCGCACCAGCGGGGGACCGGACCCGAAGGCCGCGTCAAGCTACCGGGCCGGCGACACCTGCCACCTCGACGTCGCCGACCGGTTCGGCAACATGGTGTCCGCCACGCCGAGCGGTGGCTGGCTGCAGTCCTCCCCGGTCATCCCCGGACTCGGCTTCTGCCTCGGCACCCGGGCGCAGATGTTCACCCTCACGCCCGGGCTGCCTGCCACGATCGCGCCAGGCAAGCGGCCGCGGACCACGCTCACGCCGAGCCTCGCGCTGCGCGACCGTGAGCCGTACCTGGCGTTCGGCACCCCGGGCGGCGACCAGCAGGACCAGTGGTCGTTGCTGTTCTTCCTCAACCACTTGCACTTCGGGATGAACCTGCAGCAGGCGATCGATTTCCCGTCCTTCCACTCCGCGCACATGCCGTCCTCGTTCTACCCGCGCGAGGCGCAGCCCCGGGTGCTCGACGTCGAGTCGCGGGTGAGCCCCGCCGTCGTGGCCGACCTGCGGCGGCGCGGTCACCTGGTCAATGTGCGGCCGGCCTGGTCGCTGGGCCGGGTCAGTGCGGTCGCCCGCCGCCACGGCGTCCTGTACGCCGCCGCCAACCCCCGCGGCATGCAGGGCTACGCCGTCGGCCGCTGACCGCGATGAGAACTGGCCCGCGATGAGAACTGGCCCGCGATGAGACTGCAGATCGTGCAGCTGCCCGGTTGCCCCGGCGCAGCCGTCCTGGAAACCCGGCTGGCTCCGCTACTCGCGGACCGCCCGGACATCGTGCTCACCCGCCAGGTCGTCACCACCCAGGCTGACGCCGAACGGCTGGGCATGACCGGCTCGCCCACGCTGCTGGCCGATGGCGTGGATCCGTTCGCCCTGGCCGGCCAGCTGCCGTCGGTGTCCTGCCGCCTCTACCTCGATGAGTACGGCCAGCCAGGACCGGCGCCGTCATCGCGGCAGCTCCGCGACGCCCTGCAGGGCCGCCGCTAGAGACCCGCCGCCGGGGCAGGCCCGCCGGGTCGCGTCTGCCGTGTCACCGGGCCGGGGATGACAGATGTCATGGCCGGTTGCGGAGGGACGGCACTACCTGCCCCCGCCCGCCGGATGGTGCTATGGGAGTACCGGCCGGGGGACCAGCCGGTCAAGGCCGGCGGCACCAGCCTGGTACAGCCGGAGACGGGAGAGTGGCGTGAGCCGCAACGGAATGGGTTACGGGACTTCCAGCCACGGCGGGACGGCCGGCACCGCGACCGGCTACGGCGGGGACCAGGATTTCGGCGTCAGCCACGCGGACTACGGCGCCAGCCAGGACGGTGACCGCAGGGCCCCGGCCGCCGCGGCCCGTTATGGCGCGAGCCGCGGCGAGGAGCCGGTGGTCTCGTTCGAGAACGTGTCCAAGCAGTACGGAAGCCTGCGCGCCGTGGACGGCCTCACCCTGGATTTGCGCCAGGGCGAGACCGTCGCCCTGCTCGGGCCGAACGGAGCAGGCAAATCCACCTCACTAGACATGCTCCTCGCGCTGCGCAAGCCCACCGCCGGGCGGATCGAGATGTTCGGTTCAGACCCGTACCACGCGGTGAAGTCCGGCCGGGTGGGTGCCATGCTGCAGTCCGGCGGGCTGATGCCCGAGGTGACGGTGCGCGAGCTCGTGACGCTGGTGACCAAGCTCCACCCCAAGCCGGAACCGGTGCAGGCCACGCTTAAGCGGGCTGGCATCGCCGCGTTCGCGGACCAGCGGGTGGACCGGCTGTCCGGCGGTCAGACCCAGCGGGTGCGGTTCGCGCTGGCCATCTGCGGCCAGTCCGAGCTGATCGTCCTGGACGAGCCGACCACGGCCATGGACGTGGAAACCCGCAGGCTGTTCTGGGCCAGCATGAAGGAAGAAGTGGCCGGCGGCCGCACCCTGCTGTTCGCCACGCACTACCTGGAGGAGGCCGACCAGGCCGCGGACCGGATCCTGGTCATCAACCGGGGCCGGCTGCTGGCGGACGGCTCGCCCGCCGAAATCAAGGCGCGGGCCGGGGCCCGGCGGATCTCTTTCCGGCTGGACCGGGTGGACGAGCCGTTCCTGCTCGGCCTGCCTGCGCTGGTGAACCTGGAGGTCAGGAACGACGTGGTGCAGATCCAGTCCAGCGATTCCGACGCCACCCTGTACGCGGTCCTCGACGCTGGTCTGCGGCCGCGCGAGATCGAGGTCACCAGCCTCGGCCTCGAGCAGGCCTTCATCGCCATCACCACGGAGGACGACAGGACCAACGGCGGCTCGCAGGCAGGGGAGAGGATCTGAATGTCCGGCACACTGGCGCTGGCGAAGGCCGAGATAAGCAGGCTCCGGCGCAACAAGCGGTACATGATCTTCACGGTGGCCCTGCCGGTGATGTTCTACCTGATCTTCGGCAAGCAGAAAGCGCAGGGGTACCAGGTCTCGTTCGCGGCCTTCTACATGGTCGGGATGGCCTCCTTCGGCGCGTTCAGCGGAGCGCTCAACAACAACGCGATGCGTATCTCGCAGGAACGCAAGGACGGGTGGGTCAGGCAGCTGCGGCTCACGCCGCTGCCGGCCAGCGCCTACGTGGTGGCCAAGGTGCTGGCCTCGATGGCGACCACGGTGCCGTCGATCCTGGTCGTCTTCCTGCTCGGCCGGTTCTACGGCGGCGTCCAGCTGCCGGCCTGGAAGTGGATCGCGTGTGCGATCGCGATCTGGATCGGCACCATGATCTTCGCCGCGCTGGCGGTCGCCCTCGGCTACAAGCTCGATCCGGATTCAGTGCAGCCGGTCGTCCTCGTCGTGTACTTCTTCTTCTCGATCTTCGGCGGCCTGTGGTTTCCGCTCAGCGGCGTGCTGCGCAAGATCGGCGAGTTCACGCCCACCTACCAGATCGTCAAGCTCAGCACGGACATCATCCGGGTGGGCAGCGTGGCGCTGGTCAACGTGGTCGGCGTCGCGATCTGGCTGGCGATCTTCGTCGCGCTGGCCACCTGGGCGGTGCGGGGCACCGCGGAGACGGTCTGACGGCGGGTCGTGACATGGAAGAGAGGTGAAGGTGCGATGGCGATAAGGTCCTCCGAGGCGGCCAGGACGGACCAGGCCGACGGCCAGCGCCGCTCGCCCGGCCGGTTCACCGGCGCCTTCCGCGCGCGCCTCATCACGCCAGGCACCGGCAGCCCGATGCGCTGGTTCTTCTCCGGCATCTGGCTGGTCTACCTCGTTGCGCCCGTCAGTAAGCTTTTCGGTCACCACCACGGGGCGCTGTGGATCGCCGGCGGCCTGGCCATCACGGTCGCGTTCTGCCTCATCTACCTGCCCATTCTCATGTACCAGGACAGATGGCCGCGGCGGGCGCACGGCGGGCTCGCCGCCATGGTCCTGCTGGCGGCGCTGGCCTGCGTGGTGTACGGCCACCAATGGACGCCGCTGTGGATCTACGTGTCGGCCGCCGCCGGCGTGGTGCTCGTGGCCGGGCCGGCCGGCGTCAGGGGGGCCGTATTCGGCGTCGCCGGAAGCGTCGTCTGCTACACGTTCTTCAGCTGGCTCTCCCATCTCGACCTCGGGAACTACTTTGCCGAGCTGTTGCCCGTCCTGCTCGTCGGCCTGGCCATGATGGGGTTCCGGCTGCAGATCGCGCTGATGCACGAGCTGGCCCGGGCCCGCGGGACTGTCGCCAAGCTGGCGGCGAACGAGGAACGGCTGCGGCTGGCGCGGGACATGCACGACCTGACCGGGCAGTCGCTGTCGATGATCACGCTGAAGTCCGATCTGGCCGCCAAGCGGCTGACCAGGCTGCCGCCCTCGGCGGAACGCGACGCGGTGCTCACCGAGCTGGACGACATCGCCCGGGTCAGCCGGCAGACGCTGCACGACATCAGGGAGGCGGTCAGCGGTTACCGGCGGCCCACGCTGGCCATCGAGGTGATCACCGCGCGGCACGCGCTCGACGCGGCCGGCATCGGCCTCGACGACGACCCCGAGCTCACCCTGCGGTCGGGCACGTTCGACCCGGACGCCGAGGCCGTGCTGGCCTGGTGCCTGCGCGAGGCCGTGACCAACGTGATCCGCCATTCCGGCGCGAAGCACTGCTCGATACGTTTCACCGAGCGCGCCCGGGAGCTCTCGATCGAGGTCACCGACGATGGCCGCGGCCTCGGCGACCGGGCCGACCGGGCCGGGGACCAGGACAGTCAGGGCCAGGCCGCTAAGGGGAGCGGGCTGCGCGGCATGTCGGAGCGGCTGTCCGCCGTGGGCGGCGGCCTGGCGCTCGGCTCAGCCGGTCCTGGCCACCCCGGCGGCTTCCGCCTCACCGCGACGGTGAGCCCCGATCTAGCGGCGGCGGCCATGGCCGCGACCGGCCATAATGACCAGCTATGACCTCTGATCACCAGACTCAGGGTTCCGAAGCCCGCCCGCCCGTCCGGCTGCTGCTCGCCGAGGACCAGGTGATGATCAGGGAGGCGCTGGCCGCGCTGCTGTCCTTCGAGGGCGACATGGTGGTGGTGGCTCAGGTCGGCCGCGGTGATGAGGTGCTGCAGGCGGCGAAGGACACCAGCCCGGATGTGGCGGTGCTGGACATCGAGATGCCGGGGATGGACGGGCTGGCCGCCGCGGCCGAGCTGAAGCGGGTCCACCCGGACATCAAGGTGGTGATCCTGACGACGTTCGGGCGGCCGGGCTTCCTGCGCCGCGCGATGGAATCCGGCGTGTCGGCGTTCCTGGTCAAGGACTCCCCGGCGGACAAGCTCGGGCAGGCCATCCGCCGCGTGCTGGCCGGGGAGAAGGTCATCGACCCCGACCTGGCGGCGGCGGCGCTCGCCGACGGCCTGAACCCGCTCACCCCGCGCGAGCGTGACGTGATCGTGGCGTCCGCGGACGGCGCGACGATCGCGGAGGTAGCCGCGCAGCTGTATTTGTCCGAGGGAACGGTGCGCAATTACCTGTCCGCGTGCATTCAGAAGACGGGTGCCCGCAACCGGGCCGAGGCACTGCGAATAGCCTCCGAACGAGGCTGGCTCTAGACCGTAGGATGAACGGCGTGACTTCATCTGGATATTTGCGTTACCCGCACATTCACGGTGATCAGGTCGTTTTCGTAGCCGAAGACGACATCTGGCTTGCCCCCGCCGGCGGCGGCCGGGCCTGGAAGCTATCCGCTGACAGCGCTCAGGTGAGCTATCCGCGTTTCTCCCGCGACGGGTCCGCCATCGCCTGGACCAGCGCGCGAGACGGCAACCCCGAGGTGTACCTGACCGACCCCGAGGGCAGCGCCACCCGCAGGCTCACCTACTGGAGCGACAACAAGACCCGGGTGACCGGCTGGACGCGGCACGGTGAGGTTCTCGCGGTCAGCGCGGCCGGCCAGCCCGAGAACTATCTCAGCTGGGCGTACGCGGTACCGGTCGAGGGCGCGCCGCCGCGGCGGCTGCCGTTCGGCCCGGTCGCCGACCTGGCCCTGGAGGCGCTGCTGCCCTCTGAGGGAGGCACCGCCCTGCTCACCGGCCGGATGAACAGCGAACCGGCGTACTGGAAGCGGTACCGCGGCGGTACCCGCGGCAAACTGTGGACCGCCAGCGGGCAGGATTCCCTCTTCACCCGGGTGCTCGCCGACCTCGACGGCCAGTTCAGCAGCCCGATGCTGATCGGCGGGCGGATGTTCTTCCTGTCCGATCACGAGGGCACCGGGAACATCTACTCCTGTGCGCTGGACGGCACCGGCATCAGCCGTCACACCGATCACGACGGCATGTACGCCAGGAACCCGTCCACCGACGGGCAGCGGATCGTCTACCACGTGGCCGGCGACATCTGGATCCTGGACGGCCCCGACGCTCCCGCGCCGCGCCGCCTGGAGCTGACGCTCGGTTCCCCGGCGGCCGCCCGGACGCCGAAGCTCATCTCGGCCGGGGACCACCTGGGCAGCCTGAACTGTGACCGGACCGGCCAGGCCAGCGTGGTCGAGGTGCGGGGCACGGTGCACTGGATGACGCACCGGGACGGCCCGGCCCGCGCGCTGCTCGTCGACCCGCAGGCCCGCGGCCGGCTACCGCAGGTGCTCGGCGAGACCGGCCGCGCGGTGTGGGTCACCGACGCCTCCGGCGACGACGCGCTGCAGATCGGGTCCGTCGGGTCCGTGGCCGGTGAGCCGGATTCCTCATCGCTGGCTGATGGCCTGCTCGGTCACGTGACGGAGCTGGCGGCCGCCCCGGACGGGACGATGGTCGCGGCGGCCGGTCACGACGGCGCGCTGCGGGTCGTGGATGTCACCTCGGGGCAGGTCAGCGAGCTGGCGGCGGCGGACGACGGGCCGGTGGACGGGTTGAGCTGGTCACCGGACTCGGCCTGGCTGGCCTGGTCCCAGCCCGGCCCGCAGCCGCTGCGCCGCATCCGCATCGCCCGGGTCGCCGACCGCGAGATCATTGACGTGACGGACGGCCGGTTCGCCGACACCGATCCGGCGTTCACTTCCGACGGCCGGTATCTCGCGTTCATCTCCCGGCGCAGCTTCGACCCGGTGTATGACGCCCAGACCTTCGACATGTCGTTCCCGTTCGGCAGCCGCCCTTACCTGGTGCCGCTGGCCGCGCAGACCCCGTCCCCGTTCGGGCCGCTGGCCGGTGGCCGTCCCTGGGACACCGACGCCGACGATAAAGACCAGACCGATTCTTCCGAACGGACCGTGGTCTCAGTGGACTCAGCTGGCCTGGCCAGCCGGGTGGTCGGCGTGCCGGTCGCCGAGGCCAGGTACTCGGGCCTGCGTGCGGTCAAGGGCGGGCTGGCCTGGCTGCGTGAGCCGGTGGCCGGCGTCCTGGGCGAGGGCAACGCGCTTCCGGACGACGACGCGCCGCAGCCCGCGCTGGAACGCTTCGACCTGGCCAAGCGCGAGGTCACCGAGCTGGTCGCCGAGCTCGACTGGTTCGACGTCAGCGGCGACGGGACCCGGCTGGTGGTCAAGGACGGCGAGGACCTGCGGGTGCTGCCGTCCGATCATAAGGACGACCACGACTCGGCCGGCACGGTCACCGTGGACCTGACCCGGGCCAGGTTCCAGGCTGACCCGGCCGCGCTGTGGCGGCACGCCTACGACGAAGCCGGCCGGGAGATGCGCCGGAACTTCTGGAACCCCGCCATGTCCGGCGTGGACTGGGACGGGGTGCTCGCGGCCTACCGGCCGCTGCTGGACCGTGTCCGCGGCGCGGATGATTTCACCGACCTGCTGTGGGAGGTAGTCGCCGAGCTCGGCACCTCGCACTCCTATATCCTCAAGGCCGGCCAGGACTTCGGCCCCGGCGATCCGGGCCCCGGCGCCGTCGGCCTGCTCGGCGCGGACATCTCCCGTGACGGTTCCGGCCGCTGGGTGGTGGACCGGGTGCTGCCCGGGGAGTCGTCCGACCCGCGGGCCCGCTCGCCGCTGGAGGCGCCCGGCGTGGAGGTGCGCCCCGGTGACGAACTGGTCGCGGTCGACGGGCGGCCGGTCGATCCGGTGTACGGTCCCTGGCCGCTGCTGGCCGGGACGATCGGCAAGCCGGTCGAGCTGATGGTGCGGTCCGGGGGGACGAGCCCCCCGGACCTCCCTGGCCCCCTGCGGCAGGTGGTGGTGGTGCCGCTGCGGGATGAGCGGCGGCTGCGGTACCAGGACTGGGTGGCCGGCCGGCGCCGGCTGGTGCGTGAGCTCGGCGAGGGCCGCCTGGGTTACCTGCATATCCCGAACATGGTGGGTGAGGGCTGGGCCGACTTCCATCGCGACCTGCGGACCGAGATGCGCTTCGACGCCCTGGTCATGGACGTGCGGGGGAACGGCGGCGGGCACATCTCGCAGCTCGTGGTGGAGAAGCTGGCCCGCCGGGTCATCGGCTGGGACACCGTGCGCGGGATGCGGCCGGTGCCCTACCCGGAGGACGGGCGGCGCGGTCCGCTCGTCACGCTGGCCGATGAGTTCGCCGGGTCCGACGGCGACATCGTCACGGCGGCGATCAAGCTGCTCGGCCTGGGCCCGGTGGTCGGCACCCGCACCTGGGGCGGCGTGGTCGGCATCGAGGGCCTACCCGGCTACGAACTGGTCGACGGCACGCACATGACCGTGCCCAAGTTCGCGTTCCACTTCGACGAGTACGGCTGGGGCGTGGAGAACCACGGTGTCGACCCGGACGTGGAGGTGCTGATCAGCCCGGATGACTGGACCGCGGGCCGGGACCCGCAGCTGGAGACGGCGGTGCACATCGCGCTTGAGGCGCTGGAGAAACAGCCGCCCGTGGTGCTGCCCGACCCGTCGGCCGGCCCGGTCAAGGCGCGTCCGCCGCTGCCGCCCCGGCCTGGCCAGGGCGCAGCGCGATGACGCCGGGCTACCTGCGCTATCCGCACCTGCACGGCGACCTGGTGACCTTCGTCGCTGGCGATGACGTCTGGCTCGGTCCGGCCGGGGGAGGCCGGGCCTGGCGGCTGTCCGCCGACGACGTCCCGGTGAGCTACCCGCGGTTTTCCCGTGACGGGACGTCGGTGGCCTGGACCAGCTGGCGGGACGGTAACCCCGAGGTGTACGCGGCCGACGCCGAAGGCAGCCAGCCGGCCAGGCTGACCTACTGGGGTGATCCGCAGACCAGGGTCACCGGGTGGACGGCCGGCGGCGAGGTCCTGGCCATCAGCTCGGCCGGCCAGCCGGCCATGAAGTACCGGCGGGCCTACGCGGTTCCCGGCCGGGGGGACGCGCCGCCCCGGCTGCTGCCGTACGGCGCCGTCAATGACCTCGCCCTGGAGGAGACGGGCACCGCCCTGCTCACCGGGAGCGTGGCCGGCGAACCCGCGTTCTGGAAGCGGTACCGCGGCGGCCGGGCCGGCAAGCTGTGGACCGCCACCCCGGCCGATCCCCCGGCCGGACACGCACAGTTCACCCGGGTCCTGACCGGCCTGGGCGGCCAGCTCGCCAGCCCGATGCTGATCGGCGGGCGGCTGTTCTTCCTGTCCGATCACGAGGACACAGGCAACATCTATTCGTGCGCGCTGGACGGCGCCGGCGTGCGGCGGCACACCGATCACGACGGCATGTACGTCAGGAACCCGTCCACCGACGGGCAGCGGATCGTCTACCACGTCGCGGGCGACATCTGGATCCTGGACGGGCCGGACGCGCCCGGGCCGCACCGGATCGAGCTGAGCCTCGGCTCGCCCGCGGCGGCCCGGGCGCCGATGCTGATCTCGGCCCGTGATCATCTCGGCGATATCGACTGTGACCGGACCGGCCAGGCCAGCGTGGTCGAGGTGCGGGGCACGGTGCACTG
>OBLT010002352.1_pt1 | contig 11828 bp, 8 predicted proteins | sample 1518721 | NCBI WGS metagenome assembly OBLT01 (sample SAMEA3539307, study PRJEB22396) | soil metagenome | biome: tundra; feature: field; material: soil | place: USA | collected 2010-05 | depth 0.15 m | reverse complement strand
TGGGTGAGCTGAGGCTAATGGAGAACGGAATCCTCGATGGTTGTGACAGATGAGCAGGTGGCGGCATTGCGTGCCTACCTTGTTCCCGACCTGGGTGAAGCGGAACGGCTGAACCAGCATCTCGTCACCATGGGCGGCCAGGACGGCTACGGCCATTTCGTCTACGCGGCGTTCGTCGAAGCAGCCCGCAACCGGTTCTCCCCGGCATGGACGCGCGCGGACGTGATCCGGTTTGTCGCCACCGTCCGCAAGCAGACCCCGGGCGGCCAGAACATTGATCCACACGCTGGCGAGATCCTCATCCGGCGGGCACTCGGTGATCATGCGGCTGATGCCCTGGATGAGGAGACCAGAGGCACCGTCCAGGTCATCCTCTTGGCTGAGCTGATCGCCGGCGAGCAACTCGACGGCGCCGGGCTGGACCAGTTCCTGGCGGCGGCGCGTGCGCAGGCCGACATGCTGCTGGCCAGCAGAACATAACACTGCCGGTAGCCGGTCACGGGATTTGCTGCTCCTCCTGCGCGAGGCCAAGAAGGGCACGCCCTAGCCGGCCTGTGGGCAGCGCTCCTCATCAGTTTGAGTGAGGCCACCTACCCCTAACCAGCCAGCGTGTTAATCACTTTTCCTCCTAGGGTGCCGCACCCTCAGCCTGATCTGCCGCACCAATAACTTTGGTGAATCTGACATCGGCCCCGTCTGCCGCCACGACCACCACCTCAAGCAAGCCCCCGGCTGGACACTCACCCAAACCCAGCCCGGCCACATGACATGGACCACCCCCAGCGGACGCACCTACACCACCGCACCCACCAGCTACCCCGACTGACAGCCCAGGCCAGCGACCCCGCCCCACGCCCCCGGCGGTGCATTGTCCGCGGTGCATTGTCCGCGGTGCATTGTCCGCGGTCCACCGCCGGTGTGCCGTCTGCGGTGTGCCGTCGGTGGTCGGTGGCAGGATCGGGGCATGACGGAGAGCTTCCCCCGGCAGCAGGCCCGGACTCAGCGGTTCACTCTCGGAGCCCCGCGCTCGTTCCAGATCTCCCGGGATGGCAGCCGCGTGGCCTTCCTGCGCAGCCAGAGCGGCACCGACCCGGTTACCTGCCTGTGGGTGCTGGACGTCGGCACCGGACAGGAGCGGCTTGTGGCCGATCCCGCCACCCTGGACGCCATCGAGGGCGATCTTCCCGCACAGGAGAGGGCACGCCGGGAGCGGGCACGTGAGCAGGCTGGGGGCATCGTGGCCTTCGCCACGGACACCGACATGACCATGGCGGCGTTCGCGCTGGGAGGCCAGGTGTACGTGGCCGACCTGGCCAATCAAGCCAGCACGGGCCACGCCAGCCCGGGACCGCAGCAGGTCGGCGCTCTTGCCCCGGCGCTCGACCCACGGCCAGACCCGACAGGCAAGCGGGTCGCCTACGTCTGCCAGGGCGCACTGCGGGTAGTGGAACGAGATACGGCCCAGGACACCATCGTTTGCGGTGCCGGGAGTGACCCTGGGATCACGTTCGGTCTCGCGGAGTTCATCGCGGCCGAGGAGATGGGCCGGATGCGAGGGTACTGGTGGGCGCCGGATGGCTCGGCCCTTCTCGTGGCCCGGGTGGACGAGGCCCCGGTCAACCGCTGGTATCTCGCCGATCCGGCGAACCCGCAGCGCCCGGCGACCGAACTCGCCTATCCAGCCGCAGGCACCCCGAACGCGGACGTCTCGCTGCTGCTGGTCCAACTGGACGGCGACCAGGTGCCCGCGGTCCAGGTGCCCGCGGTCCAGGTGCCCGTGGACTGGGACCGGGCCGCGTTTCCTTACCTGGTGACGGCGCACTGGCAGGAGCCCGGACCACTGATCGTGGTGCAGAGCCGCGACCAGCGCCGGATGCGCATCCTCAGTGCCGATCCGGTCAGCGGAAACACCACCGTGCTGCGCGAGGACAGCGACGAGCGATGGCTCGACATCGTGCCCGGGGTGCCCGCGCGTACTGACGCCGGCCGGATCGTGTGGACCACCGATGACGGCGGCGCGCGGCGGCTCCTGGTCGCCACGCCGGACGAACTTCGCGACTCCAGCGCCGGCGCGGTCACGCCGCCCACCCTGCAGGTCCGCCAGATCGTGGCGGTGGACGGCGACTTCGTACTTTTCACCGCCTCGCAGGAGCCCATGGACATCGGCCTGTGGCTCTACGGGCCACCCGGGCTGGCGCAGGTCACCCAGCGCGAGGGAATCTTCGGTGGCCAGCGCGCGGGCGGCACCACCCTGATCACCGCGCAAACGCTGGCCGAGGACGGCGTCACGGCTGTGGTGCTGCGCGATGACCCGGACTCCGGCACGGCCACCGAGGTCGCCCGGATCCGCTCGCTGGCGGAGCGGCCGAATCTTCCCGACCCGCAGCCCCTGCTCGGCCACGCCGGGCAGCGCGCCATCCGCGCCGCCCTGCTCCTGCCGTCCTGGCACGAGCCCGGCTCACGGAAGCTGCCAGTGCTCCTCGACCCCTACGGCGGCCCGCACGCCCAGCGGGTACTAGCTGCCCGCGGCGCGTTCCTGACCTCGCAGTGGCTGGCCGAACAGGGTTTCGCCGTGCTCGTCGCCGACGGCCGGGGCACCCCCGGGCGCGGGCCGGAGTGGGAGCGGGAGGTCTGGCATGACCTGGCCGGCCCGGCCCTGGAGGACCAGATCGAGGCGCTGGACGCGGCGAACGAGCGCTGCGGTGACCTCGACATGGGACGAGTCGCTATCAGGGGCTGGTCGTTCGGCGGATATCTCGCTGCGCTGGCGGTGCTCCGCCGGCCTGACGTCTTCCATGCCGCCATCGCGGGCGCGCCGGTCACCGACTTCCGCCTCTATGACACTCATTACACAGAACGCTACCTAGGCGACCCGGCCGAGACAGCCGAGGTATATGACGCGAACTCGCTCCTCGGCGACGCGCCTCGGCTCAAGCGGCCGCTGTTGCTCATCCACGGGCTCGCCGACGACAACGTGGTCGCGGCGCACACGCTGCGCTTGTCGTCGGCGCTGCTCGCCGCGGGGCGGCCGCATGTCGTGCTGCCGCTCTCGGGTGTCACCCACATGACCCCGCAGGAAGAGGTCGCTGAGAACCTGCTCCTGCTCCAGGTGGACTTTCTGCGCCGCGCCCTGGGGATTAACGAGGACGGAGTGTAGCAAGAGTCACACGCAAGGAAACTCGCTGCAGGGCCGCGTGGTGATATGCCTTGGAATAAGGTTCCACAGCAGCGCGCGACCACGGGCCGGGGCACACCGAATAGCGCGCGACGAGCCCTAGTGACCCACTGAGTTCGAGGGCGGAGACGTCGAGGATGACGCAGGCAACGGCCGGGCCGGCCAAAACCCGGGCGCAGATCCAGGAATCCACGCTGCGCCCGGACCCGTGGTGGCGCCAGCCGATCATCAACGCGACCGCGCTCGGCGTGGTCGTGATCTATCTGACCTGGGCGTCGCTGATCAACGCGGATTACTTCTGGAAGCCGTATATTTCCCCGCTGTACTCGCCCTGCCTCGCGACCACGTGCACCAAGGGCGCCGGATTCGACTGGATCCCGTGGCTGACCTGGCTCACGCCGGCGATCATCATCATCGGTGGCCCGATGGGCTTCCGGCTCACCTGCTACTACTACCGCAAGGCCTACTACCGGGCCTTCTGGCGGGCGCCTGCGGCCTGCGCGGTCCGCGAGCCGCACGCCAAGTACACCGGTGAGACCAGGCTGCCGCTGATCCTGCAGAACCTGCACCGCTACTTCTTCTGGATCGCGGTGGTGTTCAACGTGATCCTTTCGGCGGACGCCGTGATCGCGTTCCGCAACCACGCCGGCCAGTGGGGCCACATGGGCCTCGGCACGCTTGTTCTGCTAGTCAACGCGGCGCTGCTCTGGCTGTACTCGCTGTCCTGCCACGCTTGCAGGCACATCACCGGAGGTCGGCTCAAGCACTTCTCCAAGCATCCGGTCAGGTACTGGATGTGGACCAAGGTCTCCCGGCTGAACGCCAGGCACATGCAATTCGCCTGGGTGTCGTTGTTCTGGGTGCTGTTCACCGACCTCTACATACGGCTGGTGGCCAGCGGTGCCATCAGTGACCCACGGTTCTTTTAAGCTGCTTTTCCGAAGGCTGAGGCAAGAAGGTGCACGGCGCACATGACTGACATCGAGCGGCTCCCCTACGACGTCGTAGTGATCGGCGCGGGCGGCTCAGGGCTGCGGGCGGCTATCGAGGCGCGGCAGGCCGGCTGGAGGACCGCCGTCATCTCCAAGTCCCTATTCGGCAAGGCGCACACGGTCATGGCGGAAGGCGGCTGTGCCGCCGCGATGGGCAACGTCAACCCTCGCGACAACTGGCAGGTTCATTTCCGCGACACCATGCGCGGCGGAAAGTTCCTCAACAACTGGCGGATGGCCGAACTCCACGCCAAGGAGGCCCCTGACCGCGTCTGGGAGCTCGAGGCATGGGGCGCGCTGTTCGACCGGACCCCCGACGGCAAGATCAGCCAGCGCAACTTCGGCGGCCACGAGTACCCGCGGCTGGCCCACGTGGGTGACCGGACCGGCCTGGAGATGATCCGCACCCTGCAGCAGCGGGTGGTGGCCTTGCAGCAAGAAGACGCTGTCCGCCACGGCGACCCGGAAGCCATGATCAAGGTCTTCGCGGAAACCACGATCACCCGGCTGGTCAAGGACGGCGGCCGGATCGCGGGCGCGTTCGGCTATATCCGGGAGGACGGGCGGTTCGTCCTGTTCGAGGCTCCCGCCGTCATCCTCGCGACGGGCGGGATCGGCAAGACCTTCAAGGTCAGCTCAAACTCCTGGGAGTACACCGGGGATGGGCACGCGCTCGCGCTGCTCACTGGCGCAAAGCTGCTGAACATGGAGTTCGTGCAGTTCCACCCCACGCACATGGTCTGGCCGATGTCGGTGCGCGGGCTGCTGGTCACCGAGTCGGTCCGCGGCGACGGCGGGGTGCTGCGCAACTCCGAGGGCAAGCGGTTCATGTTCGGCTACGTGCCCGACGTGTTCCGGGCGATGTATGCGGAAACCGAGGAAGAGGGTGACCGCTGGTACACAGATCCGGAGCACAACCGGCGTCCGCCGGAACTGCTGCCCCGGGACGAGGTGGCCCGATCTATCAACGCCGAGGTGAAGGCAGGGCGCGGGTCGCCGCACGGCGGGGTATTCCTCGACGTGTCAACCCGGCTGCCCGCCGACGTTATCCTGCGCAAGCTGCCGTCCATGTATCACCAGTTCAAGGAACTGGCCGACGTGGACATCACCAAGGAGCCGATGGAGGTAGGCCCGGCCCAGCACTATGTGATGGGCGGGGTTGAGGTGGACCCGGACACCGAGGCGTCGTCGGTGCCCGGCCTGTACGCGGCCGGCGAGGTGTCCGGCGGCATGCACGGCTCCAACCGGCTCGGCGGCAACTCACTATCGGACCTGCTGGTGTTCGGCCGCCGGGCCGGGATGGGCGCGGCGCAGTACCTGGACTGGCTGCGCGGCGCCCGGCCGAGCGCCAGCGACGCCGAAGTCGCGGTGGCCCAGGAGGAGGCCATCGCGCCGCTGCGGCGCGCAGGTGGTGAGAACCCGTACACGGTGCACGCCGAGGTCCAGCAGACCATGAGCGACCTGGTCGGCATCATCCGGAAGGAAGAAGAGATCAAGACCGCGATCGCCGAACTGGAGAAGTTGCGCGAACGGGCCGCCCAGGTCAGCGCCGAGGGCGGCGCGGCCTACAACCCCGGCTGGCACCTGGCGCTGGACCTGCGCAACATCATGCTGATCGCGGACTGTGTGGCTCAGGCGGCCCTGGAGCGCCAGGAGAGCCGCGGCGGCCACACCCGCGACGACTTCCCCGGAATGTCGCCGGAGTGGCGCAAGATCAACCTCATCTGCGCACTGGACGGCGACCGGGTGACGCTCACCCGGCAGCCGATGGTCCCGATGCGCGAGGACCTGCTGGCGCTGTTCGACCGTTCCGAACTGAACAAGTACCTCACCGATGAGGAATTGCCCGCCGTACCGGGGGAGAGATACTGATGGGCGCGAAAGTAACACTACGGATCTGGCGCGGCGATGCCGGGCAAGGCGCACTGGCCGACTACCAGGTCGAGGCCAACGAGGGCGAGGTGGTCCTCGACGTGCTGCACCGCCTTCAGGCGACCCAGGCGGGTGACCTGGCGGTCCGCTGGAACTGCAAGGCGGGCAAGTGCGGGTCCTGTTCGATGGAGGTCAACGGGCGGCCGCGGCTGGCCTGCATGACCCGGATGTCGCTGTTCGAGCCGGACGAGACGATCACGCTCACCCCGCTGCGGACCTTCCCGGTCATCAGGGACCTGGTCACCGACGTGTCGTTCAACTACGCGAAGGCGCGGGAGATCCCCTCGTTCACGCCCGACCCGCGTGTGGGCCTAGGCGAGTTCCGGATGCAGCAGGTGGACGTGGAGCGCTCCCAGGAGTTCCGCAAGTGCATCGAGTGCTTCCTGTGCCAGAACGTCTGCCACGTCATCCGCGACCACCCCGAGAACGAGCGGGCGTTCGCCGGGCCGCGGTTCCTGATGCGGATCGCCGAACTGGAGATGAACCCGGCCGACACCGCCGACCGCCGCGAGATCGCCCAGGACGACTTCGGCCTCGGCTACTGCAACATCACCAAGTGCTGCACCGAGGTCTGCCCGGAGAACATCAAGATCACCGACAACGCGCTGATCCCGATGAAGGAGCGCGTGGTCGGCCGCAAGTACGACCCGCTCGTCTGGCTCGGCTCCAAGATCACCCACCGCACCCCGCATGACACCCCGGCCGTTCCCGTCAAGAAAGACTGAGAAGCAGCTGACCCGAGGCTACCCGGCCTGATGGGACAGGCCATAAAAGATCAGAAGGCAGCCTGCCAGCGTAATCGCGAAGATTATCCAGAAGTCACTGCTTCGCGGCTGGCCGCGCTGCGGCTGAGACATTGCCAATGCCGCCTGCGGGCCGCCACGGAGCACAAAGCGTCGGGTCTGGTTCGCCCGATAGCTGATCATGGACATCTCCGCCATTGCGATAATGCTCGCGACCACGAAGATCAGAATCAGATAACTTGCCGCAGTCCGCGCACCTCCGTTGGGCAGAGCGTAACCAGCCAGTACGACGACAGCGAAACCCGCCCCGGCCCGCCGCCATGGCTATGGCCCACATCCGTGCCGCGAATTCCTGGACGGCCAGCAACTTCCCCGCAGGCAGGCTGACGCCTCGTGCGGCCATCCGGCAGGCAGCCGACCGGTCATGCCAGGTTGGCCGGCCGTTCCTGCGGAGCAGCAACAGGGCCCGGCTGAAATGGTCGGCGAACCAGTATTCCAAGGCCGTGCTCCTCGACCCGATTCCGTCACTTCGGTGCGCGCCGGGGATTGCCCTACCCGGATGGGCGCCGGCCATCCGGTAGGCCTGCCGGTTTGGGTGTACGAGCGTCGTCACCTATGGGTACGCCCGCCGCCTTTAAGCTGTCAACATAAGATTTCGCCGCCGACGGCCGGCGGCTCGGCCCTGGCTCCTATGTGCCTGGCCGGTGTCCTGTGAACAGTTCACGGGGAGCTCGGTCCTCGGTGGTCTGTTCCGTGACGGCTCCGGCGACGAAGCCTGCGCTGGCCAGAAGCCGGAGCCAGACGTCGCGACTGAACAACCCCGTTCGATGAGTCTCGTGCACGGCGTTGTGGCCGCCGCCGCTGCCCAGTTCCAGGACGTTGCGCACGGGAATCGACGCCGAGCTGAGCACGGTGGCCGCATAGGCGGCCTCTTCGGCGTACTCCTCCGGCGGCGAGATCAGCGGCCACCACTCAGCCCAGGTCCCCGTAGAAGAGGTGTGCGGCTGGCGTGTCAGGCATGCTCACCATCATGGCTCAGCGATCCCTCGCGGGCTCGCTTACCGGCCGGCGATGGCGGCGATACGAGCGGCAATCGCCGGCGCTTGGACAACGCCTGGCACGACGCCTAGCACCTCGTCACGGTAATCAACACAGCCTTCCACGCCCGAGTTTAGGGCGAGGGGGTTATGACCTGGGTCGGCTGGGCGGCCAGGGCGGCCGTGCCAGAGCCGAGGGTGGCCAGGTAGGCGGTGACCGTGCCACCGGCGCCCACCGTCCACAGGTCCGGTGTGCCGTTGCCGTCGACATCGGCGGCCTGCAAGGTCAGCGCGGCGCCCTTGTTCCAGCTGGACGTGGCCCCATCGGCGATCACGTACTGGGTGTACGTGAACGCGCCGGTGGTCATGTTGTAGGCGAGGTGCTCCCACAGGTACAGGGCGCCAGTGGACGAGTTCCACAGGTACATTGCCGTGCCCGAGGATAGTTGGGCGGTGGCTATCGTCCAGTGGTTCCAGTCGGTCCCGCCGGTGGGGGTGAGCGTGGCCAGCGGATCTTCGGTCAGGTAGCCGCCGATGCCGCCGTTGTCGGGGTCGAACTCAAGGTAGTAGCCATTGACACTGTCGCCGTTGATTGCGATGAGGTCCGGGATGCCATGGCCCTGGCCGGATGTATCGCCAGCGTTGGCGAGTTGCAGCGGGTTGTCCCCGTTGAGATCGGTGAACGTGCCGCCGCTGAGAGTCTGCTCGTTACCGCTGACCTGGGCCTGGAGAGGGGCACCGGTACCGTTGCCGAACAGGATGTTCGCCTGGCCGGAGTTGGACGGGTAGTAGGCCAGGACGTCCTGCAGGCCGGTGCCGCCGAAATGACCCGTGATCACTTGCGCGCCATTGAAGTCGGCCGGCGAGCCGGCGCCGGTGCCGTTGCCGTTGACACCGATGTCGGTGGCCGCGGTGACGACCTGCCCGTTCCCACGGCCGGTGGCCAGCCACAGGCCGGGCGGCAGGCCATTCGCGCTGCTGCCGACGGTGAGCAGGTCCGCCTTCCCGTCACCATTCAGGTCGGAGTCGGCGGCTGGCGGCGCCGGAGCGGCGTTGAACGACACCGTGGCCGAGCCGCCGAAGTTGCCGCCCGCCGACAGGCTGGTCACGGTCAGCGTGTTGGCAGCGCGGGTCGGGACGACGGTGATGCTCGCGTCACCGGAGGAGGAGGCGGTCACCGTGGCCGACGCGCCCGCGTTGAGCTGGTAGCTGTAGGCCGCCGGGACGGGACCGCTGGCCGGGGGGGTGACGGTGAACGTGGCCGGCTGGCTGATGGTGGCTGAGGCGGGCGCGGTCACAACCGGCGTGCCGGGGTGGGTCGGGTCGAAGTAGAAACTGCACGTGGCCGACCACGGACTGGTCCTGTAGTAGTCGGTGACCTGCGCTTTCCAGGAGAACTCGGTGACCGCCCCGGCCGCGGCCGCCTCCAGGTCGGCTTGATGCGCGATGAACACCGCGGTGCTGCCGGAGCTGGCGAACAACTGCTGCGGGTCCGTCGGCGTACCGGGGAACGCTGCTCCCGTGGCGGTGTCCCACATCTCGATGGTGACCCCGAGGGTCCCGCCATCCGGATCTGATACCGGCACGTCCAGGGAGACGTTGCCGTCACCCACGACGGTCGGGGAGGACGAGGGGCACGCCGTGGCCGGCGAGGTGCTCAGCCCCGTCGGGGTGCTCGGCGCGTGGTCGTAGGTGATCGACATGGTCACGGCGTTGGCGAACTGCTTCCAGCTGTCCGGATCGGACTCATTGCCGACCCGCAGCCCGAACGTCGCCTGGGACCATTGCCCGCTGGCTGCTGACTGCAGGGTCTTCCGGACGTTGAAGCCGACGCCGGCCGCTGGGCAGGTCGAGTTGTAGCCATGGGCTACGGTCTGCGAATCGGCCTCACTTTTCCACGCGGGCTGGTGATTGCAGGTCGTGGACGGGCTAATCGGGCCGGTGGACCACGCTTGCACCGGCGTGGCGGTGCACGAGGCTGACGATTCCTCGGTCAGGTTCAGCTGAGCGGTAATGATCGTCGCCCCGAAGATCTGCGGCGGAACCGGCATGTTCACGAATGAGCGGGCGACAAAATGCGGGAAATTCCGCGCTTGGTAGCCGACCTGCAGCAGGCCGGGCGTCTCCCAGTACGACTTGCCAGGGAACGCCTTCTTCACCGTCGTCCATTCGTTCCCCGATGACCCAGCGGTGGGGGGCTGGAACGTCGGGTCGATGTAGACCGGGAACACGGTCGCCGGCGAGGTCAGCAACTTCTCGTCCGGCGTCAAGATGATCCGGCCGGCCCGCACCGCCACCCCTACCGGCGCGGCGCGTGCCGCCTCACCGGGGGCGGCAGTGGTCGAGGCCAGTGGCAGGCCACTGCGGGCGTCAACGCGCTGCCCCGTGGCCGGGTTGGTGACCGCGGAGGCCTGCGCTGGCGCCGCCGCCGAATCCCACATGAACGGCGTCTCAGCGGCGAAGATCACGTGCCCGTCCGAGGCGGTCGCGGTGATATCGCCGGCCACGCCCGTCGCCACCGTCAAGCCGCTCGTCCGCGTCGCGAGCACCAGGCGGCCAAGCGCCGGGTTCGCCGCGGCGGCGGCGCTGCGCACGACGAGCACGTCCGAGAAGCCTCCCTAGACATTGGCTCTGACCTGCACATCCACACCAGGAAGGACGTTGCGGTAGGTGGCGGTGCGCCCTGACAGAACAGGAGCCGGCAATGGTACTGGCAGCCACACGGACAGCGACGTGCCCAGCGTGCTCATCGTGGCCAACGGGCCACGGCCGCCGCCCGACAGCGTCAGCGCACTGGTCGTCGTGGCGGGGGAGACGCTTCCGTCGCTCTCCCGCTTCAGCGTCGCGTCCAGGGCTTCCCAGACTCCGCCGACACGCTTGCGGACCGGGGCGATCGACTGGTGCAGGGTCAGCGTCCCGTCGGGATTGGCGGTCAGCGTCTGTGTCGCCGTGGTGGCCCCGGGCACTGGTATCGCGTGCCCGCTGGAAGCAGCCCGCGCTAATGCCCGCGTTGAGTCCAGCGGCCGCGCTACGCCGGCCGACTGGGCGCCAGCGGCGGCCACCACGGCATGAACGGCCGGATCAGCCACCGCCGCCACCGGCACGAGCACCGCCGCCGTGGCAAATACGCGCATTCCCCGCGCGCGGGGCGAAATTGAAGGCATAGCCAGCTACTTTCACGGCAGGAGGGCCATCGCAAGGCACATCAAAGGGGCGCATGGCGGCCTTTAGCTAGCCACCAACCACGGCAAACCCCGTTCCTGAGCTCACCAAGCCCTCGAAGCACGGTGAGTGCGAGCGGCCGATAGTGAGCAAATCGGACCCAAAACGGATCGTCAGGCCAATCCTGCCGCGCTGTCAATACCTTTCGGGATCCGTTTCACCGAGCTGGAACGCTCGGGTGACGCTGACCGCACAGGGGCTGCTGCGCGGAGCTTCACCGCGGCTGGCCGTCCGACATTGCCGCGCGGTGCTCCCAGCACCGGCCGCAGTCCGTACGATGGTGCGAGCGCGCAGGTCCGGACCCCCGCTGTCGACGGCGCGCAGGGCCAGGACATCCAGCGCGAAAGGCCAACATGACCGCCCACCTGACCTACCTTGAGGCCGCCGTCGTCGGCTTGATCCAAGGCGTGTCCGAGCTCTTCCCCGTGTCCAGCCTCGGGCACAACGTCCTGATCCCCGCGCTCATTGGCGGCAGTTGGGCCAAGGACCTGAGCGTCTCCACGGCCGAGTCCCCCTACCTTGCCTTCATCGTCGGGCTGCACGTCGCCACGGCCATCGCCCTGGTGATCTACTTCTGGCGGGACTGGATCCGGATCATCGGCGGGTTCTTCACCTCGTTCGGGCAGTTCACCCGCCCGGCGGCGGGCACCAGCCGGTGGCACCTGCAGTCGGCCGACCAGCGGCTGGCCTGGATGATCATCCTGGCCACGATCCCGGTGGGCCTGGT
>OBLT010002351.1_pt1 | contig 11829 bp, 9 predicted proteins | sample 1518721 | NCBI WGS metagenome assembly OBLT01 (sample SAMEA3539307, study PRJEB22396) | soil metagenome | biome: tundra; feature: field; material: soil | place: USA | collected 2010-05 | depth 0.15 m | reverse complement strand
GGGACTCCGCTGCTCACTCGAATCGCAATCCTCACGATGATGGCCGCAGCCGCGCACGCCCAGGACTGGCCGCAGTTTCTGGGGCCGGGGCGCAATGGAGTCTATTCCGGCAATGATCTGGCGGCGAAGTGGCCGCCGGGCGGGCCGGCAGTCGTGTGGAAGAAGGACGTGGGACAGGGCTTCAGCAACCCGTCGGTGGCGCAGGGCCGATTGATTCTCTTCCACCGGGTCGGCGACAAGGAAGTAGTGGAGGCGCTGGACGCGGCTTCCGGTAAGGCCATCTGGTCGTTCGACTACCCGACGCATTATCGCGACGACTTTGGCTTTGACGAAGGACCGCGGGCCGCGCCTACCATCGCCGGCGGGCGCGTCTACACTTTCGGTGCGGAGGGCACGCTGCACTGCCTGGATTTCGCCACTGGAAAGAAGATCTGGAGCGTGGACACGTTCCGTCAATTCCAGGTGGCCAAAGGCTACTTCGGCGCCGCCGGAGCGCCCCTGGTGGATGGCGACCGCGTGCTGATGAACATCGGGGGCGCCGGCGCGGGGTTGGCCGCGTTCGATGCCGCCACAGGCAAGACCTTGTGGACGGTGCCCAATCAGGAGGCCAGTTACTCCTCACCGATGGTTGCGACCATTCAGGGATTGCAGCATGCACTGTTCTTCACCCGGTCGGGCCTGGTGGATGTCGATCCCGCCAGCGGAAAAGTGCGATACGAATTGCCGTGGCATGCCCGGATGAAGGCCTCGGTGAATGCCGCCACGCCGATCGTGGTCGACGACTTCGTGTTTGTGTCGGCGAGCTATGGAACCGGCGCGATCCTGCTGCAGATCGGCGCGAATAGCTTCAAGAAAATCTGGTCTTCCGATGACGCGCTGACCAATCACTACTCCACCAGCGTGTACAAGGACGGAATCCTGTACGGCTTTCACGGCCGGCAGGAGGAAGGGCAGAGTCTTCGATCGATCGATTTCAAGACAGGGAAAGTGCGCTGGGATGTGGATGGCTTTGGCGCGGGGACCATCACGCTGGCGGGCGACAAACTGTTGATTGTGCGGGAATCGGGCGAGTTGGTGCTGGCGGTGGCGACACCAACGGCATTTCAGCAGATCTCGGCGGCGAAGGTGTTGCCGCCGACGGTGCGGGCCTACCCGGCGATCGCCAACGGGCGAATCTATATTCGGAATGAGAAGACGCTGGAGTGTTTGAATCTGAAGTAAGGGCGGCTCCCGCCGGGAGGTGTAAGCGAACTCTAAGCAGTACGCTAAGGTCAGGAGCTTCAATGAGCCGCGACACGCTTCATGATCTCATAGACCGGATTCCGGAAGAGGAACTGCCGGCCGCCAAGCGTTTTTTGGAGTACCTGGCAGTCAGTCCGGTTTATCGGGCAGCTCTGTCCGCAGCTCCGGATGACGAGCCTGTTACGGAGGCTGACGCCGCTGCAATCGCTCGGGCGCGTGAAGAAGTCCGCGCCGGAAAAGTGGTTTCGCATGACGAGATCCTCCGAGAATTCGGTCTACGATGAAGTTCATTTGGCCGGAGTCCGCACGGGCTGAGTTGCGGACTGTCGACCGCGAAATCGCTATTCGAATCCTCCACGCGCTCACCGAATATGGAGAATCCGGCGCTGGTGATGTCAAAGCGCTCGCGGGCCAATGGCAAGGCCACTTTCGAATTCGAGTCGGGGATTATTTGAAGCGGAGGGTTGGTTCGCTCAGCCGAGATCCACCGCCATCATGTTGCGCCGGTCGCGAATGTAGAGACGCGTCCCCACCAGGGTGGGCGGGCTCCACGAGAGCGACGTCAACAGTTCCGCCTTGGCGACTACCTTGAATGCCTGGGGCGAGGGATGCGCGATCATGAGGTTGCCGTCGCCATCGAGAGTGATCAGCTTCTGGTCGGCCCATACGAAGGTAGCTTTGGGAATGCTGCGTTCCTGCCAATGGATCTTACCGCTTCGAATGTCCACCGCGGTCAGGATCGCGACGCTGCCCTTGCCCCCGCTCGAAAAGTAGAGGGTATCGCCGATCAGCATGGCGTTGCCGTGGTGCAGGCGGAGGCGGTTGGAGGACCATAGTTCAGTCGCGGCGGTCTGCCGGCCCTTGCGCGTAAGCTGGATGACCTTGGCGCCGGCGTCGTACTCCGCCGAGACGAATAGAAGATTGCCCGGGCCCCATACGGGCGTGGAGACGGCGATGCCGTAACTGGCGCGGAACGGAATCTTCCACTGGAGTTCGCCATCGTGCGGATTCACTCCGATCACAAAGCGGTCCATGACTTGGGCCAATTGGTCCAGGCCATCCACGTTGATGAGCAGCGGCGACGAATAACAGTTGGGGAAATCGTTCTTGGCCCACGCCACGCTGCCGTCCGCCTGCTTGAACGCCATCATGGCCTTGCCCGGCCCTCCGACGGGGACAATCACGGTGTCGCCATAGGCGATGGGGCTGGACGCATAGCCATACGCGTAGCCATACAGGACACGCGTGCCCTTGTGATCGTCCCACAGTTGCTGGGTCCACAGGAGCTTACCCGACTTTTTATCGACGCACTGCAAACGTCCGGCGACACCCGTGGTGAATAGCCGGTCGCCGACGATCAGGGGTGTGGAGTAGGGTCCGTTGCCCATGTCGGCTGCGGCGTCGGTCCGGAACGTCATGGGGGTCGCGTGTTCCCAAAGAGTCTTGCCGGTCAGGGCATCGCAGGCCACCAGCACTTCTTCGCTCGGCCTGCCATACATGGTATAGAGAAAATTATTTTCAACCGCCGGCGACGAGTAGCCATCGGCAAACGGACGCTTCCACACGACCTTGGGTCCGCCGGCCGGCCACTGCTCCTTGATTCCGGTGGCTTCCGTTTGGAAATTACGGTGGGGGCCGCCCCACTGCGTCCATGGAGTCCCTGCCGGGGGTTGGGCGCTTTGCGCCGGGCGCTTCGAGCGTTGCACCGGCGGCTTGGTGCCTTGCGCCGGGGGGCTGGTGCTTTGCGCCAACGCGGGCGCCGCCGCTGCCAATTGCAAAAAGGTCCGCCGTCTCATTCCGAAATAGACGTCCCAACAGTGAAAATGTTCCCGAGGCCGGTGGGACAGGCGTTTTCGCCGGTCGGGCGCTACGCCAAGTCCAGTTCGTGGAGTTTGGCAGGCGGAAGCGCCTGCCCCACTGGCCGCAGCGGGGGCATTTGCGGCGGGATGGTCTGAGGCGGTACCCTTTCCACATGGTTAGATGCCGCTGGGTTCCGGTGCTCTTCGCCGCGTGGTGTATGTCAGGTTACAGTGCGGATTGGCCCCAGTGGCGGGGACCGAATCGCGACGGGGTCTCCGCGGAGACCGGACTGCTCGAGACGTGGCCGTCGGGCGGACCCCGACTGGTCTGGAAGGCGCAGGGTCTGGGCGAGGGGTACTCCTCGTTTGCCGTGGTGGGGGAGCGCCTGTACACGCAGGGCCAGCAGGGAAACCAGGAGTTCGTTCTGGCCGTGGACACGAATACCGGCAAGCAGATCTGGAAAACTCCCAGCGGAGGTGCATTCCGCGAGCAGCGCGGCCACGGGCCACGCGGAACGCCCACAGTAGACGGGAATCGGCTCTATGCCATGGCTGCCGACGGCACGCTGCTGTGCCTCGACACGGCCACGGGGCAGCGCGTTTGGGGTATGAACGTGGTGGAGAAATTCGGCGGCCGTGTGCCGACCTGGGGCATCAGCGAATCGCCCCTGGTGGACGGCGATCGTGTGATTGTGACACCCGGCGGGCACGGCGCGTCGGTGGTCGCGCTGGAGAAAACCAAGGGCGATCTGCTATGGAAATCGCAAAGCGATCCGGCCGGCTACTCTTCGCCAATGGCGTTCGATCTCGGCGGATCGCGCCACGTAGTGGTCTTCACGGCCAACGGAGCACTCGGGCTGGGCATGAAAAACGGCGAGTTGCAATGGCGGTACGACAAAGTGGCTAACCGCACGGCCAACATCGCCACGCCGATCGTGCATGACGGGCACATCTTCCTCTCCTCGGATTACGGTACGGGATGCGCCTTGCTCAAGCTCACGCCGGGCGCCTCCGAGGTCTATTTCAATCGCGATATGCGAAACCACTACAGCACGTCGGTGCTCATTGGCGACTACGTGTACGGGTACTCGAGCGGCATTCTGACCGCCATGAAGTTCCTGACCGGCGAAGTCGCGTGGCGCAATCGCAGCGTCGGCAAAGGCTCGGTGACCTATGCCGAAGGCAACCTCTACGCGTTGAGCGAGGATGGCGTAGTGGGGCTGATCGAGGCCACGCCTGAAGCTTACAAGGAGAAGTCGCGGTTCGAGATTCAACGGGGCAGTTATCCCACCTGGACGCCGCCGGTAATCGCCAACGGCAAGCTGTACTTGCGGGAACAGGACAATCTCTATTGCTACAACATCAAGCGGTGAGGCGGAGTTCAACCTTGTGGGGCAGCTTGGTAAGCTGCGCGGCGGTTGGCAACCGCCGCCGGGCCGATTACCAATCGGCCCGCAGGTTAACAACCTGCCCCACAACGCTCCGCAGTGAGTTTTTTTTGGCCGGCTTCGTACTCTGCGGTGCTCTTACCCTGTGCGCGCAGAGCGGTGCGGCGGGCGACGATTGGGCGGCATACGGCGGCGCCTACGGTGCGTGGCGCTACAGCTCTCTTGCCCAGGTCAATCGCGGCAACGTGCAGAACCTGACGCCGGCGTGGGTCTTTCAGACCGGCGATTACGAAAACGGGCTGCAGGCTACGCCCATCGTCTCTGGCGGCGTGCTGTTCCTCTCCACCTCCAATGCCTGGGTGTTTGCGCTGGACGGCGCCACGGGGCGGCTGCTCTGGGAGTATCGCTTCCCGCTGTCCCAGTCGATTCCGCTGTATGGCAAACAGAACCGGGGAGTCGCCGTGGGGCGCGGCCGCGTCTTCCTCGGGACCGCCGACAACCACCTGGTAGCCCTCGACCAGCGCACCGGCGAGGAGGTGTGGCGCGTCAATGTCGAGGACGCGCGGCAGTGCGGGTGCAATATCACCGGCGCTCCGCTAGTGGTGAAGGACATGGTGATCAGCGGCGTCACGGGCGGGGATTCGGCGCACCGCGGCTATCTCACCGCCTTCGACGCCGCGACCGGGCGGATGCGTTGGCGGTTCCACACCATTCCCGGGCCGGGCGAGAAGGGCCACGAGACCTGGCCAGGCGAAAGCTGGCGGTCGGGCGGCGGCGCGACCTGGATGACCGGCTCGTTCGACCCCGATCTGAACCTGCTGTACTGGGGCGTCGGCAATCCCGCGGCGGACCTCAACGCCGCCTTACGCCGGGGAGACAACCTTTACACCGATTGCGTGATTGCGCTCGACCCCGACACCGGCAAGCTGAAATGGCACTACCAGGAAATTCCGCAAGACGTCTGGGACTATGACGCCTCCTACGAACTGCTGCTGGTAGACCTGCCCGTGGAGGGCCGCACGCGCAAGGCGCTCGTGCACGTGACCAAGAGCGGCTTCACCTGGGTGCTGGATCGGGCTACCGGAGAGTTCCTCACCGCGTGGCCTTTTGTGAAGAACTACAACTGGATTACGGGAATCGCGAAAGACGGCAAGCTTTTAGGCCGCAACGAACCCGAGGCCGGCAAGGTTAAGCTGCTCTGCCCGAGCACCATCGGCGGCAAGAGTTGGAACCAGTCCGCGTATTCGCCGCGCACCGGTTGGGTGTACATCCCGGTTCTGGAGATCTGCAGCGACCTGATCGTGCGGGACGAGGATCCGCAGGAGGGCCGCGGGTTCACTGGCGGCAATTGGGTTATGAAGGCGCCGGCGGGAGCGAAGCAGGAGAGCTATCTGGCGGCTTTCGATCCGCTGAGCGGCAAGCGGCAATGGAGCGTACCGGCCACCACTTGGCTGCTGGCCTCGGTGCTGGCAACCGCCGGCGACCTGATTTTCAGCGGCGACCCCGAGGGGAATTTCTTTGCGCTCGACGCGCGGACGGGCGAGCGGCTCTGGAGCTTTCCCACGGGCGCGGGCCACCGCGGCTCGGCGATCGCGTATTCAGCCGGGGGCAGGCAGTACATCGCAACGCCGACGGGGTGGGGCTCGCTCATCGGGCAGGCCCATGCCGCCCTGTGGACGGGACCGGTTCCGCGCGGCGGCTCGGCGCTATTCGTCTTTGCCCTTCCGGAGGGGACGCGTTGAAGCGCGCGTTCCTGCTGGTGCTGGCCGCCACCGCGGCGTTGGCGCAGGATGGCGGGGTGGAGCGCGGCGCCCAACTATACCGGGCAAATTGCGCCGTGCCCTATTGCCACGGACCCGATGGGACGGCCGGCAGGGCACCCAGGCTCATCGGCCACAACTACAGCCTGAACGGGATGTTCAAGGTGATTTCGTGGGGCATTCCCGGCACCGGGATGCCGGAGTTCACCTCCCGCCTGAAGACCCGGGAAATCGACGACCTGGTGGCCTTCCTAATGACCTTGCGCGGCTCTCCGGCTTCGCCCGCGCCCGCGCCGGTTGGGCCGCCGCGCACCCTCACGGCGGACGCGAAGGCGGGACGCGCGCTGTTCTTCGATGCCGCGCGGACCGGCGGCTGCGGCTCCTGCCATGAGCTCGACGGATGGGGCGTGTCAGTGGGCCCCGATCTCGCGGCGTCGCCGGCCGAGCGGTTCGCCGATCTAAGCGAATTGCCAATGCACCGCGTGGTGACCGCTCGTCCCGAAGGTGAGCGGCCGTTTCCCGCACTAGTGGCGGAGCGGAGCGAGGCGCGAGTGCGGGTCTATGACTTGACGGGTCCCCTGCCGGTGTTGCGAACCTTTGCGGCCACGCAGCTCACTCTGGACGCCAACAGTTCCTGGCGGCACGCACAGGCCGTGCGCATCTATACGAGCGGCGAACTGGAAGCTATCGCCCGGTATCTGCGCTGGCGAAACGGCAAGTGAGTGGCGCGCACGGTGGCAAATGAAGCCAAAAATGGGGCCACGAATGAACACGAATTCACACGAATAAGCAAGAATGACCAAAGTCTTGGTTTTTCCGATTCGTGTTCATTCGTGGCCCAATGTCTTTTTCCCCGACTTGAGCGCGCAGTTTGCGAATTATGCAAGTGGCTTACAATCTCATAGGAGGAGATCGAGCATGAAAGGCGCGTGGATGCTGCTCGCCGCCTGTGCGGTGGCCCCGGCAGCCTGGCCCGCCGACTGGCCCCAGTTCCGCGGTCCGCAACGGACCGGGATCTCGCAGGAGGTGGGCCTGCTCAAAGAGTGGCCCGCGCAAGGGCCCAAGCTGCTCTGGCAGCTCTCCGATATCGGCGACGGATACGGAACTCCGGCGGTGGTGGGCGGCCGCATTTTCGTAATGAGCAACCGCGGCACGGAGAACGAGTTCGTTCAGGCGCTCTCGGTGGAGGACGGAAAGACGCTTTGGACTGCGCGCCTGGGTAAGGTCGGGAACCCGGATATGCAGCCGTCCTACCCGATGGCCCGATCGACTCCCACCGTCGAAGGCGACCGGCTGTACGTCCAGAGTTCCGATGGCGACCTGGCATGCCTCGAAACGGCGTCCGGAAAAGTGCTCTGGCGCAAGAATCTCCGGCGCGATTTCGGGGGACAGCCGGGCACCTGGGCTTACGCCGAGTCTCCGCTCATTGACGGTGACGTGCTGGTAGCTACGCCGGGCGGAAAGGAGGCCACGCTGGTGGCGCTCAACAAGAGAACCGGCGCGGTCATTTGGAAATCGACCGTGCCCGGCGGAGAACCGGCAGGCTACGCTTCGGCGTCCGTGATCGAGGCCGCCGGCCGCCGGCAGTACGTGCAGTTCCTGGACAAGGGGGTGGTGGGCGTCGACGCCAAGACCGGCCAGTTCCTTTGGCGTTACGGCCAGACGGGGGGCGGGCCGGCGAACCCCGCGATGCCCGTCAGCCACGGCGATTCCGTTTACAGCACCAATGCGCGCCGTTTCGGGGCCGGGCTGGTGCGGCTGGCTGCCACGAAGGACGGCGTCTCCGCCGAGCAGGTGTATTTCGAACGGGACGCGCCCAACACGCTGGGCGGGCAGGTGCTGCTGGGCGATACCGTTTACGGAACCAACCAGGACGGCCCGGCCGCGGCTGAGTTCGCCACCGGTAAGATCCGCTGGCGCGCGGAGGGCATCGGGCCGGGCGCGGTCTTGTACGCAGAAGGCCGCCTCTACTTCCACGGCGAGAACGGCGACGTCGCCCTGGCCGAAGCAAGCCCCGAGCGATACCGGGAGAAGGGCCGCTTCACGCCGCCAGGCCAGCCGAAACGGAAGGACTCGAAGGAGAGGGCGTGGGCGTACCCGGTAGTCGCCGACGGCCGCTTGTACATTCGCGACCTGGGCGCACTGTGGTGCTACGACGTTCGCGGGCGATGAACGGGGTTCCCGGAGTACACTAACAGTTGCGGAGGAATCATGCGTCCGATCGTCTGCCTTTTTTTGGTTTCCGCGTTCACCGCTTTTGCGTGGGACGCAAACGAAGATCTGCTCTCGGCTTCGCGCGCGGGAGATCTGGCCGCCGCCAAGGCGGCGCTGGAAAAGGGCGCGGCGCTGGAGGCTAAGACGCCGTACGGCCAGACTCCTCTTTATCTGGCCGCCATGAGCGGGCATGAAGAGATTGTGCGGTTTCTGCTCGACAAGGGTGCTACCAGCGATGTGACGGACACGTTCTACAAAGCGCCCATGCTGGCGTTCGTGCTCCAGCGAAAGTACTGGGGCGTGGCGAAGCTGTTGGTGAGCAAGTCCTCGAAACCCGATGAGGCGCTGGCGGAAGTTGGCGACTCGGGGCGCGCCGAACTGGTGCAAGCGGTTCTGGAGAACGCCAAGCCCAGCCAGACGGCTCTGGACAAGGCGTACGAAGGCGCGCTTCAGCAGAAACAGACGGAAGTGGCCGATTTGCTGAAGAAGGCGGGCGCGCACGAGCCCGCGGCTCCGGTGACCGTGGATGCCAAGGTTCTCGAGTCCTACACGGGCACTTTTAAGACGGAGCAGTTTCCGCTCGATATCAAGGTGTCTGTGAAGGAAGGCCAGCTCTATCTCCAGGCGACGGGCCAGCCGGAGCTGGCGACTAAGGCCTTGAGTGCGACGCGATTCGCATTCGCGCCGGCGCAGATCGAAATCGAGTTCGATTCCGCGGATAGCTTTACGTTGAAGCAGGCTGGTCAAACCATTAAGTTCAAGAAGGCGGTGTCGAAGTGACGCGCAAGGGAATGTCGATGTGGAAGCTCGGCTGGCGGATGCTGGGGGCGGTCTGTGCTCTGGCTCTGGTCTGCGCCGCGGCCGATGGAGATTGGCCGCAATTTCGCGGTCCCTCGGGCTCCGGACTGGGCAGCGGCACCAACCCGCCAGTGCAATGGGACGCCGTCAAGGGAACGAATATTCTGTGGACCGCCGAGATTCCCGGGCTGGCCAACTCCTCCCCGGTGGTGTGGGGCGAACGCATCTTCGTGACCACGGCCATTTCCAGCGATCCCAAGCAGACGTTTCGAACCGGGCTCTATGGTGACACTGACTCGGCCGCCGACCGCAGTTCGCATCAATGGAAAGTTTTTGCGCTCGACAAGAAAACGGGCAAGGTGCTGTGGGAGCAAATGGCGTATCAGGGGATACCCAAGACCAAGCGGCATCCGAAGTCGTCGCAGGCCTCGCCCACGCCCGTTACCGATGGCAAAGTGGTGGTCGCGTATTTCGGATCGGAAGGGCTGGTGGCGTATTCGACCGAGGGGAAACTCCTGTGGAAGAAGGACCTCGGTTTACAAAATGCGGGATGGTTCTTCGATCCGGATTCGGAGTGGGGCGCGGCGAGTTCTCCGGTGATCTATAAGAATACGGTCATCGTGCAATGCGACCGCCAGAAGGACTCGTTTGTGGCGGCGTTCGACCTGAAAGACGGCAAGGAGATCTGGCGCACCGCGCGCGCCGAGATACCCGCTTGGGGTACTCCCACGCTGGTTCCGGGCAACGGCAAGACGGAGTTGGTGACCAACGCAACCAAAGCGATCCGCGGTTACGACGCCGATACGGGCAAGGAGTTGTGGACGTTGGGACCGAATTCGGAGATCGCCTGCACGACGCCGGTCTCCGCTAACGGCTTGATCTTCGTCAGCGCCGGCTATCCTCCGGTGCAGCCGATCTACGCCATCAAGATCGGGTCGACCGGGGACCTGACGTTGAAAGACGGCAAGGATTCGAGCGATGCCATCGCGTGGAGCAAGAAGAGCGGCGGTGTCTATCTGCCCTCGCCCATCGTTTACGGCGACCAACTCTATGCGGTCAACAACAACGGCGTGATGACGGCGTATGAGGCGAAGACGGGGAATCGCGTGTACCAACAGCGGATCGGAACCGGCGTGTCGTTTGTTGCGTCGCCCATCGCGGCGGCGGGGAAACTGTACGCCGCGAGCGAAGATGGGGATGTCTACGTTATCAAAGCGGGCGTCCAGTATGAACTGCTCGCCAAGAATCCCATTGGCGAGCCGATTCTGGCGACGCCCGCGCTGGCGGGCGATCTGTTGCTCGTGCGCGGCGCCCGGCACTTGTTTGCCATCGCGGAAGCGGAGAAGAAGTAGGGCCGGCGATTCCGCCAAGCAGTTCCGACGAACCGCTATCTCGCTCTACAATGAGGGAAGTGAAGGTTCGAGATTTGGTGCGGCTGGTTGAGGCAGATGGCTGGCAGCATGTCCGGACGACAGGCAGCCACCGGCATTATAAGCACCCTTCGAAACCGAGCGTCGTCACAATTCCGGGGCATCCCGGCGACGACGTTCCGACTGGCACTCTGAAATCGATCCTCAAGGCCGCACGTTTGGAGACTAAGCCATGACCCAAAAATATGCCGTGATTTTCGAGCAAGCAGAGAGCAATTGGGCGGCCTACGTTCCGGATCTGCCCGGATGCATTACGACCGGAAAGACGCTTGAGGAGACGGAGCGGAACATTCGAGAAGCGATTCAGGGCCACCTGCAGACTCTCCGCGAATTCGGCGAACCCGCGCCTCGTCCCACCAGCCTGGCTAGGGAGATTGAAATCCCTCCCGCTGCATAACACTGAGGGAGTCTTGACGCACGCTGGGATGTTAGCCTGCACGGACTGGCCCTGCATGAGCCGGCTTATAGCTGGTTCGCGACCATCAGCCAAACCTTCGGCCGCAGACGAGTGTCGTCTTAGGTTCATGCGCGTCCATGGAAAGAGCTCGCCTCCATTGCGCGGCGCATTCATTCCGTTACTGCGATACGCCCTTCGAGAAGCTCATCGCCGTTCATTCCATTCCATCGGACGCGCTTGTGTGGCAGCGGCTCCGACTCCTGGAACTGATTCGGGAGGGCGTGCGGAAGAGATGAGAGCGCCGCGACTAGCGCATCGGCGCGATCATACAGAGGCTTGGCGCACTTCACTGCAGCAACCCCATTTTGGAGGTAGCTTAGGACCTCCTTGACTTCTTGTCGGTCTGAGTGTGCACACAGCAGTTGACACACTTGGTCCGCTCTTTGCCGATTCCGTAGGACGGAAACCGTGACCGTAGGAAAACACTCCCGCACGATGCAACGCTGGAGGTGTCGCGTCCGGAAGTAGAGGCCCTCTCGAAACGCCCCTTCCCATTCAGCCTTCGAAAACTGTGGTCCGTAATGCAAGCATGTGGCGAATGCCACCATGCCATAAACAAGCCAGTTCCACTGACCCCGATGTTCACGACTAGCGGCGACTGAGGGTGTGCATTGAAAATGGACGCCGCGGTAGGAGACCTTCTCCGTCAACCGTCCATGTCCATTTTGATTCCGAGAGAAGCCAGACGGCGAGTCGATGAAAATGCCGCGTACCTGGCGCTTCGAGACCTTACCCCATAGC
>OBLT010002350.1_pt1 | contig 11832 bp, 8 predicted proteins | sample 1518721 | NCBI WGS metagenome assembly OBLT01 (sample SAMEA3539307, study PRJEB22396) | soil metagenome | biome: tundra; feature: field; material: soil | place: USA | collected 2010-05 | depth 0.15 m | reverse complement strand
GGACAGATTTGATGCCGTCGTCGTTTACAACATCGATCGTCTCGTTCGGAATGTCCTGTCTGGTTGGTCAACGCTCAGCGAGTTGATAAAAGGCGATGTCAAGCTCGTTTCGTGCACACAGGAGATCGACACCTCGTCGCCACAAGGTAAAGCGATATTCACCAATTGGATTGCATTCGCGGAAGAAGAGTCGCGAAGTAAGTCCCGTCGAATCAAGCGGGCACTTGCCGACAAAGCTGCAAAAGGCGAGGTGCACGCTGGCGGACGTCGGTTGTTTGGGTATCGAAAGATCGAAGGTTCTATGGAACCAATTGACGCTGAAGTTGCAATCCTTCGCGAAGTGCGTAAGCAACTTCTTGGAGGTAAAAGCATGAGAGGAATGGCGGCCGAACTAAACGAACGCGGTGTCACGACGACTGGCGGGAACTTATGGTCGGGGCGACAACTCGCACAGATGCTTAGCTCGCCGTCTTTGGCTGGACTCAGAGGACACCGAGTAGCCCGACGGGATGAAAACAATAATGAGCTAAGAGATGGTCACGATGAGATCATTTACGACCGTGAACTGCATACAGCGAGCTGGAAGGACAAGGCAGTGTTCACGACAGAGGAGTGGCAAGAACTCCTTGCGGTCGTTCATGGACGGAGCCGTCGCTACCACCACGGCGGCATCGCGGTGCAGCGGCACCTGCTCTCGGGACTTGCCAAATGTGGGGAATGCGGTCGGGCACTCGGGCACCGCACGCAAAAATACATCCGAATTGACGGCCCGGTTAGCTTCGGCTGCTACAGCTGCAGCAAGTTTCCTGGTCGTTCCGGCTGTGGCAAGATCCAGATCGCGTCGGACTCGCTGGAGCGTTACGTCGTGCGACATGCGCTCGACTTCGTGTCGAGAGCAAAGCTACGTCCTTCTTTTGGTGACGATGAGTTAGTCGACGAGCTTTCGAACGCACTGGACAGCGATGATGAGAATCGACGGCAACTTGATCGAGAACGCTTCATCCTACGGACAAAAGATGAGGCGAGCTATCGACCACTTTATGAGGAATTGACAGAACAGATCGAGGCGCAACGTCTCCAGCTTGCGGCTCTGATGGCACGTCGGGAGGAGCGAGAGAAGGCGCTCATGCCAGGAGACCGCGATGAATTGCAACGGTACTGGGATGAACTAGGAATTGATGAACAACGCGCGGCGCTTCGCAACATCCTTCGGGAAGTGAAAGTCGTGTCTGCTCGAGTCAGGGGTGGAAATGTCTTCCACGGCGACCAGAGAGTGCGCCTGGAATTCAACTGGAATGCGTACTTGGCGGCGGCCGAACAGTTCGAGGCCACAGCTACGCCTGAACAATTGACAGCTGCAGAAGAGGACTACAACCGACTCAATGATGCACCAATCTCCGTGGAGACAAGTAACTAGGAATGCGGGAGTTCGCTCGCAGGCGAGGTGCCCGGCGAGCAACCAACTCGGGTATGATTTGGGTGGGTCGGCATGGTATTCACTCGCCCTGCTGCCAGGTGCAGTTCAATGAACTGATCCCGTTCTCCGGATCGGACACCCACCCAAACGATGCAATGACGACCTGTAATAGTCACGGCGTTGAGAGGGTAGTTGATGAGCGATCAGAGTGGAAATGGGCTAGTTGGACCCGATGGACTGAGCACGAACGGCGAATGGGCCGTGTGGTTAGCACGAACATTTGGGTGGTACATCCTCCCAGTGTGGGGGATGGATAACAATCTGAAATGCATATGTGGCAATCATGACTGCCGCACTGCAGGTAAACATCCTCTAGGTCGCTTAGTTCCAAATGGTGAAAATGATGCGACCAATGATGTCGATGTTCTTGCTGCATGGTGGGAGCAGGAACCGAATGCAAACCTTGCTGTTGCAACAGGCAAAAGCAATCTGGTGGTTGCTGATTGTGACGGTGATGATGGACAAATCGATTTCTTGAACTGGAGCGCTGGGTTTGGACTTGAGATTCCGCTAACTCTCGAGGCGCGTACCGGAGGTGGAGGACGTCACATCTTCTTTGGCGCAAACGGCAACGAACTTAAATCAATCAATCGCTTCCTTGAATCAGTCGACCTCAAAGCACGCACCGGCTACGTTGTACTTCCTCCAAGTATGCACAAGTCAGGAAATCGATACTCATGGGTTGATGTAAGCAGTCCCATCGCGCCAACTCCCGAATTATTGGTCGAGAGACTACACAAAATGAGAGCGCGTGCTGCCACGGGACAGTCGAGATGTGTTGGGACTGCAGCCGCGTATGACTATCAAGATGCATGCAAGTTTGGCCCCAAGGCAGGTAATCGTGACGAGTTCTTCAATGCACGCGCCTTCGAGCTTAGGAAATTGAATTTCTCACGAGATAACGCAGTGGAGGAGTTGAAGCAATCATGGGAACTTTGTGAACAGCCTAAGGACGACTTTTATCCTTGGCACGATGTTCTAACCAAGATCATCCGAATCTATGAGAACAAAGAGATCACACCAGACGAATTACCGGATTGGAATCCGACTGACTCAGCCGAGTCGGGAGAATCCACGACGCAGAGTGGTCTCCGACTTACAGACGATGGCAACGCGCTTCTCTTTGCGCATCAACATGTCGACAAGGTTCGTTTCGCTGTCGATGCTGGGGAGTGGTATTGCTGGGATGGGACGCACTGGACTCCGAGAGCGGAGACACCTGTGCTCGATTTGGCGCGTGAAACAGTGAGATCACTCGCGCGACGAGCGTCGAGGATCGACGGCGACTCAACACGAGAAAACGAGCTCAAGCACGCTGTACGCTCGCATAACGCGTCTCGAATCTTGGCCATACGAACGCTGGCGCAATCCGACAAGCGGCTGTCTATAAGGACTACTGATTTTGACAAAAGCCCATGGTTGCTCAATACACCAAACGGAACATTCGATCTAGAGCAGGGAGTCATCCGTGAACATCGGCGTGATGAGCTGCTTTCCAAAATTACGAACACTGAATATGTCGCCGGCGCTGAAGCGCCGTATTGGCAATGGTGGATCAATTGGGCAATGGGCGGCCGAAGCGACTTGGTTGAGTTTCTACAACGTGCTGTTGGATACGCAATTACTGGGGACACCTCTGAGCAGGTCTTCTTTCTTCTATACGGAACGGGAGCGAATGGCAAGACCACATTCCTTCAGGTGATTGAATCGATTCTTGGTGATTACGCATGGCATGCGGAGCCTGAACTCTTAACTCGGAGGGAAGGCGCACACCCAACCGGCATCGCCGACTTACACGGAAAGCGATTCGTGGTGGCGAATGAAACTCGAGAAGGTCGCAAGATCGACGAGCAAGCGCTCAAGCAGTTGACCGGATCGGACACAATTACGGCACGACGTATGTATCAAAATTTCTTCTCCTTTCGTCCAACCGCAAAAATCTTCTTTGCCGTCAACAACAGGCCAGTGATTACTGATGACTCGTATGCAATGTGGCGGCGCATGCTTCTCATTCCTTGGGATCAACGGGTCGCGCCGGATGATCAGACTAAGGATTTGGCCAACCGGATCCTCTTGTCCGAAGCATCAGGTGTACTGAATTGGATGATTGAAGGGGCGATGAAGTGGAAACGCGAAGGAGGACTGCTAATCCCAGATGTTGTCAAATCACACACGGAGAGCTACAAGAGAAATGAAGATACAATCGGCGAATTCATTAGTGAGTGCCTCGAGATTGGCGAAGCATATTTCGCATCAACGAGGGACATCTGGAATTCGTATCAATCGTGGTGCATAGATCAATCGACGCCAATGCGAGACAGACTGGCTCGCAACATACTGCTGCAACGATTGGAAAGTCGTTTTGCGTCAACGCGTCGGCGATCGTTGATAGAAGGGAAGAGAGTCCACGGACTTGATGGAATGCGCGTAGCGAATCACGTAACAGGACAAACCGGTGGACCATAAATTTGGTCTTACGCCAAAATCCCCTTAGAACGAAGATTTATATCTAGTTTGGCAAATGGACCATCAAAATGGTCAGCGAGTCACCCAACGAAACCCAGAACCGCAGCCACCTCCCCCTTTGGATGGTATTTTCCCTACGCGCGCGTAGAAGAACGCAAAGAGAAAATTCTCCTGCTTGACACGATCGTGAGATTACGGTTCGACCGCCGCCTTAAAACTTGATCAAAGTGCCCCAGAACCTCTCAGATGGCACTCTGCCGACCCGCAACGGGCAATCCTGTGGCGAAGCCATTTTCGAGGCCCGAGGGATGATAAATCGGCCCTTCAGATGACACCCTGGACGCTGGCTAGTAAAGGTATTTTCAATAACCTTTACTAGCCTGGTGGAATTAATTGTGGGACGATCAGGGATTTTGGGTTACGTACGGGTCAGTACAGACCGTCAGGCCGACGAAGGCCTTGGACTGGAAGTTCAGGAGAACGCCATCCGTTCATGGTGTTCTGCCCGGAATTTCGAGTTGGTCTTAATTCATCGTGACGAAGGCCTTTCTGGAAGCCTTGACTTCGGCGATCGTCCAGGACTAGCTGCGGCTCTCTCAGCTATTGAGTCGGGCGAAGCAGACACGCTAGTCGTTCACAAACTGGACCGCCTTGCGAGAAGTTTGACCGTTCAGGAGGCGGCACTTGCCCACGTTTGGCGAAACGGTGGCGAAGTATTCACTGTCGACGGTGGCCAAGTCGCACGGGACGACCCCGAAGATCCAATGAGAACTGCCATGCGCCAAATGATCGGTGTTTTCAGCCAACTCGAACGCGGAATGATCGCTTCTCGAATGCGGGCGGGACGGCGCCTGAAAGCGGAACGTGGTGGCTACGCGTATGGTCGACCACGGTATGGATATCGAGCCGAAAATGGCGCACTCGTGAAAGTCGAAGTTGAGCAAAGAGTAATCACGCTTGCATGGAACCTGCGTGCTGAAGGTGCCACACTTCGTTCCATTGCTTCGACTTTAGAAAGTCATGGTTACCAACGAAGAGATCGTTCGACTCACTGGTATCCCTCTCAAGTAGCCCAGCTTTTGAAGCCACATCCTGCCGATTCTCAGTTATCGAATTATCCGATCATCAATCACGACGGAGAATAGCGAGTTCCTCGCAAACCAAATCGTGTAGCGGTGAGGTCTCCAATGACTTCGGCGGTCCCGCGCTCCCATCGTGCCTCATTGCTATTACCCAACACCCAGTCGTGTTGCTCTGGAACAATCCGACTCGCCGGGAAGGCGTCTGGCAGGGTGTGGTGTTTTGCGACACATCACAGTGGTGGGGCCAGGTACTCATCTCCCCCAATCCTGTCGCCAAGTCGGACACCGTGCTGTTGGAGTATTGGTTCGTGTCGACGGGCCGACGTTAACCTCGTTTCAGTCATGATCCTAAGAAGTGGACGCTTGTTCAAAAATATGAGTCGCGGTCAGAACGTGAATCTGCTCGAGAAACGATCATACTGATTGAGTCGATTGAAAAATAGCGACAAGATATCACACCAGTCAAAATGTCCCTCCCATCTAAAAGTGATCTATCGTTTCAACATTGTTGTCTCTTACTCGGTCCGTCCAATCGGATTCTCCGCGATATCGCTCTTGGTGTTTCCCGGATGGATCCTTGTACCAATTGTTCGTAATGGCCGGTGTGAGCATTTGAAAGGTTCGTAGGTCGGCCTGGATTCGAACGATTTCCGGACGAAGACGACTATTCATTGCATTCCGCTTCACTGACCTCGTGAACAACGAATTGTTCGAATTAATTGCAGAGGTGTTTGCTTTGATGGCTTCCTCTCCTATGTGGATTGCCGATTCGGCAAGTTTGGTAAGTGCGATCATGCCGTTGCGCTGAATGACCATGTTTTCATAATCGTTGGTCCACTCACCGTCATCTTCCTGACCGACTCGATGTAACTCGTCAACGGCCTTGTTGAATTCTTTTTCGAGCTGCGCTGCTTTTTGGTTCAGCGTGTCATCTCTTGGACCCATTTGCCTTCGCCCCTTTTTCTTGGATTGTTGTGACCGACTACTACTAGTAAGTACGAGTGTTTTTGGCTTGTCCTAGAAAAGGTCTTACCAGGTATATTCGTTTGTGACCGGGTGTCAGAAGCTACTTATCTTGATCTAGTGCCAGTTCATTCCTAGTTTCTTGGCCAGTGCGTCAATCGCTGCCGTACTGTTCGCGCCGGCAGTTTCAACTCCCGGAAACAACGAGTTGTAGTTGCTCGTGTTTGTTGTGTTGATAGCTAGGGTGCCGTCAAGCGAGGTCTGAACTGCGTCGGCGTTTAAGACATGGTTCAACGCAGTCTTGTCAGAAGACGGGAACTTTATGGTTTGGATCTTGGAGTCAAAATGATTGATGGCTGCGATCTCTAGCCGTATCCCGGCAGTAACTGTGCTCGGTATAGACGAGTTCTGCTCCCTGATTCCCTTGTCAAATGCGGCGTACATATACACGTTGAAGTAGTGAGTGTAAAGGGTTGCTGCCCTGGACTCTTTTGAAGCTCCGGCGGCGGAGCAAATTAGGAGTGCTGAAGCAGCGGCAATTAGAGTAATTCTCCCGAGGAACCTCTTCACGTGATCCTTCTTAAGAAATAGGTCGTTCCCATTTCTACTGCCTTCCACGACTCATTAGAAGCGGAATTGGGAAATCTGGCGCCATCAATCAATTCATAGGATCATCAAGTACCCGAAACTAATGAAATGCGATCGTTGCGAAGCCGAAGGCGCCCGACGGAATGTCCATGTATTCACTGGCGTCGTCATCAAAGCCAGGGTCGCCGGGACTAATTATGACAACATCTTCGGGTTTCCATGCGAAGCGGTTAGCGTCCGGTTCGTGAGTTTGTGGTTCGTTGGACTCTTCGAAAGGAAGTTGCTTGGCGGTCATTGGACCAGTATCGCACGGCATTCCCGCTGTTGTGAAGCAGGTCGCGGGGATGTCTTAGGGCCAACTCCCTCGATCGCTCTTGATGACCCATATCGTCAGCAGCCCCCGTCCTATCTCCCAATTCTGCCAGTTGTCACCATAGTTCGGGGACAGCAGTTAGGCGTCAAGCTGCCTAATCCGGTAGTTCCTGGCTTCGACGAAGTCGATTGATCGGTGCCGGTACTCCTTGTAGGTATCGACATCTTCGGGAACCGACGGTGGACAGAAGTCGTCAAAAGTCATGAAGAACTTAACGCCAAAGTCGTCAGTGACGAGATCTTCAAGCAGAAAAAAACTCACATAACCGCGAAAGTCGACGAAGAGGGCGAAGAAGTCGGCATAGCGCGAAAGCGTGGGCGCAAGTGGGCTGTCCATATTCACGTAGTGGCGGCGGATGCACTCAAGCGTCAGATCGAAGCGGTCCGAAATATCCCTGTTGAACCCCCGGGCCGCGTTGATGGTCGGTTTGCGATCGATCTGGTTGCTGGGGAAAATCATCATGCCACCGATCGTGTAGGCGATCGTCAGAAACGCCTCGTTCTCTTGCTCGGGAAACTGTTCTGTGATCAGTCTCAGCTTTTGCCACTTCGTGAACGTAGGTATAACTGAATCGCTCGATAGGAAAAACTCCCCCAAGCTCGAGCAATGGTGCAGGTATTTGCCTGGAGTCTTGTCCGACAGGTCGAAAGATGCCCCACCGGGTAGTGGCTTGCTCCACAGGAGCCGGTGGTAAAGCCGAAGCGTAGGGCTGTGCGAATCGGGGTCGTAGCCGCGGGAGTCCGTCCTGAAGTCGAACGCGATATCGATCACCATGCCTTTACATCCTTCGTTTGATTGCTGTCGGTGTCTTGTCGCGCTTCATAACTAGCAACGGTACGAGCTTTCCCTGTTATTCGCTAATGGGCAGAATTCACTGATCGATTCCATACGTTTCAACTTAGGCCCGCGGGGAGATTGTTCGTCTCGGCCCTCCAATCTAAATCCGCACCCCTACGTCTAAGTCCTGCGTGCTCCCGTCTTCAGCCTCTTCTCTAAACTGGTTACCACGACAAAAGAAGAATTCGAAGAGGACCAAGAGGTCGAGGATCGGCTAGCTGAGATAGCGGACGATCAGTGGTCGGTGTTGTGGACTATCACAACAGAAATTTCAGAACTCGAGACTCCGGGGGAATGGGGCGGCGGTAACGTCATCGATCGCACGGACGACGGACACGATGTTTACGATTTTCCCTTCATCATCTACGCTGAATCAGTCATTCGATACGAGCAACTCTTCTATGAGATGGATTTGGTCGTTCCCTATGAAAGAGTCCTAAATCAACGTAGGACGATCGACCAGCTCGAGTGGATGGATTCCGCATCCATTGCGGATGTGGTGCGATTCAATAGCTCTATCCTGAGGGGAGACCGCTTTAGCGAGGGTTTCATCGGAGAGGCGATCGACGCCGGTGCGATTGCTGCCATCGTGGAGAAGCTCAAGGAGTGGCGAGAGAGTCAGTTGGGCGACGGGGGAAACGCGTCCAGTGAGTTCGCCGATTGGATGCGGTCGTACAGGGACAGCTGTCGATGGCAGGCCGCGAAGTCTGGCCCGCCGCATGAGTACACCATTCGGGATCGGAGACCCGAGGCTGACGAGGATTTCGAAAGGGCGGCCGCTGGAATACGTGAGTTCGGATACTCACGGGCCTTCTACCGGAACCTCTACACCTACTTCGACCTCGATGGCTTGAAGTACTGGACCATGGGGGATCCGCTCGCCGAGACGACCGTACTCAATCGCGACCCAATAGGGAATCGGTGTGAGTCGTGACAAATCAGGCCGAATCCAGGACGATCCAGCACCAAGCCCTCACGTATTCTCAGGCGCGGACGTTTTGACCGTACCTTTCTTGCGAATTTTGCGATTCTCTTGTGTCCACACTCGTCGTTCGTGCACTTCCCGTGAACGTCGTTTGAGGGGTTATCTTGGTCGCGTGCTAAGAGTCACAATGGAAATCTAGGATTCGAGGATCCAAAGGAGGACTAGATTGATTCGTCATCTCAAGGATGCCTCGCTCTCCCACGCGGTGATCTTTTACAACTCCGAACCAAAAATTTCGTTCAATGGCAGGTACTACGCCAGTTCTGAGGTTGTCTGGTTCACGGTGATACGCAATTCTGGGATCCTTACGCTTACGTACCTTGAAAAGGGGCGTCGAGGCAATCATTTGGCCCGGCTCTCAACGGCGACGGAAGTGTCGAAAGAGTCCTACGACACGCTTCTAAATTCCAATCCAGTCGAATTCATGAAGTCACCCACCCATCGATATCTCTGGGTTGATACGGCGTTCTACGAGGCAGAAATCGATCTTTCCCTTGAAGAAGCGGCCGCCCTCGTGCGAGTTGAAGAGATAAAGCGGTCTAGGAAGATTCAGCGGGCCATTGAGGTGAGCCAGGGCGGACCAAAGTACGTCAGAGTGAATCGAGGGGCAATTCCAGACGAAGTGAAGCACTTCATCTGGACGAGAGATAGCGGTTCCTGTGTTAGTTGTGGGTCCAAGTCGGACCTCCAGTTTGATCATGTGATCCCTCTGGCCTTAGGAGGGAGCAATGAAGTCGGCAACCTTCAACTTTTGTGTGCTACCTGCAACCGGCAGAAGGGTTCAAGCTTGACAGTGCAGCATCTCCCGAGGGGAGCGAAAGGTCCCCAAAGATTGCCCTCGCAGGTAAACCAGTCCGTCTCGCCTCGGGCCTCGCTTCCATCGTCCTATTTGCCCGGACCTAACTACTCCCTCCACCCCAGTTGTCCGAAAGTGGAAGCGACAAAAGTTGGCGGCGAACGGGCGCCCGCGTACGCCTCGGCGCACATACGTCAACTCTCGAACAAAGGGCCGGAGATCACTAACCTTTATAACGAACAACTTTCGACGGTGCGACGGATTTGTGAGGAGCTGGCCAATTACTGCAATAGATTCGAGAGCCTTAGCGTTTCTGTCGACTGGACCGCAATGACAGTTCGCTTCGGCGGGCAGGTCCACGATCCCAAGAAGAAGGCGAAATTCGACTCGCAAGCGCAGTCGTTTGTCGATTGTCTTACGGCAGCCGTTTTGGCCTGGAGTGAGCTCGGCCAAGTTGAAATTCCTAAGCACACTGAGAAGGTTAAAGAGATCACCACGAGAATAAACTCTGCGCCGTCTCCCGACCTTGCGGATGGACATCGTCGAGTTGCTTACTGGGTCGAAGTGTTGAACGACCTGCTGAACGAAGTCAGCGCAGTCGAGGCTGCGGTTGCGAACAAGAAGTACCGCGAATTCAAGAAACAACTAGAAAAGCGGGCTAAAGAAACTCGTAAATTTTGCGATAGAAACTTAGAACTTAGAAATCCGACGACGGATAGCGATGCTCTGGTCCGCTTTGACGCGGAAGATCAACTGATCAGCGAACTGAAAAACCTGTTGGAAACGAAGGAACAACGACCAGCAGATAAACCCGCATCCGTCGTTGAAGCTGCGGTTCGCGAAAAGGGAATCGCGGTTGCTCAGCCCGCGACTCGACTTAAGCCCGTACCGCCCCAAGGAAAATATTGGAAGTACACGTACCTGGTTTTGGAGATTGAGTATCAATTTGAACCATTGAAAGCTCAAATAGGCGAATACCTGATTGGCGACGTGATACCCATCGGAGTTCCTATCACGAACCCCGTCGAATTTTGCAATGCACGTCTTGAAGAAATGAGTCGATTTTACAAAGAAGTGGGAAAACATTTCAATGCGGAGAAGTTGAAAGTCGCACTAGGTCCACCTGGTGGACCAGCAGATGCACGACTCATCAGAGAATTCGTGGCGGAAAATATAAGCGTCGTATTGCCATTTCTTGAAAGTGCCAATGCACTTCGAAGGGCAAACGTTAGTTCAGATTGGACGACAATCTATTCAGTACTTTCGAACCTACCTCGACAAGCGCTCACAAACCTAGCAACTATGTTTGAGAACTTTTGTGAGACTCTGACAAAGCGGATAGAAGAATCGGAAGCAGGGAAGACCTCTTCGGTGCCAATCGAATGGAACTGGAAGACCAACGCCGATCGCGACCGGAGGGCCATAGACATTGCCACAAAATTGATTAAGTTACGCAGCAACATATGAGTACACTTCGGGTTGCATTTCGTGGGCAATGTATCGAATCGTCAATTCACTTTTATCCAGCATGTCGCCCAATCAGGTGAATCTTGTATTGGGGGCCATCCGTGATTCGATTACGGACGTTTTGACCGGCCCTATCACCTATCCCCATCACAGTTAGTGCGGCTGGCGGGATTCGAACCCCCGACCCTCCGTTCCGTAGGTAGCGGAAAAGATATCTTCGTCGTCTATGAAGGAATACCCGAGGTCGTCTCTCTCGACGACGATGCCACGGGGACCGCTGCGTCGCTCTCGAAACTGGCGAAGCTCGAAGTGGTCACCTAATCAAGAAATTGTCGCGAGTGGCTCCGCTATCAGCCCAGACCACCGGACCCCGCTGATATCCGAAGAGCCCGTTTGTCAATGCGTTTACGGCCGAGGAACGGCACGAGCCAATGCTTACTGAAGAGGGATCGCCGTACTACGTCCCTGATCCGGTGCCAAAGGCCAACGCCTAGTTTGCAAGCGGACAACTGCCTTAGCGCTTCGTAAGCATCATCGAAGTCTTAGTCGTCGTGGTGGTAGTAGTGGTCGACTTAGTTCCAAGTACGCTCCGGGATTCCCGGGGCCAACTCGGTGAGTGGGCCAGGTTTGCGCACATTTGTGCTCACTCGACAGAAGAAGTGTTGACAAATGGATGACAGATGGACTATTCCCATCGCTACCTTGATTCGAACAAGCCTCTTGATCAGCACTTCTTTGGTGCACCTGTGAAGTAACAGCTGAAGCGTGACAGATCAATAACGGGTGATCTGTGACACT
>OBLT010002348.1_pt1 | contig 11836 bp, 12 predicted proteins | sample 1518721 | NCBI WGS metagenome assembly OBLT01 (sample SAMEA3539307, study PRJEB22396) | soil metagenome | biome: tundra; feature: field; material: soil | place: USA | collected 2010-05 | depth 0.15 m | reverse complement strand
CCGATCTCGCGCAGCGCACGAGGGCCGGCCAGGTCAGCCCGGACGACCTGGCGGGCGGGACCTTCACGCTCACCAACACGGGCAGCCGGGGCGCCCTGTTCGACACCCCGATCATCAACCAGCCGCAGGTGGCAATCCTCGGCACGGGCACGGTCGTGAAGCGGCCAGTGGTCATGGAGGACCCGGCGCTCGGCGAGGTGATCACGGTCCGCTCGATGGTCTACCTGGCGCTCACCTACGACCACCGGCTCGTCGACGGCGCCGACGCGGCCCGGTTCCTCGTCACGGTGAAGGCTCGCCTGGAGGAAGGCGCATTCGAGGCGGAACTCGGCCTGTAGCGGACTCCCCCGCGGATATCGGTTATGCCCGGGGGCCGGGGGTGGCCCCCCGGGCCAGCAGAGCATGCCTCGGCTCGTTCGCAGGACTGGGTCGAGTCTGCGCTGGGTGGTTGGTGGGACAGGCGTGGGTAGGGTGACGGCATGAAAATCGCGATCACGGGGTCATCTGGCCTGATCGGCAGCGCCCTGGTGAGCGCTCTGCGCCAGGACGGCGACGAGGTGATCAGGCTGATTCGCCGGGCGCCCAGGTCCGCCGATGAGATGGCGTGGGATCCGGAGGCGCCGCACGGCGGCCTGGACCTCGCTGCGCTGCGCGGCGTCGCGGCCGTGGTCAACCTGGCCGGGGCAGGCGTCGCCGACCATCGCTGGACCACGTCCTACAAGGAGAAGATCCGGGCCAGCCGGGTCATGGGTACCCATGCGCTCGCCAGCCTGCTGGCCGACATGGACAGCCCACCATCCGTTGTGCTGTCTGGGTCTGCTCTTGGCTGGTACGGGGATACGGGCGGGCGGGAAGTGGACGAGACATCGCCGGCCGGCACCGGGTTCCTGGCCGGGGTGGTCACGGACTGGGAGGCGGCCGCGGACCCCGCCCGGCAGGCGGGCCTGCGCGTGGTCACCCTGCGGACCGGACTCGTCATCACCCGCCAGGGAGGCGTCCTGGCCAGGATGCTGCCGCCGTTCCGGCTCGGTCTGGGGGCACGGCTCGGGCCTGGCACTCAGGTCATGAGCTGGGTGGCGCTGGCCGACTGGATCCGGATTGCCCGGTTCCTGCTTGATCACGACGAGATGTCCGGGCCGGTCAACCTGACCACCCCGGAACCTGTCACCAACGCCGCCTTCACCTCGGCATTGGCCACCGCGCTGCACCGGCCGGCCGTGCTCAGCGTTCCCTCTCCGGTGCTGTCGCTGGCGCTCGGCGGGGTTACCAGCGATCTGCTGAGCAGCGCCCGGGTACTGCCGCGACGGCTACTCGACGCCGGGTTCGAGTTCTCTTTCCCCAGCATGGCCGGCGCGCTGGCCGCCGAACTCAGCTAACGGCACCCTGGTTGCCGCCCGGGGCGCCCGCGCAGGCTTTCACGGCGGGACGAGGCTGGACCGGGATCAGGTCCCGCAGACCGGGGTTCTCCGATAGACCGGGGTTCTCCGATCCGAACAGGGGCACCCGCCACAGCGGCACCCGCAGCCCAGGATCCCTGGTCAGTGCCGGGCCCAGGGTGAGCCGGATGAGCCTGCGGGTACCGATCATCGCCATGGCGGCCAGGGGCAGCTCGATGAGGAGCGCCGACAGCAAGCTGAGCATGAAACCGCTGGTCCGCAGGTCCAGGGTGACGTCGAACCAGGCGTCGCAGCACAGCAGGGTAGCCAGCACCACCAGGCAGATGATCAGCACCTGGCGACGGCGGTAGGCGGCCCACGCGGTCACCGCGAACGCGACCAGCAGGGCCAGGTCAAAGCCGACCCACGCGCCCCGCCAGTCACCCGCCCGGTAGTAGCGCGGCAGCTTGATCGTGAGCACGCCTATCCAGCAGGCCTGGGCAATGCAGCACCCGACGATGGCCGCTAGCACGATGGTGCGATGCCGCTGCGCCATCGGTCTCCCGGCTGGGACCGGACGGTCGATGGCGGCGATCGCGCGCGCCAGCTGCGCCCGCTCCCCCCGGCTCATCTGCCTGAGTTCGGTCTCGTCGAGCACGCGAACACCCCCTTCTCTAACGGTAACGACCCGTTAGTCCCGCTATTCCCCGACTGCCCCCTGACTATCCTGAGAGAATCGGCACGGTTGGTAGCGGATAGGCTTTACGCGTGACCAGCGAACTTGCCTACGTGCATGCTGGCTTCGGCGCCGACGCGGTTCCCTACCTGGCCGGGTGGGAACTCCAGCGGCGCCTGCATGAGCGCCGGGCCTGCGATTCCATCCCGGACGTGTGCCTCCTTCTGGAGCACGAAGCCGTGTACACGGCGGGCAGGCGGACGAGTCCCCTCGACCGGCCGGTTGGTGAGGCCGGCGCGCCAGTGATCGACGTGGACCGGGGCGGCCAGATCACCTGGCATGGGCCAGGCCAGCTTGTCGGGTACCCGATCGTCCGGCTAGGCGAGCCGGTTGACGTGATCGCCTACGTCCGCGCCATCGAGGAGGCGCTCATCCGCGCCTGCGCCGAGGCCGGAGTGACCACGACCCGGGTGGACGGGCGCAGCGGCGTCTGGGCGACCGGCCCCGGGCCAGCTGATCTGGCCGGCGGCGCTGGCCCCGCGCGGCCGGATCGGAAGGTCGGCGCGATCGGCATCCGGGTATCGCGCGGCGTGACGATGCATGGGTTCGCCCTCAACTGCGACCCTGACCTGGGCTGGTTCGACCGCATCGTGCCGTGCGGCATCCGCGACGCGGGAGTCACCAGCCTGTCCGCCGAGACTGGCCGCCAGGTCAGCGTGGCCGACCTGATTGAGCCGGTTGAACGTCATTTCGCGGAGGTGCTCGGAGCCCGCAGCTGGCTAGTCGTTGCGGAGCGAGATCTTGTCGGACTCGGCGATGCCAGCCGCCTCGACGGCGCGCAGTCCTTCGCCTAGCCGTTCGCGGGCCTGCCTGAGCAGCTTCAGCGAGTTGGTGAAGGTGCTCTGGGCTGCGGTACGCTCCGGATCCGCCCCATGCTCTTCGATGAGGTGCGTCTGCAGCGCGGCCGCGACTTCGTCGACCGCCTTGAGCGCCTGGTAGATGGCCTGCTCCCGCGCGATGTCATTCACCATAGGACGAGTATCTCGCGGGAGCGGCCGCGGCGGTGTCAGTGGTCGTTCCCAGCCGCCAGCCGGGCCAGGTGCGCGGCCAGGTCGGGCACCGGGACCGCGGCCTGCTCGCCGCTGTCCATGTCCCGGACGGTGACCGTGCCCGCCTCCTGCTCGGTCCCGCCGTAGATGAGGGCCCAGCGCGCTCCCTGGTCGCTGGCCCACTTGAGCTGCCGGCCCAGCTTTCCTGACGAGCCGAGGTAGACGCTGGACCGCAGGCCTGCGGTCCGCGCGAGTCCCGCCAGGGCGAAGCTCCGCTGCGCGTACTCGGGGCCCATGATCGTGACCGCCACATCCAGCCGGCTGTGACGGCCGGTGCCGCCGTCGGGGAGCAGCAGCACTATCCGCTCGATGCCGAGTGATCCTCCGGTGGCTGGCACATCGGGCCCGCCCGCCTGCTCGATCAGGTGGTCATACCGGCCGCCGCCCGCGATCGACCCGGGCACCCCCCGGGCTACCACCTCCCAGATCGGGCCGGTGTAGTAGCTCAGCCCCCGCACCAGGCGGGGCGTGAACCCGATCCGGTCTTCTGGCACCTTCCCCGCCACCAGGGACAGCATGGCGTCGATCTCGTCCAGGCCGGCCGAGCCCTCCTCGCTGGGCTTGAGCGCCGCCCGGATCCGTTCTGCCGCGTCGTGGGCGGTCATCGCGGCGACCAGTTCCTCCGCCTTCGCCCGGTCGAGGCCGCGCCCGCCGAGTTCGTCGGTGATCTCCGCTGGGGCGAGCTTGTCCAGCTTGTCCAGGGTGATCAGGACGTCGGGCCCGAGGTCGGCGGGAACGCCGAACACCTCGAGCAGGCCAGCCAGCACGTGCCGCGAGTTCAGCAGGAACCGGAATCCGGGCACGCCCAGCCCGGCCAGCGCATCATGCACCGCGCAGATCACTTCCGCGTCCGCCATCGTGGACGTGGAGCCGAGGGTGTCCAGGTCACACTGGATGAACTCGCGGTAGCGGCCCCGGCCCGGGCGGTCGGCCCGCCACACCGGCCCGATCGCGTACCGCTTGTAGGGCCTGGGCAGCTGGCTGCCGTACGCGGCCGCGACGCGGGCCAATGGCACGGTCAGGTCGTAGCGCAGCGCCAGGTCGGCCTCGCCGGACGCCTCATGCTCTCCGCGACGGAGGATCTTGAAGATGAGCTTGTCGCCCTCTTCGCCGTACTTGCCGAGCAGCACGTCCAGGCGCTCGAAGGCCGGCGTCTGCAGCGGCTCGAACCCGTAGCGCGCGAACACCGACCGGATGGTGGCGAACGCCCGCTCGCGGGCCTCCACGTCTGCGGCAAGGAAATCACGCGTCCCCGACGGGGGATCAAACTGCATCGGCATGCGCCCATGCTCCCCGACAAAGCCCGGCCACGTCACATCGTTACTCACGGCGGCCGCCGGCGTGGCGCCACGTTACTCACGGCGGCCGCCGGCGCGGCGCCACGTTGCTCGCGCCCCGGGTGCCGCCCCCGCACCTAACGTGCGGCCACCGGGTTTGGGTGCCAGTGGGGGGACGTACGCTGGTGCGGTGGTACTTGCACCTGAAGGACGCCGACTGCTCAGGCTGGAAGCCCGTAACAGCCAGACCCCCATCGAGCGGAAGCCCCCGTGGATCAAGACGAGGCTTCGCACCGGCCCCGCGTACACGGAGCTGAAGAGCCTGGTCAAACGGGAGGGCTTGCACACGGTCTGCGAGGAGGCCGGCTGCCCCAACATCTTCGAGTGCTGGGAGGACCGCGAGGCGACCTTCCTCATCGGCGGTGACCAGTGCACCAGGCGGTGCGACTTCTGCCAGATCGCTACCGGCAAGCCCGCCCCGCTGGACACCGACGAACCCCGCAGGGTCGCCGAGTCGGTGGCCACCATGGGGCTGCGCTACGCGACGGTCACCGGGGTGGCCAGGGACGACCTGGACGATGGCGGCGCCTGGCTGTACGCCCAGACCTGCCGTGAGATCCACGCGGCCATCCCCGGCTGCGGGGTCGAGCTCCTGATCCCCGACTTCAATGCACGGGGCGACAGGCTCAGGCTGGTGTTCTCGGCCCGCCCCGAGGTCCTGGCCCACAACATCGAGACCGTGCCCCGGATCTTCAAGCGGATAAGGCCAGGGTTTCGCTACGAGCGGTCGCTGGACGTGCTGCGCAGCGCTCGCGAGGCGGGACTGGTCACCAAGTCCAACCTGATCCTCGGGATGGGCGAGCAGCGGGACGAGATCAGCCAGGCCATGGCCGACCTGCGGGCAGCCGGGTGCGAACTGCTCACCATCACCCAGTACCTGCGCCCGTCACCGCTGCATCACCCGGTCGAGCGGTGGGTGCCGCCGGAGGAATTCGACCTGCTCCGCGACGAAGCGCTGAGCCTCGGCTTCTCCGGCGTGATGTCCGGTCCGCTTGTCCGCTCGTCGTACCGGGCGGGCAGATTGCACATGGAGGCAGCGGCGCGGAGGGCCGCAGGTTCGCCCTAACGGCCGCAGGCTCGTATCCTGCCCTCCATGGCGAACAAGCCCGCAGGGGCGGCGAACCGGAAGGGCAGCGCGGATCCGGCCACTCCCGGCCGTATCAAGCAGATCCGCATGGTGGCCGGGATCATCCGGAAGGCCAACCCCAAGGCGCTGCCCATCGTGGCCGCGACCGGGGTCGGCATCATCGTGGTCTGCGTGGTCGTCGGCCTGCTCACCGGGAAAGCCGGCCTCCTGATCCCGCTCGGCGTGCCGACCGGGCTGCTCGCCGCCATGATCCTTTTCGGCCGGTTCGCCCAGTCCGCGCAGTACGCGGCGGTCGAGGGGCAGCCGGGTGCCGCGGCCGCGATCTTGCAGAGCATGCGCGGCAACTGGACCGTCACTCCCGCCGTGTCAGCCAACAGGAACATGGACGTGGTCCACCGCGCGGTCGGCAAGCCCGGCGTGGTCCTAGTGGGTGAGGGCGCGCCGACCCGGCTGCCGAGCCTGCTCGCGGCCGAGAAGAAGCGGGTCTCCCGGGTCACCTACGACGTGCCCATCCACGACATCCAGGTCGGCAACGAGGAGGGGCAGGTCCCGATCCGCAAGCTGCAGCGCAAGATCATGCGGCTGCCCCGGGAACTGAGGCCGGCCCAGATCTCGGAGCTGAACTACCGGCTCAAGGCGTTGCCGCAGTCACTGCAGGCACCCAAGGGGCCGATGCCCAAGTCCGGCAGGATGCCGAAGCCGCCGCGCCCGAGGACCCGCTGACCGGGCCCGCGTGGCGGGTTCCCGTTATGCCTCCCGGTATGCCGCCGAATATGGCCGCCGGTCAGGCCTCGCACATGGCGAGCAGCCTGGTGACGGTGGCCCAGTTGCGCGCCGTGCCGGCCCCCCGCACCGAGGTCGGCCCGCCTGGCCGGGCCAGGAGTACGGCCAGTTCGCTGCGCCCGAAGCCATCAGGGGTATGCAGGAAGAGGATGCGGCCTACGTACTGAGCCGCATCGCGGCTGCCTTTCAGCCTGGCCTGCCGTTGCGCGTCCGCGACGTGGTCCACCATCTCGGCCGCCGGATACTCGCCCAGGAACACTGCGTGTACGGATTTCGGGTTGGCCTCGGCCGAGTACGGATTATCGCGCACCACCTGCGCCAGTTCCTCGCGTGACACGACCACCACGCGTGGCCGCACATCCAAGGCCTGCGCGATGGCCGCCTCGAGGTCAGCCGCGAGGTCAGCCGCGAGCAGCGCAGAGTCGGTGGCACGTGCGGTGAATACCACATTGCCGCTCTGTATGTACGTTGCGACATCTGCGTGGCCGAGCGACGTCACCACCGCGCGCAGGTCCGCCATGGCGACTTTGTTGCGGCCGCCGACGTTAATGCCGCGCAACAGGGCGACGTGAGTGGGCACGCCAGCACCATAGCCCAGGCCCAGGCTTTCGAGAGGCGTGCTTAGGTAATGCTATACGTATATAGTTGTCTAATGTCGCTGCGTCATGCGCTGATGGCCCTGCTCGCTGCCACGCCGATGACCGGGTACACCCTGGCCAAGCAGTTCGACCAGTCCGCCGCCTTCGTCTGGCACGCCCCGCACTCGCAGATCTACCCGGAACTGCGCCACCTGGAGGAGGCCGGCCTCATCGCCGGCCACGAGGAGTCGCGCGGGGTCCGCGGGACGAAGCGGACCTACGCCATCACCGACGAAGGACGCGCCGAACTGCAGCGGTGGGTCGCGGAACTCAGCCCGCCGCCGCGGGAGCGCGACGGCGCCTACCTCAAGGCGACCTATTTCGAATTCGGCAGCTTCGCAAACGCCAGGCGCCAGTTCCAGGCGCACCTGGCCCATCATCGGCAGCAGCAGCGCCAGTGGGAAACACATGTGGAGCAACTGGAGAACCGGGACACCTCCCTGCTCCGGCTTCGCCTCGCGGCCTGGCCGGAGCACCTGCATGATGCCATCGTCGCGTACAAGGCCCACGTGTACCGGGGCCTGGTGTCCCGCGCACGCGGCGAGGTCGAGTGGGCAAGGTCCGGACTCGACATGGTGGACCGGCTGGAGGCGGCCGCCTGCGCCCAGGAGGCCGGCGGCTAGGCCCCGTTCAGCCCCGGGGTGGCGAGTTGCGGGCATGGGCCTTGCCTGCCCTCCTCATCGGCATATATTTAGGTATGTAGTGACAGTTTTACCGGCGATGGTGCTCCCACGACGAAGGTGTCCGCCATGACCGAAGTACCCAGCCTGCCCGCGATCCTGGACCGTGAGTGGTCGCTGCTCATCGGCGGGCACCCGGCCCCGGCCCGGTCAGGGCGGCGCTTCAGCGACGAGAGCCCGGTGACCGAGGAGATCATAGCCACCGTCCCCGACGGGGACGCCGCGGATGTCGGCGCGGCGGTCGAGGCAGCCCTGCCTGCGGCGGCTGCCTGGCGGCGAGTGCCGCCGCGGGAGCGCGGCGCCCTGGTCGGCGAGCTGGCCAGGGTGCTGCAGGAGAACGCTGATGAGCTAGCCCTCCTCGACGCGATCGACGGTGGTCACCCGGTCACCGGAATGCACCGGGATGTCGCCATCGCCGCCGACATGCTCCGCCTGTTCGCCGGCCTCGGCATCGAGCTCAAGGGCTCGACCATCCCGGCTACCGCGCAGAACCTGCACCTCACCGTCCGCGAGCCGTTCGGGGTGGTCGGCCGGATCATCCCCTTCAACCATCCGGTCATGTTCGCTGCGGGGAAGATCGCCGCCCCACTGGTGGCGGGGAATGCGGTGATCCTCAAGCCCCCGGAGTCCGCGCCCCTCTCGGCGCTGCGCATGGGCGAGTTGTTCGCCGGTGTCCTGCCGCCTGGCCTGCTGTCCGTCGTTGTCGGCGACGGGCCGGCGGCAGGCCGCGGCGTGGCGCGCCATCCGGCGATCCGGCGGATCGGCTTCATCGGCAGCGACGCGACCGGCCGGGCGATCCAGCGGGACGCGGCCGAGGTCGGGGTCAAGGACGTGACGCTGGAACTGGGCGGCAAGAACGCGCTGATCGCTTTCCCCGACGCCGACCCTGAGGCGGTGGCGGCCGGCGCCGTCGCGGGCATGAACTTCGCCCGGTCGGCCGGGCAGTCCTGCGGCTCGACCTCCCGGCTGCTGCTGCACGAGTCGATCGCGGACGACGTGCTGGACCGGGTGGTGGACCGGATGTCGGCCATCCGGATCGGCTCACCGCTGGATCCCGCGACCGAGATGGGGACCGTTGCCACCCGCGCCCAGTACGACAAGACGCTGCGCTACATCGGGATCGCCAGTGACGAGGGTGCCCAGGTGCTGACCGGCGGCGGCCGCCCGCCGGGCCTGAAGGACGAGCGCGGGCTGTTCGTGGCGCCGACCCTCTTCGGTGGCGTGCGGCCGGACATGCGGATCGCTCGCGAGGAGGTGTTCGGCCCCGTGCTGGCCGCGATCACCTGGAAGGACGAGGACGAGGCGATCGAGATCGCCAACGCGGTCGACTACGGCCTAACCGGGAGCGTGTGGACACGTGACATCAACCGGGCCCACCGGGTGGCCTCGGCGCTCGACGCCGGGTATCTCTGGATCAACGGATCGTCCGCGCACTTCGCCGGGGTTCCGTTCGGCGGGGTCAAGCTGTCCGGTGTGGGGCGCGAGGAAAGCCTCGATGAACTGCTCAGCTACACCCAGCTCAAGACGCTCAACATCATGCTTGGCTGACGGGCCCGGCATGGAGGCAGGCCGGTGAACGGCGCGCAGATCGCCATCGAGGCGCTCCGGCGCGAGGGGTCCGGCTCGTCGCAGGGCTGCCTGGCACCACGGTCATGCACCTCATCGACGCCGTCGGCGGCCAGCCCGGTATGCGCTACCTCTCGGCGCGGCACGAGCAGGTGGCGGCGTTCATGGCCGACGGCTACGCGCGGGCCAGCGGCACCGTGGGCGTCTGCCTGGCATCCCGCGGGCCCGGTGCCGCCAACCTCGCGATCGGCAGGGCTTGGTTATGCCCGGATCACGATGGTGTTCGCCGCCCTGTCGTGCAGGCCACGCAGGTCGCGGTCGGTGACCAGTGGCGGCAGCACGGCGAGCAGCAGCACGGTGCGCACGAGCGCCCAGACCAGCCCGACGGGCTTGCCGTCCAGCCGGGCCACCCGGATACCCAGCAGGCGCTTGCCCACCGTGAACCCGGTGAGCGCGGTCAGTATGTAGACCTCGACCGCGAACACGGCCAGCGTCGCCCAGCCCCGGGAGTGGAAGATCGCCAGGCCGATCAGCGTGCTCAGGATCCAGTCGATGAACAGGGCCGCCAGGCGCCTGCCCATGCCAGCCACCGACCGGGCGCCATGCTCGGGGAGGCCGAACTGCGCGCCCGGGTAGCTCGAGTCCCCGGCGAGCGGGCGTGAGCCGGGCAGCCACGCCGCCCATCGTCGCTCAGTCACGGGTCTACGGTAACCCGACCGGGCCGGCTGCCGTACCAGGCCCTGGACCGCAGCGCGGCACGACCCGGCGGCCACCCCGAAAACAGCCCTGGCCAGCCAGGGCGTGCCGCCTGAGGCACGCGTAACACGTGTGAAACACTAGGGACACGGCTCGTTAATTGCTGCCAGCTAACGTCAAGGCTCGTCCTGCCGCGAGCACGACCCCCGTGCGGCCAGCCCAGCGTGGCGGTGCAGCGCCAGGGCACAGTGGCAACCCCAGTGCCAGCACCGTTCAGGGAGGGTTGATGTTCAAGAGTGGTGACGAGGTCCTAAAGTTCATCACCGATAATAAGGTTCAGTTCGTCGATGTCAGGTTCTGTGACCTGCCGGGGACCGTGCAGCACTTCACGATCCCGACAGAGACGTTCGACGACAAGGTCTTCACCGAAGGCCGCATGTTTGACGGTTCCTCGATTCGCGGGTTCCAGCAGATCCACGAGTCGGACATGCTCCTGATGCCGGACCCGACCACGGCGCTGCTCGATCCTTTCCGCCAGCACTCCACCCTGAACATGACGTTCTTCGTGCATGACCCGCTGACGGGCGAGCCGTACAGCCGTGACCCGCGCAACGTGGCCCGCAAGGCGGAGGATTTCCTCCGCGGCACTGGGATCGCCGACACCGCGTTCTTCGGGCCCGAGGCGGAGTTCTACATCTTCGACTCGGTGCGCTACGAGACCGGCCCCAACGCTGGCTACTACTACATCGACTCGGTCGAAGGGGCCTGGAACACCGGGCGCGAGGAAGTAGGCGGGAACCTCGGCTCCAAGCCCCCCTACAAGGGCGGATACTTCCCGGTCCCGCCGATGGACCACTACACCGACCTGCGCTCGGCGATGGTCCGTGCGCTGATCGACGTGGGCCTCACGGTGGAGATGCAGCACCACGAGGTCGGCACCGCGGGGCAGGCGGAGATCGACATCCTGTTCGGGCCGCTGCTCCAGCAGGCCGACAACCTGATGCTCTACAAGTACGTGGTGAAGAGCGTGGCCAGGGCAGCGGGCAAGACAGTCACGTTCATGCCCAAGCCACTCTTCGGTGACAACGGCTCTGGCATGCACTGCCACCAGAGCCTGTGGAAGGACGGCTCGCCGCTCTTCTACGACGAGGTCGGCTACGCGGGGCTCTCCGACATGGGCCGGTACTACGTCGGCGGCCTGCTGAAGCACGCGCCTTCACTGCTCGCCTTCACCAACCCCACGGTGAACTCCTACCACCGGCTGGTGCCCGGTTACGAGGCGCCGGTCAACCTGGTGTACTCGCAGCGGAACCGGTCCGCTTGCGTGCGCATCCCGATCACCGGCTCGAACCCGAAGGCGAAGCGCCTGGAGTTCCGGGTGCCCGACCCGTCGGCCAACCCCTACCTGGCGTTCTCCGCCATGCTGATGGCCGGCATCGACGGCATCAAGAACAAGATCGAGCCGCACGAGCCGGTGGACAAGGACCTGTACGAGCTGCCGCCGGACGAGGCGCTCGCCATCCCGCAGGTTCCCGGATCGCTGGAGACGGTGCTCAACACCCTCGAGGCGGATCACGACTACCTGCTTGAGGGCGGCGTGTTCACCCCGGACCTGATCGAGACCTGGCTGGACTACAAGAGGACCAACGAGCTCGACCCGATCCGGCTCCGCCCCTCGCCGCACGAGTTCGAGATGTACTACGACTGCTAGCAGGCAGTGGTCCCTGGCCGGTGAGCACATCGCCGGCCAGGGCGACCGAAGGTAGTCACGTTCCAGGAGCGAGGCCATCGCTGCCGCCCAGGCAACGGGCGGTGCGGTGGCCTTTCGCGTCGTGCCATGCTGTCAGGGACAGATCCGCGACGCAGCCGGGGCGGGGATGAACCGCGA
>OBLT010002345.1_pt1 | contig 11842 bp, 10 predicted proteins | sample 1518721 | NCBI WGS metagenome assembly OBLT01 (sample SAMEA3539307, study PRJEB22396) | soil metagenome | biome: tundra; feature: field; material: soil | place: USA | collected 2010-05 | depth 0.15 m | reverse complement strand
AGATTACAAGGTGACTGGAGTTCAGACGTGTGCTCTTCCGATCTGCATTCACACGCAGGCTCCCTCGGTCGCGTGCCTGCCACTCGTCGAAGGGCTGAATCGAGATCACGCGCTCGGGAGCCACGAGATGGCGGTCGAAGTGCAGGGTCACCGTTGCGCTGGCGTTGACCGCCGCGAGCCGGAGCGGTTCTGGGCGGAGCGTCGGCCCGCCGACGGCGTCGACGAGCGCCCAGACGATGTCCCCGTTCTCGCGCCGCGCCGCAGCGCGGACCACGTCGATGCGACCCCAGCCGGTCACCCATGGGGCAAACCCGTCGAAGCGCCACCCCTCGCCGGCGGGCGAGGCGGTGAGGATCGGGGCGCCCGGCCGGCGGAGCCCGGAGAAGGCGACCCCGGCACGCACCGCGCCGGTGCACAGGGGCTCGATCCAGGCGTCACGGAGTACCCGCGGTGCGTCGACGAGCGCGCGAACCGCTCCGTGGTGCTGAATCCAGACGAACGCGGAGGTGAGGCAGCCGGAGGCAATGATCTCGATGACCTCGAGCGCGGTTGCCATGTCGTCGAGGCCCATGCCGCCGCACTCCCTGGGGCCGGCGAGGCCGTAGAACCCCGCTGACGCCAGGCGATCGAGCCGATCCACGGGAAGCACTGCCGATTCGTCGACCTGGAGGGCGCCGGGAAACAGCACGCTGTCGCTGATTTCCACAGCACGCGCTCTCGGGTCCGGCGTCATGAGATGCGACGTGCTCGCCGTCCGGTGGCTAGGCGGGACGCGATTTGACCGCGGTTCGCGAACGCCTCCGGCGGGGTCGCACCGGCAGGTGCGCCGGGCGCGCGGGAAACGCCGGAACGCCGAGTGCTTCGAGCTCGTCGGCGAGCCAGCCGGTCATCGAGCCGACGTCGGGCATGACGTCGCGATCCGCGACGATGCCGATGTCGAGGCTGCCGTTGTAGCTCATCACCGTGATGTTCAGGCCAAGGCCGTCCATGATCACCGACACCGGGTAGATCGCCTCGAGGAGCGCACCCGCGCAGTACAGGGGGATCTGCGGGCCCGGCACATTGGAGACGACGAGATTCCATGACGGCCGCAGACGGGGATGGCTCGTCCAGGCAAACGTGAGTCGCGCTGCTCGAGTGAACAGCGCTGGTGGGATGAAGTTGTTGGCGTCCTGCAGCAGCGAAGCGGGCAGTGCCTGATCGCGTTCTTTCATCTCGGCCAGCGATTCATGGGTCGCACGCAGGCGATCCACGGGGTCGGCGATCTCGGTATGGAGCTCCACCCCCATGAGCAGGATCCGATTGCCGAAGGTGCCCTGCTGCTCAGGGCTCCGCACCGAGACAGGGATCTGCGCGATCAATGGCTCGTTGCCGAGCTCGTGATGTTCCGAGAGCCACCGGCGCACGGTGCCGGCGCAGATCGAGACGACCACGTCGTTGACCGTGACCCCGTGCATGTTCTTGACATCTTTGACGTCATCAAGCGGGAGCCTGCCGAAGACGATGCGCCGGTGCGCCGAGATCCTGCCGTTGAACGACGTGTGCGGGGGCGTCGAGAGCTTGCGCCCGGTCACGATCGGACTCCTGCTCAGCGCCGCCTGGAGTCGCCGTCCGGCGGCGCCCACGAGGCTCGCGCCGGGAAGGATGCTGAAGAGGCCCACCTCCTCGAAGTGGGGCAGCGCCGCGGGCAGCGAGCGGAGCAAGCGCAGCGGGTACTGGGGAACGCCGATCAGTCCCCTCGCCAGCATCTCGAGTTGCGATGGCATCTGATGGAGTCCGGCGAACGCCGGCTCAGGGGCCGGCCTTCCCTCGGGGGTCAGGTCGAGCAGCGAACCCAGGATCTCTGCTCCGGACAGGCCGTCGATCACCGCGTGGTGCACCTTGGTCATCAGCGCCACACGACCGTTCTCGAGCCCGTGAATGAGATAGATCTCCCAGAGCGGGCGGCTGCGGTCCAGGGGGCGCGAGAAGATGCGCGCCACCTGCTCCTCCAGCTGAGCGGTGGAGCCCGGCGGTACCAGCGCCAGTTCGCGCACGTGGAAGTCAATGTCGAAATCCGGATCGTCGACCCAGTACGCGAAATCGATTCCGAACGGAACCTCCGCGAGACGCCACTTGAAGATCGGGATCAGGGGGAGCCGATCCATGATCAGGTTCTGCAGGTCGGTCAGGGAGAGCGTCCCTCCGGGCGCCGTCGAGGGGTCGAGGACGAGGACGCCGGTCACGTGGCCGTAGATTCGAGGCGTCTCGAGAGCCAGGAATTGGGCGTCGAGGCTGGTGAGCTGGCGCATGGGTGCCGGCCAACACTGGCAGAACCTGCAGAGAACGGTCAACCAAGCCCGATTGCGCGTGCATGTGGGATCGTTCGGGGGTGCCCCCTGAGATCGCCACCATCGAGACCCCGGAGCTCGGCGATCGGACTTACGCGATCTTCGCGGGCGCCGATGCGGTGGTCGTGGACCCCCAGCGCGACGTCGATCGGGTCTTCGCGCTGCTGTCCGAGCGAGGAGCCCGCCTGACCCACGTCGTCGAGACGCACATCCACAACGACTACGTCTCCGGCGGACCCGAGCTGTCCAGGCTCACCGGCGCCGTCCTGGTCATCCCGGACGGGGAGTCGGTCGGCTACCCACGCCGGCTCATCGCCGACGGTGAACGGATTCAGCTCGGCGACGCGGCGCTGGTGGCCCGCCACACTCCTGGCCACACCGCCACGCACATGTCGTATGTCCTTGAAGCAGCAGGCCGCCCGGTCGCCGCGTTCACCGGAGGGTCACTGCTCCTCGGTTCGGTGGGGCGCACCGACCTCTCCGGGCCGTGGATCACCGATCGCCTCAGCCACCTGCAGCACCGGTCTGTGCGGCGCCTTTCGAACGAGCTTCCCGACGGCGCCGCGATCCTTCCGACGCACGGCTTCGGCAGCCTTTGCTCGGCCGGTTTCCCGGTCGGGGCGGCGGACACCGCGGACGCGCTCCATCAGCGCGCCGAGAACCCCGCGCTGCTCATGGACGAGGATGCCTTCGTGGCGCGTCTGGTGTCCGGACTCGATGCGTTCCCTCGCTACTACGCGTATATCGGTCCGCGAAATCGCGAGGGGGCCGGAACCGCCGACCTCACGCTCGCGGCGCCGAGCCCTGCTCGCGAGCTGGTCGCGCGGGCTTCCGCCGGCGAGTGGGTCGTCGATCTCCGCGAGCGCCGGGCATTCGCGGCCCGGCACCTGGTCGGTTGCCTCACCTTCGAGCTGTCCGACCCGCTGGCCACCTACCTGGGATGGTTGCTCCCCTGGGGCAGCCCGCTCAGCCTGATCGGCGCGTCGGCTGCGGACGTGGCCACCGCCCGGCGGGCCCTGGCACGTATCGGCATCGAGAAGATCGTCGCCTGGGGTGTCAGTGAGGGCGAGCACGGCGAAGATCCGTGGGCGGATCTCGCCACCGGCGCCTACCCCGTGGTCGGCTTCGCCGACCTCAAGCCGTTCATCGGCGCTCCCGGCGAGGTCGTGGTCGACGTGCGTCTCGGCAGTGAATGGCGCGAAGCCCATCTCCAGGGTGCATTGCACATCCCGCTCCACGAATTGCCGGACCGGGTCGACGAGATTCCCGCCGGAAGGGTCTGGGCGCACTGTGCGACCGGCTATCGCGCGTCGGTGGCGGGCTCGCTCCTGGCTCGCGCGGGGCGCGAGGTCATGGTGGTGAGTGACCAGTTCAGCAGCGCCATTGATGCTGGACTCGAGATCACCTCCACGTGCGACTGAGCAGCGCGGCATAGGCTCGCGGCGATGAGCCTCGCCACCCGGGCGGTCGAGCTGCTCGCCCGCATCCCTCCCGCGCAAACGCGCGCCGTCATCGTTCGCCGCGACGTCGAAGTCGTCATGGGGGACGGGGTCATCCTGCTGGCCGATCTCTATCAAGCGTCTGGGTACCATGGCCAGCCGGTCGTCGTGATGCGCAGTCCCTATGGGCGTACCGGGGTCTGGGCGCTGGGGGCGCGGGTCTTCGCGGAGCGCGGCTACCAGGTGCTCCTCCAGAGCTGCAGAGGCACCGGCGGATCCGGTGGGGACTTCAACGCCTACCGGCATGAGGTGGAGGACGGGCTCACCACCCTCGCGTGGATGGAGGGGCAGTCCTGGTTCCCCGGCAAGGTCGCCCTGTTCGGCCCGAGCTATCTGGGCATCGTGCAATGGGCGATCGCCACCAATCCGCCGGCAACGGTGCGTGCCATGGCCGCGCCCATCTCCTCGGCTCGAGTGCGCGCCTTCACGTACCCCGGAGGTGCGTTCTCCCTCGACAGCACCCTTGCGTGGCTAGCGCTGCTCGCCCACCAGCGGCGAACGGGAGGCCCAGACCTTCGCGGCATGATCGAAGCGCGGCGGCGCATGCGGCGCGGGTTCGCGGCGTTGCCGTTGAGCACGGCAGACGTCACCGTCACCGGTGAGCGCGTGCCCTTCTACCAGGACTGGCTCGCGCGCATGGACGACGACGCGTTCTGGGCGCCGGTCGAGTTCGATCGCCATCTCCCGTCGCTCACCGTACCGGTCACGATGGTCACCGGTTGGTACGACATGTTCCTGCCCGCGCAGCTGGCGGACTACCAGGCGCTCGTGGGAGCCGGACGAGACGTGCAATTGACGATCGGGCCGTGGAAGCACACCGACCCAGGAGCCGCCGGCGAGAGCCTGCGCGATTCGCTTGACTGGTTCGGCAAGCATCTCCACGGTCGCGACAGCGGCGCGCCCCGCGCCCGGGTCCGGCTCCACGTGGGCGGGGCGAGCCGTTGGATCGAGGTTGACGCGTGGCCGCCACCGGCGCGGACCGTTCGCTGGCGCCTGCAGCCGCGAGGGCGGCTCCATCCCGGTACGCCCGAAACGTCGACGCCCGACCGTTATCGCTACGACCCGTCCGATCCCACCCCGTCGGTCGGCGGCACCCTGCTCGCCCGGTCGGGAGGGCCGCGCGACAACCGCGCTCTCGAGCGTCGCAGCGACGTGCTCGTCTACACGAGCGCAGCGCTGGTGCGTGATCTCGGGGTGATCGGCCCGATCCAGGCTGAGCTGTACGTGCGCTCCTCGCTGGAACACACCGACTTCTTCGTGCGGCTCTGCGACGTCGCACCCTCGGGAGCGTCGCGCAACATCTGCGACGGCCTGCTGCGCTTGACACCGAGCGCCTGGCGGCCTGGGTCAGATGGGGTTGCCATGGTCGAGGTGCAGCTCTGGCCGGCCGCGCACGTCTTCCGCCGGGGGCATCGCATGCGCGTGCAGGTCTCGAGTGGCGCACACCCCAGGTTCGCGCGCAACCTCGGCGGGGGCGAGCCGCTCGCGTCGGCGACCACGATGCACCCCGCGGATCAGGAGGTCTGGCACGACCCCGACCACCCGTCGGCGATCGTGCTGCCGATTCGCGACGCCTGGTAGCTAGCGCGAAGCTGCGGCAGGGACGCGCTCGCGGCGCAGGGTCTCATCGGCCTCTTCGGACTCATCCGGCGTTTGCTCCTCGACCTTGAGCGCCGTGAGCCAGCGTGCGGGCGGGGATCCGGAAGGGACCAGCGGGGATTCGGGACCGTCGTCACCGCGGGGGGTGTCGTCGTCGCCGCCCGCCGCCTGCTGGTTGTGGTCGTTGTCGAAGGTGATGAGATAGATGGACGCGATGGCGGTCATGGTCAACAGAGCGAAGAGCGCGAACGGCAGCCGGTATACCCATCCCACATCGTTCGGCAGGCCCGGCATGAACGCCACGAGCACGGCGCTGACAATGCCGATTCCCGGGGGGAGGAGCCAGACCCACACGGTGCGGCCCTCACGATCGATCCCGAGGCGGCCTTCGAGGCGTCTGAAGTGGGCCGCGAGCCGCTCCTTCGCTGAGGCCATCTGTCTTCTCCTGCCTTCAGTCTATCGTGGAATGACATGAGCACCGTTGTGACCGGACAGATCGCCGGCGGCGCAGATCTGAAGCGGTTATCGCCGCGGTTCTGGCTGGCTCGACAGACCGAGCTCGCGCTCTTCTGGGGGCCGCTGCTCATCGTGGCGCTTGTCGTCGCGCTGATCGTCCACGTGAGTGCTGCGGACCTCCTCCCCGTGGTCATCGCGCTGATCGCCGGCGTCGCTTGGTTGGTCGAGCGGGGACGGTACCGGTCATGGGGTTACACCGAGCGAGAGGATGACCTGATCGTGGTTCGGGGCCTCATGTTCCGCCACGTTTCGGTGGTGCCCTATGGGCGCATGCAGTTCATCGACGTGACCGCCGGGCCAATCGATCGCGCCTTCGGCCTCGCCACGGTCCAACTCCATACGGCGGCCGCGGCGACCGATGCCCGGATTCCCGGCCTGGTCCGCGCCGATGCAGACGCGCTCCGCGACCGGCTGGCATTGGTGGGGGAGGCCAAGGCAACCGGCCTATGAGCGCATCGCCACCGCCGTTTCAAGCAGCCGTACCGCTCGAGGTCGGGGAGACGTGGCGCCGGCTGCATCCGCTCTCGCCGATCGTGCGCTTTGGCAGGGTCCTCATCGGAGTCCTGGTCATCGCCGTGCCCTCGATCGCCGAGCAACCCGGTCTGCATCGCGATGCCGGGCTCCCGATCTCGCTGATCATCTATGCCGGGCTGCTCGCCCTCGGCGGCATCGGCGGGTTCATCTCGTGGATGGTGACTCGATGGCGGATCGCCGAGGGCAACCTGCAGATCGAGACCGGGTTCATCCGGCGCCAGTCGCTGCGCATCCCGCTGGCGCGGATCCAGGCCGTCGACGTCATCGCGCCCCTCTCGGGGCGGTTTCTCGGCCTCGCCGAAGTGCGGGTCGTGTCCGCCGGTCGGGGCGCCGAGCACGGCAGGCTGGCGTATCTGACCGCCGCCCAGGCGCCGATCGTGCGCGCCCGCCTGCTCGCTCTCGCTCACGGTCTGGAGGTCAGCACCCCGGAGCCCGCCGCGCTGCCGCTGCTCCACGTGCAGAACGGCCTGCTGCTGCCCGCGCTGCTCATGCGCTCCCAGGTCCTGGCGCCCATCCTCATCGCCGTCGCGGCCGTAGCCGCGATCGCGGCGGCACCGGTGGTCGGCGCCGGTGCACTCGGCAGCGCGGTGACGGTGCTGGTGATCAGCGGTTTGGGTGTGGCCCGCGCCTTCAACGAGGACTTCGATTTCGCGATCAGCGAGGCGGGGGACGGCGTCCGCCTTGATCGCGGGCTGCTCCAGCGCCGCCACGAGACGATCCCGTACGGGCGTATCCAGGCGGTCCGAGTCGTCGAACCGTTCTTCTGGCGGGCCTTGGGTTGGGCACGCCTCGAAGTCGACGTCGCCCGCCAGAGCGTGTCGCGCGAAACGGATCGCGACGCCCAGCAGGTGGCTCGGACGCTCATCCCCGTGGCCTCCCGCGACCAGGCGCTGTGGCTGCTCGCGCGCGTGATGCCCGACGCGTACCCCGACCCGCCACCGGGGGCCGGTCCTCCTTCGCGGGCACATCTCAAGGCTCCGCTGTCATTTCATTTCCTTGCAGCCTGGTTCGGCCAGCGCTATGTGTATGCGCGCACCGGGCGCGTGCAGAGGTCGACGATCATCGTGCCGCTCGTCAAGGTCCAGAGCGTTCGGCTGAAATCGGGTCCGCTGCAACGCGGATTCCATGTCGCGACCGTCGACGTCGACACCGCCGGACGTCGGTGGCAGGCATCGGCACGCTGCCGCGACGAGGAGGAAGCGGTGACCATGGTGCGTCACATCAGCGAGCGCGCTCGGCTCTCGCGGCGGGTGCCACCACCGCGCCCCGCAAATCCCGTGCCGGTTCCGGCTGCCGGATAGAGGCGCGTCCGTGGCAATATCGCAGTACTGATGGCGGTGACAGCTCGTTGCGATTGCGACGGAGAGGAGACACCGATCTTCCGGCTCGCCGCGGTGATCCTCGACGGCAGGATGGCTCGTGTCTGTCCCAAATGTGCGTCCAAGTACAAGGACCGCATCGAGATGCCGTACTCGCCACGGACGGACCAGGGGGCGATTCAGCCGAGCACGTCGAGGGAGGTCTGGTAGCGCCGTGACATTCGCCGCACGCCTGGACGCGTGCGTCGACGCATCCGGTTCGCTGCTGTGCTGCGGCCTCGACCCCGACGGCTTCACGAGCGCCGCCGCCGCCGAGCATCGGTGTCTCGAGATCATCGACGAGACCATCGAATACGTCTGCGCGTTCAAGCCGAACCTCGCCTTCTTCGAACAGATGGGTTCGGCCGGCTACGCGATCCTCGAGCGGCTGCGCGATCGGATCCCGAGCGAACGCATCCTCATCCTGGACGCCAAGCGCGGCGATATGGGCAACACTGCTGAGGCGTACGCGCGAGCGCTCTTCGACGTGCTCGGCGCCGACTGCGTGACCGTGAATCCGCTCCTCGGCAGTGACTCGGTGCTGCCCTTCCTGCATCGGGCTGACCGCGGCGCGCTCCTGGTGGCTCGGAGCAGCAACCCCGGCGCCGTCGATCTGCTGGACGAGCGTCTCGCGTCGGGGATGCGCGTGAGCGCGCGCATCGTGGAGCTGGGCCTCCGGTGGGACCCGGGTGGGTGCGTGGGCTTCGTGGTGGGGGCGACCAAGCCGGACGCGGTGGCCGAGATCCGGCGGGCGGCACCGGATGCGCCGCTGCTGCTGCCCGGTGTCGGCGCCCAGGGCGGTGCGCTCGAGGACTCGGTCAGCGCCGGTATCGATGCCCGCGGCCGCGGGGCGATCATCTCGGTCAGCCGAGGCATCGCCTCGGCGCCGGAGGGTGCCGCACGCGCTGCGCGGGATTTCCGAGAGCGTATCGAGGAGGTCCGCGCGGCGGTTGCACACGTGTGACCGCCGCACTCTCGCTCATCCGCAACGACGACCAGTCTGCGCACGCGAGCCCGGGTCATCCCGAGCGTCCCGACCGGGTGGTCGCGATCCTGGAGGGCATCGCCGCGGATCAGCAACTCGCGGCGCTGCCGTGGCTCGATGCTCCGGTGGGGCGGCGCGCGTTGCCTCGCCTGGTCCACTCCGAGGAGGAGGTTCGCCGCGTCGAGGGGCTGGCGGTGAAGGGTGGCGGCTGGTTCGACCCCGACACCTACTGCACAGAAGACTCCTACGTCGTCGCCCTGAACGCGGCGGCGTGCGCATCGCGCGCTGCCGAGGCGGTCATCCAGGGTGAGACGCGCTCCGCGTTCGCGGTGATCCGGCCTCCCGGACACCACGCGACGCCGAATCTCCCGATGGGGTTCTGCCTCTTCAACAACGCCGCGATCGCTGTCCGCGCGGCGCAGAACGCTGGTGCGACACGGGTGGCGATCGTCGACATCGACGTGCATCACGGCAACGGAACCCAGGACATCTTCTACGCCGACTCATCGGTGCTCTACACGTCGCTGCATCAGTTTCCGTGGTACCCGGGCACGGGGCACGCTTCTGATCGCGGCGATCCCGGCGCCTCGGGGACCACGGTGAACGTGCCGGTGGCGCCGGGAACAAGCGCCGCGCGCTGGCTCGAGCTCTTCGACGACGTGGTGCTTCCGGCGGTCGACGCGTTCGATCCCGAATGCGTTGTTGTCAGCGCAGGCTTCGACGCTCATCGCGACGATCCGCTCGCAGAGCTGCGCCTCGAGGATGCCACGTACTCGGCGATTGCCGAGCGGGTACGGACCCTGGCGGACGCGCATTGCGAGGGGCGATCCCTCTGGCTTCTCGAAGGCGGCTACGACCTTCGAGCAATCGCCGCTTCGGTGGCGGGATGTCTGCACGTGCTCGCCGCCTGACTCGAGCCCGTCTGCCGGTGGCAGCGGTCGCGGCGGTCACTGGGACCGCTCTGCTGGTTGCAGCCTGCGCGGGCGTGCCGTCGGGCCCCTCACGGTCTCCCTCGCCGAGGCCGAGTGCCATCGTGATCGTCACGCCGAGCCCCACGGCACAACTCGTCGGAACCACGCGTACCGTGCTCAGCCCGCTCGGTCTGCGCGTCCACTCGGTGCCGGTGCTCGATTCCAAGAACGTCGTCGGTGGGTTCTCGCAGGGGAGGACGTTCACCGTGCTCCAATATCAGAGCGGCGGTGGGGGCTGGTATCGCGCCCAGGGCACGACGCTGGCTGGATGGGTCGTCGCGGATGCTGCCCTGACAGCGGCGGGAACGTTCAACACCTACTCGGAGGCGAGCGGTGTCTCTGCGCTCTACCCGCAGACGTGGGGTTTCCAGCAGGAGTCGTTCGGGACGCTCTTCGTGCCGCAGACTGGGTCGACCGACAGCGCTGTGTTCGAGACCGCGACCGGTCTCAAGTCCTTTGGCGCGGCCGGGCTGCCCGGGTACGCGCCGACGATGTCGACGCCCGTGGTCGTCTGCGGCTACACGGGGACGCTCGCCTATTACATGAAAGAGACCGCGTACTCCGGTCCGACGCCGGCGCCTCTCCCCGTCGCGCGCCAGCCGCTGTACGCGGAGATACGGTTCACGATCGATCCGACTCACGCGATGCTGCTCGGCTTCAACTACCAGAACGCCGCACAGCTCGACGTGTACGCCGGGCTGTACAACTCGATCGCCTTCCCGTTCCCACGGTGTGAGGCGCCGGCCGCGGCGACGCCGGCACCCTAGGGAGCGGTGGTACCGGTGCTCTGGTTCACGCCGGGAACCGCGTTGCTGTTGACGATGGTGGTGTTGGCGATCGACATTCCGGCCGCCGCGATCAGCAGGAGCCCGACATATGCAGCCCCGAGACCGAGGCGCCGTGATGCGGCGGTCTGCGCCGGGTCGTTGATCACATTGCTCCGGCGGAATCGCCCGACGGTGTGGAAGATGCCGAGCACCAGGAAGATGAGCCCGATCGGGTTGCCGAACAGCAGCACGACGCCTGCGACCACCAGCAAGCCGAGCACGTTCATCCACCTGGGGATCGCGTCCGCGACCTTGGCGCCATCGAGAAAGCCGACGGGGATGAGGTTGATGAGATTGAGGAAGCACCCGAAGTAGGCGAGTGCGAGGAGGAGATAGCGGGAATAGCCGGGGCTCGCAGCCTCCGCGAGCAGGAAGCACAGGAGTGCCGCCACGGTGCCGAGCACCGGCCCCGCCAGCGCGATGGTTCCCGATTTGCCGGCGTCTCCGGGGGCGCGGCGCAGGTTGGTGACCGCCCCGAGCGGGCCGAGGAAGATGGGGAGCCGGGCGGGCAAACCCATCCATCTTGCGATGATGAAATGTCCCAGCTCGTGGATCAGGATGAGCACGACGATGCCGATCGCGAACGCCGGCCCGAAGAACAGCGTGTAGAACCAGATCGCGATGACCATGGTGATGAGGGTCGGTCCGAAAGTGCCGAACTTGACCAAAAACAGCCCGTACTTGAAGAACGCGATCAGAGCGGCGAGGATGCCGCCTGCCGCGCCTTCCCGGCGGCGGCGCTGCTGGCGCGGAGCGGTCGGGCTGTGCTGTTGCGGGGGCGCCGGGCGCGCCGGAACGGACGGGGGCAGCCACGACTGGCCGTCTCCGGCGGTGGGGAGAGGGCTGTCGGGGAGCCAGCGGTAGACCGTCGGCGGGTCGTCGCCCGAGGCGGGGAGCTGACTCATCTCGTCTCGATCATGGCACGCCCTGCTGAACCCACCGATGAATCGTTGGCGGTATGGTGTGCCGTCACATGAGTGCGGAAAGCCTGCGGGGAATTCGGCTCGGGATCGTCGGCACCGGCGTGATGGCCGAAGCGATGCTCGCGGGCCTGCTCGAGCGCGACCTGGTCGCTGCGAGCAACGTGGTCTGCACGCACCCGCGCGCGCAGCGCCGTGAGCTCCTGGCGGCGACCCATCACGTCAACGTCGCAGCGTTGAACCTCGAGGCGACCAAGGATACCGATGTCGTTCTGCTCGGTGTCACGCCACAGATGCTCGCCG
>OBLT010002344.1_pt1 | contig 11850 bp, 10 predicted proteins | sample 1518721 | NCBI WGS metagenome assembly OBLT01 (sample SAMEA3539307, study PRJEB22396) | soil metagenome | biome: tundra; feature: field; material: soil | place: USA | collected 2010-05 | depth 0.15 m | reverse complement strand
GGACCAGGCCGGCCTCCGCCGCGTGCCGCCCGCCGCGCCCCGGCGGCCGGTCGCCCGCCCACCCCACGGCGAGCCGCTCGGTAATGTCCAGGACAGCAAGTGGCGTGCCCTCGGGATCGTTGAGCAGGGCCTGGCCCGCGTCCGGCGGAAGCGCCTCGGCTGGCACGTCGAGCGTGACCGGGGCGGGCCAGGGCGTCCCGTCGGCGAGCGTGCCCCGCTCGGCGACGGAGGCCACGTCCGCTGCCGACATGAACCCGGTCAATGGGGCGAACGCGCCGGTCAGCAGCAGCTCCAGATCCCCGAGCTGGCCTTCGTCCAGGGTCAGGGACGGCAGGCTCGCGAAGTCCGCCGACAGCCCGGCAGGCGCTTCAGCGGTCACGTTCACCTCCGTCCGGACGGGCGGCCCGGTCACGGCCGCCAGAGTCACACTCGGGTCACAGGCACGCCCAGGGCATGCCCGAGGGTACACGGGCGGTCCCGCTCCGGCCAGGTGCTCCGGCCGGGTGCGCGGCGGTCAGCCGCGGCGGCTGGCCGGGGAGATCAGAGCAGCCGGGCGTAGCGGTATTCGGGCTTGCGCATTACGTACAGCACTTCCTCGTGTGCGTTGGTCAGCCGGCCGCGTGACAGCCGGGCCACCAGTCGCTGCACCGCCAGGTACCAACGGGGCGCGGCACCGTGGCTGCCGGCCTGGCCGCCCCGGACCTGACGTTCCGCGATCACCAGGCCGCGCAGCCGCGCATAGTCGTAGACGCCCCGGACCGAGGTCAGTGGCTCGTACACGGCGGGATAGGGACCCGGCCTGCCCGGCTGGCGTTTGCGCCAGAGCCGCCGCCTCGACAGGTTGGGCAGCACCCGATCGAGGAATCCGGCCGCGCAGTCCCGGTCACTGATCTGGAGCAGCAGCAGGCCCCCTGGCCTGATCGCCGCGACCAGGCGGTCGAGCACCAGTTCTGCATGGCTGATCCGGTCCAGCAGCCGGACGCACTGCACGATGTCATAGGACCTGGGATGCAGCGCGGCGGCCCGCAGGTCACCGAGGGCGCATGGGCGCAGCCTGGCCTGCGTGGCCACGGCGGCCCTGGTGACCGGCTGGCCGTCATCGATGAGGCTCACGCTGATGTCGGCGCCGTCGTCGCGTAGCTTGTCGGCGCCCAGGTCACTGGGGGCCGTGGCCGCGCCTGCGATCAGCATCGAGATCTGCCGTCCGAAGTGCCCGGATGTGTAATGGCGGACGGTCCGGGTGAACAGGTCCGTCTCCGGTTCGGCCCCGCTCGCAGGAGATGAGCTCGCAGGAGATGAACTGACCAGCGTCCGCGGGCGCGCGCCCGCGCTGACCTTGCCGCTCTCCTGAACACTGCCTGCCGATGTCACGGCTCCATAGCGTAGTACTCCGAATACGTTTCGTGTTGCTTCTACGCCATACCCATGCCAGGCCCGGGTGTGGGGCACCCCAGCCAGACCGTAAGCTGGATTTGTCCCGCGCCCCGGCCGGAAACGGCCATCCTTCCTCAGCGCGGGCCTTTCGTGCTGCCTAGCCAAGGACACCATGAGCCTCTCCGGACTGCTCAGCGTCATCGCCGATGCCCCGGCGCTCCGGCGCGCCCTAGGCCAGGCCGACGGGACGGCCGCCGACTTCGTCGCCCCATCGGCGCTGCGCCCGTTCCTCGCAGCGGCTCTGGCCGCCCCCCCGGGGCAGCCGCCACGGTTCATCCTCGCGGTGACCGCGACCGCGCGTGAGGCCGAGGAACTCACCGACGCCCTCGGCTCGCTGGTGCCAGCCGAGTCCGTCGCCTACTTCCCGGCCTGGGAGACGCTGCCGCATGAACGGCTCTCCCCGCGGTCCGACACCTCCGGCCAGCGGCTCGCTGTCCTGCGCAGGCTCGCTCACCCAGACCCGGCCAGCCCGCGCACCGGCCCGCTCACCGCTGTGGTCGCCCCGGTGCGCAGCCTGCTGCAGCCGATGGTCGCCGGGCTGGGCGACCTGGAGCCGGTCCAGCTGAGCTCCGGGCAGGCCGCTGACCTTGAGGCCACCGTCACCCGGCTCGTCGAGATCGGGTACGCCCGCACGGACCTCGTGCAGCATCGCGGCGAGATCGCGGTGCGTGGCGGCATCCTCGACGTGTTCCCGCCCACCGAAGAGCACCCGCTACGGGTCGAGTTCTGGGGCGACACGGTGGAGGAGATTCGCAGCTTCCGGGCCGCCGACCAGCGCAGCCTGCCCGCCGCCGTGACCGGCCTGTGGGCGCCGCCGTGCCGTGAGCTGCTGCTGACCCCCGCGGTACGGGAGAAGGCGGAGCAACTCGCGGCGGATCACCCGGGCCTTGCGGACGTGCTCGGCAAGATCGCAGAAGGCATACCCGTCGAGGGCATGGAGGCGTTCGCTCCGGTGCTGGCGGAACGCATGGAACTGCTGCTCCACCATGTCCCCGCCGGCGGCCTGGTGCTCGCCTGCGACCCTGAGCGGATCCGGGCCAGGGCCGCCGACCTGGTCCGGACCAGCCAGGAGTTCCTTGAGGCCTCGTGGGTGAACGCCGCCGCGGGCGCGCAGGCACCCATCGACCTCGGGGCCGCGGCGTTCCAGCCGATCACCGCGGTGCGCGAGGCCGCGGAGGTGCTCGGCGTCCCCTGGTGGACGATCAGTCCCTTCGACAACGCGGAGAGCCTGGCCGGTCAGGGGGCTGGGGATTCCGGCACCGGGGATTCCGGCCCCGAAGACGCGGAGCCGGGAGAAGGCGGCCGCCTGTCGTTGCGGATCGAAGCGAGCCCGGCGGACTCCTACCGCGGTGATACCGCGCACGCGATCGCCGACGTCAGGCGATGGCTGGCGGACGGCTGGCGGGTGGTGCTGGTCACCGAGGGCCACGGACCGGCCGAACGGCTGACCGAGCTGCTGCGCGGCGAGGATCTCGGTGCCCGGCTGGGGGACCTCGTCGAGGCGCCGGAGCCGGGGGTGCCGTCCGTCACGACCGGGATGATCATTCACGGTTTCAGCTGGGACTCCGCCCGGCTCGCCGTGCTCACCGAAGCCGACCTGGCCGGCCAGCGCACGGCCAGCAGGGACATGCGGATGCCGAGCCGCCGCCGCGGTGGCATCGACCCGCTGCAGCTCACCGCGGGTGACTACGTGGTGCACGAGCAGCACGGCGTCGGCCGGTACCTGGAGATGACCAGCCGGACCGTCCAGGGCGCGATCAGGGAGTACCTGGTCATCGAGTACGCACCGGGCAAGCGCGGGCAGCCGGCCGACCGGCTGTACGTGCCTACCGACCAGCTCGACCAGGTCACCAAGTACGTCGGCGGAGAGGCACCCAGCCTGCACCGGCTGGGCGGCGCCGACTGGGCCAAGACCAAGGGCCGGGCCCGCAAGGCGGTCAGGGAGATCGCGGCGGAGCTGATCCGGCTGTACTCGGCGCGGATGGCATCGCCTGGCCATGCGTTCGGCCCGGACACACCGTGGCAGCGCGAGCTGGAGGACGCCTTCCCCTACGTGGAGACGCCCGACCAGCTCGCCGCCATCGACGAGGTCAAGCGCGATATGGAACGGCCGGTGCCGATGGACCGGCTGATCTGCGGGGATGTCGGATACGGCAAGACCGAGATCGCGGTGCGGGCGGCCTTCAAGGCGGTGCAGGACGGCCGGCAGGTGGCCGTGCTGGTGCCGACCACGCTGCTGGTCACGCAGCACCTCGCCACGTTCAGCGAGCGCTACGCGCCCTTCCCGATCACGGTCAGGCCGCTGTCCAGGTTCCAGACCGACGCCGAGGCCGCGAGGACCCGGGAGGAATTGGCCGCCGGCAAGGTCGACGTGGTGATCGGCACCCACCGGCTGCTGTCGCCTGAGGTCAGTTTCGCCGACCTCGGCCTGGTGATCCTGGATGAGGAGCAGCGCTTCGGGGTCGAGCACAAGGAATACCTCAAGCGGCTGCGCACGGAGGTGGACGTGCTCGCCATGTCCGCCACGCCCATCCCGCGCACCCTGGAGATGGGCGTGGCCGGGATCAGGGAGATGTCCACCATCCTCACCCCGCCGGAGGAACGCCACCCGGTGCTCACCCTCGTCGGGCCCTACGACGAGAAGCAGATCGCCGCCGCCATCCGACGCGAGCTGCTCCGGGATGGCCAGGTCTTCTTCGTGCACAACCGGGTCAGCTCCATCAACAGGGTGGCCGCGCGGATCGGCGAACTGGTGCCCGAGGCGCGGCTGGCGGTGGCCCACGGCCAGATGAACGAGCACACCCTCGAGAAGATCATGAGCAACTTCCTGGACCGGAAATCCGACGTGCTCGTGTCCACCACCATCGTGGAGTCCGGGCTGGACATTTCCAACGCCAACACCCTGATCGTCGACCGGGCCGATGCCTACGGCCTGTCCCAGCTCCATCAGCTGCGCGGCCGGGTGGGCCGCGGCAGCGAGCGCGCCTACGCCTACTTCCTGTTCCCGCCGGAGAAGCCGCTGACCGAGACCGCGCACGAGCGGCTGGCCACGATCGCGCAGCACACCGAGATGGGCGCCGGCATGTATGTGGCGCTCAAGGATCTGGAGATCCGCGGTGCGGGCAACCTGCTCGGCGGGGAGCAGTCCGGGCATATCGCCGGCGTCGGCTTCGACCTGTACGTCCGGATGATCGGCGAGGCGGTCAGCGAACTGAAGGGCGCCGGGCCCGCCGAGCGGCCCGAGGTGCGGGTGGAGCTCCCGGTCAACGCGCACATCCCGCACGACTACCTGCCGGGTGAGCGGCTCCGCCTGGAGGCCTACACCCGGATCGCCGCCATCGATTCGGCCGGTGATTCCGCCGCGGTCCTCGCCGAGCTCGCGGACCGGTACGGGCCGCCCCCCGAGCCCGTGCTCAACCTGCTGGCGGTGGCCCGGCTGCGGGCCGACGCGCGCCGCGCCGGGCTCACCGACATCACCCAGCAGGGCACGCACATCCGCTTCTCGCCGGTCGCGCTGCCCGACTCGCGTGAGGTCCGCGTCCAGCGGCTGTACCCGAAGACCGTGCTCAAGCCGACGGTGCGTAGCATGCTCGTACCGGTGCCGAAGGTGGGGTCGGGCAAGCGCCCTGGAACGCCCGCACCGCCGGGCGCTCCGCTCCTGCGCGACCAGGACCTGCTCACCTGGTGCGGGGAGCTCGTCGAGGCGGTGTTCGGCGGGATCGCACCGGTGGCACCTGACGTAACGGCCGCACCGGACGCCTGAGCGTGTCCGCAGGAGAGACGCTGAGAAGGGACGCTGTCGTGCTCCGCACCCCGATCACCCTGACTGCGGCCGCGCTGGCCGCGGTCGTCGCACTCACCGCATGTACACCCATCCGGATGGGTGCGGCCGCGGTCCTGGGCAACAAGCAGATCTCGACCGCGACCCTCACCGCAGAGGTGAGCAACCTTGATACGGCCTACAAGGCCGGCCATGGGAAGATCCAGCTGCAGTTCGCCGCGTCCGAGATGCCCCAGGAGGTGCTGAGCTGGCTGCTCAGGTTCCGGGTCCAGGAGCAGCTCGCGGTCCGGGAGGGCATCACCGTGACCGACGCGGAGAGCCAGCGGGCGCTCGCGGCGGCATCCGCGCAGGCCGCGCAGAGCGGAGCCACCCTGACGAACCTCGCCGTCGCCAACGGCCTCCCGCCGGACCAGGTCCCGGAACTGGGCAGATACCAGTCGATCGAGAATCTGCTGGTCCTGCGGCTGAACGGCGGAAAGCTGCCAACGTCCGCGACCTCCTCGACGGTGCTGCAGGCGCTGGGCGCGAGGTACAACAGGGCGCAGTGCCTGGCCGCCAAGAGCCTGGCCATCAAGGTCAACCCGCAGTTCGGCAGGCTCAACTACGCTCAGATCTCCGTCATCGCGGACGCCAACACCCTGTCGGCGCCGGAAGGGCCCCCGTCGCCGAAGCCGACCGGGACGTCCGCGCCGGAGCTGTCGCCATCATGCTGACGCGCCCGCACCCTCGCACCGCCCGCCATGTCCATGATCACGGAGTATTCCGGACGCATAGCCCCAGAAATACTCCGTGATCATGGAACCTGCCGCTGAGTGGTTCCCTGTCATGCTGGCGCTCCCCGTGATGATGGTTCACGCCCTTCGGGAGTGCCGGTGAGCGACCGGCTGGTGCTGCTCGGCACCTCGGCTACCGTCAGCCCCAGGCTGCTGTCCTGGCCGGCCTGGCAGGTGCTGGCCAGGGCATCGCGGGTGCTCGCGGGCTCGGCAGATCATCCGCTGCTGCCCGCCCTGGACGAGGCGGGAATCGGCTGGCAGTCGCTGCCCGGTGCCGATGCGCTCCCCGCCGCCGGTGGCGGCCCCGGCCCGGCCGCGCTGGCGCGCCTGCTGGCCGCAGCGGCCGCGACGGTGCCTGGCACCGTGGTCTGGCTGTGCGATGCCGGCGCGATCGCCGGGCCGCCTGACCCTCCCGACGGCAGCCCTGAGGCGCTCGCGAAGGCCCTGGCGGAGCTGGGGCCCTCCGGACCTGCCGACGGCGTGGTAGACGTGCTGCACGGCTCGCTGGACCTGCCGGGCGCGCACCTGCTGCGGCTCGTGGCCGTCATGGACACGCTGCGCACCGCGTGCCCCTGGGACGCCGGGCAGACGCACGATTCGCTGGCCCCGCATCTGCTGGAGGAGTCCTACGAGGCCCTGGAGGCGCTGGAAAGCGGCGACGCCGACGCCCTGCGGGAGGAATTGGGCGATGTCCTGCTTCAGGTGGTGTTCCATGCGCGGGTGGCGGCCGAGCGGTCCGACGGCACCGGGTACACCGTGGACGATGTCGCCGACGGCATCGTGACCAAGCTGGTTCGCAGGCACCCGCACGTATTCGGCGACGTGACCGTCTCTGGCGCGGAAGACGTGAAGCGCAACTGGGATGCGATCAAGGCGGAAGAACGGGAGTCGGCGGCCGGTGGCCCCACCTCCGCGCTGGACAGCGTGCCATTCGGCCAGCCCGCGCTGGCCCTCGCGGCCCAGTTGCAGCGGCGTGCCGAGCGGGCCGGTGCCCCCGCCGAGTTGGCCGACGAGGACGGTGCTCACGACGGCGCTGACATCGGCTCTGAGCTGTTCGCCCTGGTAGCGAGGGCTCGCACGGCCGGGATCGACCCGGAATCCGAACTGCGCGCCGCCGCCCGCCGCTACCGCGACCGGGTCCGCGCCTGGGAGCGCTCGCGCCCCGCCTAGGACTTCAGGACACTCCTCGGGATCTGGCCCTCAGCCTGCCGGCACGGTTCTACCCGCCGAACTCGGACCTGCCCGGCTCGGCGCCGCCAGGCCATATCGGCGATGCAACGGTAGGCGCGTGCCCCGCGTGCGCTGCGGCGAGCGCGATCGTCGCGATGCGTGGTCACCGAGCGGCGGGAGACGGCTCAGTATTCCCAGACGGGTGATCACCCGGGAGGCCAGAACCGGATGTGAGGTAGCCGCGCTCCTGGACCGCGTTGGCGACCGGGCATCGTCCCTCGTCGCGCCCGCATACGGCGGTGTCGCACATCCGGCACAGCCAGCGCACCGCACCCGGCCCGCGGACGAGCCCGGCCAGCACCTTGCCGACCAGCGACTCAAACTCCTGGCGCTCGGCGGCTGACAGCACGGCTAGCGAGTCGCTCAGCACGTCGGCCCGCGCGGCGGAGACCCGCTGCGCCACCCGCCGTCCCGGCGCCGTGAGGGTGACCGACGTCGAGCGCCCGTCCCGGCCGGGACCCCGCTGCACATAACCCGCCTGCGCCAGGCGGTCCACCAGTCGCACGGTGCCCGATGAGGTGAGGCCGAGCACCTGGCGGAGCAGGTCCACCGACGGCGCGTCGAGGAAATGCAGCAGCGCGGACAGGGCCGCGGCGGCCGACTCCGAACTGCCGGCTGCCTCGCCGGTGGCATCTGCTGTCCGGTCCGCGATGACGAGGGCCAGGGCGCCGAGCAGATTTCCCGTCTGGTCGAGCGTCACGCCGGCCCGTCAGCCGAGGTCGTAGTCGAAGGTGTAGGAGCCGTCAGGCCCATGCGGTGCGACCGCCGTGCCCTCCCCGCGCAGGCCTTGCAGCTCATCGGTGCCGGAACCGGGGATCACCAGCCACCGGGTCGTCGCCTCGCCGCCGTCAAAAGCTCCTTCGGATTGCAGCACGAAGCTGCCCGAGTGCCCATCGACCTGCCCGGTCATCCGCTGCAGCCCGACGAACGCCGCCGTGCCGCCGGCGCGGTAGAACATCAGATTCTGGGAACTGCCGCTAGCCGCGATGCCCCCGCTGAAATCCTGGTCGATGCGCGCCCTGGTCAGCTTCGAGTCGCCGCCCAGGTCTTCATAGGTGGCCTCCTCCCAGCCGGTGAGCTTGAACGTTCCCTCTACATGGGTAGCCATCCACTCCTCCTCCTCCGGCCCGTGCACGGCGCCGGGATCAGTCGTCACAGCCGCTGGTCCTGCCGTTGCGTAAATTAGTGTGTGAGTCACACATTAGTCTGCGGGACACCGGTACCGCAACCGGCGTGGCCGGTGCCCGGACGGGCCGCCACTCCACTAGGCTCCAAAGCGGACATGTAAGCCGACCCCACGCAGGAGTTTTCCTTTGGCCTCCATCGAAGCTGTCCACGCCAGGCAGATCCTGGATTCGCGCGGCAACCCGACTCTTGAGGTCGAAGTCGTGCTCGATGACGGCACGCTGGGACGTGCCGCAGCGCCCAGCGGCGCCTCGACCGGCGCATTCGAGGCGGTCGAACTACGGGACGGCGGTGACGAGTACGGCGGCAAAGGCGTCATCAAGGCAGTCCAGGGCATCATCGACGAGATCCAGCCGGAACTGCTCGGCTATGACGCCGACGATCAGCGGCTGATCGACCAGGCGCTGATCGACCTGGACCGGACACCGGACAAGTCACGGCTGGGCGCCAATGCCATCGTGGCGGTCAGCATGGCGGTGGCGAAGGCCGCCGCCGATTCGGCGGCCCTTCCGCTGTTCCGCTACCTCGGCGGCCCCAACGCCCACCTGCTGCCGGTCCCGATGATGAACATCCTCAACGGCGGCGCGCACGCGGACAACAACGTCGACATCCAGGAGTTCATGATCGCGCCGATCGGCGCGGCCACCTTCAGTGAGGCCATCCAGTGGGGCGCCGAGACCTACCACGCGCTGAAGTCCGTCCTCAAGCAGCACGGCCTGTCCACGGGCGTCGGTGATGAGGGTGGCTTCGCCCCCGACCTGGCGCACAACAGGGCGGCGTTCGACCTGATCGTCGAGGCGATCAGCAAGGCAGGGTTCAGCCCCGGGCTCGATGTGGCGCTGGCCATTGACTCCGCGGCCAACGAGTTCTACTCCGACGGGGCCTACGTCTTCGAGGGGAGCCCGAAGGACGCGGCCGAGATGACCAGCATCTACGAGCAGTGGCTGGACGCGTACCCCATCGTGTCGCTGGAGGACCCGCTGTTCGAGGAGGACTGGGCAGGCTGGCAGGCACTGACCGCGGCACTCGGGGACCGGGTGCAGGTCGTCGGGGATGACCTGTTCGTCACCAACCCGGAGCGGCTCCGCCGCGGGATCGCCGAGGGGTCGGCCAACGCGCTGCTGGTCAAGGTGAACCAGATCGGCACCGTCACCGAGACGCTGGACGCGGTCGCGCTCGCCCACCGCAGCCGGTATGCCTGCATGATCTCGCACCGGTCCGGCGAGACCGAGGACACGACCATCGCCGACCTGGCCGTGGCCATCAACTGCGGCCAGATGAAGAGCGGCGCGCCGGCCAGGTCCGAGCGGGTCGCCAAGTACAACCAGTTGCTCCGCATCGAGGAACTCCTCGATGACGCGGCGACCTACGCGGGAGCTGGAGCCTTCCCCCGCTGGACTGCGGGTGAGTGATGCCCGACGGGGGACCCAGCAGGCCTGAGCCACGGGACCGGTCCCGGTTCACGAGCCGGGCCGCAGTCCTCGCCGTGGTCATCTGCGCGATAGCGCTGAGCCTGGCTTACCCGGTGCGGGAGTACGTGGCGCAGCGCCGGCAGATCGACCAGCTTCAGGCGGAGAACCGGGTGAGCGCGGCCCAGCTTTCCCAGCTGCGGGCGCAGGAACAGCGGCTGGGTGACCCCGCCTACATCGAGCAGCAGGCCAGGGATCACCTGCACCTGTGCCTGCCGGGCAAGACCTGCTATGTGATCATCGGCGGCCAGGCCGCGGCGGGCCGCCCCCAGCGCGCCGCGGTGGCAGTGACGCCGTGGTACCAGCGGCTGTGGCATTCGGTGCGCGAGGCGGATCAGGGCGCATCCCGGTGATGGCGGGGCCCGATGACGCCGCGGTGGTCCGTGCCCAGCTCGGCCGCCCGCCGCGGTCGCTGCGCTCGGTAGCTCACCGCTGCCCCTGCGGACTGCCCGACGTGGTCGAGACCGCGCCGCGGCTTGACGACGGCACCCCGTTCCCGACCCTCTACTACCTGACCTGTCCCCGCGCGGTGGCGGCGGTGAGCAGGCTCGAGGCGGGCGGCGTGATGAGAGAGATGGAGCGTGCGCTGGCGACCGAGCCGGCGGTGCGCCTGGCCTATCTCTCGGCGCACTCGGACTACCTGAGCAGGCGCGACCAGGCGGCCCGCTCTGCCGGGCTGGAACCCTTGCCAGCAGGCACGCAGAGCGCCGGGGGGATGCCGGACCGGGTCAAGTGCCTGCACGCCCTCGTCGCGCACGAGCTTGCCGTCCCCGGCGGGAACCCGCTCGGCCGCCAGGCGGCGGCAGCCGCCGGGCTGTGGTGGGCGCAGGGGCCCTGCGTCGCGGCGCCCCAGCGGTGAGCCACCCGGCCGTTGCCCGGGTCGCGGCGATTGATTGCGGGACGAACTCGCTGCGGCTGCTGGTGGCTGACGTGGACCGCCAGGCGGGCCGGCTCGCTGACGTGGACCGGCGGATGGAGATCGTCCGGCTCGGGCAGGGAGTGGACGCCACTGGCCGCCTCTCGCAGGAGGCGCTGTCCCGGACGCTGCATGCGTTGCAGGGTTATGCGCGGATCATTGCGGAGACGGCCGCTGGCGCCGTCCGAATGGTCGCCACAAGCGCGACCAGGGACGCCGCGAATGCCGCCGACTTTGTCCGTGGGGTAAGCGGGGTGCTCGGCCTTGAGCCGGAGGTACTCAGCGGGCAGGAGGAGGCTTACCTGTCCTTCACCGGGGCGACCGCTGAACTTCCCAGGCAGCCAGGCGCGTGCTACCTGGTCGTGGACGTCGGCGGCGGCTCGACCGAGTTCGTGCTCGGAGGTGGCGGTGGCAATGGTAATGGCGATGGCCATGCCGGGGCCGGGGCCGGGGCCGGGGCCGGGGAGCTTCCTGGGAGCACGGGGATCACCGCGGCGTCCGTGGACGTCGGGTGCGTCCGGCTTACCGAGCGCCATCTGCACGGGGATCCGCCGACCGCGGCCGAGATCGCCGCGGCGGTGGCCGACATCGATGCGGCGCTGGACGTGGTGGCCGCGGCCATGCCAGCCGCTGACGCGCACACTCTGGTGGGCCTGGCTGGCTCGGTCACCACCGTGGCGGGCCTGGCGCTGCGGCTTCCCGGCTACGACGCAGGACTGATCCACCACAGCCGCATCCGCGCGGAGGAGGTCAGTGAGCAGACCCGCCGCCTGCTGCGGCTGACCCGCGCGGAGCGCGCCGCGCTCGGTGTCATGCACCCGGGCCGGGCCGACGTCATCGGGGGCGGCGCGCTCGTCCTCGACCGGCTCATGCAGCGCTTCGGCTTCGCGGAGGTCCTGGTTAGCGAGCACGACATCCTGGACGGGATCGCCTGGGCATTGGCCGGGACATGAGCGGCCCGGACCCGGCCGCGGGACCGGTCCCGCCCGGCCCACCCGCCGGGCCCGTCCCGCCCGGCAGCGGGTGGCCAGTGAATGCCGCGCGACCCAGCGTCGCCGAAAT
>OBLT010002340.1_pt1 | contig 11868 bp, 13 predicted proteins | sample 1518721 | NCBI WGS metagenome assembly OBLT01 (sample SAMEA3539307, study PRJEB22396) | soil metagenome | biome: tundra; feature: field; material: soil | place: USA | collected 2010-05 | depth 0.15 m | reverse complement strand
CTGAAGATGTAGCCAGAAAGTCCCAGGGACGTCGGCAACGTGATACCTGTCTGGGCGTCAATGGATCTTCGCGAGCGGCGTCTGCGCCGCGCCGGACAGCACCATGTCGCCAGAACATCAAGTGCGCCGTATCGACATCCGCCCAGGTCAGCGACCAGATATGACCGTTCAAGATCACGCAAGTTCGGGCTAATCGCCTGTCGCCCCGCAGCCACGCGAGCGCCGCCTGGAGACAGGACCAGATAGCCGACCACGCCGGTAGTGGAGATCTCCCCTTTGCTCCGCGCTCAGATCAGCTGGCGATCCGGCCGAGAACTGTGATGCCGTGTCGTTCTCCGGCCTGCTCCAACTGCTGTGGGCCTTGGAGGAGGTGCTGCGCAGGGACGGTGCCCAAACAACCGGGCCATTGTCGCCACAGATTTGGCCAGACTGGAGGATGATCCAGGATGCCTCAAGGGTTAGAGCTGAAAAAGGTCCGAATTGCCGAATTTGCGTGCATCGGCGTTGGCCGCGCACAAAGGATCTTGGTGTTGCGTGCATCAGGGCGACGAGACGCTGCTCTTCCTCTTAGGGGTCGAGGGCCGGGTCTTCCGGGCTCGAAGGTTCATTAGCTTTAGGTGAGACGAAGGGGCACACGAAGTCGTACAAGTATGGTCGCCGGCCGCCTAAGAATGCGCCTGCCCTGAGGTTCCGAGGGCGCGCGGGGTGTCGCGGTGGAAGGCCCAGGGTCATGGAGGCGGGCAGGCTCGCGGTGGCGGCGCCGGATCGGATGCTGGCCAGCACGGCGCGGCGGGCGGCGGTGAACGAGATCTGGCGGGGCTGGACCTTGCATCCGGCGAGGCGGCCTTTGCGGGCGGGGGCGGGGTTTCGGGCGGCGGCGCGGGCCAGGGCGGCCTGGTGCCGGGCGAATAGGTTCTTCTGACGGTCGACGCGCGGTCCGGCTCGGCTGGCAAGCGCGCTGATGGCGGGCACGCCGTCCTCTCCGACTGACCTGCGGAGACAGCACGCTCGCGGCGAGCCCGCCAGCGCTCTTCAACCTCCTGGCGGATCCTTCTCCAGCCTCAATACGGTCGGCTATAGCTTACGGGCAGTAAGCGGGCCGAGCATCCAGGGTGACTACATCTAGGAGCGAAGAGCCGACAGGCGGATAGGTGCCGCTTAGCGCACGGCAGCGATCATCACTCAGAAGGTACCTGCTCGCCGGCTGACTGCTGCGCCGTGCTGTCGGCACCGCCGGACGGGACCTTCGCATCCAGGAGCGCGCTCCACCCAGCTGAGTGGGTCCTGACGTCCGCACAGCGCTGCTGAAGGCGTTGAAGTGACTCGCTATCGCCGAGCGGGAATGCCGCCTTTAAGCGCGCGCTTTCCTGCACCTCGGGAAGGGCGAGCACCGCGTCGACCAGGCTGGCGCGGCGGCCCGGAGCGATATGCCCGGACTCGGCGCGCAAGGACGCCCGAGCGGTTCCGCCAGATCCCTCTGAGGTTACCTCGGCTGAGGCGACTGTACGGTCGTCGTCGTTGACCTCAATGTACTGATGCTGGCCAGACTCGGCCATGCGATACCTCCGGCAGCGGATTCGTATGGACGCGGGCGCAAGCGGAGCGAGCCCTCTCGCATAGGCGATCATTTCACCCAGCACCCACGACCTGACGAAAGGTGGGCCCGGACGGAGAGCCCGACCCGCTAGCTTAGCTAGCCGCGTACCCATCGTCGCCGAGGCCAAAACCGCGCGCCGCCACCAGCCATCACTCGACGACCACACAGGCCACATCAGCCGCCACCTTTGCCGGCGGCTACCACCGACAGGCCTTTGCGTGTTCTCTGGACGAGGCATTCGGCCCGGAGCCCGCGCCGCCGCCGGGTGCCGGGACGCACCAGCACATGGCCGACCCACCGCCACAGGCAGCGACCGCTGAGCTTCGGGCTCGCCTGGCGCCGCGGGCCCGCGCATGCCAGCTCAATGTCGACCGAGCCGTCAACAAATGGTGCCATCGGCAAGAGCGGGGCGGTGCGCGTGAGCGCATCCCGGACCGAGTCCCACATAGCGTGTGCCCGGCGAAGGAGTATGAGAGGGTACTTTTTGTGCCGCGCCCGTCGATGTTTGAGTTCGCTGGCGGCGAGCCAGCATTTCTCGCGCTTGCCGCTGCACACCACGAGCGGTGCCTGCAGGACCCAATGTTGAGTCACCCGTTCTTCCATCCCGGACATCCCGAGCACATCGAGCGACTGGCTAGCTACTGGGCTGAGGTTTTTGGCGGACCTCCGCACTACTCGCAGTCGTCCGGCGGACATTCGGGGCAGTTCCACATCCATGCCGGAACGGATGCGGAACACGAGCTGGGAAGTCGCTTCGTCGAATGCTTTGTGAGAGCAGCAGATGACGCAGGCCTTCCCGATGATCCCGAGTTCCGGTGTGGTGTGCGTGCCTACATGGAGTGGGCTGTGAGAGACGTGCTCACCTACTCACCACGGGGAGCGACCGTGCCGACGGACATGGCGGTCCCTCGATGGTCCTGTGGCGGCCTGCGCTCGACACCCGCGTCGCCTTTAGGTTTCGCTACCCGGTAGGCCGGTTTAGCACTTCAGGCTGGCAGGCGGAACTCGGCGTACAGAGCGCGGTGGTCGCTGCCGGGCAGTTCATGCGCCGACGTGACGAGCACGGCGCAACGCGGGTCGATGAGGATGTGGTCGATCGTGAGCAGGGCCGGACGGCCGCGTGGCTCTGGCCCCCAGGTGGGGACCAGCCCGTTGCCGACCTGGCTGGCGGCGTCCACGTGGCCGAGGTGCAGGAGCCGGCGGAACTGCGCGTGATCAAGGGTGGCGTTGTAGTCACCGGCGAGCACCACCGGAGGGTCACCCGGCGGAGGCAGCGCAGCCAATTCACCGCGCCACCGCTGGGCCGCAGGCCGGGACCAGGGCGGAAGTGGCGGATGGGGGTGGACACAGACCAGCTGCACGGACCGCCCGGCGGGGAGGTCAAGCCGGGCGGTGGGCTGGGAGGCGAAGCTGGGCCCGAATCCCACGCCGTCGCGCAGCGGGTAGCGGGCATAGATGCCGCTGCCACGGTTACGGTGTTCCCTGACGTCGGGCATCTCGTTCGGGAGCAGATCGGTCAGCCCGGCCCGCTTGAGCCGGGTCACGGCATCGTCGGTGAGTTCTTGAAGAAACAGCACGTCAGCGTCGGTCCGGCGAACGAGCCCGACGACCGCGTCTTCCGCCGCTCGGCCGACTAGCAGGTTCGCTGTCAGGACGCGCAGCACGGGACCGCCCGCGGCTGGCTGACGGCGCGGGATCGCGCGAGGCGCCACCACTGCGGCCAGGGCCGCTCCGGCGAGCGCGGCAGTGGCCGACGGGCCCCTTCCGCGCAGCATCAGGATGGCTAGCCCGGCTCCCGCGGTGGCCTGCGGAGTGAACGACAGCAGCGGCACGCCCGCCCGTTCCAGCCGGCGAAAGCGATCGGCGCCGGTCAGGCGGGCCACCGCCCAGCCGGCGATACAGCTCGCAGCGGCCCACTCCAGGCGTGGCGACGACATTGGCTCATAGTCGCATGCCTGTGACTTCAGCGCGCCAACATGCGAGCGCGTCGCGGTTGCAGCGGCCCCAGGCCAGCTGCCGCCGGGCACTGCGAGCGGGCGGTACCTCATTTTCTGGCTGCCCTATTTCCTGGCTGCGCTGTAGCCGAGTACAGCCGCGAGGCCGAGAGCGCTGCGGGGGGCATAGGCGATGCGCCACAGGCCGCCATGCGCGGCCGCATGCGCCTCGTCCTGCCAGGGATGCGCCCGCGCCGGGCCACCGCCGGTGTGCAGGTCATGGACCAGCAGTGCTGCCATGAGCACCTTGCAGGTGGCAGGTTCGAAGACCTCGACGCCGAACCGGTGCGCGCCGGCGTAGGCCGCGGCCAGCACCCGGTTCTTCAGGACCGACCGGGTGCGGGTCGGCGGGGCAACGTTTATCGACACGGTCGCACCGCCGTCTCGGGCAACTGTCGCGCGCCAGCGCTGTAGCCGCTTCGCGAGGGCATAGTTGGGACCCTGCTGCGCCACCAGGCTGTCGTTGATGCCAGGGTCAGCACCGGGCATATAGGTCCGCCGCAGCAGCCGCCCGCCGGACAGCGTCCGCAGCGGCCGGCCGGCGAGCTTGGCCGGTCGCGACCGGGTCGCGTAGGCGCGGACGGACTGCGCCACCGCTTCGGGGGGGACGGCGAATACATCGGTCGGCGTCGCGAGGAACGCGAGCGCGACATCGTCGCGCTCATCCTGCAGGCGGACGGTGAGCGCGTCGACGGCGGTAGACAGGCGCACGTTCGCCGCGCCGTCAGCGTAGACGTAGTTGCCCAGCACCAGCGGGCCGTCAACCGCAGCGAGCCAGCCGGCGACGGCGGGGACGTCGCTGATCAGGTCGAGCCCGGCGCGCTGCGCGATTACCTCGTCGCTTGCCCCGGCATGCTGCTGGCCCGGCTTCTCGGCAGCGACGGGAACCAGAAGCGTTCCCCCGCTGCGCCGAGCCGTGGCCAGGAGGCGCTCCCAGATAGGAGGGCTGGGCAGGTCAACGGCAATCACCCGGGCGCCCCAGCTCAGCAGCGCGGAAAGAGGACCGACCTCGGCGCCCGCCCCCAGCACGGCGATCGTGCGGCCGGGCAGGCGGAGCCACTCCGGATGCGCCGCCACCGCGGCGACCGCGTCTGCGCAGGACGGCTCGATCACGCCGTCGGCCACCCACGCATCCAGCCTGCGCAGCAGAGCAATGCCGCGCAGCGTTTCGCCGTGGTAGGGCAGTGACAGTTCGCGCTCCGCATCCCCGGTGCCCGACACCGCGACTGTTGCCAGAGACCGCTGCGCGGGTGCGAAGAGCACCGTGTCGAGTCCGGTCTCCTCGCCGCCCGCGGGCACGATGCGCATCCGCCGGTGCAGCGACTCCAGCCCATCGCAGGCAACCGATACCGCAGCATCCTTCGACGTCAGCCCTGCTTCGACGAGCCGGCGGAAGTGCACCAGGTAGCCCGTACGCCAGTTCGTGTCCTGCTCAGCATCAAGTGCCCCGACCGGGTCGACCTGGCGCAGCGCATCAGCAACCACGGCCCTGCCCACTGCTGACGTGCTCCTGCGCCCGTCCGCTGACGCGGGAAAGACCACCCCGGCAGGCTCGTCGCTGCTCATCGCGCTCCTGTCCTCGTCACGAGACAACCACGCTGAGCCTGATCTCGCCGCCTCCAGCCGCCCGACACCGCAGCGACCTGGATCGACCAGGCCAGCCGGATGAATTGAGCCATGGCCCAGCCGAGCGGTGCGGCCGACGTGGTGGCGGCGCCGGTTTCGAAGCCGAGTTGCCCAGCCGGCGGCTGGTTGTCCCAGACCTGCTCGGAAAGGACGTAGCTGGGCGTGCCCGCCCGGTTCATCGTAGCCAGCTCTTGTCCCGCCGCCAGCGGCTTGTCGGCCAGAAGGTCGTATTCGCCCCGGCCCAATGGCAGTTACCACCCGCTACCAGTTGCCTTCAGGCGTCGCCCTCTGCTGGCTCTGCGCGGCGCCTGGGACAGAGCACTCGGTCCCGAATAAGAGCGGCAAATTCGTGTACGGCGATGGGTGCTTTCAGCCACCACCGTTCCAGCAAACGGTAATCACCGGCAAAGGCAAGCCGATCGGCGAGATCCGGCCGCTGCGCCACGGCATAGCGCCGCGCCCGGGCACCGTGCAGCGGGTCAGAGACGATGACGATCGTGTCGAAGGCGTCGACCATCGGCAGTGCCAGGGTCAGGTTCTCCCAGGTGTTGGCTGCCTTGGTCTCGAGCAGGATCCGATCATCGGGAATGTGCAGCCGCCTGGCGTGAGCAGCCATCGTCTCAGCCTCCGGCACCGCCGCACCCCGCGAGCGACCTCCGGTGAATACCAGGACTGCCTCTGCTGCTGCCGGCACTGACCGCACGGCTATCTCCGTACGCCACCGCTGCATCGCATGCAAACGCCCGTCACGTCGTGACGGAAAGCCGAGCACGACGATAGCATGCGAACCGGATGCGCTCCGGGCGTACGCGCCCGGAGCAGACCGCGACACTCGCCAGTGCCACAACTCCGACGCGCCGATCGAGACTGCGACCAGCCCGACTGCGCATACGGTGCAGATTCCCGATCTCAAGGCTCCCCCGATGGATACGAAGACCAGTGCATGAGTGATGGAGTTATGCGGACGGGGCAGTTACTCCGTGCCGGTCGTCTCAGCAGCGGAGCTGACCGGCTGTCTCGATGTCCGCGGGTGCTGAGAAGCCGCCGCGGGCTCGAGTCGTCTCAGCAATGCCCGCATGTTCGCAAGCTCGGCATCCAGCGCGTGGCGGCCGTCAATCGTGATCGTGGCCCAGGTCCGGGGCCGACGGCGGTGGTACCCCTTGCTGATCATGATCAGATGGGCGCCGGCCAGGATCTCGAGGTGGCGGCCCAGGTTCCCGTCGGTCAGGCCCAGAACGGCTCGCAGGTACGGGAAGTCTGCCTGGCCCGCCTCGGCCAGCACCGCGAGGATCCCTAGCCTGGTCCGCTGATGCACGACCTCGTCAAAGCTGAGGGCCGGGTGCCCGTCGGGCGCTGCCGGGCCCCCGGCTGATGCTGGCGGCTGGGCGGGATCCTGCGGATCGCTCATCGCGCTCGATTCTCCCGGCTGCGGGCGATGAGCCCGGCGAGCACCGTCAGCAGCGCAAGGATGAGGTAGATCGCGGGGTGTTCCCACTCACGCCAAACCGATGCCGACAGCCGGTTGGTGATCCCGAAGAAGCCCTCGAACACTCCGACCCCGCCGATCAGTACTGCCCATCCGGCCAGGAAGCGATTGCGCTGCCAGATGCCTGCAACCAGCAGTCCCAGGCCGAAGACAAGGAACGGGCCCGCGTACACCGTCGCGATCACGCCGACGGACACGGTGCAGCAGAGCCCGAGTACGGCCGCGGCCCCGAAGCCAGCCGGGCGCCCGACTCCGCCACTCACGGCACGGCGCCGGTATACCAGCCACATCACCACGAATGCGGCGGTTATCAGCATGCTTGTCAGCCAGTCACCTACGCCCGGCCCGAACCGGCCGGGGCCTGCCGACAGCAACTGCGGCAGAACTCCCACCGCGGTGGCCGTACCCAGAAGCAGCAGCGGAAAGGATGCAGAACGCCGGTCCCGGCGCACCCGGCCACGAAGGGCTGACACGTGGGCAGCCCACTCGTAGGCGTCGTCGCCCCGGCCTGTATCCATGGCGGGCTCTTCCACGAATCTATCCTCTGCATCATAGAGTTCTCTGCAGATTAACTCTGCATCGTAGAGTGAACCGCGGACGGCGATCTGTCAAGTTGAGCAGGCCCTTGCTGCGCTAGACGCGGAGCAGGTGCTGTCCGGCAGCACCTGACCCAACGCCCGCCATCCTGGTGAGCGGCAGCTATGAGCTTGGCACGTAAGTGCCGGTGCAGATGTTCTCGTACCTGTCGGGGTCGAAGGCCTGGTCATGCTGGGGGAAGTACCACTCGACGGCCTGGTACATGAGCTTGCCATCGCAGGTTCCCAGGTTGAAGGCCGTGCCGGTGCCGGTGCCGGTGCCGGTGGCGACCGACCGGCTGGGCCCGACGTAGTCGCTCCTGCCGGTCCCGGCTGCTACGGGCCTGCCCCACGACTGCCAGACGACGTTCGTGACGAGACCGGCGGGGTCGCCACCGTTGAAATTCTTGGCTGGCTTAACCTGCCCGAAACCCTCACCGTGCGCGAAGACGCCGGCCAGCTGGCCGAGCGTCGGGGCTGTCGCAGGACTGATGGAGACCTGGACGGACGGCGCGGGAGCCGCCGTCGAGCCCTACCTGTCAGGCTGGCGCGGTCGTAGGTGCGGGCGCAACAGTCGCGCAGATGGTCGTGGCAGCGCAAGCGCCGCTGAACGGCCGCGCCGGTTGCATCAGACCGGCTGGCAGCTGCCCGCGTCAACAGCGCCGTGCGGGAAAGGACGGGCACGGCCCGTCGCAGCGCCGTCATCAGTGTGGCCCTCCCCGGGTTGCCCTTGCCTGCCCCTGAGACTGCGCCGGGCCATTCCCGGTTACGTCCGACGAGGCACTGATGCTGACATCTGGCTGGAAAGGCCCGCAATCGACCGGTCCGACGCAGTCGGGCCGGGGCGACACCGTGGCCAGCCTGGCAATCAGGCAGGCAGCGGACCTGACCAGCGCGCAGCGGCCCGTTTCGCATCGGTCTTCCCAACCGTTCGCTGGGGCCCACAGGCATTCCGGGACCTCCGGCCCTGGCAATTCCGCAGTGGTGCGGCAACGATCAAACACCGGAGGAGGTAGCGATGGCTACCATTGATGCTGTCATAGAGGACGTTGCAGTGCCGGCCGGATATCCATCGGCGTGGGAGTTCGACGGGCTGCTCATGAACGGCGAGGCGGTCGTCGTCCGCCCGATCCAGGCGGCCGACGCGCTGACGCTGGTCGGGTTGCACGCCACCGTGTCGCCCGACACGCTTCAGCGGCATGTGCTCCTGGCCCATCCGACACTCAGCCTCGAAGCGGCAGCGCGCTTCAGCGCGGTGGACTACGACGCCCGGATGGCCTTCGTCGCTGTCGTGTCGGACCAGCTGGTCGGGCTGGCGAGCTACGAGCGCCTCGACACGGCAGCGCCGGCTGCGGAGGCCAGTTTTATCGTCACCGACACCTACCAGCGCCACGGTGTCGCGACCTTGCTGTTCGAGAGCCTGGCGGAATACGCCCGGACGATGGGGATCATGCGCTTCCTCGCCGAGGTCATGGCACAGAACCTGGCCATGCTGGAGGTGTTCGGGGCGACGGGCTTGCACTGCACCCGCCACAACGGCGCGGCCACGGTACGGCTCGAGATCGACCTGCGACCGACGCCTGAGTTTCGCGCTTCGTGTGACAGGCGGGAGGCGATAGCGGAGGTCGCCAGCATCGCGGCGATTCTTCGTCCGCGCTCCATCGCAGTCGTCGGAGCAGGACGTCACCCGGGGAACGTCGGCCACGAGGTCGTCCGGTCCCTGCTCGTCGGCGACTTCTCGGGAACCGTCTACCCGGTGAACCCTTCCGCGCGGGCGGTCTGCGGCGTGCCCGCGTTTTCGGCGCTGTTGTCGATTCCCGAGCCGATCGACCTCGCGGTCGTCGCCGTTCCCGCATCAGCGGTTCCTGGCGTGATCGAGGAGGCCGCCTCGATTGGCGTGCGCGCTGTCACCATCATTACCGCGGGCTTCGGGGAGACAGGCCGCTCCGGCGCCGCGGTCGAGGCTGAGCTGCTCAGCGTCGCCCGCAGGCACGGGATGCGCATCGTCGGCCCGAACTGCCTCGGTGTCGTGAACACCGACCCCGAGATCCGGATGAACGCCACCTTTGCCTCGCTCGATCCGCTGCCCGGGCGCCTTGCCCTCGTCTCGCAGTCCGGCGCGGTCGGGGTCGTGCTCGGCGAACAGACGCGCGCCGCGGGCCTCGGCCTCTCAGCCTTCGTGTCGGTCGGGAACAAGCTCGACGTGAGCCCGAACGACCTCCTGTGCTTCTTCGAGCACGACGACCGGACCTCGGTGATCGCGCTCTACCTCGAGTCGCTTGGCAACCCGCGCAAGTTCGCCCGCATCGCCCGGCGAGTCGGTGCGACGAAGCCCATCGTGGCGCTGAAGGCGGGCAGAACATCAGCAGGCGCCCGAGGCGCCCGCTCGCACACCGCAGCAGCGGCGACCCCGGAAGTTACCGTCGCTGCCCTCTTGCAAAGCGCAGGCGTCATCAAGGTCGACCGTCTCGAGGAACTCCTCGACGTCTCGGCCATCCTGCTCGCCGCGCCGCTGCCCGGGGGGCGCCGCGTCGCGCTCGTCGGAAATTCCGGTGGCCCGCTCATTCTCGCTGCCGACGCGTGCGAGGGCGGCGAGCTGACCGTCCCGGAACTTCGGGAGGCGACACAGCACTCACTCGGTGAGGTCCTCGCCCCCGCCGCGGCGGCCGCCAACCCCGTCGACCTCACCGCAGACGGGACCGCGGCGATGCTTGCGGAAGCGCTTGAGATTGTCCTTCGCGATGACGCGATCGACGCCGTGATCGTTGTCGTCATCGAAACCCCGGCGATCTCGGCAGCGGCGGCGCGAGAGACCGTGGCGCACGTCGCTCAACATGCGGGCAAGCCGGTCGTCGTCTGCTCCGTCGAGGTAGACACCGCGCTTGATACGAGCGGTGCAGCAGGTGTCGCCGAGGTTCCATCACCGGAACGAGTAGCGGCGGCCCTCGGTCACGTCTGCCGCTACGCCGAATGGCGGCGGCGCCCGCTGCTCTCCGCCGCGGCGCCCGAGGAGCTGTCCGACCAGTCGGCCATCAGCGAGATCGTGGCCTCGAAGCTCGCGAGCAGCCCCGCAGGGGGCTGGCTTGAGCTCGACCAGGGGGCCCGCCTGCTGGAGGCGTGCGGCGTGCCGGTGCTGCCGACTCCTGGCGCGGCGAGCGCGGAAGAGGCAGCCGCGGTGGCCGAGTCCGTCGGGTTTCCCGTCGTCCTGAAGGCTCGTTCCGGCGATCTAGTCCACAAGACGGACGTTGGCGGCGTCGCGCTGGGACTGGACAGCCGCGAGGCGGTACGCGCGGCTTACGAGGCGATGGCGGCACGGCTCGGGCCGCAGATGGACGGGGCGGTTATCCAGCCGACGGCGCCCTGGGGCATCGAGGCGATCGCCGGGCTCGCCTCCGATCCCGATTTCGGCCCGGTCGTCATGGTCGGCCTAGGCGGGGTGCTGACCGACCTGCTTGGTGACCGCGCGTTCGCCGTCCCGCCGCTCGAGCCCGGCGTTGCCGACGCCATGGTGGCGTCGCTTCGCGCCGCGCCGCTGCTGGATGGCTACCGAGGAGCGGCCAAGGTAGACCGCCAGGCGCTCGTCGCGGTGCTCGAGCGGATCGCGCACGTCGCCGAGGAAGTTCCCGAGCTGGTCGAGCTCGATCTCAACCCCATCCTGGTCAGTCCGGCCGGGGCGCTTGCCGTCGACTGCAAGGCGCGTCTGGCTCCGCGCCAGCCCGGTCCCGGCCCGTTGTTTCCCGCGCTGCGCCGACGGCCGCAACCTTGACAATCAGGACACGATGAGTCTCTGACGACAGGGGTTCGTGAGCACCGGTTCTCAGCCCGCGGTTGCGTGCATGCGCGTTGGGCGCAGCCTGGCCCGAACTCGGGCGAGCAGCTCGACGAACTCGTAGGGCTTGCTGATGTAGTCGTCCGCGCCGGCGTCAAGCGCGGCGACCGTCTCCATCGGCGAATTCCGGGCACTCAATACGATCACGGGCAGTCGGCTGCGCTCGCGGCGCAACTCGGCCAGTACGTCCAGGCCGTCCCGCCCCGGCAGTCCAAGATCAAGCAGCATGAGGTCGAACAGGCCTGACCCCGCCATCTCCAGCGCCAGGTCGCCGTCGGCAGCATGCGACGTGATATAGCCCGCCGACTGCAGGCTCCTGGCAAGGAACCGGACGACGAGCGGCTCATTCTCGGCGATAAGTATGCGGTTCATCTCGAGTCTCCCTACGCGTCCCGGCGGGGCAATGGTCGTGGGCGTGCCGCCGCCAGGTGCAGTCGGCAGCTCCGTCGCGGGTTCTGATCCGCCCGGCGACGCAGCGCGGGCGAGGTCAGGCGGATCAGGGTTACGCTTCCAGCGTCAACGGCGGAGTCTGACCGGGGCCTGAGGGCCGCTATGAAGATTCTCTGAATCTCCGGAACCGGTGGACCTGGCTGATCATCGCCTGCCACGCTCAGCCCCGGCTCGGCCCGGCAGCTGGCCGCCGGCCTGCGCCGCCCGTGGGAACGGCCAGCCCAGCCGGGCCGGCTCACCCCGGCGCGGGTACGGCGGGGCTTCCGGAACATCCGCGCGAAGATCACCTGTCCGGCCGGTGCGCCGAAACC
>OBLT010002339.1_pt1 | contig 11871 bp, 13 predicted proteins | sample 1518721 | NCBI WGS metagenome assembly OBLT01 (sample SAMEA3539307, study PRJEB22396) | soil metagenome | biome: tundra; feature: field; material: soil | place: USA | collected 2010-05 | depth 0.15 m | reverse complement strand
TCCTAGCTGGTCTGGCCGTGGCATCGTCGGAAGATCGAACGTGGCAGGTCGTTGGCCAACGAGACGACCTGGCTTGGAGGCGTTCGGTTTCTTCGACAAACGACATGGCCCCCAGTGGCTTGGAGAGGTCGGTCACATCGACAGATTCGGCTCGCTTCGAGGCGTCCTCCCATTCGGGATATCCCGCGCGTGGGCGCTTGAGCACTTCGGCCCTACCGCCACCAGGTCTCGACCGCTCAAGCTGGGACTGCAGGTATCACAGGATGCGCCGTCGGCGGTGTGGCCGAGGGGGCGCTAGCCGCGGAAGGGACATGGAACAGGACATTCGGCTCGGCAGGATTGCCGGGGTCCCGGTCGGCATGAACTGGAGCATCCTCCTTGTCTTTTGGCTCCTGACCTGGGAGTTGGCAGGCCTGGTGCTGCCCGGCGAGCACCCCCACCAGGCCACCGCGATCTACTGGGCCGTCGGGATCGTCACCACGGTCCTCTTCTTCGTCTCCCTGCTCGCCCATGAGGTGTCCCACGCCGTCGTGGCCAGGCGGAACGGGATCGGGGTCCGGCGGATCACCCTCTGGGTGTTCGGCGGGGTGTCCGAGCTCGAGAGCGAGGCCCTGACTCCCGGGGCCGACTTCCGCATCGCCGTGGTCGGTCCCATCACCAGCATCGTGCTGGCCGGCGTCTACGGCGCCCTCGGACTCCTCCTCGACCGGGCTGGCATTGGCGGGGCGGTGCTTGTCAGCGCCCTCGGATGGCTGGCATGGATCAACCTTTTCCTGGGCGGGTTCAACCTGATCCCAGCCGCACCGCTGGACGGCGGTCGGGTGCTCCGAGCGGCCCTGTGGCGCGGCAGTGGCGACCGGGTTCGTGCCGCGACGACGGCGGCGCACACCGGCCAGGTGTTCGGCTACCTAATGGCGATCGGGGGGATCCTGGAATTCTTGACGGTGAGCATCTTCGGGCTGTGGTTCGTCTTCTTGGGCTGGTTCCTCCTGGTGGCGGCTCGTGGCGAGGAGAACGCCGCCGTCATGCGGTCCTCACTGGCCGATGTCCAAGTTCGCGACATCATGACCGAGGACCCCACCGCGTTCGCTTCAGGAACGACGGTCGCCGACCTGCTCGACAACCAACTTCACCGCCACCACTTCAGCTCCTACCCGCTCGTCGGATCGGACGGGAAGCTCGAAGGCCTGACCACGATGGGCAGGATCCGCCACGTCCCCGCTCACCTCCGCCCCACGACTCGTTTGATCGACACCGCCTGCCCGCTATCGGAGATCCCGGTCGGGGCACCGGGCGAACCGATCGCCGATCTCCTTCAGCGCATGCAGGCATCACCCGACGGGCGGGCGTTCGTGATCGACGACACCGGCCGACTGGCGGGCATCGTGTCACCGACCGACGTCTCCCGGTTCGTACAGCTCTCCATGCTGCGGTCCCAGGGGCGTGGGGCCCGCAGGAGCTGACCGACTGGGAAGGGTTACACCTGCTCCCCCACACCGAGATTGAGTAGACCGCAGGTTCCACCTGGATCAGCCAGTGACGTCACGGCTGCCAAAGGCTTGGTCCCAGCACGCAGCTCCGGCGAAACCTGCATCGTCGCCAAGCGTCGGACGAACCAGTGACACGCCCAGATGGCGCTTGGCCGAGTGGATCTCGAGCATTGTCTTGATGGCGTCGAAGAAGACCTGCTGATTTCCAAGGCCGTCGATCGATGGTCTTCCCCTGACCGGCAGCGGGGGGATGTACCAGCCATAATTGCGCAGATGGCAACAATTCCCCTTGCCTCAGCGCCCGATGCCCATGCGCCGTACTCCCCAGGGGTTCGAACCGTCTCGAGGAGATCTCGCCGTTTTCGAATGCCGCGAGGAGGCCGAAGGGGTCGGTCCGCAGTTCGTGGTGTCCAATACCCGAGTCTCATGGCTAAGCCATTCGCCGTGCGATCTCGGTTGCGCCAGTCCTCGACGAACTCGACTGGGCCGGCCCCGCCTGACGTGCGGTGAAGCCTGTGGCGCGTCTACCACCCACAAGGTCAGGGGGGCTGCCTTCGCGGATCGCTTTCGTCATGCTGCTGGCGACAGGCGTCTTGACCGCCTGCGGGGGAACCGCGGTGAGTGGGAGGGCGACCACCACCTCTTCTTCCCTGGTCGAGCGGGTCAGCGGCGGACCGACCGGCATCTACGTCGTTGAGAAGGGTATCCACAAGATCAAGCACGTGATCGTGGTCATGCAGGAGAACCGATCGTTCGACAGCTACTTCGGCACGTTCCCGGGCGCCGCCGGCATCCCGATGAGCGCCGGCGTTCCGACACCGTGCGTGCCCAGTCCCGCCACCACCGGATGCATGGGTCCGTATCACGACACTGCGGACGTCAACGGCGGGGGACCCCACGGACACGCCAGTGCTGTGGCCGACATCGATGGCGGCAAGATGGACGGCTTTATCCAACAGCGGGACAAAGCTCTCAAGACCTGCACGACCGCGGGCGATCCCGCCTGTTCCGTTGCCTCGAGCGCTTCACCTGACGTGATGGGGTACCACACAGCCGCGGAGATCCCAAACTATTGGACGTACGCCTTGGACTTCGTGCTCGACGACCAAATGTTCGAACCGGTGGCCAGCTGGTCGCTGCCCGATCACCTCTACATGGTTTCGGCGTGGTCAGCGCGCTGCGCCAACTCCTCGCCGAGCAGCTGTACGAACAGCATCGTCGGGCCCTATGGGGTCGCACAAATGAACCAAGCGGTGCACACCGAGCTCGAGACGGGTGTGGCCGACTACAACCTGGCGTGGACCGACATCACCTGGCTCCTCTACGCGAAACATGTCAGCTGGGCCTACTACATCCAGACCGGCACGCAACCTGACTGCGCCGACGACGGCGCCGAAACGTGCTCCCCCATCCCGCAGCGGTACTCCACCCCGGGAATCTGGAACCCGCTGCCCCTCTTCGGCGACGTCCGTCAGGACCACCAACTTTCGAACATCCAATCCCTAAACGACTATTTCACCTCGGCCAAGGCCGGGACATTGCCGGCCGTGAGCTGGATCACGCCGTCGAGCCAGGACAACGAGCACCCGCCGGCCAGCGTTCACCAGGGCCAGGCGTACACCACCGCGATCATCAACGCCGCCATGAAGAGCCCCGATTGGAGCTCGACGGCGATCTTCCTCTCATGGGATGACTGGGGCGGCTTTTACGACAACGTGGTCCCGCCAAATATCGACGAGAACGGCTATGGGGTACGGGTCCCGTCCATCGTGATCTCTCCGTACGCCAAGCACGGCTTCATCGACCACCAGACGCTGAGCAGCGACGCCTACCTCAAGTTCATCGAGGACGACTTCTTGGGTGGCGATCGGCTCAACCCGAAGACCGACGGACGACCAGATCCGCGTCCCGACGTCCGGGAAAACGAGGCGGTTCTCGGCAACTTGGTCCAGGACTTCAACTTTTCTCAGGCGCCGAGCCGCCCAGTCTTGCTGCCCACCAACCCTCCGACCGACTCTCCATCGATCCCTGCCTTCTTCACGACGGCGCCGCCCTGCACCGGGTGCACGGCCGTGCCACCGTTTGTTCCGTCCGGCTGAGCCCGAACGACGAACCGCCCGGTCACCCGGTTGTCGGGCCGTGGATCAGGCGCCAACGATGGCCACGATCGAGTAACAGTTTGATCCATCCTGTTGGATTCTTCGGCGACGCGGGTGTGTCACGTCCAGCAGGACGGGTTTACTTGCCGAAATCGAGTATCGCGGCCCTTGCCCTCTTCCCGTCCGTTGCTTAGTCCGCGCGCATGGGACTCTTGAACAAGCTCACGGGCGGCACTGACACGAAGCTCCTGAAGACGGGACCCCTCGGTCGCGGCACGATCGTCGACTTACAGCTGACAGGCACCACGGTCCGATCTGGCAACGGGTTGGTTCAGCGGGCATGCGTCTTCACGGTTGAAGTGGGCCTCGACGGCAAGGAGCCGTACACGGCGACCTGTAAGCAACGGATCCCCGAGATTCAGATCCCCCAGATCCAACCAGGGGCACCTTTGTGGCGGTTCGGGCCAATCCAGACGACCTCACCCAGATCGCGCTCGATTTCAGCACGGAGCCGCCGGTGGTCACGACGCCCAGTGGCTCGGGCAATCACTCGGCTCAAGAGATCCTGGCCACCGGTGAATCGGCACGAGCCGTCATCATCGAGTCGCAGCCACTGGGTAAGCGCAACCCTGCGGGAGTAGACATCTACGCGTACACCCTCACCGTCATGCCAGAGGGAAGGGACCCCTACCAGATCCAAGTGGGCAACCCCACGCCGCCCGCCGCGCTGCCATTCCTGTTTGCGGGTTCACATGTGCCAGTCAAGATCGGGGCGGTACCGAACGCGGTGGTCATCGACTGGGACGAGGCCGTGGCAGAGAGCAAGAAGTGACGGCGCCCGCGAGCTCTTAGAGCTGACCGGGAGGTGCAGCTGGCGCTTCGCTAGGGCGGCGCTATACACCGGGGCCCAGGTGGCGGGCGAAGAACAACTCGGCGGAGTCGTTCTCGAACACTGGCACCTGGACATGGCCGCCCGGGTTGACGTGGAGGGTCTTGTCGCTCGAGCCGATGGCGTCAAAGAGGGCGAGGCCGGACTCGCGGGTCATCAGTTCATCGTCCCATTGGAACAGGAACAGGATCGGCATCTGCAACGAACGGGCCGCTGTCTCGAAGTCGGCCCCGCCCATCCCGCTTCCCAAACCGGCCAGACCGAGCACGGCGGCCTTGATCCGGGGGTCGGATGCCACGAAGCGCAGTCCGATGCCGGTACCCATCGACATGCCCCAGTAGCCGAGTCGGCCGTCGCTGAACCCAGTCGACTGGATGTCATCTACCAGCGCCGTCAGCTCCTTGACGTGGGTGGCCACCCGGTTCGCCCATTCCCGAGCCTCCTCCGTGTCCATCACCCTCGGCGGCGCGGCACCAGGCCCTTGGTCGATGCGTGCCTGGACGGATCGGCGCATCGCCCGGGCCGCCTCCCGGTCAGTGATGCGGTCCCCGTGCTCGGGAGCGTCGAGGGCGACGGCCGCATAGCCTCGGTGTCGAACGAGGCGTCGAGCGAGGCCGAGCACTTCCGGTGCACGCTTGTGCACCGCGCCGCCGTGGCCGAGGATCACCGTCGGGCGTGGTCCCGTCGCAGCTTCAGGCAACCAGACGATGCCCGGCACCGTTTCATCCGCAACCTTCAAGCTGATACGTCGTTCGACAACACCACGCTCGCAGATTTCCTCGACGATCTCCATATCCCCGGCTCCCTCTGGTCAAAGTAGATCCGCCGCCTTACGGCTCCGGCAGCAGGCACAACCTACCGGACCTATGAGCGCTCCAATCTGGTACGTCCCGCCGCTGGCTGATATGTAGCGGATGGAGGTACGCGTCATCCTTATCGGTCTGCGATGACATCCCGCGGCGCAGGAGTTCCCCTCGAAGGCGATGACGTTTCGTCCCGGGATGGGCACGCGGAACTCTCGGTAGTTCTCGGCCGTCATATCGAACCCGCCGGCTGATACTCGACTTGTTTTTCGGACCGAATCGACCAAACGGCCAGGGATCAGCTCGGGCGGCGCGAGGTGGTGAACGGCTCGGTGTCGATCTCCTCGATCTCGATCTCGCCTTGGAGCACGCGCTGCTTCCACTCCTGATGCGCAGCCTCTCGGGCGTGGAACTCCGGCATGACCTCCTCGGCGAACAACCGAAGAGACGAGCAGATGTCCGCGTGTGTGTTCTTGCCGGCCTGGTTGAGCAGGATCACCTGATCAACGTTCGACTCCTCGAACTTGCGCAGCCGCCTGCGGATTGTCTCCGGTGACCCGATGAGGCCGCCTTGACGGGCCTTCTGGCCGGCCGGCGTTTCCCGGTAGGAGAGAAACTCATCCCAGAGCCTGATCTCACCCGGCACGCCGGGTGGATGGGTGCCGTAGTAGCCGAGTGCAAACTGGAAGAATGACGAACCCTCCGCCCGGGCTACGGCCTCCTCGTCGGTCGGCGCACACATGAACTGCGACACGACAGCAATGTTCGGGTTCGTGACGTAATCGCAGAGCTTGTCGAGTCGCTTGGTATACGCGTAGTAGTACGCGTGTACCCAAGCCTGCGCAGCTTCGGCAGAAACGAACTGAAACCCCAGCGCACCCATCCCGCGTGTCCCGGCCATTCGGATGGTTTCGAGCTGTGAGCATGCCACCCACAAGGGGGGGTGGGGCTTCTGCCGGGGTTTTGGAATGACGTTGCGAAGCGGGAAATCGAAATGTTCGCCGTGATATTCCCACGCGTCGCTCCAAAACATTGGGAGCAGTGCCCTGACCGCATCCTCCCAAACGGCCCGCTTGTCCCGGAAACGACGGTCAAAAGGGTGCAGCTCGGTCGTGGTCGCAGACTCACCGAGGCCCAGTTCGACCCGCCCATCTGACACGAGGTCAAGAGTTGCGACTCGCTCCGCCACTCGCGCAGGGTGATTGGTCGTCAGCTGGATGATGCCGTGACCCAAGCGGATCCGCGAGGTCCGCTGGCTCGCGGCACCGAGGAAGACCTCGGGTGCCGAACTGTGGGAGTACTCCTCCAGAAAGTGGTGCTCGACCTCCCACGCGTAGTCATAACCCAGTCGGTCGGCCAGCTCGATCTGGTCGAGGCTGTCGTTGAGCAGCCGGTATTCGGCATCGTCCGTCCACGGCCTCGGCAACTGATGCTCGTAGAAGACCCCAAATTGCGCGGACCTGAACCTACCCCGCATCGGACGCGAATGCCCTCGGCTCGTCGATCGAGTCGATCAAACCGGTTCGACCGCAGCGTGATCGGTCCGTCGTTGCGACCCGACGGGAGAGCGGCCCGCAGAGCCCCGCCAGCCCGTCGTTCGTCCTCCGAAGACCCTTCCGGGACCCTGTGAAGGACAGAGTGGGTGGTCTGGCTCAATCTCAGGCGGCGCCTTTGCAACGGGGGCCATAGAATCGGTGACAACCTGTCAGAGCAAAATCCCGATCAGATTCGGAGCGAACCCTGGCGATCAACCGAAAGACACTTGCCACTCTGGCCGTGGCTGTCCTGCTGCCGGTGACCGCGGCAGCGCAAATGCCGGCCGGAGCGAGCACGCCGACATCGCCCAAGTCCCTGGCGAAGGACCTTCTGCCGGCTTCATACGCGACGAAAGTCGGCTTCACAAAGGTGGTGATAAAGGTCACCACATCCTCAAAGACGGGCGAGAAGTCCTGCCCCAACGGCGCACAGGAGGAGTTTGAGAACGCTTCGGGCCAATCGGGTTTGGCGTCGGAGGTACTGGCCTGCACCAGCAGCAAGGCCGCTGCCGCACTTCTGAGTGGCGTTCGGTCAGGGACCTCGGCGACCTCGGCCACCCCTCCGAAGCAACTGGGTTCTTCGGCCATCGAGCGGAGTAGCGGTAGCTCGACCTATGACATCTATTGGCAGCGCGGCAAGACCTTGGAGGTGGTGGCCCTCAACACCAACGTGCCGGCCAGTACCTCGTCCACCAACCCTACGGTCGCCGCGCCGCCGATCACCTCAGCCCAACAGAAGGTTCTGTCGAAGGTGGCCGTGGAACAGGACTCACTACTCAGATGATCGGCCGACCTGACGTTTAGCGAAAGCACCGGGACAGCGGAGGAACCGGCGTTTGTCTAGGTCGGGCTGGGTTCGTCCGCTGCCGGTCACTTGCAGCCCTGTCGACGCAAGCGAACTCATCCCGTAAGCGCCCGCCTCCTGCTGACACCAGTCGAGAACCAACAAGCAGGTCGAGAGTGAGATCTGCCACGCGACGATGGCGCAATCGACGACAAAGCTCCGCCGGGTCTGGTTGCAAGAAACGTTGCATCACCAGTCCCCCATCCGGTGCGGCTCTCGTCGTGACCCCGGCAACCTCCCCGATGGACACCACCAGCGACCGTTCCGTGGCGGGCGATGGCTAGATCACTGGAAGACGCATGTCGCCTTCACCGGCTTGCTCACTGTGGCCGTGGCCGTCTTGAGGTTGGCTCGGTAGAGCCGGGACCTCCTCGATGCCCTCTCGATGTCCGTCGCACGAGCAGACGGGAAACTGCTTGCTCCCGCTGAGCCGGTGATACCCAACCCACACGACGGGCTCTAAGCAGTGGTCGGGAGCGCCTACCCCGCCTTGTTGGACACCGCCTGGGCTCGGAGAACACGGCCTCGACGTAACGGTCCATGCCGCAACGTCAGCTCTTGGAAGCGCTCATCTGTCCATTCGCCGTCATTCCGTCCAAGAGAGAGATGTGGAAGGTAGCTGAAAGCTCGTTGGCGGCAATCGATCCGCTCGCCGCAAAGCTCGAAACGTTGCCACCAGGCACATCTTCCCCCGTCGCAGTGAACGCGCCGTTCGTCGTCAGTTGCCAATTCACGTTGCCGAAGAACGTCGACGTACCCGAAAACGAGAGACCGGAGGGGCCGACCGTCCCGGTTAAGGTCTGCGGCGGCGGCGCGCTCCCGCCGAATACGTCACCACCGAGCGAGAATCTGAGAACGACGGGCGAACCTATGGCGCCAGTGCCACCGATTGTGATGGCAACGGTAATAGGCCCGCTTGAACCAAACGTCGTGTCGTTCCAAGTGCCGGCATAGGTACCGGCAAACTGCTGCGTCAGCTCGGCGCAGTTGGTGAACCACGAATACCGGACCGGGTTTCCCGACTGCGCGAGGTGCAGCGTGGTCGTGAACTCGGAGCCCGACCGCGTTGCATGGACTACCACTGGAAGCACGTCGGATATGACAGCGGTTCTTCCTGGCGTGGCATAGGTGAACGGACGCGGTTTGCCGACCGATACGACTACATAAGACGCGGTCGGATCATGGAAGGTCATGATGAACGAGCGGCACGTCGCCTCGCCGAAACGTTCGATGACTGCTCGGTTGAGATGCGAGACCAAGAAAGTCGAATTGCCGGCTCGAATGGCCGCCGAGATTTCCCCAAGGAACGACGCCGGCGTCATCGCCGTCCGACGCGAGGAGGCGCCCGCGATCGCGGACGACCACCCGCTGAGAGCTAGCGAAATGACCGAGATGATAACGAACCCGCGGAGGCGCGGACGGCGCGACTGGCGCTCCTCGACCATCACACCACGGGGTCCATCAGTGATGAGGCTTGATCCAGGAAATCCCGCAAATCAGAAGGCGCCGATCGAACGGTTGGGGCTAGTTCCTTATCCATCGGATGCCGGTCATCCCTTGCTCTTCTATCACCTCGTTCACCAGTGCCTCAAGGAACGCAACGGTGGAGAATAGAGAGCTCAGTGCGTACGCCCTGTGGCCCGGCGCAAGGTTCTGGGGGTAGCGAGTTCAATGCGCCCGAAGCGGTGGAGGTGTACCGGAAGGCGTCCGGCATTCTCAATGTCGATCCCTCTACCCGTTCGGGAGACTGGCCCCCTCCCCTCCTCCACCATGTCGCCGGCGAGCCGGGCGACAAGCTCGTTGTCGTTGAGGTCTGGGAATCGAAGGCAGCTCAGGAAGAGTTCATGGAAAAGGACTTGGCGCTAGCGTTCACGATCTACAATTCGTCTACGCTTTAGATATGGCACTTTCCGATACAACGACCGTACGGGTCCGGCGACCCGACTCCGAGCGTCTGTCGGCGCTGGCCAAGCATCACCAGACGACCGTCGTCGAAGTGGTCCACACCGCCCTTGACGCTCTAGAGCGTCAAGAATTCATGCGGGGCCTCAATGAGGACTACCGGCAGCTGGATCTGGAAACCCGTGAGGCCCTTCTGGTTGAACGTCGGGACTGGGATCCCTTGGATTGATCTGGCGAGGTGAGATCTATGACGTGGACCTCGGAGTGCCCGTGGGACATGCGCCCGCCAGCCTCCGCCCGGGCGTGGTGGTTTCGGCTGACCTGATCAACAACGGGCCGGGTGCGCTCGTCGGTGTTGTCCCGATCACCTCAACCCGTTACAACTTGCGGAGTCATGTCGAACTGGAGCCAGGAAGCTCCGGCCTCGAACACGACTCCTTTGCCAGGTGCGATCAGCTTCGGATGTTTTCCGTTCGGCGTCTCTCGACCCGACGAGGGAGAATTCACACCGAGGAAATGCACCACATCGATCAGGCTCTTCGGTTCGTCCTTGACCTCTGAGACTCGATAGCCGACTTGAAGTTTCCGAGGGCAACACTGGTGCCGGAGGGGGACTTGTACCTCAGGTACACCGTTCTGGCGAACGGAGTCGGCTGCCTAGCTGGTGGTTTGCGTCACCCCGACGTGTAGCGATCGAGGGCTATCGTCCGGCGCGGTCCTGCCGGCGGTCGCTGCACTCCTCATGGCCCCGGGCGATGACAGCGTCTCGGTTATCGACCCATCATCGGACCGATCATCATCCAATGGCTCCAGTCGGTGCTACCACTCCAGCTATCCATGTGGCTGGTCATCCAAGCCACCATTGCGTTGCACCAGCTCTGGTGATCTGTGATCCCTGCTGGCACGCTCTCGGTCATCCACTGCTCGCAGGTGGAGCCGAGACGGCCGGAATCACCCCACATCATTTGTGAGCCCACGCCAGATGAACCCATGTAGCGGGCCATCCATTGGGTCATGTCCCTGCACAACTGCGCTGTTCCGGGCTCTTCTGGAGCGGCGCGTAGCCACTGCTGGCAGCCGGTTTGGATTGATGCGAGCTGCCCAGTTTGACCGACCCTGACGGCTTGGTTGCCGTTCTGGCTCGAAGAGCCCATGAATGCCAAGCCCAGGCCAGCGCCGAGCCCACCAACCACGAGCAGAGCGACGACGATCACTGCAATACGCGTTCGGTTCATGGCCTCCTGCCCTCAACAGTGATTGCGGGCGGCCATCCCCTGATCGACCTCGTCGCGCCCAGGCGGCCACGACCAAACGCCATCTTCCGGGCCATGCAGCGAGCCTCCCTCCAAAGGCCCGTGGCCTGCTAGGGCCAAAGGTCACCTGCCACTCTGAGCCGAGGCGACAACGCCTGCCGCGGCTCGACCTGACCCCCGTCGGGGGAACCGCGATCCGCAAGTTAAATGGGCGATGAGTGACTTGACGGACCCATACGGGCGAAACACCCTCACGCCTGCGGTGTCGGAGGGCCGGACGCAACAATCTGCGACTGGCGCCTGAGTCAGTGGATCAAGGAGAGCTGACCCCGGGCGAAGTCATGTAGCCATGTCCTGTTCAGGTCAGTCCATGCAACGAAGAAGAGCCCGGTGAGCCGGCCTCTTACGGGGATGACATCAATCAGCTGCTAGGTCATGGCACCGTGATCGTCCTGGAGTTGACGGCCCCCTGGCACGGGAACGAGAAAGTCCAGGTTCCCGTCTGGTTCAGGGTTAAGGAAGCCGACGGAGGCAGCGTGTAGTGCTGCGTAGGGCCGCTGGGGGGCTGGACGCTGATCGTGACCGGGTTCGTCGACACGTTGTGACCGGGAACCGGGGGCCATTTCTCGGGGGCGACTCCCCCGCGGGTGACTGACGAGGGCTGGCCAAGGGCCGCCGCAGCGGCGGGGCGAGATGATGCGACGCCGGATTCCCCCGCCGGCACGGGACACGGAGTGTCCAAGAGCCGCCGAAGGCGGGTACCTGTGACGTAGGACCGGGCTACGCAGAATCAGACTGGCGGCTCCAAGCCTGGGTGCAATAACCCGCCGTGGGTACCTGTCGCTGGCCGATCCTGAGGCAACCCTGGGCGTTTCCGAAGAAGATCGGGCGCGTGTCCGGCCGTGTGGTATCTCAGGTCATTCCCAGGTTGTCAAAGTATCCAACCGGGAAGCCATCTGGGCGTGGAGAATCACGTCATGAAAAGCGTCATGACCCCACGCCTTGTGCGCGCTTTGCGCAACGCCTACGACCAGAAGAAGGGCCGTACCGAGCTTG
>OBLT010002338.1_pt1 | contig 11875 bp, 7 predicted proteins | sample 1518721 | NCBI WGS metagenome assembly OBLT01 (sample SAMEA3539307, study PRJEB22396) | soil metagenome | biome: tundra; feature: field; material: soil | place: USA | collected 2010-05 | depth 0.15 m | reverse complement strand
GCCGGCCGTCCAGATCGCTCACCCTCGAGCAGGCCGCCTCGCTGCTAGCAGCCGCGGATGGCGGTCTTATTTTCGGACCAGCAGTTGAGGAAGTTCGGTGAGCGGCATCAGGGCCGGCCCGGGAGGCCCGGACCAGGTCCCCCGCTGGACCTGGCTCATCATCGCCGCCATCACCCAGTTCCGCCTCGCCCGCCCGCCCGGCCGCCGCTGGGAACGCCGCAGCAGCCAGGGAAAGCTCAGCCCCGGACGGGTCCGCCGCGATTTCGGCCGCCTGGCCGCACAAGCCGGAACGCCGGCCAGCGCGCTAAAACCCTCCAAGGTCGGCCCCGGCCACCCCAAAGGCCGCCGCAGCACCCCCGCACGACGCCACGACGTCACCAAGAGAGCAGCCTGACATCACTCAACGGGTTAAAACGCAAGCCCATGGCGCGCCTTGGCGTCGCCAGGTGGCGGTCACCGTAAAGTCGCTGGCCCACCTCCGCTGCTTGCTTAATGTGTCGATCTTGCGACTGTGAGTAGCGATACGGGATACGCTTATTTCATTCACCTCTACGGCGCATCCGGCTGTGGCCGGGTTCCCTCCGGCCCGAAAACGGGATTGATGAAGGATGGTTCTGGCAGGCACCCCAGCGGTTTTGCGAAGATCCACTCGTTGGGTACGCGAGGTCCGCGACGCGGGACTCGAAGAGGACTGGACGCTGGTTCTGCTGGGTGTCGTCGTCCTTTTGGCAACCATTGGCCTGGCTGTTGCGGCGGCTTGGACTGTGCACCAGCGGGATGCCGCGCTGCGGGACGCCACGGCAGCGGGCCAGCGGCTGGACGGCGGCGGGCTGGACTACACGCTCTACCGCGACTTGATCACCATGCAGCAGGACGAGGTGGCACTGTTCCAGGCACGCGTCGACTCGGCAGCGCAGGGCCCGGACCTGCGGGATCCGTACGGGGACCTGGCCACTGTCGATTCGGATCTCGCCCGCCTCAAGGCCCAGATCGGTATCTCGGTCCGTATAGAGCGCGACATAAGCCTGATCTCCGGGGAGATGACCCCGTTCTTCTCGGTAGAGGCCAGCGCGCAGGACGATAACCGGCAGGGACTGCCGGTCGGCGCCGCTTACCTCCGCGAGGCGTCCCAGTACCTTACCGGCGAGACGCTGCACTCCGCCGCCGACATCCGCCAGGTGGATGAGGCCCAGGTCAGCACCGATGACTCGGAGGCTTCCGCGGTACCGTGGCCGCTCCTCGCCATAGGCCTGATCACTCTGGTCTGTCTGATGGGCGTGCAGATCCTGACGGCACGTTACACGCGATGCCAGTTTGATCCCTGGCTCCTGCTCAGCACCGCCGTGACCGTACTCGTCCTGATCTGGTCAGTCACCGCCCTCTCAGTCAGCCTGCACGAGGTCGGCAGCGACACGTCCCCGTACGCCAGGGAGGCGAGTGCGCTAGCGCAGGTGCTGGTCGTCGGCCTCGAGGACCACAACGACGACCTGCTGACCCAAGCGGACCACGGCGAAGACTGCTCTACGTCCACCAGCGCCGAGGCGCCGTACCGCTATCAGGTGACCTGCGCATTCGAGACCCAGGTAGTGAACAGCATGAAGCTGAAGGGACAGTTGACAACGGATCTGGATGTGGCAAGCACAGACGCCCCCGATCAGCTGGCACGCGGGTACATCACGACCGCCTTGGCGGCGAAGCGCGGCTGGCTGGAAGGCGAGGAAGTTCTGCCGACCCTGCAGAACCTCGCTATCAAGGCCGAGAATCCCGGATCTGGCAAATACGAGCCCCGGTACTCCAGCACCTTCGAGGAATTCCTCGCTCCGTACACGAGCCCGGAGACGGACAGCGACCAAGTGGTCAACGAATCCTTCCAACCGTTCCAGCAGGCCGTCCAGGCCGCTATCGACCAGGAATGGGCGAGCTACAACGGTCAGGCAAGCAGCGCGAGGGCCACGCTCTCCGGGGCGGTGATGGGCGCGGTACTGCTCGGGCTGCTGGCCGCCGCCGCCGGCGGCCTGGGGATGGCTCTGCGGGTCGCGGAGTACTGGTCGGCAGGAAGGCGGACAGCGTGATGCGGACGGGTTGCCGGGGGCGTCGGGCCGCCGGGCGGGTTCCTGCTGCCAGGCGGGCCAGGGTCGGTGCCGCCGGGGCCCTGCTGGCCGTGCTGCTGGCCGGCTGCGGCGCGGCGCCGCTCGCCGTCGGCGCCAACGTGACGATGCCGACATCGATACCGGTACCGCAGCCCTCGACAAGCCCGGCTCCCGCCTCCGGCACGCCCTCGCCGGTGGCGACCATCAGCCGGAACTGTCTGAAAAGTGTTCCGGCGATGTCACCGATGCCCTCGCCCGGAGTCATGCCGGCGGGCAGCACCATGAGGGAAATCGAGCAGCGCCGCTACCTGATCGTCGGCGTGGATCAGGACTCCTACGACTGGGGCTACCCGAACCCGACCCCGAACCCGTCGCCCGGCGAGTCCTACGTCGGCTTCGACATCGATGTGCTGCACGCCCTCGCCAATGCCATCTTCGGCAACCCCGACGCGATCCGGTTCGTGCCTGTCACCCAGGACTTCCGGATGGGCGCCGCCTACCTGGGCATCGTCGACGTGGTCGCGGACAGCATCACCATCAATTGTCCACGCGAGAGCCGGGTGCACTTCTCCGTCGACTACATCAATGCCGGGCAGGAACTGCTGGTGCCACGGGACAACACCACGATCTCGGTGAAGCTCGACGACTCGCGGGACGTGCCTAGTGTGGAAGGGCTCAGCCGCGGGAAGAAGGTGTGCACGGTTGGCACCACCACCACGTCTGTGCAGAACCTTACCGCCCTGGCCGCGGCGGACGGGTTCAGCGTGGTCCTCGCGGCCAACTGGTCCGACTGCCTGATGCTGCTGCAGCAGGGGCAGGTGCAGGCGCTCTCCACCGACGACACGATCCTAGGCGGCGTCGAGGCCGAGGACCCCAACCTCAAGCTGGCCGGGTCTCCGTTCTCCGACGAGCCGCACGGTCTCGCCTTCCCGCTTAATGATCCTGATTCCCCGCACAACAACCAGTTCATCAGCTTCGCCAACGGCGTCATCCTCGGTCTGGAGTCCGATGCGGGCGGCTACTGCCCGGAACCGCGGCTATCGGGGGGGAGCTGCTGGGAAGCCCTGTACCGCAAATGGGTCAAGGTTCAGTTGCCGACGATCACGAGCACGCCGCCGACCCCGCTTTTCTCCCCGTAATGGGCCGGCTCAGATGGACATAGAGCGCCTGGCGGCGGACGAGCTCGAGCGGATTGACCGGCACCGGAACTCGCTGGAGGACCTGCGCGATGACCCGACTTTCGTCAGGCTGCGGGACGCGCGGCTGACCGGGGATACCAAGCGCCGGTGGGATGCCGCGAGCGCCGCGGTCATGTCGGCCACGTCGCGGCTCGCCAAGTCGCGCGACGTCGTATCCGAGGCCATCCGGCTGCTTCTGGCCAACCCGCCAGCCCCGGAGCAGGCGGAGCAGCTGCTGCGGGGCCGGAGCGTGCCTTTGACGCCGGGTGAGACGCCGACACAGGACCGCCGTCCGCCCGCGTCATCCTCCAGCGTGCTCCGGTTCAGCCTCGATACCGTCAAGGACTTCGTCGCTGAAGACCTGCGGACAGCGCGGCGGGTCGTCGATGACGTCGCCGACGCATTCGCGACCGCCCGATCACGGCTCGCGCGGCTGACCGCGGCGCTCGACGACGCCGATTCCCGGCTCGGCCTGGCCGCGGGCACCGGCACCGGCACCGGCACCGGCACCGGCACCGGCACCGGCGACGAACTCGTCGCGCTGCGCCGCGGCGTTGACGACCTCTGGAGGCTGCTCGACGAGGATCCGCTCGCGCTCGGCCCCGCCGCCGCGTCCGGACCGGGAAGCGCGGACGGTCCTGGGCGCCTCGCCGCCGTCGATGCTGGCGCGGCCCGGCTCAGCGGGCAGCTGACCGCGGATGGTGAGGTGCCGCCCTCGGTCGCGAGTCGACTTGCCCGGCTGCGGGCCGCGACCGACGAACTGGCGACCCTGGAATCCCGCGCCGGTGCCCGGCTGGCCGACCTGGTCAAGCGGTTTACCTGTGCGGACGTGCCGCCCGACCCGGCCGCGGCGGCTGGCCTGTGCGCTCGCATCGATGCTGCTGAGGCACGCTGGCAGCTCGACGAGCTGGACGAGATCGACCGTGCGCTCACCGCGGCCACCCGGGCGGCTAGCCAGGTCGTCAAGCGCGCCGACGAGACGTTCAGCGAATGGGATCTGCTGCGGGGGCGGCTGGAGACCTACCGGCTCCGCGCTGCCCGGCGCGGCCGCGCGGCAAGCCAGGAGCTGGCCGCACTGCACCAGCATGCGCGCCAGCTCCTGGAGGCAGCGCCCTGCGATTTGCGCCTGGCCGCGCAGGCGGCGCACCAGTACATGTCCATGGAACGAGGGGACGGCCCTGAGCCGGAAATGTCATGAGCAATGAGGACCGTGAGCGGGCCGCATGCGTGCGCCCCGACTGCCCGGCCGGCGGGGCCGGAAAGATCGACGCAGACGGGTTCTGCGATTCCTGTCAGCGGTCACCCGCGACAACTCCGATGACCACGTCCATGGCGGGCAGCGTCGCAGGAGAACCGTGCTCGAGAGACGACTGCGCCGGGAAAGGAATCCTCGACGAGGACGGGTACTGCGACGTCTGCAACCGGGCGGCGACGCGGCCACACCACCCCGCCACCCGAACTGAGACCTGGCCGCCGACCCCGCCGATCTGGTACTCAGTGCCCTGGGAGGCCCCGGTCCGCCCGGGGAGCGGCGAGTTCCCGGCACTCAGGTTCCCCACGGGCATCACGCCGCGGCTACTTGACCGGGCTCCGCTCGGCCTCGGTATCGTTTCGATTCCGGCGGTGCCCGCGCGTGACCCCGACTCGCTGCTGCGCAATGACGACGACCTTGTTGTGCAGGAGTCAAAGCGCCGCTGTGAGAACAGGGAATGCCTGGCCGAGATCGGCCGCGGAGGGTCGGGAGAGCTGGAAGGCCGGTGCCCGGCGTGCGAGCCCCCGTACTCGTTCCGTCCGCCGCTGCGACGCGGTGACTTTCTCGGCCAGCAGTACCAGGTCTGCGGCTGCGTCGGCTACGGCGGCCAGGGCTGGGTGTATCTCGCCCACGACCTGAACCTGGACGGCGACCCGGTCGCCCTCAAGGGCCAGCGCGACACCACCGGTTCGGCGTCCCGGGACGCCGCGGCTGTCGAGCGCCGCACGCTGATCGAACTGAGGCACCCCGACATCGTGGACATCCGCAACTTCGTCAAGCACCAGGACCCGGTCACGGGCCTGCAGAACGGCTATATCGTGCTGGAATTCCTGGCTGGGGAAACTCTGGAGGAGAAGATCAAGGTCGGTCGGCTGCCCGTGGCCGAGGCGATTTCTTACATTCTCGCCGTCCTGCCGGCCCTGGGGTACCTGCACGATTCCGGGCTTGTCTACGGTGATTTCAAGCCGGCGAACGTGATGCAGGTCAGGGACAGGATCAAGCTGATCGACCTTGGCGGAGTGCGCCGGATCCGGGATTCCGCCGGCCGTCCCTCCGTAACCACTCCGTATTTCGTGGCACCAGAAGTCGCGCGCGGTCACTCGCCATCGGTCAGTTCTGACCTCTACACCGTGGGGCGTACCCTCGCCGTGCTGACCGCCCCCGTCGAGCGCACTACGGAATGGACGACGGGCCTTCCCGGACCCGATGTGATACCGGTGTTCAGCGAATATGAGTCCTTCTACCGGTTCCTGTGCCGGGCGGCAGCCGCGGATCCGCGGCGCCGCTTCGGCTCAACGGCGGAGATGGCCGGGCAACTCGTCGGCGTGTTGCGGGAGGTCGTGGCGCGAGACTCCCGGGGACCGCTGCCGCCGTTCCCGTCGGCGCTCTTCACGCCCGAGCGCGACGTGCTGACGGCGGACCCGCGTCCCGCGCTCAACGCCGCGCTGGCCCTCCCGGTGCCGCTGCCGGACGACACCGACCCGGCCGCGGCCTTCCTCGGCACCGTCACCGCCACCGATCCCGACGAGGTCATAGCGCAGCTCCGGCAGGCACCGCGGACCAGCATCGAGGTGGAGTTCCGGCGCACGCTGGCCAGGATGAGGCAGCAGAGGTTCACCGAGGCCGATGTCGCTCTTGAGATCCCCCCTGGCGCGGACTCGGCCGACTGGCGGTTCGAATGGTACCGCGGCCTCCGCTACCTGGCCGCTGGCCAGATCGAGGAGGCCTGGCACGCCTTCGCGGTAATACGCGACCTGCTGCCGGGAGAGCCAGCGCCCAAGCTAGCGCTCGCGATGTGCGCCGAACTGCTCGGCAGCCCCGCCTTGGCCAGGCACTACTACCAGACGGTCTGGGGCGCAGCCCAGGGGTTCGTCGGCGCCGCGTTCGGAGTAGCCAGGACCTACGAGAAGGAACCAGGAAGCGACGCCACCGAGGACGCGATCAAGGTACTCGAATCCATCCCGGAATCGCTGCGTCACCATGAGACCGCCCGGATCACGGCGCTGCACCTGCGGCTCCGCCGCACCGGGCTCAACGAGAAGGCCTTGCGCGAGGCCGTGAAACGGATGCGGGAACTCGATCTTGACCCGGAGCAGCGCCTCCGGCAGGAGATCGAGGTGTGGCAGGCGGCGCGGACCTGGCTGGCGGACGGCGGCAGGCCAGCCGGCGATGCTCCATTGCTCGACGTCTCACTGAAACCCGACGCGATCGGTTTCGCGCTTGAGGATGCCTACCTGAGGCTGCGCTCTCACGTACCGGGGCACCGCGACCGGGTCGCCCTCGTGAAGAGCGCCCACGCCGCCCGGCCACGGACCCGGTGGAGGGGAAGCCGGGTGGCTCGTGACGTCGCTGCCCGGCAGGGAGGAGATGCACGATGACAGGCGAGCCGCTTACGTTTACCCTCCGCGTCGACCACAACGAAAACCTCGGGGAGGGCCAGCACGAGCTTGATGCGATTGTCCAGGTCGGGGCGGCGGAACCTGATCCGCACGCGGCCGGCGGTCCTCCGCGGGCCGCCGAGGTCATCATCATCGACGCATCGAAATCGATGACCGGCCTGAAGATCAGTCAGGCCCGCCTCGCCGCCAGCGCCGCCGTCGACGTAGTGCGCGACGGCGCCTACTTCGCCGTAGTCGCCGGACAGACCTCCGCCAGGCTGGTCTATCCTCCCCAGCCTCGCATGATCGCGGCGACCGCAGAGACCCGGGCGATGGCCAAGAGCGAGATCGCGAAGGTGGCCGCGGACGGCACCACCGGCATGAGCGCCTGGCTTGGACTCGCGAACACGCTGCTGACCAGTTGCCCAGCCCAGATCAAGCATGCGGTCATGCTGACCGACGGGTACAGCACGGACGGCGAGGACGCACTGGAGGCCGCACTACAGGCGTGCGAGGGGCACTTCGTCTGTGATTGCCGCGGTGTGGGCGACGGCTGGCGGGACGACGAGCTGCGCCAGATCGCCCGCACCCTGCTGGGCACGTGGGCCCCGGTCGCCGCGCCGGAACAGCTGGCCGACGACTTCCGAGCCGCACTCACCGCGTCGATGGCCAAGCGGATACCGGGGGTGCTGCTGCGGATCACGCTGTTCGGCGAGGCCAGGGTCGCCTACTTCGCGCAGGTGATGCCCAGCATCGACGACCTCACCGGCAAGGGAGTCGTCGTGGACGGCGGGCAGGCGGTCGAGTTCCCGCTTGGCAACTGGGGCGCCCAGGTACGCGATTACCACCTGCGGCTGGAGACCAGCCAGCGCCACCTCAGGATCGAGACCGGAGGCCACGCCCGCGCCGCACGGATCCAGGTGGTGCTTCCTTCGCTGGGCACCGGGGACGGCAATACCCGGGTCGCCGCCTCCGCCCCCGTCAGGGTGGGGTGGACGGGAGACATCGAGCTGTCGAGCCGAATCGACCCGAGGGTCGCCGGATACACCGGCAGGGAAGAGCTGGCAGTCGCCGTAGACGCGGGCCTGAAGGCCTGGCGCGCCGGGCGGCCCGATGCCGAGGAGAAGATCGGCCGCGCGGTCCAGCTGGCGCACCAGGTCCGAGATGCGGACCTGCTAGAACGATTCTCGGCCATCGCCGAGCTCGTGAATTCCGCCGCCGGGGTCATCAGGCTCCGCAAGTACAACGAGGTCAGCCAGGCGGCCCCGATCTGGGCCAGCTACCTTTCGCAGCAATCACGGTACATCGCCCCGGACGACGCCGACGAACGGGAGCGCGTAGTTGACTGAACCGGACCTGGTCGTCCTTCCCGGGCCGTTCGGTGGCCACCCAGGGTCGGTGTTCACGGTTGCCTACTCCCTCGACGGCAAGCTGCTGGCCAGCGGGGGCTGGGACGGCACGGTCCGGCTGTGGAACCCGCATGACGGAGGCGAGACCAGCCTGCTCGCCGGCCATGCCGGTTCGGTCAGGTCGGTGGCCTTCACGCCAGACGGCACCTTGCTGGCGAGCGGCGGAAGGGACCGGACCATCCGGCTCTGGGACACGGCGGCCCGGACGTCTGCCGGGGTGCTGCGTGGTCACGAAGGCGCGGTGCTGTCGGTTGCCTTCGCGCCTGGCCGCCCGCTGCTGGCCAGCGCCGGCGATGACGGTTCGGTGCGGCTCTGGGATTCGGTGGACGGTACTGCGCGTGGCGAACTCGCCGACGCTGCCCGTGCGGTGGCTTTCTCCCCTGACGGCGCTACCCTGGCGACCGCCGGACATGATGCCGGCATCCGCTTGTGGGACCTCGCTGACCGTTCGCACTCGACTGCGCTGGAGCGGACTCGCCGGTCCTACGACGTGGCCTTCGCCCCAGACGGCAGTCACCTAGCCGCCGCCGGCGATGCCGGCGACGTCTGCGTTTACGACCTGGCGGGCCACGCTGATCCCACGCAGCTGGTGGGCCATACGTGCGAGATCCTGTCGGTCGCCTGCTCGCCGGACGGCACACTGCTCGCTACCGGCGATGTCGACGGGGCGATCCGGATCTGGGAGACCACGGACGGCTCCCTGGTTCGCCACCTGGTCAAGGAGCGTGAATGGGTACGATCCCTGGCGTTCAGCGGCACGGGAGCGCTACTCGCCGCGGCGGTCGGCAGCAGGATCCACGTATGGGAAGTGACCGGCGGATTCGTGTCGGCCGCGGTTCTCGAACCGGGAGGTGGCCTCGTGACCTCTGTGGCTTTCTGCCCGGAGAGCTACGGCCCGTCCCTGCTCGTCAGCGCCGACGAAGGGGGACAGCTGGCCATCTGGAACGCCCGGGACGGAATGCTGGCGGCCGCGTCGCAGCCAGCGGGCCACCCGATCATGTCGGTCGCCGTCGACCCCGGCGAGGGCGGCGAGGGCAGCGAGGTCGGCGAGGCCGCGATCGTCAGCGCCGGCCGCGATGACGTCATTCGCCAGTGGGATCTAAGCCTCGCCGCCCGGCGGGAGTTCGCCCCGGCCATCAACCGCGCGCGATGCGTGGCGCTTCGCCCAGACGGCCGGCTGCTGGCAGGCGCCGGGGCCGACGGCGTGATCCGGCTCTGGAACGTCGCGGACCCCGCCATGCCGGTAGCGACGCTGTCTGGACACGATGGTGTGGTACGTGCGCTTGTCTTCTCCCCAGACGGTTCCCTGCTCGCGAGCGCCGGCGACGACGGCACGATCCGGCTCTGGGACGCCAGAGACGGGTCGGCGATGAGGATCTTGATCGACCGTCCCGGAGCCGTCCGGTCGGTGGCCTTCGCGCCAGGCAACGGAACGCTGGTAAGCGTCGGAGATGACGGCCGGATCAACCGGTGGAACGCGCATTCCGGCGTGCCGATAGGGAGCGGGAGGCGACAGGCCAGGCCGCTGCCGTCGGTGCCGGGGATCCGCAGCGATGAGCCGAGCCATGTTGACCGGCTTGGCATGCGCGACGACGTGGAGATGCTGGCGACCCTGATCACCGCGGCCAGCACCGAGCCTCCAATGGCAGTGGCGCTGCTCGGCGAGTGGGGAGCCGGCAAGTCCAGCGTCATGCTCCAGGTGCAGGACGAGGTCGAACGACTTGCCACCCGCCCTCGCAGCGATCCGGACGACAGCGATTATGTCAGCAATGTGTGCCAGGTGCGGTTCAACGCCTGGCACTACAGCGACGACCAGGTATGGACCGGCCTGATCGATCACCTGTTCCGCAAGCTCGCCGCCGCGGCCGCCGACGGCGGGACGCCGCCAAGCCCAGACGACATCCGCGCGGAGCGGGACCGCCTCCGCCAAGAAGTCCTGGACCAGAAGCAGCTCTGCGCCGAACTAGACAGCCCCCACCGCCGGACGTCCCGCGGGCTGGCGGCGCTCGGTCGCACTGCGTGGCGTAACCGGTGGCGGCTGCTACTGAGAGCACTGTTCACAGTGCCGGCATTTATCTTTATCGCGTTCCAGCTGCTGCCCAGCGGCCTGGTCACTGCCCTCAGCCGCGCGTGGAACCTGGCTCACGGCGGCCAGCAGGTCGCGGACTGGCCAGCGAACAGCCTCAAGGAGGAAGCCGGGCAAGCGCGGGAGCGGCTTGCCGCCCTAGAGGACCAGCTGGCCCAGGTCGACGCCGCGGTGCGGCTGGCCAAGCTCCTGAAACGGCACGGCGACCTCGACCCGTACGGCGCGGGGCGCGGGCTGCTCGGGCAGGTGCATCGCGACCTCGACCAGCTCAGCACGGACCTGCAGCGGCTCAGAAAGGAACGTCAGCTAGCCGGGCAATTGGTATCTCCGCCGCTGGAGCGCATCGTTCTCTACATCGACGACCTCGACCGGTGCCCACCGACCCGGGTCGGCGAGGTTCTGGCAGCCGTTCACCTGATGCTGGCTCTCCCCCTATTCGTGGTGATGGTGGCCGTCGATCCGCGCTGGCTGCTTGAGGCGCTGCACCACCATTACCACGAGCTGTTCACACGGAACGAGGAAGGGATTGGCATCTTCGGCCCCGGCGACCGGCCCGCCACCCCGCTTGACTACCTCGACAAGATCTTTCAGATTCCGTTCACGGTGCGGTCTCTCAATAAGGGGGATGCCGCCGGTTTCCTGGCCTCCCTCCTGGGCCATGACCCGGCGGCAGGGGACCAACCCGCTGCCGGCCCGCCTTCCGGTCATCGAAAGTCCGCCAGCAAGCGGCCCGCGGACGACGGCGGACAAGAGCACTCGCTGCCAGGCCCCATCCAGCCTTCGCCATCCTCGGCGCCCTTGGCCCCGGCCGACCGTCCGAGCCCGGCTGCGCCCGGCGGCGAGGCCGCCCCCGGCTTGCGGCCTCGCGGCTTGGTCCTGCGCGCTCCTGAGATCGATTTCATGGTGCGGCTTGGCCCGTTGCTGAGCACGCCGCGCGCGGCCAAGAAGCTGGTCAACCTCTACCGGCTGGTACGGGTCGGCATACCCGAGGAAGACCTGCCGACCTTCATCGGGCTCGGCGGCTACCAGGTGGTGCAAATCCTCCTGGCCATCCTGGTAGGAACTCCGGACGTGGCGCACGCCATCTTCAGCGCGATCCGTGCCGCCGCCTGCGATGCCGACATCGTCGGCGTCGTACGCGGCGCCGGCCCCGCCGCAAGCCTGCGGATCGCGGAGTTCATCGACGGAATCAGCGACGCGGCACCCCAGGCGGTAGAGGACATCCGGATCTATCAGCGATGGTGCCCGAGGCTGGCACGCTACAGCTTCTACACGCGTTCCATCGCCGGCTCGTGACCGCAGCTACCAGCCCACCGGAGCACCTAGAGGAGGCCGCCGAACCCAGTAGCATCACACACCCGAATGTGGGTTCACGGCCATTCCGATGTCTTGAGATATCACATTGTGCGACAGGGAGGATTCGAACCCGGTATCCCCGCGATGGCTCTTACCTGCTGCTGCACTGCCTGTCTGCGGTACCGA
>OBLT010002336.1_pt1 | contig 11877 bp, 12 predicted proteins | sample 1518721 | NCBI WGS metagenome assembly OBLT01 (sample SAMEA3539307, study PRJEB22396) | soil metagenome | biome: tundra; feature: field; material: soil | place: USA | collected 2010-05 | depth 0.15 m | reverse complement strand
ATTGTACAGATCTTTCTGATTCCCCATTACCTGGCGCCGTTCACGGTGGTTTTCTATGCTCTTGGTTTGCAGGCGATGCGCCACCTGCGGCTCGTGAGGATAGACGGACGGCCGTTCGGCCTCGGCTTTGTGCGACTAATCGTGACGCTCTGCATTGTGCTGGCGGGAGTGCGAGTGTTTGCCGTACCGCTTCATCTCGACATTCCAGAATGGCCACCCTCCTGGCTTACCAAATGGTATGGCCCAATGGACTTCGGCAGGGAGCGAGCACATATCGCGGCTGCATTGGAAGAACTTCCCGGCAAACAGCTCGTGCTCGTCAGATATTCTCCCGATCACTATGTCTTAGATGAGTGGGTCTCCAACGCTCCGGATATCGATAGCTCCAAAGTGATCTGGGCGCGGGAGATGGATACCGCCGATAATCTCGAGCTAATTCAGTACTACCAAGGCCGGCATGTCTGGCTGGTGCAACCAGACACGCAGCCGCCGCAAGTCTCTCCCTATCCCATGCCCGAGCAGGGAGCGATTGCATCGACAGAAACTCAATTGCCGATTGCGAGCATGAGGAAACAAATTAGCCAGGAGATCCATCGATGGTAGATTTCATCTGCGTGCTAAACGAGATTGTGAGTGATCCGCGACCAGTGGTCTAATGGGAATACGCTCCCTGAGTGCGCAAGATCAAGCAACTCGGCAAACTGCAAGCCCGCCAGCAGAAGCATCCCCAAAAACATCCCGACAACCATGATGTGAAATGACGCAGATATGGCCGGAAGCAGGAACAGGGCATAAACGGCGAAGGTTATCGTCACTTCTACCGGACCCAACTTACGACCTCGCAAGTAACTGCCGGTGAGCAAGAAAGAAACCAACAGTAGGGACATATCGTGCATATATCCGTAATAGCTTGTGAGCAGCGTAACGACGATCACTAATGCAAAGCCGAGAGTTAGCGATTCACGGTTGCGAAGCGAGACCCCAACCGTCATCATTAGTGCCAGACTTAGCACGATTGTCAGCTTCTCTAGGCTGTTGATAGGAATACGGGAGTGGAGAGCAGTGTAGAGGATGCCCCTGACGGTGGGCATAAGGCGCAGATCCGGCCCGCCGAGACCAAGCGGCAATTGGCTGAATTGCCTCAGTACAAGCGGGAATCTGATAGCCGTGCGCCAGCCAACCAGAGCGGCAGACACCCAGAACAGTCCAAAGGAGGCGCCGAAGAAGGCTGAGATTGCCTTCCAGTTTCGGGCGAAGGCAAGCGCCAGCAGCATCGGTATGGCAAGTTGAGGTTTGATGGTGACTAGCGCCAGAATGCACCCCGCGCGCCACGCCCGTCCTTTCACAATTTCAGCGAACATCCATGCGAAAAGGAACGCCAACAGAATCGTAGGTTGGCCTTGGAACAGAGCGAAATCAAGGGGGAGGAAGAACGGCGGCGACAGCAGGGCCAAGGCGAACAGTCTTCCGTGGCCAAGAACACTCCGCAGCAGAAACGGAATGCCTAACAACATGCTTACGTTCGCGGCATACCAAACGATCCAGGCATGTGAGTACGAGAGGCAAGCCAATGGGCCAAAGATCAGCAGAATGAACGGAGACGCTACGAACGGATAGGAAGAAAAGTTTCGGCCAGATGCCGTATATTCACCTCCCCATTTCGCATCGTACGCTCTCTCGGCGTTAAGGTCGTAGACGTTAGCGCCGTAGCCGGCCTTCAACATTTTGCCAGCGCGATAGTAGAACGCGAAATCGGAGTTGCCGCGAAAAATGTGCGGTCGGACATAAAAGAAGAGGAAGGCGTAGCAAGCTAGAGCCATCAGGGCCGCGAGTGGAATCATTGGCCGGTATCGTCCGGCCCTCGGCTTTCCCCCGCCTGTTGACGTTAGCTTGGCCCTCTGGCCGAGTGTGTCAAAGACGGTCGGATCTACCGTTCCCGCGCTCACCGCTGCCTCACTAACGGATCGAGACCGCCGACGCCTCCGACCTGGGGCACGGTAACGATCGCGTGGGGCGCTGGCGTGAACGACAGGCCACGGCTGTAGATCCGGTTGGGCAGGATCAGGAGCATCACAAACGCCAGATAGAATCCTGCGACCGGCAACAGCAATAGCAAGCGGCGGCCCGGACTAACCAGGTTCGCCATCCCGACATACGACAGGATTCCCAGAGGCACCACGCAGCAGAAGTAGATGGGAGCGGAAAAGGGAAACTGCACCAGGCTGCACAGGCCGGCCACCGCGATCAGCAACATGAGCTGCGAGGTCTGTTTCCCGTGGCCTTTTCTTGTCCCACTGAGGAGCAGAGAAACCCCGATCATCGTCGTCACCGGGATCGCGGTGGCCGCCGAGAGCCACACCCAGCGCGCGAATTCCGGGTAACGCAGCGCCTGGTTCAGCCCCGCGACTGCCAGCAGGCAGAGGGCGATGAACGCGAGCCGTCGCGCGGTTTCCGAGCGCAACTCGGCGTTGAGCGCCAACACTACGAGCGGCGGTATGGTGCACAACGCGCCCACCGGATTGATTGCCGAGTGGAACGCGGCTTGCCAGCCGACCGCCGGCAGGATTAACGCTTCCCTGAACCACTTTCCTAACGTTCCGCTGGAGGCGTAAGGCGCCAGGAAGATGGTCACGGGGACAAAAGCTCCCAGCAAAAGCGGCAGAAGGCGGCCTCCGATCTGCCATAGACGCACCGGAATTGGAAATCGCGGCACGCCCCACTCGCGCACTAGCAGCAGAAACGAGAGGGCGATACCGGGAAGCGCAAAATGGTATACCTCGGTGACAGTCGCTTTGCTATGCAATAGCAGCAGCAGAACGACATCGAGACTCACTAATACCAGCGTGAGCAGGACCGAATATGTGGTGTCTGGGACTTCCCTTTCGCGGAACCGTACTTCGTTCTGCACGTTCTGCTCGTCAAACACCAGGAACAGCACAGCGGCCACCAAGAAGTACAGGCCGGAAACCTTTGCCAGGAACGACAAGCCTGCGCAGGTCCCCGCCAGGAACACCCAGCGCGAGCGGTGGGTTTCAATGTAGCGAAACAGCGCAGCCGTGCCGAAGGTCGCAAAGTACAGGCCATACCATGAGCCCAGTGGGCTGGGATAGGTGGGCACGCTCCAGACGGCGGCCAGCAAGGTAAGCAGCGAAGCCCCAAGCGTGGAGCTCAGTTTGCGCGCGATGTACCAGAACCCCGGCACCCACGCGACAAAGAACACCAAGAGCATCAGCCTGAGGGACAGCGCCCGATCGCCAAAGATGTGCAGCGCGAGGGCGTGAAGATAGGCGAGGCCACCCGTATAGGCGTACTGAAAATCGACGTGCGGCCTCTGGCCGTGGAGCACGCGCTCGGCAATCTGCGCCTGCACGGGATCGTCCGCAAAATTGGAATCGACGTTCAGGCGCGCCGCCAGCAAGAGTGTGCTGATCACGACTACCGCGAGCAGCAACCATTGCGCCCCCCGGCTCGCTGTCCGTGTGTCTTGCGTGCAGACACCGGCAGGCGCGGCCGAGCCCGCTAATGCGTGCTGTTGATGTTCCTGCATTGTTCCCTTTAGCGCGAGTTGTTCTTAGCTTGCCCTTGTCGAAGTTGCCGCCTCGGTGGTGTCGCTGTTGCCAGCCTTGATCTCGCCCGTTTTCTTGTAGGCTATGCGCATCAACAGAATGCCGGCAGCCAGCCCGGCCAGGAAACCAGCTAGTACGCGAATGAACATCAAGCTCATGATTGTTCTCCTTTGATTGACCTTGCGGTCTGGTTTATTTTGTCGGCAGAATCCGGAGCGGACCGTGTTCCGTCCGCCTGGTGCAACCCGGCTCCGATGGTTCCGGGTTCCTGCAACACCAATTGATCATTCACCTGCGTGCGGCTATGCCGAATGCAGCCCACCGGCAGTTCCAGCACCTTGTGGGTCTTGAATCCTAGGGCGGCGATCCGGAACGGCCCCAAACTCTCCCAGACACCTCGCACGCAAAGGTGACGGTCTAACGCGACCACGTCGATGGGAAATCGCATGCCAAACGTGTGCACCCCGGAAGAGGGCTCGATCAGCAGACCGCAGCCAGAACGCAACTCTGAGTTGCCAAGCAACCCGACGAGCCGCGTCAAGCCTGTGTCTGCGATTCGGATCTCCGAACCCAGCACCGTACCCCGCGTGACATTGGCAACTTCCACTTGGCGAAATTTCCGCATAGCTCACCTCGCGCTCATGCCATCTTCTTTCTGCGCATAATCAGAACCCCCAGGATGATCACGAACAAGACCCCGGAGATAACTCGAATCAGAGTGACGGAATCCATGGTTTCTCCCTTCTGTGTGTGTTGAAATTGTCGAACTGTTCCTTACCGAAAAACGTTGTTCAAACTCCTCATAATGGTGATAATTGCCGGCCCCAGTAGAACGATGAATATGCTGGGAAAAATGAACAAGACCAGCGGAAAAACCAGCTTCACCGTGGTTTTGGCCGCCATCTCCTCGGCCTCCTGCCGGCGCTTCATGCGCATACCGTCCGAGAAGGTAGTAAGCGCCTTGGAGATCGGCGTGCCGAAGCGATCGGTTTGCGCCAGCATGCTGGTGAAGCCCTTGATGACATCCAACTTGGTGCGCTCAGCCATGCTGCGCCACGCCTCGATGCGGCCCTTTCCCGCCCTCTGCTCCAGGTTGATCTGGGTAAACTCTTCCGCAATGGGAGGATGACTCAGGGCGAGTTCCTGTCCTGAGCGCAGCAGCGCCTGGTCCAGCCCTAGCCCGGCTTCCACGCAGATCACCAGAAGATCGATCGCGTCCGCCATGCCCAGGCGGATTTTTTCCCGGCGATGCCGGATCATTTCCGTGAGCACAAAGTCGGGCGCCAGGAACGCCACCACCGCAAGGCCAATCGTCCAGAAAACCATGTTGTCGGAGATGAAGCTGCCGCCAATCACAGCGGCGAGTGGACCAAGTAGCCGGATCCCGAAATAGAGGTCCGCCTGTCCGGGCGACCGCAGCCCGGCCGCGTTGAATCGTTCCTTGAGCTTCGCATTGTCGTGCAGCCCCAGTTGCGTACGCAGAAACCGGATGGCGTGCAACAGGCCTTGCAGGGCCGATTCTTTCGGTTCCTCGATATAGATGCCCCGGTCCCGTGCGAGATCGAAGATGCGCTTCGCCTGCCGGGAAGGTCGCAGCATAAACAACACAATGACCAGCGCATTACCAAAGAACGCGGTCGCCACGATGCTCACCTGAAGCAGAGGATGCATACCTATCACACCTTCACATTCACGATCTTGCGAATGATGATTCCGCCGACGATCATCAAAGTGAGTCCCGTATAAATGAGCTTGCGGCCGAGAGGATCTTCCACCAGCACTTTGGTATACCCATGGTCCGCCATGTTGATGAGGAAGAACATGATGATGGGAAGCAGGGCCAGAATCGCTCCGGTAAGACGGCCTTGGGCGGTGTAGATGCGCACTTCGCCCTGGATCCGTATCCGATCGCGGATCACCGCAACCGTGCGGTCGAGAATATCGACTAAATTCCCGCCAGTCTCCTTCTGCACGAGCATGGCGGTGACGACGAATTGCAGGTCCGCCGAAGGTACGCGGCGTGCCAGTTGCAACAGCGCGTCACGGTGAGGTAAACCGAAGTTCTGTTGCCGGTACACCTCCCGAAATTCCGTGCGTACTGGCTCCGGTGCTTCCTGTCCGACAATCTCGATTGCGGCGCTCAGCGAATGTCCAGCACGTAACGCGCGACAGATGAGGTCAGCCGCATCGGGAAGCCCCAGGTTGAAACGCCGAATGCGCCGCGCCCGCTTGATCTGCAGTACAAAAAAAGGTAAGGAGGAGAAGAGAATTCCGAGTACCACGCATACGGCCAAGTCGGGCAGCCACAGGTAGGAGACCGTAAAACCAAACGCGGCGGAAATGGCCGAACCGGCGAGCACCATGGGCACACTCCATGAGCTCTCGGCTTGTGCGATCAGGAGTTCAATCTTATGGGCCAGGTTCCATCGCTTTAGAAGATTGTCCAGCCAATCGATCTCGCTCAGTTTGGTGCGCTTGAGAAACTCGGGCACTCCATCGCCCAAATACACCTCTTGCGCCGCAGTCGCCTGGATTCCCGCCACGCGTCCTTCGATGGCGCGGTCTGCCGCCGTTGGACGTGTGAGCAACAGCAGGGTGGCCAACGTCAACACCAGAACGCCCGCGAATGTAAGAACCATCAGAAGCATGACTGCTGACCCTCGCCTAAATGTCCTCAGGGTGCGCTAACGAGCTGGTCGCGATGCATGGCATTACGGCAACTAGGGACGCGAATACGGCAACCAGGGAGATGATCATCCCGCTGCTCCTTTGCTAGACCTCTTCCGACATGTCGAGCAGACTCATCGGAATCGGAATGCCCGAGGCTTTTAATTTCTCCGCAAACTTGGGAACGATACCTGTGGCGTAGAACCTGCCGAGCACTTTGCCGTTAGGTCCCACTCCCCGCTTTTCGAATAAAAAAATGTCTTGCATGCTGACCATGTCGCCGCTGCTGCCAGTGATCTCAGTGACATGAGTGATCCGGCGCGAGCCATCGCTCAGGCGAGATATTTGGACGATGAGTTGAATCGCGGCGGCGATCTGCTGGCGCACCGCCTTTTCGGGAAGGTTAAGATTGGCCATCATGCACATGGTTTCGATACGAGATAGCGCATCGCGCGGGCTATTGGCGTGAATGGTGGTCACCGATCCGTCATGGCCGGTGTTCATGGCCTGCAACATGTCGAGCGCCTCTTCGCCGCGTACCTCGCCCACAACAATGCGATCGGGCCGCATGCGCAGAGCGTTGATGACCAACTCGCGCTGCCGGACCCCTCCTTTGCCTTCCACATTCGGCGGCCGGCACTCCAAACGCACCACATGCGCTTGCTTCAACTGCAGCTCAGCCGAATCCTCAATGGTGACAATTCGTTCTCTTTCCGAAATGAACCCGGAGAGAACGTTGAGCAGTGTCGTTTTACCGGAGCCGGTGCCTCCCGAGATGACGATGTTGAGCCGGGCTTTAACCGCCTTCTGCAGAACGTCCAGCATCTGCGGCGTGTATTCCCCGTAGCTCAGAAGGTCGTCCGCGGTTAAGGGCGTGGTGCCAAAACGGCGGATGGAGAGGATAGGCCCGTCAACCGCAAGCGGAGGAATGATTATGTTCACGCGCGAGCCGTCCGCCAGCCTGGCATCTACCATGGGCGCCGATTCATCGACTCGCCGGCCAACACTGGACACGATCTTGTCGATAATGTGCATCAGGTGAGTGTTGTCCTTGAACGAGACGTTGGTCTTCTCCAGAACTCCTCCGCGCTCGACATAGACTGACTCGTAGGTATTCACCAGGATGTCGTTGACAGTGGGGTCCTGCAGCAGCGGTTCCAGCGGCCCCAACCCGAATACTTCGTCCAGTACCTCGTTCGCGAGGCGTTCGCGTTCGCTTGCGCTGAAAGGAACGCCCTGTTCACTCACCAGCTGAAGGATAAGCGTGAGCAGGGTCTGGCGGGCCCGGGTGTCCTCCATGAACAATAACTTCTCGAGATCGACTTTCTTGATCAGCTCGTGATGGACAGCAGACTTCACCTCCTGCTGCGCCCGGCCCAGCAAGGGCTTGGGGGAATGATCCAGCACGCTGCTCAATCGACTGGTAGTGGATGACGGCATTGAAACCATATCAGCCAAGCATCCTCCGTGTTCCACTGAAAATGGCCCGGTTCATATCACCTCCATAGCGAAAACCTGCGCTTCGGCTCCTCCGGGACCATCTCCGGCGTCACGGGGAGTAAGCTGGCGGCCCATTTCTTCATCTGAAGTGCAAATTCCGTTTTGCGGTCTGGCGAAACGGGCGTGCCGGTGTTCATGGCACGCATCACTTCAGTAGGGTTATTGGGCACCGTAATCGAGACTGGCTGCCGGATCGCTTTTTCGATCTGCTCCAACGTCACCGCACAGTCGGAGCTGTAGCGATTCACGACTACCCTCAGTTTTGAGGGCGGCACATTGCACTGCGACAGCCGGTCCACGTACTTCGATAAGTCCCGCAGTGCGGGGACATCGGGTGTTGCCACCAGGTACAATTCGTCACAGCAGTCGATAGTGGCAAGATTCACATCGCCCAGCCCGAGAGGACAATCCACGATCACGTATTCGTAAACGTTTGCCAGGAATCGGATCGACCGCTCCGCCGCATCGAGCTGAACGGGAATGCTGCCGTTCAACATAGCGGGGCTGGCCAGCACATCCACCCCGCTGCCATGATGCGCAACAAAGCCCGCCAAGAGCGTTTGGTCGAGACGCGCGACGTTGCGCACCAGCTCGTAAAAATCATAGGAAGGCGTATCCTGCCCGAGATACAGCGCCACATGTCCCAGGTGCCGGTGCTGGTCCACAATCAGCGCTTTTTTGCCGTAGAGACGCGCTAGATATGAGCCAAGATGGACCGCGAGCGTCGTGGCTCCCGCTCCTCCCCGGCACCCCAAAAACACCAGAATTTTGCCTGATGTCTTTACATCGCGGACGCCCTGAATCCGTCCACATAACCTGTTCAACGACTCGCAGACCTGTCCGACTGACAATGGCTTGGCGAGATATTCGCCACATCCCGCTCGCATCGCTTCCACAATCAGGGTCGAATCGGACTGCTCCGACAATGCAATCAGGGTCGTCCGTCCGCGGAGCATCAATTGGATCGAGTTCGCGGCCTGGACCGCGAGCTTGCGGTCCTTGTCGAAATCGATCACACACACCGGAACCTGTGCATTTTGTAATTTCAGCAAAGGCTGCAGTTCGCCTTCCTGAAGCGAATATCCTTGTAGCTCCCCCACAAATGTTCCGTGCTCCCGCAAAGTGGCGGCCTTCACCTTCTCTGCCGTCTCGTGACCGACACAGATGGTGATCACCCGGAGGCCGCTCTGACCGTTGTTCGAGGCTTCAGACTTCAAGACCTGCTCCCGGTTCTCTGCAAAGGCGCCTTACGGTTGTTGGTTGTAACTCTTGGGCAGACCCTTATCGAAGGTCCCCAACTGACCGGGTGGGGTAACCCACTTCGGATTGGCCGGCGGCGCTTGGTCGCTGGTCAGTGGATCGACGATCGTGGGAGTCACAACCACAACTAACTCCATCACGGAATGGTTCAGGCTTTTGGAGCGAAAGAGCTGTCCCAGGATCGGTATGTCGCCGATCCCCGGCATCTTGTTTAGACTGTCAGTCGTGCGATGGTCGAGGATCCCTGAAATGCCAAAGGTTTGGCCGTCTCTAAGCTCGACCTCAGTCTCCGCCTTGCGTGTGGACAGTGACGGTATGGTATATCCAGCGATCACGACGACATTGCTGTAGTCCAATGCGCTAACCTCGGGCATCACCTTGAGGCGTATGGTTCCATCCGGATTGACATACGGCGTGAACTCCAGCTTCACACCGAACTGGCGAAACTGAACCGTCACCGTAGCCGTCCCGCCGGCGCTGCCAGGTTGCACGACGGGGAAGGGAAACTCGCCGCCCGCAAGAAACTTTGCCGTCTGCCCGTCGATCGTCATCAGTGTGGGTTCGGCGAGTATCTCCAGGACTCCCTTGCTCTGTAGGTCTTTCAGACTTGCTCCAACTCCATTCTTAAGATTGAAGTAGAAGAGGTTCAGAAAGTCTGATACCTGAACGCTGTTACTGCTGTTGTTGGTTTGAAATGCTGGAGCGCTATACTGCTGCGTGCTTCCCGATCCAATGTTCTGGCTATTGAGCCCGAAGAGGTTGATACCGAAAGCGTCCAGCTTGGAGCGGTCCAACTCGGCAAATCTCACCTTTAGTTGGACCTGGGGCCTGTGTCGTGGATCAACCACCAGCGAGTTAACAATCTCCTTCGAGTAAACGCCGGCCAGTCTGGCGGCAATATCCGCCTCGGTATCACTTCCCACCACTCCTGAGAGAAAGAGTTTTCCTTCTTTTACCTCGACGCTAATTTGATCTACTGGGAGAGCCTGGGACAGTGATTCTCGGAGGCCGCCAACATCCACATCTGCCAGGACGGTGAGGACCGTGGAAGTGCCGTGTTCATCCCAAAGAACAACGCTGCTGGTGCCGGTAGCCTTGGCCGTGATCACCAGGTCCTTGGGGCTGGGAGTCATCGAGTCTATGACGGCAGGGTTGCTGATGTATACCCGGCGCAAGCGCTCTGGTGTGTTTATGAAGACGGAGCGTCCGACGATGACATGCAAGGTTTGGACTTTATCGTCTGGGCTCTTCGCGCTGTCCGGGACGAAGGGTGGCACCGTCGCCGCGGAGAGAACCCGTGCCTCCTTATGGGGATAGGTCGAGTGGGCCTCAGGCTGCGCCGACGGCGGAGAGCTTTGCGGATTTCCAGTTTGGGGCACTTCCGGCGGGTTCGCCGCGGGTGCCGTCGCCTGCCCTAGTGGAGTGGGTGGCAAAGTGGGAGACGAAGTCTGCCCCACCAATATACCCGCCAACAACATTAGGGGTATTGCGATGGCCAGAGTTCGTGCCCGATGATATGTCGTTCGCATGTCCATGATGTCACTCAAACTGGGTCGTCACATGCTTGTCGCCCATGATGGTCTCCACCACATAAGGCTCCTTGGCCTTGGTGCGAGGAGCCGCATGGGATGGAGAAGCTAAGTGGGTTGGATCCACTCCCGAAGAGAGCCCAGCAATTTGCATAGGTACGGCCTTGATCTGTCCCCGGTCGGCGCCGTTGCGCAAAACAAACTCGATGCTTCCCTGGGTAGTTGCCAGCACCAGCCTCTGGGCATCCGGTGGAGAGAGCAGCAGGGTAACCACGTTGACGGTTTGCGGTTTCCCCTGAGGATCGGGCTCAATGTTCTGTCCTGCCGTCAATACCTCGACATCCTGCAAAACAATCTGGGTCGAGGGGACAGGAATTTTGTCCGAACGCAGCGTCACCAGCACATCCACGTGCGATCCTGGGAACAGGAACCCGGCCACGCCCACAACTTCATCGGAGCGCACCGACACGGCGCGCATGCCTTCGGGAATCTTCACCGTCAGTCCGATACCCGAGCCGAGAGCGGCGAGTTGCATCGAGAGAATCGGTTGTCCACTGGTCACGGGATAGATTGCGGACCGTCCAACAGCGTCCTCAACCTTAGTGAAGGCGCCTTGGAGCGGGATCGTGATTGGCCAGTCAATCAGGACCAGGCTTTCCGCCTTCAGCACCTCGCCGGACTGAATGGGGTGGGCTGCTGCAACATATTTTTGTGTCTGAGGCCCCATGGTGCGGCTTCCCAGCTTGCGGTTGAGAAAGAATGTCACCGCGCCGGACAGCAGCAAGGCGACCACGAGCGCAAGAACGAGACGGCGTGGGTTCATATTTTCATCTCAGCAGTACGCTACAGAAGGAGATTCCTGTGCCCGCAGCTATGGCGATTCCATACGGCAGGCGCAGCCTCTCCGCGTTAGTGACGTTAAGGTCCGAATGGGGCCGCAAACCGCTAGTCCCGTGATGCATCACGAGCACTCCGATATTGCCCAAGGTGTCCTTTAGACGATGCCGGGAAACGGCGAGAATTATGGCGAACACTCCCCCCATCAATGCGGTTGCGATCAGGATTTCGGCGACGTAGGTGAGACCGGCAAGGCAACCAACTGCAGTCATGAGTTTCACGTCACCAGCGCCCATTCCGCCGGCTAGATAAAACACTAGAAACGCGCCTCCAGCCAGCACCCCGGCAAGAGCTGCCGTGGCCATGGAACGCCAGCCGCCCAGTACCAGGTGAAGGATTAGTCCGGCCAGGAGGGAAGGTCCGGTAAGCCAGTTGGGGATTCGGCGGGTGCGGACATCGTAGAATGCGCCTCCGCCGGCGCAGACCAGCGACATTCCGACAAACGTGGCATTAAGCTC
>OBLT010002335.1_pt1 | contig 11877 bp, 11 predicted proteins | sample 1518721 | NCBI WGS metagenome assembly OBLT01 (sample SAMEA3539307, study PRJEB22396) | soil metagenome | biome: tundra; feature: field; material: soil | place: USA | collected 2010-05 | depth 0.15 m | reverse complement strand
GCTGTGCTTGGCCACGTTGGTCAGCGCCTCGGCGATCACGAAATACGCGGCCGTCTCCACGGCAGCGTCCAGCCCGCGGTTCAGGGGGCCGGCATCGACCTCAACGGGTATGGCCGAGCGCGCGGCCAGGGCGGTGAGCGCCTCGCGCAGGCCGCGGTCGACGAGGATCGGCGGGGCGATGCCACGCGAGAGGGCCCGTAGCTCGTCCAGCGCCTCCTGGGTCTGGAGGATCGCGTCGGCGAGCGCCTCCCGGACGGCCTCCGGCCTGCTGTCGAAGTGGTGCTGGGCGCGGCCCAGTTCCATCGCCAGGCGGACCAGCCGCTGCTGCGGCCCGTCGTGGATGTCGCGTTCGAGCCGGCGCAGCGCGGCCGCCTCGGCCGTCACCGCGGCGACGGCCTGCGCGCGGGCGGTGTCCCGCTCCTGCTCCAGCCCGCTGATCCTGCGGTGCAGCGCGGACGCGTCCGACAGCAGCGCCTGCCCCAGCCCGGCCTGGGCGGTCACGCACGCCCGGGTCACCAGCGGCAGGGTGAACAGCAGCAGCAGGCCGGCCACGGTATCGAAGGGGACCCGCCCGGCCGGCGACGTCAGCCCCAGGCTCAAGTCGATGTGGGACTGGGTGCTGCCCGCGTACAGGAACATGGGCCGCAACGACCCGGAGGACAAATACGGGTGGCGTAGGGCGAACGTGGCGAAAGCGAGGCCGACGAACCACCACAGCGCCGTCACCACCGAGGTGACCAGAGCGACAGGGAACACCACCACCGCGTGCGCCACGTCGAGCCACAGCCCCGGGCCGGACGCGGCGGCGGTCTCCTTCGGCCTCACCCGCTGGCCCGCGCCCCGCGCCCCGGTGGACGGGGAGCGCACCCTGGCGATCCGCCACCGTTCCACGTCGGCGGACCACCGTACCGGCGCCAGAGCGCCGGGCGGGACCGGCGACCGGCCACGCACCAGCAAGCCGGCCATTCCGGCGCACAGGCCACCGAGCACCAGCAGCAGGCCAGCCGCGGCGGTCACCGGCGCGGTGAGCAGGTACAGCGACTCCACGAGCGTGCGACGCCCCATGCGGACGAGGAACCTGGCGCCCGGCCGCCACCGGCCCCAGACCGCGGCGGGCAACGACTCGGTCATGGACCCAGCCTAAGCCGGAGACCTGGGGCGAGCCGGGCGCGAAGACCGTGCAGGTCACCGGCCGCTACGGGACCGTACCGGCGATGGCCTGGGACCAGATCCACCCGCAGATCACCACCCGCCCGGCCTGGACCGGCCACCACGGCGAACTCCCCATCATCGAGGGCACCCTGATCCCCCTTCAGGCCGGGCGTCTGCCCGGTGGCGGTGACCCGCTGCCGGCCTGGCTGTGGTCCTCGAAGACCAGGATGCACAGCACCGACGTGGACGTGCGCTGGCAGTAGCTCGCGCCCGGCCCGCTGGATCGTGTTCATGCCCCTGTTGTTCCCTGTTCTGGCGCGGCGGTTCTGACATCGTGGTTCTGGCATGGTGGTTCAGGCATCACGGCGGGCGAGCGCCCAGGCCCCGGCCGCGAGCGCGACCATCGCATACGCGCACAGCAAGCCGAAGGTCAGCCCGGGCGACAGCATGTGCGCGACCGGCTTGACCGCAGTCAGCGAATTCCTCATCGTGTCGGGCAGGAACTTCTGCGCCGTGTTCTGGATCGAGCTGCCTAGCGCGAACAACAACAGCGGCAGCACGAACACCACGCCGACCAGAGCACAGATGGCGCCCGCGGTGTGCCGGATGATCGCGCCGATGCCCAGGCTGATGAGCGCGATCAGCGCCGGGTAGGCGCCGGCCATCGCCGCCGCGCGCAGCACGCCGGGCTGGCCGAGCGTGGCGTGCGGGGCCGGGGCCTTCAGCATTGCCTGGCCGGCGAAGAACGCCGCGAAGGCGAAGATCTCCCCCGCCGCCAGTGTGACGGCCCCGAGCACCGCTGCCTTCGCGGCGAGCACGAGCGGACGCCTGGGCGCCGCGGCGAACGTGGCGCGGATCATCCCGGAGGAGAACTCGGTCGTGATCGCGAGCACGCCGAGGACGCCGAGCAGCAACTGGCCGACCACGAGTCCGAGGAAGGCGTCGTAGGTGGGGTCGAAGGACGCACGGTCGGCGGCGGACATCTGCGCGTAGTTCTCATGGCTCGCCGCGAGCATGGCCAGGCCGATCATGCCGGCCGCGAAGACGGCCACGATGTACCAGGTGGAGCGGACCGTGCGGAGTTTCTGCCACTCCATCTGGGCGACGGCGCGGAAACCGTAGCTGCCGCGGGTGCGACTGGCGGCGCGGTGGCTGAGCGTCGTGGTGTTCATCACAGGCTCCCTGAATAGTCGGTGACGCCATCGGTCAGCTGGAAGAACGCTTCTTCCAGTGAGCTGGCGCGGGCGGACAGCTGGGCGACCGTGGTCTGCGCGAGCAGCCGGCCCTGGCCGATCACGATGAGCGCGTCCGCGGTGTGCGCGATCTCGCTGATCAGGTGGCTGGAGACCAGCACCGTCCGGCCCTGGGCGGCGAGGTTCTTCAGCAGGTTGCGGATCCAGCGGATGCCTTCCGGGTCCAGGCCGTTGACCGGCTCGTCGAGCAGCAGGACCCGCGGGTCGCCGAGCAGGGCGGCGGCGATACCCAGCCGCTGGGACATGCCGAGCGAGAACTTCCCGGCACGGCGGTCCGCGGCCTTCTCGATGCCGGTGATGGCGAGCACCTCCTCGACCCGCTGCCGGCCGATCGCGTTGCTGGCGGCCAGCGCGGTCAGGTGGGCGCGGGCGGTGCGGCCCGGGTGGAACGCCTTGGCCTCAAGCAGCGCGCCCACCTCGCGGAGCGGCCAGCGCAGGTCGCCGTAGCTCTTCCCGCCGATCCTGGCCTGTCCCGCGTCCGGGCGGTCCAGGCCCATGATCATGCGCATCGTGGTGGACTTGCCCGCGCCGTTCGGGCCAAGGAATCCGGTCACCGTGCCGGGGCGGACATCGAAGCTCAGGTTGTCCACCGCGAGCGTGGATCGGTAGTGCTTGACGAGGCCGCGTGCCTCGATCATCGGAACCTCCAGTGGCTGAGCTGTCGTGGCTGTGTTCTTGCGGCTGGGGCGTGACCGGCCCTCGTGGCGCGAGCACGCTGTCGTCTGCATCTGCCGTCCACGCTACGAACTGGGCATCTGCCGGGGAACGTGGTGAGCACCCGTCTTCCTGGTGGGGTTACCCACAGGGCGCTCGATGATCTCTATTAGGTAACCGAAGATTTCGGTCTTCTGGGCGTTTTGGGCCACGCGAAGGACGCAACGGTGGATGGTGCGCAAACGGGCGGACACTGGTTAACTGCACCTGACGGCGCGTTTCCGGCGGGCCCAGTGGATGGCGGCGTGGGAACGCTGGGGCAGGCCGCACCGCAAGGCGATGGACGACCGGCGCCGCTGATGGCCTCGTTCTGGACGCGGGCCTGTCGCCCGACGGCGTTTCTCGCCGCGGTGGCGACCGCCGCAGCGGCCAGGCGTCAAGAAGTGGTCGTCTACCTGCCCTGTGGTGCGGGGCACGGCGCCAGGCAGCGGCTCGAAGCGGAACTGGACCCATCACGCGGCTCCGGGTCGGCGCGCGTAGCGGTGGGATCTCCCGGCGATGTCGCCGACACTCTCCGAGCTTTCGCCGCGGCTGGGGCAACGACCGTCGTGCTTCAGCCGGCTGGCGACGAACCAAACATCGACTCGATCCTTCGCCTGGCCGCGGAGGCCCGAATCATTATCCGAGATGTTCCCGCCTGACGATTTACCATGCCTCGCTCAGGGTCGCTGATCTAGATGCCGAGCCGGGAAATGTGTGTACGGCCGGACGCTGATCTCGCTCTCAAGGGCTGAGCCGCAGCCCGCGTACGATGTCCGCGACGTATTCGTCACGCGGCGGCATATCGCCCTCGCCCATCAGCATCGTGGTGAACGCGTAGCTAACGCAGGCCCCAAGGAGCAGGCGCGCGGCAGCCAGTGCGCCGATGTCCGGCGCTACCCGCCCCCGCTCCTGTTCCTCTTGCAGGTAGCGGGCGACCCTATCCTCGGCTGCGCTCGGGCCGAGCCGGCGCGCCCGCATCACCTCCCGGAGCCGGACAAGCTGAGCCGGCCGGCTGAAGACCGACACCTTGACGCTGAGAATCTCGCAGTAGAAGTCGATGGAGGCGCGGGCTACCGGGAGCAGGTTGTCCTCGACGCTGCCGTACCCGGTGTGGGTGACCAGGTCAGCCATTGTGCGGACGTAGACGGGGAGCCGGTCCTGCAGTAACGCAAGGTAGAGATCCACCGCGGCGCGGTCGGCTGGCTCTGCGGAAAACCGGGCATCGTACGCGGGCTCTACGTAGGAGGCTCCTGCGCTGGTGTCCTTGTTGCCGCGCAGCATGTCGGCAGCCGCTTCGACCACTTGGCGGCGTATATCGCCGGCGCGTGTGCCGGGCGAGGAGATCCGCGGCCGCTGCTCGTCGGAGTACACCGTTCCTCCAGGGTCGCCGAAACTCGAACCGTACCCTATGTGATCGATCTCACGATCCCCGTTCCAGGATCTCGACCGGGTCGTCCGGGCCATAGTCATCCGACGCCGAGGCACCTGCCTTCTGGGTGCTGGCCGACGCCGAGGGCAACGAGGCGTGCGTCACGACGTGGCAGGGCAGGGACGGTTAGCCCAGCGAGGGAACCGCACCGACTGGTTTACCCGGGGTACCACGGGGGCCTATCCGGGCAGTTCAGCGACCCGCCGGCGGAGGTGCTCGAGCTGCGGCTCGTTCATCCCGAGGGCCAGCGCCCGGTCGTACGCGGCTCGCGACTCCTCGGCCCGGCCCAGCCGGTGCAGCAACTCGGCCCGGGTGCCGTGCCACCACGGGTAGGCCGCCAGGCCGCCGATCGCGTCGACCAGCGCGAGAGCGGCTGCGGGGCCGTCCCGCTCGGCGACGGCCGCCGCCCGGTTGAGCCGGACGACCGGAGTGTCCGCAATGGTGAGAAGCACGTCGTACCAGGAGATCACCGCGTCCCAGCTGGTGCGGGCGTACGAGGGGGCGAGCGCGTGACACGCGGCGACAGCAGCCTGCACCACATACGCGTCAGGCCGCTCCGCGCTGCGCCGCAGCGCCGCACCGACCAGTTCGACACCCTCCTTGATCGCCTCAGCGTCCCACCGGGTGCGGTCCTGATCGGCCAGCAGCACCGGCCGCCCTACGTTATCGACGCGGGCCACCCGCCGAGAATCGTGCAGCAATAGCAGGGCCAGCAGGCCGAGTACGGTCGCTTCGTCGGGCATCAGCTCGGCCAGCAGCCGGGCCAGCCGGATCGCCTCGGCGGTCAGGGTGACCCGGACGAGATCCGCGCCGGTGCCCGCCGCGTACCCTTCATTGAAGATCAGGTAGACCGTGGCCGCGACGCCGGCCAGCCGGCCGGGCAGTTCCTCGGCGGCCGGTACCCGGTACGGAATGCCAGCTTGCGCGATCTTCTGCTTGGCCCGGGTAAGCCGCTTGGCCATGGTCGCCTCGGGCACCATCAGGCCGCGGGCGGCCTCCGCGGTGGACAGCCCGCCGAGGGTCCGCAGCGCGAGCGCAACCTGCGCCTCAACCGCCAGGCACGGATGGCAGCAGGTGAACACCAGGCGGAGCAGGTCATCCCGGACCACCTCGGCGGGTTCCGGAGCGGGGTCGAGGAACGTCATCGCCTCCGTCTCCTTCCCCGCCCGCCGCGCCTCCCTGCGGATCAGGTCGATGGCCCGTCGTTTCGCGGTGACCAGGAGCCAGGCGCGCGGGTTGTCCGGAACGCCATCGCGGGGCCACGTCTCCAGCGCGCGGACGACGGCGTCCTGTGCCGCGTCCTCGGCCAGGTCGACGCTGCCGGTGACGCGGATCAGCGTGGCCAGTACCCGGGCACGCTCCTCGCGTACCAGCCGCGCCACCGCGCCACCGGGCCCCATCGTGCCGCCCGCGGTCAGAACGTGATGACCGGACGGATCTCGACCGCCCCGTCCCAGGCCGCCGGGATCTTCGCGGCGACCGCGACCGCCTCGTCGAGATCGGCGCACTCCAGCAGGTAGAAGCCGGTCAGCGCCTCTTTGGTCTCGGCGTACGGGCCGTCGCTGGTGATCACATCGCCGCCTTTGCCGGCGGGCACCCGGATGGTCGTCGCGGTGGCGGTGGGGTAGAGCGCGCGACCGCCCTTGATCACGGCTGCGGCGCCCTCCGCGAACTCGGCGTACTCCTTCATCGTCCCGGCATGCTCGGGCGGGGGCTGCGTCCAGTCGATGTCGGAGGTGTAGGTCAGCGCCATATAGGTGGGCATGGATGCTCCTCGGGTCAAGGCCGACGCCAGTCGCCGGCCTCCACTCTAAGGACGAACGGCCGCCCGCCGATCTGGACACCCGGCCGCCACCGGCTTGGCGGAATCCCAGCATCGCTCCGTGACCCTGCACCGTGACGCCGCGCCCAGTTACGCCGCACGGTGACGGCACAGCGACGTGGCATGGCGCAGTCGCTGAGGCCGCCGTCAGGCAGAGGCGTCGAGCGCCTCGGGATGCTCTCTCCGGTAGTGCTCGGTCAGCACGGCACTGACCTGACCGGGCCGGTACGCGATGGTGCGCTGGCAAATATGGCAACGCACGACCGGCAGGTGCGTGACAGTCACCGGGAAGCGGGATGAGGCCGAGTTCTTCATTACTGCCTATTATGCCAGGTCCGCGAGGCCTCACTGGTGATCCCCTGGGCATGGGCCGGCGTGTCGTGCGGCGGGCGATGAGGGCGGCGGTCTTTCGTTGATATTGGGCCGGGGAAAGTTTCGGCGCGCGGCACGCACGGTGACGATTCCGTGCCGGGCGGTCCAGGCGTGGACGGCCCGCAAGCTCCCTGATCAGTGGCGGTCAAGCGCGCGATCCAGGTTTACTGCCGCGCTGATCAGAGCCAGGTGGGTGAAGGCCTGGGGGAAGTTCCCCAGCGCCTCACCCGAGGCGCCGATCTGCTCGGCGTAGAGCCCGAGATGGTTGGCGTAGGTGAGCATCTTCTCGAAGATTGTCCGGGCCTCCTTGACCCGCCCGGCCCGGGTGAGCGCCTCGACGTACCAGAACGAGCAGAGGTTGAAGGTGCCTTCGCCGCCGTCGATCCCGTCGTGGCCGGTGATGGCGTACCGGTAGACGAGGCTGTCGGAGGTGAGTTCGGTGCCGATGCGGTCAAGCGTGGACAGGAACCGCGGATCAGTCGGGCCGGCGAACTTCACCAGCGGCATCACCAGCACCGATGCGTCGAGCAATCTGCTGCCCGGGTGCATCACATAGGTCTGCAGCTCACGGTCCCAGCACTCGTCCTGCACGAACCGGTGGGCCGCCGCGGCCAGCTTGCGCCACCGCTCGACTGGCGCGGGCAGGCCACGGTCGCGGGCCAGGCGGCCGGCCCGGTCGTAGGCCACCCAGGTCATCAGGGCCGAGTAGGTGAAGCGCTGGCGAGGGCCCCGGATCTCCCAGACACCCTCGTCCGGCTCGTTCCAGTGCTTGGAAAGCCAGTCGAGCCGCTTGGACAGCCCTACCCACAGGTCATAGGAGATCGGGACCTCGCGGTTGTACAGGTAGACCGAGTCCATCAGCTCGCCATACACGTCTATCTGGCGCTGGTGCACCGCGTTGTTGCCGATGCGGACGGGCCGTGAGCCGCGATAACCCTCCAGGTGATCCAGGATGGTTTCCTGGATGTCCTCGCTGCCGTCGACGCCATACATGATCATCACATCGTGGTCGGGCGTGGCCAGCTCACAGCGCCGCTGAACCCACTCCATGAACGACGCCGCTTCCTCCAGGAAGCCCAGGGTCATCAGCGCATAGACAGTGAACGCGGCGTCGCGCAGCCAGCTGAACCGGTAATCCCAGTTGCGGCCACCGCCGAATTCCTCCGGCAGCGAGGTGGTCGGCGCCGCGACCAGGGCGCCGGTCGGGTGGTAGACGAGCAGCTTGAGGGCCAGCGCCGAGCGCTGTACCGTCTCCCGCCACCGCCCGCGATAGCGGGACTGGCTGACCCAGCCCTGCCAGAAGTCTGAGGTCAGGGTGAACAGCTGGTCGGTCTCCCCCGGCGCGAGGGCCCGCACTTCGCCGAGCCACTCCAGCTCGATGTCGACGGTCTCACCTTCATCCAGGGTGAACGTCGCGGCGACACCGGTCTCCTCGATCTTCAGCGCCACGTTGGTACGCAGCACGAAGCGGCCGGCAGACGATTCGAACACCGCGCCGACCCCGGTCACCACCTCGACGGTGTGCGGGGCCCGGCCGTAGTCAAACGCCGGATGGCAGGCCAGCTCGAACGTCGCCCGGCCACGGACCGCGCGAGCCTGCCGGACGAGCAGGTCCCGCGCCTTGCCGGTACCGCTGGTCTCCGGCACCATGAAGTCGATCACCTCGCCGACCGCCTCCGTGCCGTGAAACCGGGTCAGCAGGATGTTCGTGTCGGGAAGGTAAAGCTGCTTCGGGCGCGTGTTACTACGGCTCGACAAGGAGAAATAGCCGCCTTTGCGCGCATCCAGGAGCGCGCCGAACAGCGAGGGGGCGTCAAAGCGGGACGGGCAGTACCAGTCGACCGTGCCGTCCGTCCCCACCAGCGCCACGGTCCGCAGGTCACCGACGATCCCGTGCTCTTCGATCGGCAGGTAGCCGGTCGGCGGAGCACCCTGGCGGCCGTTGCCAGCGGAGTAATAGCCCATGCCTTCATAATCCGTTTCTTTATTACATCCGCGTTACCGCCGTACCACGGCACCTGGCCGATTCTCGGAGATCCACGTGTCGATGCGTTCCCACCAGTCATAGAGCCACCGCTCGTGCGCCTCATGATCGCCAGAACGTGGCACCTCGTCGACCGGTACCCGCCACCACTTCGCGTGGACGATCTGGTCCATCGGCAGGCTCCGCCAGATGTCGCTCACGGTGACGAGCGTGTCCAGCCCGGCATGGGCTACGAAGATCACGTCGGCATCGGGGCAGGCGGCGATGGCCGAGATCGCCCCTCCGGTCCGGGGCGCGAGAAGGTTCGGCATGGCCCGTGCGCGTTCGGCCAGATCGCCGCGGCCCGCCCGTTCCAGTCTCTGGATGCCGCGCCGCCACCGGCCTGGCGTCCAGTTACCGCCCTCCGGGAAGATCACCAGCGCACCAGTGCGATCGAGCCCCCGGGCCAGCCGCCCGATCTGCTCGACGTAGACCTTCTCGCCGATCCGGCGCCCCTGGACGAACACGTTGGGCAAGCGATTGGCCACCACATCCAGGCTGGGATCAAGCTGCATCGTCGCCTTCATGACGACGCGCGGTCGCCGCCCGTAGACGCTGAGCAGATGATGAACGAGCAGCAAGGAATCGCCCGGCCCCGCATGCCGGCTGAGCACGATGACCGGGCGGGCCAGCCTGGCCGCCTGCTCCTCGGCGGTAAGTGCTGGTTCGTCCACCTCGACCCGGACCCTGAACATGCGGGTACCCGCCCGGAAGACCAGGTCAAGGAACCACCGCATGATCGCGTAATGGCGGCTCTGATAAGGCTCTGTGCGCAGCCGGCCACCGAACCCGCTCGCTAGCCACAGGCCCAGGCACATGAACAGCGCGGAAGTCTCGGCCAGAAGCCAGATGAGCGCGAAGCACAGCAGCCGAAGGCCGCGCATGCGGCCATGCCGGGAGAGCCCCGCCACCCCGAACCCCAAGGCCAGCAACGGAAACAACACCACGAAGGCGATAGCGATGACGACCGCCAGCGGTGCCAGCACGAATCGGCGAACCAGCCTGGGTGGGACCACGGCCGGCTCCTCCCGTCCTCAATGGCGGGGTCAGTGCCCGGTCAACTCGGCGAGATAGCTCGCGGACGCTGCGTACGCACGGTCGATACTCACCCCGACCTTAGTCCCGTTGCGGTACCGAAGCTGGGAGAGATCTGGCGGGCGCCGATCTCCGCCTGCAGGCAGCACGTGTACCCGGACGTCCCTGGGCAGCGCTGACATCTCCTCGTGGAATCGATGCCTGCGGGCGATCTCGAAGGCGACCAGGCCTACCTCCCAGGGACGCCGGGGCACCTCCAGCGGACGCTCGATCCGGCCTACGTGCAGGACGTAGACAACGCTGGCCCCCAGGGCGACGGCCCGGCCGACCGGGATGGAATGGACGAGGCCGCCGTCGAAGTAGTGCTCACCGTCGACTTCAACCGGTGGCAGGAGCCCAGGTACGGCACACGAGGCCAGCACCGCAGGCACGAGCGGCCCGCTGCTGAACCAGCGCGCGCACGCGTGTTCGATGCTGGCCGCAACGCAGTGGAAGGGCAATTCGAGATCGGCGAAATCATCCCCCGGAAGCACGTCGTCCAGCATGTGGCGCAGCGGCTCGATCGAATGCAGGTGCGTGCCCGAACGCAGCAGCCGGGCCGCCCGGCCCCACAGCGTCTCGCTGAACGCCTGCCGCAAAGCATCGCCTTGCCATATCTCGCCCAGCCGTGCCGCCGCGCCCGCCGGGTCGGCGGCCACGAACGCGCCATTTATCGCGCCCACCGACGTGCCCACGATCACGTCGGGCCGGATCCCGGCTTCCGACAAAGCCCGGAGCATGCCGACCTCGTTAGCGCCGAGCAGGCCCCCACCGCCGAGCACGAAAGCTGTCTTCACCCGCCAACCTCCTCCCGGTCAACCTAAGCAGACCCCGGGCCGGGGCTGACCCGCCCGGTAGGCGGGCCGGCCGAGGTTTACGATGTGTGGCGATGAGCACCGCACATGCCCCGGCGAGCAGCACAGACCTCCCCGGAGGGGAACCGGTGGCGGTCATCCACACCTCGGACCTGACCAAGATCTATCCGGGAACGGACTTCGCCGCCGTTGACCGGCTCAACCTTGACGTCCGGGCGGGCGAGATCTTTGGCTTGCTGGGACCCAACGGCGCCGGGAAGACGACGACCGCGGGGATGCTGACCACGCGCGTGGTGCCGACATCCGGGCGCGCGTTCATCGCGGGCATCGACGTCGCGGCACATCCGGCGCTGGCGAAACAGCTGAGCGGGATCGTTTCGCAGCAAAACACCCTCGATCGGCAGCTCACCGTCTGGGAGAACCTCTACTTCCACGGCCGCCTGTTCGGCATGGGGTCGAAGGCATCGCGGCAGACCGCCGATGAGCTGCTTGACCAGTTCCAGCTGTCCAAGTGGGCCAAGGCGTCGGTGTACGCACTGTCCGGGGGGATGGCGCAGCGGCTCATGGTGGCGCGGGCCATCTTCCACCGTCCCTCGGTGCTCTTCCTCGACGAGCCGACAGCGGGCCTCGATCCGCAAAGCAGGCTCGCCCTATGGGACCTGCTCGGTGAGCTGCACCGCGAAGGCCAGACCATCCTGCTCACCACCCACTACATGGAGGAGGCCGACCAGCTCTGCGAGCGGGTAGCCATCATGGACCACGGCCGGATCCTCGCCCTCGACACGCCGGCCGCACTGAAGCAGAGCGTCGGCGCCGACACCGTCGTCACGGTGAAGACCACGGGCGACGCCGACGGGCTCGCGGAGTTGCTCACCCACGACGTGGCGGGCGTCACCCGCACCCGCACCGTGGATGGGGGGCTGCAACTGCATATGCAAGGCAGTGACCGGCTCGTGCCGCGCGTCGTCCTGGCGGCGGAGCGCGGCGGGTTCGATCTCGTCGACCTGTCGATCGCCGAGCCCAGCCTCGAGACGGTCTTCATCAACCTCACGGGCAAGGAGTTGCGGGACTGATGGCCGCGTCTGTAACCTCGCCGCCGCCGACCCGGCGGATCGGCGGTGGCCCCACCCGGTCGGTGGCCGCCGCCAGCTGGACCGCGCTGGGCGCGCTCATGCTGCGCGACCTGGTGGTGCTGCGCAAGCACCTCTGGGAGTTCGTGCTGCGCACGGTCATCCAGCCGT
>OBLT010002334.1_pt1 | contig 11879 bp, 10 predicted proteins | sample 1518721 | NCBI WGS metagenome assembly OBLT01 (sample SAMEA3539307, study PRJEB22396) | soil metagenome | biome: tundra; feature: field; material: soil | place: USA | collected 2010-05 | depth 0.15 m | reverse complement strand
GGATGCGCAGCAGCGTGGGATACTTACGGCCCGGCTCGTAATCGGGCGGCTTCACGATCAGCCCGTGCACTTCGGTTCCATCCTTCGCCTTGCAACTAAAATCCTCGGTGGCGCCCAGCTTGAGCTCAGCCATCAACGCATCGTTTTGGTGTGTCAGCGGCCGCAGGCTGCCGTTTTCGAGCGCATGAATTTCCGGATGGGCCCCGTCGTTCGCGGCTAACACAGCCAGGCGCCCGTCCTTGCTCTGCGCCAGATTGGAAATCATTCCCGGACCTTGCACCAGCCGCTCCACCGCGCCGCCGTTCGACGGAATACGTGCGGGATACTCGGAGCGATCGTCCGCAACCAGGAACAGGATGGAAGAACCGTCGGGCGTGAATCGAGGCGACGAAACAGAACGATCCAGCTTGTCAGCCAGCAGCTTCGGCGCGCCGCCATCCACGGTAATCACGGCCAGGCGGTTCATGTTGTAGGCGCTGCTTTTTGCGCCGGTGCTTTCGAGATACACCAGACGTTTGCCATCCGGGCTCCACTCAGGCTGTGCGCGCGATGCAGATGCATGCACTCCGTCGTAGTGAGTGATCGCGCGCGGAGCAGCGCCGGTGCGCGCTTCCATAACGTAAACGTTCCAGGTGTTGTAGCGTTCGGCGTCCTTGCCTTCCTTGCCAAGGAACGCGATCCATTGCCCGTCCGGCGACCATGCCGGCGAAGCCACTTCGAATCCTTCCGCACTCAGCGGCTTGGCCTTCTTCGTCGCCATATCGAATAGGAAGAAACGGCCGGGCTTTTGCGTCAGGTACCCTTGGATGTCCTGCTTGAATTTATAGCGGTCCACAACGATAGGTTTAGGGGCCTTCGCATTGGCGCCTTGCGCGGGTTTCTCGTCGTCGGTATCGGCGGGGTCGCGCTCCGTCATCACCAGTAACAAGCGTTTCGAATCGGGCGACCACTCGTAAGACGACAACTTATTCCTGAAGTCGGTGAACTGCTGCGCCTCGCCGCCCATGCGATTCAGTAGCCAGATTTGTGTGCCTTTGGCTTTGCCCGGACGGCCCGAAAGAAAAGCCAGATAGCGGCCGTCGGGACTCCAGCGTGGCGCGTTCTCGGCCTCGGGACTCGATGTGAGACGCAACTGCTCCGTCGAGTCCCAGCTTGACATCCACACGTCCGTGTCGCTCTTGTCCGCTGCAACGTCCACTGAGCTGACGGTGTATGCTACCCACTTGCCATCCGGCGAAATCTGCACATCGCGCACGTCGTGGAACTTGTGCATATCGTCGACGGTGAGCAGCCTTTGCTGCGCAAATAGGGATGCCGTAAACAGGAATCCAATGACAAAACGGAAGTTCATGGCATACGAGTTTATCAAAGACGCGCGCGGTCAGACCCGTTTGGGAACCAAGCCGCTGGAGCGCGCATCCGACAGAAGTTTTTCCAGTTGCTTGGCTTCGTCAATGGCCGCGCGCCGCCCTGCTTTCGTCAGCCGGTAATAGCGGCGGCGTTCGTCATCGTGCGCTGGATCGGGCCGTTCCTCCAATTCCTGGATGAGACCTTCCTCGAGCAGGCGTTTGATGGCGGAATACAATGTGCTGGGACTGAGTTTCACCTGGCCGCCCGTGCGCTCGGCGACCTCCTGCATGATGGAATAGCCGTGACGGTCGCGATCGGCGAGCGCAACCAGAATATGGAAGGTGTCGCGGGAGAGAGCGAAAGGACGCATGTGTCGACTATAGCCTATTTCGCTATAGCGACCAAGGGAATATCGTAGCGCACGCAAAGGTGCGTGCGCCACGTCGATTCAGTGGATCCTCCAGCCATTCACCGGACCGCTATGGAAGAACTTCTCGGGCGTCATCACACCGTCACGCTTGAACACCACTCCGTCCTTCATCACGAAGCGAACATCGCGCAGCGCATCGATTTCCTGCAGAGGATTGCCGCGCACCGCGATCAGATCCGCTGGTAAGCCAGTCTTGATGGGACCGCGCTTGTCGTAGATATCGCAAACTTTGTATCCGTTCACGGTCATGATTTTCAAAATCTCCGGCGCCGGAATTTCCGCCCCCTTCCAGCTCCGCAGGAAATCGATTGCGATTTCGCCGCGCGTCATGCCCGGGATGTAGTAGTCGGCGTCGGTGGAGAATGCCATCTTCACGTGATTGGCGTATGCGTTTTTCATGCCTTCCACCTGGTGCTGGAAACGTGCCTCGTTGGGGCTGTAATAGGAGGTCAACGGAGTCTCAGTGCCCACTCGCCAGATGCCCTTCTGCGCCATCAGCTTGTGCGCTTCGTCGTCCAGGCCAATAGAATGTTCGATGGACCAAATGCCGGCCTCGATCGCGCGCATCGCGCCCGCATGCGTCTGCACGTGCCCGGCAACTTTGAGGCCGCTCTTCGCAGCTTCCGAAACGAACAGCTTCATCTCGTCCACCGTGTAGCCATACGATTTCGCGTCCACCATGATCTTGATCACTTTCGCGCCGTACAAAATATTCCGGCGGACCGCCTTCACGATCTCGTCGGGCGTATCGGCATCCAGATATTCCGGATACACCAGGCTGGCTCGCTCCGGGACCGGCGAGAACTGCCCGCCCATGCCGCCAATGATGATGCCCGAATTGATCATTGTAGGCCCCGGGATCCAACCTTGTTCGATAGCAACGCGCAGTGCGGTGTCGGCATAGTTAGCCGCGTTTCCAAGATCGCGCACCACGGTAAACCCGGAGTTCAACATCGTTATACCGTTCGAGACGGCTTGGACGGCGCGGATCGCCGTCGAATCCATAACGGTGGTGAGATAGTAGCTGTTGTTCTCAGGATCTTTTTTATAAGTGAGCGCCAGATGGTTGTGGGCGTCCACCAGACCTGGCGACACGTAGTATTGCGCAAGATCGATCACCTCGGCGTTCGGCGGAATCGCGACATCCGGACCGATGGCAGTGAACTTTCCTGCATCCACCAGGATGATCTGGTTGGCTGCAACGCTGCCAGTTTCAGGGTCGATCAGATGCCCCGCCTTGATAGCGATCACCTGAGCGCTCCCAACCGTACTCAACACTGCCCACAGCAAGCACGGGATTAGTTTAGTCATGCCCGCTCCTTTTCTCATTTGGCGAGCGCGGCGGCGATTGCTTTTTCAGCCAGCGGCCCCATCACCTCATAGCCCGCGTCGTTGGGATGCAGGCCGTCGTAAGTCAATTCCTTCCGGAACATCTCTTTGTCGTCGAGCATGGCGGAGTAATAGTCCAGATAGACGAAACCGTTCCTGGCTGCGTAATCCTTCATCCAGGCATTCAGCGCGATGATTTTTTCGGGCGGCCGGCGCTCGGTTTGAGGCTTGATGTAGTCGCACACAGGCATTACGGAGCTGAGAACAACCTTGATATTGTTGGCCGTCGCGAGTTCCGCCATGGATGTCAGGTTGTCTTCGATAGCATCCAGCGTCATTGGGCCGGTGTTGCCCGCGATATCGTTGGTTCCAGCCAGAAAGACCACCACTTTCGGTTTCAACGCGATCACATCCGGACGAAAGCGGATCAGCATCTGCGGCGTGGTTTGTCCGCTGATACCGCGATTGACATATGGCTTGCCGGGAAAAAACTGTCCGTATTGACGGCCCCACCCATCCGTAATGGAATCGCCCATGAATACGACGCGGTTTTCACCGGCCGCCGGCGGAGCGAGATGCGCATTGTCGTCGTGATAGCGCGCCAGGTTGGGCCAGTCCGTCGACGATTGGCTGAAAGCGAGGCCGCAGCAGAAGAGCGCCGCGAGAAGTTTTTGCATATATCGATTGTAAAGGCACCGGCTCCCTCATGGTCGCGGTTCAGCTCCGTTACCGAACCGCGACCGTGAGGGAGTCGGTGCCTTTTGGTACCAAAGAATCAGGTTGCTTCCAAAATCCGCGCGATGGCCGCCGCCATCCGGCCCCAATGTGCGGTTTCTTGCGCGAGCTGCTTGCGCCCGGCTGCCGTCAGCCGGTAATACTTGGCGCGCCGGTTGTTTTCAGAGACGCCCCATTCGGAAGCAAGAAGCCCGCGCAGCTCCAGCCGGTGCAGAGCCGGATAAAGCGCGCCTTCCTCCACTCGCAACGCGTCCTCAGAAGTCTCTTGGATGAATTCGGCGATGGAATAACCGTGCAACGGCCCCCGCGTCAACGTTTTCAGGATCAGCATGTCGAGCGTGCCCTGCAAAAGTTCGCCAGGGTGCGGTTTCGATTCTCCCATAAAGGATTTAGGGGAAGTTTAGCAGGGCCAGCAGCCGAACCGCAAGCACTGCTCCCTTCCCGGACTATAATCGAAATTGTGAATCGCTTAACTTTTGTCACTGTCGCTCTAGGGTTGTCCCTAACCGTCCTAAGCGGCTGCAAGCGCAATATCCAGAACACGGAAGCAGTGCGCCAAGGCGTGTTGGCCTACCTTTCCAAGCGCTCCGATCTGCTTTCAATGGACGTCAGCATTACCAACGTCACCTACAGCCAGAATGAAGCCACCGCCACCGTGCACCTTCAGGCGAAAGGCAGCAACATCGCCGGATCCGGAATGGACATGCGGTATCTTCTGGAGCGGAAGGGCAACGATTGGGTGGTGAAAGGACGGGCCGGCGGCGACGCGCACGGCCAAGGGATGGGTGGCCCCGCAGGCGCGCATCCAGGTGGACCGGGCTCCCTCGGCGGTATGCCTCAGACACTTCCCCCCGGACATCCGGGCGGAGCTGATTCCATCGGCGCTATGCCCCAGACTCTTCCGCCCGGCCATCCGGCGGTTCCTAGCAAGAAGCCCGAGCCAACGAAATGAGACGAGTCGCCGTCCTGGGTGGCGGTCCGGCGGGAGCTTTCGCGGCGGAACGTCTGGCGAGAGGTGGGCTCGAGACCCTTGTTTTCGACGAAAAACTGGCTTGGGAAAAGCCCTGCGGCGGCGGCCTCACCTACAAAGCGTACCAACGGTATCCGTTCCTGATCGACAACGATACGCCGAAGCGAGTGGTCACCGAAACATGTCTCGCGGCTCCGAAGGCCGGCACGGTCACCATGGGCCTTACCCGGCCGCTAGTGATTTATTCCCGCCTGGATCTGAACCGCATGTTGCTGGAGCGCGCCCAGCAGGCAGGCGCCCAATTGGAGAAAACGCGAGTGCTCGGAATCGAGCGATGCGGCCGTAGCTGGCTGCTCAAGACTCAGCATGGATCACTCGATGCCGATTTTTGCATCGTCGCCACCGGCGCACGCAATCCGCTTCGCAACGTCGGCACCGAATGGACCGCGTCCGACACCATGTGCGCATTGGGCTATTATGTTCCATCCCAGCAGGAACACATCGACATTCAGTTTCTCGAGAACCTGGAGGGTTACATCTGGGTGTTTCCGCGGTGCGGCCATCTTTCGGTCGGCATCTGCGGGAAAGGCGAGCCCGCCCAATCGTTGAGAGCGCGCCTGGAGCGTTACATGGACGAAAAGGGGATTGCCTATAAGGGCGCGGCCTTCTACGGTCACATGCTGCCTTCGCTCGAGAGTCCCGGTTGGAGAAAGAATCGCTTGGCGGGCGATGGTTGGCTGGCGGTTGGCGATGCCGGAGGCCTGGTGGATCCGATCACGGGCGAAGGACTCTACTACGCCATGCGGTCCGGCGATCTGGCCAGTCAGGTGGTGCTGAACGACGCGCACTCGTTGGCTGAGAAGTCGCAAGCCTACTGTGGCATTTTGCGCCGCGATTTTGCCGCGGATCTGGAATTCGGAGCGTCCCTTGCCAAACGCGTTTTTCTCGGACAATTCCTTTTCAGCAGCGTGCCCGCCCGCATGGTCGGATTTGTCCGCCGCAGCCCCCGCTTCCGTGCTCTCATTGAGGACCTGCTGGCGGGCACCCAGCCCTATCTCGGCTTGAAGAGCCGGCTGTTTAAGAACCTCAACGGAACGCTGCAGGACGTGGTACTGAATTTCTTTTATCAAAAGCTGATTCCGCGTAAGACTTGAGCCTCGCTATGAATCGCTCCCGTTCCGAAGATCTGTTTGCGCGAGCCCAGAAATCGATTCCGGGCGGGGTAAACTCGCCCGTACGCGCGTTTCGCAGTGTTGGCGGCACACCGCCGTTCATCGCGCGTGGCGAAGGATCGCGCATTTTCGACGTCAATGGCAACGACTACATCGATTACGTCCTCTCCTGGGGACCGCTCATCTTCGGTCATCGGCCGCGCTTCTTGCTGGAAGCCTTAACCGAAGTTTTGGCAACCGGTACCAGCTTCGGTGCGCCCACGGAGCGCGAAGTGGAACTGGCTGAATTGATCCGGGAATGCGTGCCTTCGATCGAAATGGTTCGGTTGGTGAACTCCGGTACCGAGGCCACCATGAGCGCCCTGCGGGTGGCGCGCGGTTTCACTGGTCGCGACCTCACCATTAAGTTCGAAGGCTGTTATCACGGTCACGTGGATTCGTTGCTGGTGAAAGCCGGATCCGGCATGGCCACGCTCGGGATCGCGGATACCGTGGGAGTTCCGGAGGCGTTCGCCGCCACCACCATAGCGCTGCCTTTCAATTCCGTGGAAGCCGTCGAAACCGCTTTTCGGGAGCGTGGTGACAAGATTGCCGCGGTGATTGTCGAACCGGTGGTGGGCAACATGGGCTGCGTGCCTCCACGCAAAGGGTACCTGGAAGCATTGCGGAGCCTGACCGCGCAATATGGCGCGCTCCTGATTTTCGACGAAGTGATGACCGGGTTCCGGCTAGCCCTGGGCGGCGCGCAGGAGCGCTTCGGAATAAAGCCCGATCTAACGACGCTCGGCAAGATTATCGGCGGTGGCCTTCCCATCGCCGCTTACGGCGGGCGTGCCGACGTGATGAGCAAGGTTGCTCCGCTTGGTCCGATTTATCAGGCCGGGACGCTCTCGGGAAACCCGTTGGCCGTGGCCGCCGGAATCGCCATGCTGCGACATCTGAAAGCGAATCCGGACGTTTATGAAACGCTCGAGCGGCGCACCGCGCGGCTATGTGCCAATCCGCCCCCTGGGATCACTGTGAACCGCGTGGGATCGATGTTTACGTTCTTCTTCACGCCTGAGCCGGTGACGGATTGGGAATCCGCCAAGCGCTCCGATACTGGCCGGTTCAAGGAATTCTTCCACTGGATGCTGGATTGCGGCATCTATCTTGCGCCATCCCAATTCGAGGCGGGATTCGTTTCCACCGCCCATAGCGACAAAGACATCGCCCAGACGATAGAAGCCGCCCAGGGGTTCTTTCGCCGGGGATGACCGCCGGGGGCTAAAATAGGAGGAGTATGAGTGACAGCCTAGTGGAATCGGCCGAATTGCGGCTGTCTGCCGCTAATGCCGATCTTCCGGCCTGGAAAAATACCATCAGCGGCGTCGCCGCCTTGCTGCTGGCCATCCTCTTTTTTGCTTCGGGCGCCTGGAAACTGACTGATCCATTTCAATGGGCCCACGCTCTGACTGAGTTCAAGGTTCCGTCCGCCTTCGCGCTGCCTTTCACGCTGGCCCTGGGGATCGGCGAAACGCTCTCCGCCGTGTTGGTGCTGGTGCCGCGCTTCCGGCGCTGGGGGAGTTGGCTAATCGCGCTGATGCTGGTGGCTTTCATGCTCTATGTGGGCGCCAACTACGGCGCGTTGGCCGGAAAGGACTGCAGTTGCTTTCCGCTGGTCAAGCGCACCATTGGTCCAGCGTTCTTCGTGGGCGATGCGGTGATGCTGCTGATGGCGATGGTAACCGGATGGTGGGCGCGTCCGGCGGAAAATATCCGAGCCGCGCTGGTAGTTCTGGGAGCCGTGGTTGTATTTGCTGGTGTTTCCTTTGGAGTGAATGCAACCCGCCAGAGCGGATTGAAAGCGCCCGAATCCATTACCGTGGATGGTCAACCGTTCTCACTCCAGCAGGGCGAAATCTTCCTGTTCTTTTACGATCCAGAGTGCATGCATTGCGATGCTGCCGCCCGCCGCATGGCGAAGTTGAACTGGAAGTCTACGAAGGTAATCGCCATCCCAACCCACGATAACCAATTCGCCGCTGCGTTCCTGCACGACACCGGGTTGAAGGCCGGTACTTCGTTTGACCTGCAGTTGCTGCGGTCGACGTTCCAGTTCGTGGATCCGCCCTATGGCGTCGCACTGGAGGGCGGACGGCAAAAAGCTGTGGTCGCGTCGTTTGAGGAAAACGAGCCTGCGGCGACATTGCGCCGGCTGGGATTTGTAGAGTAGCTACCCAATCTCCGGGCACTTGTCCTCGTCTGCCCGCGGGACGTCGCCGCCCAGCTCCGTCGCAGAACCCGGCCCCATGCGGCGTACTAGGTCTGAATCGTACACCAACGCGTTTTCCGCCGCGTCCAAAAGAGCTGGAGCAAGATGCGAGAAGTCGCATCCTTGATACAGGCGCTTGAGCTGGAAATTCCAGCGCTTCTCGAAGGACGCCCATTTTTTCGCTTGAACTTTGCGGGGAAGATCCCCCAGGCCGCTGAGCTGAACCAGCGCGTCCATCAATACGCTCTCGCCCCGGATCAGGACATATAGGTGACGCCGGCTCTTGCTCAACTTCTGCACGCAATCCAAAATCGCTGTAGTACGCCTGGGTGCGTATTGATTCGCCAGCTCGCCGAGTCCTTCCCCGCGGAGCCTCTCCTCCGCTTGCGCCAGCAGTTCCACCAGCTTCGGCTTCGCCCGCCGGAACAACATCGCAATCAGCGCCGGATTCAGGACGTCATAGGTCAGCTCTGTGCGCTTCTTGCCGCGAAAGGGAGGGCTGGCCTGATAGACCAACATCGGACCGGCAGTCTTCAGATCGCGATATTTTCCAATGTCTCCAAAATATTCCACCGGAACGCGTTCCCGTAGAACCTGCTGGATAGCCACCGACATCCGCGCGAATGTTGGAAGAAACGCCGCGCTACGCTCGCGAGGCACAGTGAGCCAGCAAGGATGGAGCGTTGGGGGTTTCATTTGTTACCGAGCGAGAATACTGCCTGGAGTATACAGCCGGGAAGGTCGTTTTCTCTTGAGAATCCACGCTACGCCCGCCCTGATTTCACCAGCGAAACTGCACGAACGAATGGAGATAGAAACACGCCAGCGATTTTTGGTTTGCTTCGTGACTGGCGTTCTTTGCGAACCGCTACTTTACATATTTTGCGGCCTGGCCTTTGGACCAAGGATCGTACTCACGGCAAAAAATGACTCGCTAATTAACGGGTAGGTAATCGAATACAGTAGGGGTGTCGATTGTCTACAAGGTGGCGCAGGCGCTTCCGCCTGCGAGCTGGTTGTTAGGATACTGGTAGCGACGATGCGCAGTCCGTCCCCAACCAGCCAGCGGTTTCATCCCTTCCTGATCGCATTGGCGCTGATCTTCGCTGCTTCCACCCTGCTCTACGCGGTTCTTTGGATGGCCGCGGTCCGCCAGGTGCCGTCCGTGGAACTCGGCTACGACGACCCATATCTGGCGTCCGGACACGCGATGTTAGTGAGGAGCGTTGCGCCCGATAGTCCGGCCGAGAAGGCTGGAGTGCTGCCGGGCGATCGAGTTATCGCGATCAATGGGCACGCTATCCGCAGCGCCGACTTTCAGACCATGGTCTGGAGGCAGCACAAGCCCGGCGATGCCGTTCAACTCACCATCCGTCGGCCGGGTCAGTCCGCACCATTGGTTATGATCGGGGTCTTCCGCCCACGACTTTCAGGACGCCTGACAGAATATGTCTTCGAAGAGGTCCGCGACTTATACCCAGTTCCTTTTGTAGTGGTCGGGTTGGCGGTTTTGTTTCTGCGCCTGACGGATTCTAAAGCGTGGCTCTTGGCTCTGCTCTTTGCGAGCTTTTTGCAGGCCCCCGGTCAGGCTGAGGCGATAGTCGCCATGGCGCCCATGCTAGGTTCGTTCGCACTGGCCTACAAGGCGCTTTTCCAGGCCATGCTCGGACCGCTCTTTTATTTTTTCTTTGCCGTGTTTCCCACCCAATCGCCGATCGATCGGCTTGTACCTTGGCTGAAATGGGTAGCCCTCGCGCTCGGGATTTTCTTCGGGCTGCCCGGCATACGAACAGGTAACATGCAAATGCCGCCGGTAATATCCAGCCTGTGGGCGCCGGGCCTTAGCCAGAAGATCGGGCTCTGTCACAGCTACGGATTCATCTCACTAGGCCTGATCTCTTTGGCCGTCAATTTCTACAGCACGCGCGATCCGGAATCGCGCCGCAAGCTCCGCGTCATTCTGTGGGGCGCGGTGGTCGGCGTTGGGCCACCGGTGATAGAGCGTGCTGCCGAGGATTTTGGAGGTTTTGGACCTCGTTCTTGGTTGAATACGCTCACCGTGCTGGTACTGGCCATCTTCCCGCTGTCTCTTGCCTACGCCGTAGTGAAACACCGTGTGCTGGAGATCCCGGTATTGCTGAAGCGCAGCGCCCGTTATCTTCTGGTCCAGCGCGGATTCACGGTTCTGCTCGCTCTCCTAAGCATCGGGTTGACGTTCCTGTTCGCCTCCTTTTTCGCCTTGCATTTCGAGCGTTTGATCGAAGCTGCTCAGTCCTCGGGCATTGCGTTGGGCGTCGTCTTCGGATCGGCGCTGCTGTGGGGCGGATCGCAGGTCCACAAACATGTAAGCGGCCGGATTGATCGCGCCTTTTTTCGCAGCGCCTATGATGCCCGCGTGATTCTGGAAGATCTGGCTGAGAATATCCGTCGAACAACCGGACGCGCGGAGATTGCGGAATTACTGCAACAGCATCTGGTTCAGGCGTTGAGGCCGAGTTTTCTGGTGATCTATTTTGAGGCAAGCGGCCATCAGTTGATTGCCGCCTCCGGCAGCGTGCCGCAAGAGCTTTCTGAAATCTCGACAGAAACGCCACTACTTGCCGAACTGGCCGAGCACGGTCAGCCGTGGGACTTCCCGTCTCCGGACCAGGACGGCGCCGCTACGGCATCCGCACTGGCGGTGCTTCATCCCGACTGCCTGGTGCCGATGTTAGGGCGTAGAGCCGGGCTGGTGGGCCTTTTGGTCTTGGGGCGGCGGCTGTCGGATGAGCCGTATTCGAGAGAGGACAAGCGTCTGCTTGCCTCCGTCGCCAGTCAGGCTGCAACGGCGCTCGAAAACATAAGACTCGCCGAAGAGATCGCCGAACGCATGGAGATCGAGCGCCGCGCAGCGTTCGAAATGGAGATCGCTAAGGAGGTGCAAACCAGGCTCCTTCCGCAAGCGCCCGTGCGTTTGAAAACGCTGGATTGCGCCGCGCAGTGCATTCAGGCACGATCGGTAGGCGGGGATTATTACGATTTTCTTGATCTGGGCTCCCAACATGTTGGGTTAGTTCTGGCGGACGTCTCAGGGAAAGGCGTCCACGCTGCGCTGCTGGTGGCTAATCTGCAGGCCCACCTGCGCAGCCAAAGCAGTATCGCACCCGAAGATCCTGCGCGATTGCTTCAGGTGGTGAACCGCATGATCTGGAAGTCCACTTCCGCCGAACACTACGCCACTCTGTTCTACGCTCTATACGACGATTCCACGCGCCGGTTGAAGTATGTCAATTGCGGCCACAACCCTCCGATTTTGATGCATTCCGACGGGAGTGTGGAGCGATTGAAAGCCACTGCTACCGTGATCGGCCTGTTTGAACGCTGGGAATGCACGGTTCGCGAGGTCCAGCTCGCCGATGGAGATGTTTTGGTGATCTTTAGCGACGGCGTGACGGAAGCTGAACGGAGCGAGGATGAGGAATTCGGTGAGGAGCGGCTGATCGAAGAACTGCGCGCCGCGCGTCACCTTCCGTCGAGCGAAATCGTTTCCTCCATTCTGAACAGTGTGCAGCAGTTCAGCGCAGGAGCTCAGTCCGACGACTTGACCTTGTTAATCGCTCGCGCGCGCGAGATGGGTGTTACCGAACCGCGACCGTAAGG
>OBLT010002333.1_pt1 | contig 11879 bp, 9 predicted proteins | sample 1518721 | NCBI WGS metagenome assembly OBLT01 (sample SAMEA3539307, study PRJEB22396) | soil metagenome | biome: tundra; feature: field; material: soil | place: USA | collected 2010-05 | depth 0.15 m | reverse complement strand
ATCGAGTCCTGGCGCATCGAGTCATGGCCGGTCGCCAGGGCGGTGCTCGCGCCGACCCCGCGGTCGATGCAGCGGATTGCGCTAGCCGGGGTCATCGCCGACACGGTGATCATGTCGACCGGCGCCGCGGTCCGGCTCAGCTCGTCCGGCCTCGGCTGCCCGGACTGGCCACGGTGCAGCGCAGCCGACGTCGTGGCCAGCAAGAACGCTGGGCAGACATTGCTCAATACCTGGATCGAGTTCAGCAACCGGTTGCTGAACTTCCCGCTGGTCATTATCGCCGCCCTCGTATTCATCGCCGCCTGGCGCTTCCGGCCGGGCGGGGAGAAACGGCGCGACCTGTTCTGGCTCGGAGTGGCCCAGCCCGCCGGGGTGGTGGCGCAGGCGGTCATCGGCGGCATCGTCGTGCTGACCAACCTCAACCCGGCAGCGGTCTCTGTGCACTTCCTGGTCTCCGCCTCGATTGTGGCCGCCGCCGTCCTTCTGCACGTCCGGTGCCGGGAGGGCAGCGCGCCGCCCACGGCGGTGGTCCGGCGTGACCTGCGGCTGCTGTCCGCCGCCCTGGTCGCCGTCACCGGCGTGATGCTCGCGGCCGGCACGGTGGTTACTGGCACTGGCCCGCTGGCCGGCCACGCGGACACGCCCAGGTACAAGCTGCCGCTGGAGGGGGTCACCCAGCTGCACGCCGACGTCGGCTGGCTACTGGCCGGCCTGTCGGTCGCGCTCGTGCTCGGGCTGCGGGTATCCGGTGCGCCGCCGCGAGCCATGCGGGCCGCCTGGATCATGATCGCGGCCTTGGGCCTGCAGGGCCTGCTCGGCTACATCCAGTACTTCACGCACCTGCCCGCCGGGCTGGTGTGGATCCATGTCACCGGGTCCGTCCTCGTCTGGATCGCCGTGCTCCGGGTGTTCTTTAACCTGCGTGACCGGGGTCCGCTGATTCCCGCAGCACCGGAAGCCGCGGCGGCCCTGTCTAACGGGCCAAGGGCGGACCTACCCCCGAGGCAACCGGAGCCTCTAGACCGATAGGCTCGTACCGTGAGCACTAAGGCCAATCTTGACTGGACGGCGACCGATGAGCGCGCCGTCGATCTCATCCGGGTCCTGGCGATGGATTCGGTGCAAAAAGCAGGCTCCGGGCACCCGGGCACGGCGATGAGCCTGGCGCCGGCGGCCTACTTGCTCTTCCAGCATCTACTCAGGCATGACCCGGCCGATCCGAACTGGCCGGGCCGGGACCGTTTCGTGCTGTCCTGCGGGCATTCCAGCCTCACCCTGTACATCCAGCTCTACCTGTCCGGGTACGGGCTGACGCTGGATGACCTGAAGGGCTACCGGACCTGGGGCAGCATCACCCCCGGGCATCCCGAGCACCGGCTCACCCCCGGGGTGGAGATCACCACCGGACCGCTCGGCCAGGGCATCGCCAGCGCGGTCGGCATGGCCATGGGCGCGCGCCGCGAGCGCGGCCTGTTCGACCCGGACGCCAAGCCCGGCACGAGCCTGTTCGACCATTTCATCTACGTCATCGCCTCCGACGGCGACATCGAAGAGGGCATCAGCCACGAGGCGTCCTCGCTGGCGGCCCATCACGAGCTCGGCAACCTCATCGTCCTGTACGACAACAACCAGATCTCCATCGAGGACAAGACCGAGATCGCCAAATCTGAGGATGTCTGCGCCCGCTACAAGGCCTACGGCTGGCACGTGCAGGAGGTGAGCTGGCGGACCGCCGACGGGTACCAGGAGAACGTGCAGGCGCTCTACCAGGCCTACCTGACCGCCAAGGAGCACACAGAGGCGCCGTCCTTCATCTCGCTGAGCACGATCATCGGCTGGCCCGCGCCGAACAAGCAGGACACCGGCGCGGCGCACGGCTCCGCGCTCGGCGTGGATGAGGTCAAGGCGACCAAGCAGATCCTGCACTTCGACCCCGAGGTCGACTTCCCGGTCGAGGACGAGGTAGTGAGCCACGCGCGCCAGGTCGCCGAGCGCGGCAAGAGCCTGCACGCGGACTGGGAGGAATCCTTCGCCGCGTGGGCCAGGGCCAACTCCGAGCGCAAGAAGCTCTTCGACCGGATGGCGACCCGGCGGCTCCCCGACGGGTGGGCCGAGAAGCTGCCTACCTTCCCGCCGGACGCCAAGGGCATGGCCACCCGCAAGGCCTCGGGCGAGGTCCTGTCTGCCCTGGCCCCCGTGCTGCCCGAGCTGTGGGGCGGCTCCGCCGACCTGGCCGAGAGCAACCTCACCACGATGAAGGGCGAGCCCTCGTTCATCCCCACCGACCACCAGACCTCCATGTGGCCGGGCAACCCGTACGGGCGGACGCTGCACTTCGGCATCCGTGAGCACGGGATGGGCGCGATCCTGAACGGCATCGCGCTGTCCGGCGGCACCCGTCCCTACGGCGGGACGTTCCTGGTGTTCAGCGACTACATGCGGCCCTCGGTGCGGCTCGCGGCGCTGATGGAGCTGCCGGTCACCTACGTGTGGACGCACGACTCCATCGGCCTGGGCGAGGACGGTCCCACCCACCAGCCGGTCGAGCACGTGTGGGCGCTGCGCGCCATCCCGAACCTGGAGGTGGTCCGGCCGGGCGACGCGAACGAGACGGTGGTCGCCTGGCGCACCATCCTGCAGCGGGCCCGGCCCGCCGCCCTGTGCCTGAGCAGGCAGAACCTACCTGTGCTCGACCGCTCGGCCGGTAATGGGCAGGGCCTGGAGAGCGCCGAGAAGGTGGTCCGCGGCGGCTATGTGCTGGCCGGCGGGACCGATGTCATCCTGATCGCCACCGGCAGCGAGGTCCCGATCGCGCTCGAGGCCCGCGAGCAGCTGGCCGCCGACGGCGTGTCGGCCCGCGTGGTGTCGATGCCGTGCGTGGAGTGGTTCAGCGACCAGGACGAGTCCTACCGGCGTGAGGTGCTGCCGCCCACCATCCCCGCGCGGGTGTCGGTCGAAGCAGGCATTACCCCGCCCTGGAAGTTGTTTGTCGGAGATGCGGGCGCTTCAATTGGAGTAGACCACTTCGGTGCTTCCGCTGATTACAAGAGGCTCTATCAGGAGTTTGGCGTTACCGCGGAGCGGGTAACTGCTGCCGCACACGACAGTCTGGCCAGGGTCAGGGACCGCTAACAGGTATCTGGGGTTAGCCCCGCCCGCTGCAGTGCAGGGAAGGGAAAGCAACCGTGTCAGTTGACGTTCTCGGAGAGCTATCCGAGGCCGGGGTGTCGGTGTGGCTGGATGACATCAGCCGCGACCGGCTGCGCACCGGCAACCTGCAGGAGCTGAGCGACGACTACCATGTGGTCGGCGTGACCTCGAACCCGACGATCTTCGCGCATGCCCTGTCGAACGGAAACGCCTACGACGGGCAGGTCGCTGACCTGAAGACCCGCGGCGTGACGGTGGAGGAGGCGTCCCGCGCCATCACCACCTATGACGTCAGGTGGGCGTGCGACGTGCTGCGCCCGGTGTACGACCGGACGGACGGCCTGGACGGCCGGGTGTCGCTTGAGGTCGACCCGAGGCTGGCCAAGAACACGGCCGCGACCATCGCCGAAGCGCGGGCGCTGTGGTGGATGGTGGACCGGCCGAACCTGTTCATCAAGATTCCCGCCACCATCGAAGGGCTGCCCGCGATCACGCAGGCCATCGCGGAGGGGATCAGCGTGAACGTCACGCTGATCTTCTCCCTTGAGCGGCACGGCGCGGTCCTGGACGCGTATATGGCAGGCCTGGAGCTGGCCGCGGCCGCCGGGCATGACATCTCCAAGATCCGGTCGGTGGCGTCGTTCTTCGTCAGCCGGGTCGACACCGAGGTCGACGGCCGGCTGGACAAGCTGGGTACCTCGGAGGCTAAAGCGCTGCGGGGCAAGGCGGCCATCGCGAACGCGCGGCTGGCCTACGAGCTGTTCGAGCAGAAGTGCGCCAGTGAGCGCTGGCAGGCGCTGGCCAGCAGCGGGGCGAATGTCCAGCGGCCGCTGTGGGCCTCGACCTCAGTCAAGGACCCGGCGTTCCCCGACACCATGTACGTCGTGGAACTGGTGGCCGCCGACACGGTGAACACCATGCCCGAGGCGACCATCAAGGCGACAGCCGACCACGGCGAGCTGCGCGGCGACACGATCCATGGCACCTACGACGCCTCCCGGAAGGTCTTCGCCGAGCTGGAGAAGCTCGGCATCGGCTACGACGACGTGGTACAGGTTCTCGAGGATGAGGGCGTCGCGAAGTTCGAGGCATCGTGGAACGAACTGCTGGACACGATCAAGACGAACATGGGGCTCTGAATTCAGATGACCGAACGGGCTCGTGCTGACCGCCCTCGGGGAGGTCCGGCGTGACGGCGGAGCCGGGTGACCCGCAGGGTCTTATCCCGGCCAATCCCAGCGCTATCGCGGAGCAGGCCGAGGCTTCCGCTGGTTCCGCCAACCCGCTGCGCGATCCGCGGGACCGGCGTATTCCCCGGGTGGCCGGGCCGTGCGTGCTTGTCATGTTCGGCGTCACCGGGGACCTCGCACGTAAGAAGCTGATGCCGGCCGTCTACGACCTGGCTAACCGCGGGCTGCTGCCGCCTGGCTTCTCCTTCGTCGGCTTCGCCCGCAGGGACTGGGAGGACGAGGATTTCGCCCAGGTCACCTACCAGGCGGTCAAGGAGCACGCGCGCACGCCGTTCCGCGACTCGGTGTGGCAGCAGCTCAGCGAGGGCGTCAGGTTCGTGTCCGGCTCGTTTGACGACGACGAGGCGTTCGACCAGCTGGCCGCGACCGTCAAGGCGCTTGACGAAGAGCGGGGCACCGGCGGGAACTACGCGTTCTACCTGTCGATCCCGCCCGGTCAGTTCCCCACCGTGGTGCAGCAGCTCAAGCGGAGCGGCCTATCTGACTCCCACGGGCGAGGCTGGCGGCGGGTGGTGATCGAGAAGCCGTTCGGCCATGACCTGGCCAGCGCGCGGGCGCTGAACGCGACCCTGGACGGGGTCTTCCCGCCGGGAGCGGTGTTCCGCATCGACCACTATCTCGGCAAGGAGACGGTGCAGAACATCCTCGCGCTGCGCTTCGCCAACGAGATGTACGAGCCGATCTGGAACCGCGGCTACGTCGACCACATCCAGATCACGATGGCCGAGGACATCGGCATCGGCGGCCGGGCCGGCTACTACGATGGCATCGGCGCCGCCCGGGACGTGATCCAGAACCACCTGCTTCAGCTCCTCGCGCTGACCGCGATGGAGGAGCCGGTGGCTTTCGACGCGGACTCGCTGCGGATGGAGAAGGAGAAGGTGCTGTCCGCGGTCCGGCTCCCCGCCGACATCGCGACGGGCACCGCACGCGGGCAGTACTCGGCCGGCTGGCAGGGCGGGCGCCAGGTGTGCGGTTACCTGGAGGAAGACGGCATCCCCTCCGATTCCCGGACCGAGGCGTACGCCGCGATCCGGCTCGGCGTCGACACCAGGCGCTGGGCCGGGGTGCCCTTCTACCTGCGGGCGGGCAAGCGACTGCCGCGCCGCATGACCGAGATCGCGCTGATCTTTCACCGCGCGCCGCACCTGCCGTTCGCCGCTACCGACACCGAGGAACTCGGCCAGAACGCGATCGTGATCAGGATCCAGCCGGACGAGGGCATCACGGTCAGGTTCGGCTCGAAGGTGCCGGGCACGGCGATGGAAGTCCGGGACGTGAACATGGACTTCGCCTACGGCGAGTCCTTCACCGAATCGAGCCCGGAGGCCTACGAACGGCTGCTGCTCGATGTCCTCATCGGCGATCCGCCGCTGTTCCCCCGGCAGGCCGAAGTCGAGCTCAGCTGGCGGATCCTCGACCCGATAGAAGAATTCTGGGCCTCCTACACCAAGCCGGAGCAGTATCCGGCCGGGTCAGGGGGCCCCGCGTCGGCCGACGCGATGATGGCACGGGACGGACGGGCATGGCGGCGTTTGTAGGGAGATCGCGATGACCATCGACCTGACCGACACGACGACCGCCGCGATCATCGATGCGGTCACCCAGGCCCGGCGTCGGCTCGGCGGCCCCGCTTCCGGCATGGTGCTGACGCTGATCATCGTCACCGACGAGGCCGCGCAGTACGACGCGGTCCGCGCGGCCAGCCAGGCGGGCCGCGAGCATCCGAGCCGGGTGCTCGCCGTCATCACCCGCAAGCCCAAGGCCGAATCCCGGCTCGACGCCGAGATCCGGGTGGGCGAGACCGGCCCCGGCGAGACCATCTTGCTCCGGATGTACGGGCCGCTCGGCCAGCACGCGGACTCGGTGGTCGCGCCGCTGCTCGCTCCCGACGTCCCGGTGGTGATCTGGTGGCCGGACGAGGCACCCCCCTCTCCCCGCGGGGACTCGCTCGGCGCGGTCGCCCAGCGCCGGGTGACGGACGCGGCGGCCAGTGAGGCGCCCAAGGACATGCTGCTTGGCCTGGCCACGGCCTACCAGCCGGGCGACACCGACCTGAGCTGGACCCGTTCGACGCCCTGGCGTACCTTGCTCGCCGCCACCCTGGACCAGCCCTATCCCCAGCTGCTCAGCGGCGAGGTGCTGGCCGAGCCCGCCAACCCGACCGCCGACCTGATCGCGTGCTGGCTCAGCCTGCGGCTGGGCATCGAGGTGCAGCGCGGCGAGTCCGCAGGCCCGGGGATCACAGAGGTCAGCTTCGAGACGCCCGAGGGGAAGATCATGCTGGCCCGGCCCGATGGCCGGACGGCCACGCTGGCCTGGCCAGGCCGGCCCGACCGGCGGGTCGCCCTGCACCGGCGCGATTCCGCTGACCTGATCGCCGAGGAACTGCGCAGGCTCGAGCCTGACGAGGTCTACGCCGAGACGCTGCACGCGCTCGCGGGAGGCAACGGCCACCCTGGGCATGCATCTTGAGCGTGCCTGAGGTGATCGTGCACCGGGACGCACAGCTGCTGGCCAAGGCCGTCGCCGCCCGCACGGTCACCCGGCTGGTCGACTCGGTGGCGGCGCGCGGCACCGCGTCGGTGGTGCTGACCGGAGGGGGAATCGGCACGGCGGTCCTCGCCGAGCTGGCCGTCGCCCCGGCCAGGGACGCCATCGACTGGCGGCACCTGGACATCTGGTGGGGGGACGAGCGGTTTCTTCCGACCGGAGACCCGGAGCGGAACGAGACCAGTGCCCGCGCGGCCCTGCTCGATCACGTGGATACCGATCCGGCGCGGGTCCGCCCGATGCCGGGATCTGACGGACCCGACGGTGACGACCCGGACGCGGCCGCCGCCCGGTACGCGTCCTGGCTGGCCGCGGCGACCAGCCACGAGGATCATGGCCCGGTGCCCGGGTTCGACGTGCTGATGCTGGGCATCGGCCCAGAAGGGCACGTGGCCTCGCTGTTCCCCGGCATGCCCGCGCTTTACGACGAGCGGCCGGTCGTCGCGGTGCGCGGCTCGCCCAAGCCGCCGCCGACACGACTGACCATGACCCTGCCGTCGATCCAGGCCGCGCGCGAGGTCTGGATCCTGGCCTCGGGCGCGGAAAAGGCGGATGCGGTGGCGATGGCGCTGTCGGGCGCAGGTCCGGTCCAGGTACCCGCGGCGGGCGCGGCGGGCCGGCAGCGGACCCTATTTCTCCTCGACAGCGCCGCCGCGGCCAAAGTGCCGCCGCAGATCGGCCGCCAGGGCGCCCACTGACGTGCTCCCCGGCCTGCGGGCGAAGGCCAGCCCGGCGGCCAGGCAAGCCGCTGGCGCCGCGGCCAGCACGTACCGGTAGCTGAACCCGGCCGTCATCGGCGGCAGCACGATCAGCAGCGCTCCGGCCAGCCAGGGCAGCAGGCCGATGCCGCCCAGGCGGCGCCACCGAGCCAGCACACCCGCGACGCCGATGAGCACGATGAGGCCGAGCAGCGTACCGCGCAGGAAGATGTACCGCTGGTACATCTGGATCAGCCGGGCCCAGGGCGCGACCACCCGGGTGCTACCGAGCCCCGGGCCGCCGAGGTCCTGCCGCGCCGCATAGGTCTGGCGGGCCTCGGCGTCGGTCCCATATTCCGCCGTCCATTGGGTATACGTTGCGGGGTCTTCTGGACCTGCCCACCAGGGAATCAGCGTGTCGAGCTTTGCGTCGGAGACAAACTGGAAGGCCGGCCCGTTGCCGGAGTAGTTGTTCGGGTCGGGCTGCCGTTTCCAGCCGAAGGTGTGCAGCGTGTCGTGCGTGACCGCGCGCAGGTAGTCCAGCGGCTGCGCCAGGATGGCATCTTTCGCGAACTTGCCGGTCAGGCCGTTGACGGACGGCCCGAACCGCAGGGAGGTATCGTCAGAGTGGTTCAGCTTCCACAGCGGCGTCGTCGCCGGGTCGGGTCCTAGCTCGTTGTCCGCCCAGATGTACTCCCCGGCCACCGGTCGCAGCCTCGGCGGCGTCGGGTCGCACAGGGCCTTAAGGTCAGCGGGCGGTTTGATCTTCGCGCATTCGGCGAAGGTACTGACCCGGCCGTACAGAAACGTACCTGAGGACTCGGTCAGCGCATACTTGCCCGTGTACGCGTGGAACCAGAACATGTAGGCGGCAATCGGCACGATACCCGCGATGAGCACGGTGGCTAGCCGCCGCCAGCCCACCCGCCGGGCCAGCAGGCTCACCAGGACCACGAGGAGAAGCGGCTCGCCTACCGACCTGACCAGGGCCGCGGATCCGATGAACAGCCCCGCGATGGCCATCACCAGGACCGAGGGCCGGTCGCTCCAGCACAGGATCACCACGGCGATGGTCACCAGGAAGATAAACAGGGGGTCGGCGGTGACCATGTGCTCGATGTGCAGTTCGTAGGAGTCGAACAGCACCGGCAGCGTCGGCAGCGCCGCACCCCACCAGGGCAGTCCGCGGTGGCGGAGCAGGGCGTAGATGGCGACGCCCATGACCACGCCCATCGCCGCCTGCAGCAGCGCCAGGGGATAAGCGTTGTGCAGCGGGAGCAGCAGGTCGAGGAAGAACGGGTAGCCGTTCGGCCGGATCTGATCCGGGACATGGGCGACCGCGTCGTAGAGGTAGTTGTAAGAGTCGTTGAACCACAAGATGGGCGGGTAGCCGAGCACCACGATGATCCGCACCAGAATCGCGGCGAGGACCACGATGCTGAACTGCCAGTTCGTCACGACCGGGCGGGCGAGCCACGCCAGCCGCGCTCGCCGCTGCTCCGCAGGCGGCTGCTGACCGGGAACGATCCGATCGCTACCGGTGGTCGCGCTGGTCAACGACCGCCTCCCGACTCTTCGAGGCTAAGGATTCCTGTGACCTTTCGCTGACCCCGCAGGCCTCGGATGATCAGGCGTGCCGACGCGCTTTCCTTGGCGTCGGCTGACTTATAGTAGCGGCCCGCCCAAGCGCGACAGAAGTATTACCGATCAATGACCTGTTTCCCGCGTGTCGCCGTCACTGACGGTTATCAGCGTCCTCCGTAACCTATCCGGCATGCCAGCAAGCAGATAAACACCACGGAGAGCGCGGCCGCCGTATCCGGCGATCCCGCCGCGGCCGAGATCATGATCCAGATGAACACGACGGGCAGCAGCATGCCGGGCGGCCGTTCGCGCCGGGACCGGCGCGGGCTGCCCGCCGGGGGTACGATCCCTGGCACAGCGTGTTCAGGGTGCGGGCTGCGCAGCAGCAGGCCGTCGCCGAGTACCGGCTCATGCGGCAGGTCGCCGGTCAGTTCCCGTAGATCAGCCCAGGTTCTCGCGGCATACGCGGACGCCGTGCGCTCTTCGAACTCATCCAGCGTCAGCCGGCCGTCCGTATACGCGTCCCGGAGGACGTCGACGACGCTCTCCCGCTCTTTATCGGATGCGAGCATCGGTCGGTCGGTCATCGGCGCGGACCCTTCCCTGTTGTTCTCCTGATCCTAACCCAGCGCGGTCCCGAACCCAGGGCACCCGTCGGTCCGAAGCTGGCTCCGGGTGGCGCACAGAAACACGGCGGGGCCTGCCGGCGCAAAATGAGACAGCATCCGAATGGTTACGAAAAGTAGGACCTTGGGGTCTCGCTCTGCCGCGCTTCTCAGCGTTACGCTGTTGGCGGATCTTTCATGTGGTCACTCTGTGCCAGATGTGACCGAAGGAAGGTTTTGGTGTGTGAGACACAGTGCTTCACGCCAGCCACGCAGTTAACGCAGGGCATCCGCCCTACCGGTAGCCGCAATGCCTGCCGGGAGCGGACGAGCCGTTCCTCACTAGGAGGGATCGATTTGAGCGTCAGCGAAGACCGCACAGTCCAGCCCGCTGCAACCACCCCTGTTTCCGGCATTGCCGACCCAGCCCCGCTCGGGCTGGCCGGCTTTGCCCTGACCACGTTCCTGCTATCCGCGTCCAACGCCGGCTGGATGAGCGCGGCGTCGGGCGCAGCCTTCCTCGGCTATGCCCTTGCCTACGGCGGCTTCTGCCAGCTGCTGGCCGGCATGTGGGAGTTCCGCAACAGGAACGTGTTCGGCGCGACCGCATTCTCCAGCTACGGCGGCTTCTGGATCGGCCTCGGCCTGTGGGCACTGCTGGTGGCGCCGCATGACACAGCCGCCCAGGCGGCGCACGACAAGGCCTGGATCCTGCTCGCGTTCGCCATCTTCAACACCTACATGCTGATCATGAGCACCCAGGTGAGCATGGCCGTATTCGGCGTCTTCCTCACCCTGGAGATCACCGAGATCATCCTGTTCATCGCGCTGTTCGGCGGCCACAGCGAACTGGGCAAGTGGGGTGGCTACGTCGGGGTGCTCACGGCCGTGGTCGCCTGGTACACCTCGGCGGCGGGCCTATCGAACGGCATCGCAGGCAGGATCAGGTTGCCGGTCGGCAGGCCGCTGATCAGCTAGGCGCAGTCTGCGTTAGTGCTGGGGACCGGGCCGGTACGGCCCGGTCCCCGTCTTGTTCTGCGGGGTCCTCGCCCTGGCTGGTCCGTCGCCGGATAGCGTTGGACGGCGGATAGATCGTCGCGAAGGGAGGAGCAGCGAGTGCACGACGGAAAGCAGATCGATCTGTCGGCACAGGTCGAGCTGGTCAAGCGCAAGACCCGGCCGTGGAAGTCCATCATCGCCCTGCTGCTCGCCATCGCGGTCGCGGTCGTCTCGCACGAGTCGCGCGACGCGGCCCGTGGCCACAAGCACACCATCTTCTACGCGAGCCACCTGAACGATCTGACTTATCAGTTCATCGCCGCGGGCACAGCCCTGCTGTTCCTTATCCTCGGGTGCATAGCGACCTACAGCCTGGCCGGAAAGGCCAGGGAACTGCTCGAGCCGAAGGCGGGCGCCTCGCACGCGGCGGTGATCAGGTACGCCATCTTGCTCGTCGGCGCGTTTGCCACGTTCGCGATCGCCCTGGAGCTTTTCGGCGTGCCGATCGGCCAGCTTGTCCTGGGCGGAGCGCTGACCAGCGTGTTCGTCGGGATCGCGGCGCAGCAGGCGCTCGGCAACGTGTTCGCCGGGCTGGTGCTGCAGTTCGCCCGGCCGTTCCATGTCGGGGAAGAGGTCCGGCTGCGGGCCGGCGCGCTGGGCGGAACGCTCGACGGCCGCGTGATCGATATCGGGATCACCTACGTCCGCTTCGAGACCGACGGCAGCGTGATGTCCGTGCCCAACTCACAGGTGCTCAACGCGGTGGTCGGTCCCATCCCCCCGGAACCAGAAGAAAAGCCCAGCCCGGCGGTGGTCACCGACAGCAGGTCCGGCGGCCCGGGCGGCCCGGAGCAGCCGCAGCCCCGGCCCCCAGGGCCGACCTAGGCAGGCGGCGAGCAGGCACAGCGAAGGGCCGACGGCGAGGAAGCTGATCGCTTTCCCGCACGCCGGCCCTTCGTTACGCTGGCCGGTGCGGAGGTCGCCTCTCGGCGAAAGGCGCAACGCGGCTCCAGCCGAACGGTATTCCGCGAAGGCAGTAG
>OBLT010002332.1_pt1 | contig 11883 bp, 6 predicted proteins | sample 1518721 | NCBI WGS metagenome assembly OBLT01 (sample SAMEA3539307, study PRJEB22396) | soil metagenome | biome: tundra; feature: field; material: soil | place: USA | collected 2010-05 | depth 0.15 m | reverse complement strand
GGGCCAGGGCCCGGCGAGCCCGGGCACGGCCGTGCTTGAGGACAGGACGGCCCCGTATGCGCAGGGGGCCCCGTTCGCGCAGGGGGCCTCGTTCGCGCAGGGGAGTCCGTTCGGCCAGAGATTTGCGTCCGGGGTCCCGCACGTCAACACCCGGACCGGCACCATTTCCGCGACATTGCTGCTCGCCGTGGGCGTGATCATCGGCATCGCCGGGCTCTTCCCGGACTATCTCGCCGGATCGAGCCTGGTCCAGCACGCCGCCCAGGTCGTTCCGCACGCGATCTACCTGGCCGTGTGGACCGCGAGTGCCGTGCTGATCTTGCTCGGCGGCGTCCGGCTGAGGCTGGGCGCCCTGCTGGCGGCCGGGATGAGCGTGGTCGCCTTCGGCCTGTTCTTCGCCGATGCGGGCACCGCCATCGCCGGCGGCGGGCAGGTAGGCGGCTGGGGTCTGTGGCTTTCGCTCGTGGGCTGGCTGGCGTGCGCCGGGGGATCGGCGCTGGCCCTGCTGCTCCGGCCCGCTGGCGGGCTTAGCACGGCTGGGTTCCTGAGTCGGCCGCGCGGTGCCTCGCTGGGTCCTGTCGTCCTGCTGGTGCTGGCCGGGTTCGGGGCGGCCGCCGCCTTCGCTCCGGCGTGGGACAGCTACACCCTGCGGACCGCGACCGGGCTGACGCGATCCCTGACGGCAGGCAACGCCTTCTCCAACCCCGGTCTCGTGATCGCCGGGGACGTCGCCGTCATGGCCGCCCTCGCCGCCGTGGTGATCGTGGCTGCGCTGTGGCGCCCGATCCGGCACGGGGCGGTGCTGCTCGCGGGGGCCGCCATTCCGATGGTGGCCCAGGCCGTCTCGGCTGTCATCCAGGTCGGTGACGGTGCCTCACCCACTCAGTTCGGCTTCACGCCCGGCCAGGCCTCGCAGCTTGGCCTCACGATCGCCTCTGGTGTCACGCCGGCCTTCTGGATCTACTGCGCATTCCTCCTCGCGCTGGTCGTCTCGTGCGCGTGGATGCTCTTGATACCGCACGAGGCGGTCCCATCGGTCTCCGCCCGCGCGGCCGGCGCGGACGCCTTCCCCTGGCCTGCGGGCGCGCCAGCCCCCGCGCCAGCCCCCGGGCCGGCCACGGTCGAGGAGAGCAGTGTCCCGCCGCCCACGCCGGCCGGTGACTCGGCCGTCCCGGCGCCCGGCGATAACGACAACGCCTAAGGCCTAGCTCCGCGGCGTCCCGGGCTGCGCCGAAACCAAGAAGAACGCGGTGATCGTGGTCAGGCCCTCACGCGAGGACACCGGGGGATCGCTGGCCACGGCGGGGCAGGCTCTTCGAGCACCATCCGCTTGACCCGCTCCGGATGCCGCATGGCGAGCAGATAGGCGACCGCGCCGCCGATGGAATGCCCGATCAAGGTGACCTGACCCAACCCGAGCGCGTCAAGGAACCGGGCGACGTCATCGCGCAGGAGCGGCAGGGAGTACCGGCCCGGCCAGCCGCTGCGGCCGTGGCCGCGCAGGTCAACCGCGTAGACGTGGCACGTCTGGGACAGAGCCGCGGCCACCCCATCCCAGTCGCTGCTGTCCTCACCCAGGGCATGCAGCAGAACCACTGGCGCAGCCGGATCCGGACCGGATTCCCGGTAAGCCAGCCGGACGTCGCCGGCCTGGACCAAGCGCATCTCTGCCATAGCGCCCAGGCTATGGCTGGTACATAATCAGCGGATCTGGCGGCATCGTCGTCGCGGAGAGGGTCGCGGAGAGGACAGCGTCGTGCTGGACAAGAACGTGATGAGCCCGGACACCGGGGCCAAGACCGTCATGCCTAGCCCGCCGGGCCCCGCTGCGGTGACGCTCAGCAAGATGCTGTCCCGGAGATGGTCGCTGCCCCGGCCGCGGAACCAGATCACGGTCGAGCACGACGTCCAGGTGCCGATGTCGGATGGCACGATCCTGCTCGCCGATCACTACATACCGGTCGCCGTCGCGTCCGCGGCGACCGTACTGGTCCGCTGCCCGTACGGGCGCAGCGCGCTGTTCGGCCTGCAGTACGGGCACATCCTGGCCGAGCGTGGCTACCACGTGCTGCTGCAGAGCTGCCGCGGCACGTTCGGTTCAGGCGGGGAGTTCAAGCCGATGCGCAACGAGATTGCCGACGGCCAGGACACCGTCGGCTGGCTGCGCGAGCAGAGCTGGTTTGACGGCAGGCTGGCGACCTACGGTGCGAGCTACCTCGGGTTCGTCCAGTGGGCGCTGGCCATGGACCCGCCGCCGGAGCTGGTGGCGGCCGTCGTGCACGTGGGCCCGCACGACTTCAGCCGGACCGCGTACCGCAACGGTGTTTTCGATCTGTACAACTCCCTCAGCTGGAGCGACCTGATCGCGCACCAGGAAAGCTCGGGCTTGCTCCAGGGCCTGCTGCGTACGGTCTCCGCCGAACGGCGGCTGCGGCCCGCGCTGGACCGGATGCCGGTCGCGGCCGGAGCGCGCGACCTGCTCGGCGACGACGCGATCTGGTTCGAGCGGTGGCTGGAGCACCCGCAGCTCAGCGACCCGTTCTGGGCACCGCTACAGTGCGGGGCCGCCCTGCAGCGGAGCACGGTCCCGACCTTGCTCGTCGGCGGCTGGCAGGACCTGTTCATCGAGCAGAGCCTCGAGCAGTACCGGACGCTCGCCGCCCGGGGAGTGCCCACCCGCCTGCTCGTCGGGCCGTGGACCCACCTGGAGATGCCGGCCAAGGGAGGCACTGCGGTCAACGAAAGCCTGGCCTGGCTCGACCGTTACGCAGGCCCGGGACGTTCCGCGGCCGCCCGGCGTGCCACGGCCGCAGGGACCGCCGATCCTGAGAATGCCGACGCTGAGAATGACGCTGAGAATTCGGTGCGCATCTGGGTCGGTGGCGAGGGCGCGGAGCAGTGGCGGGACATCTCCGGCTGGCCGCCAGCCGGGGCCCGGCCGCAGCGGTGGTACCTCGGCGCGCCTGGCACGCTCAGCCCGCGGGAACCTGCCGCGGACCCGGACATCCGGCCGGCCCGCTTCCGCTATGACCCGGCCGACCCGACGCCGTCGCCCGGCGGGGCGCTGCTGGCCGTCAAGGCGGGCACCCGCGACAACCGGGAGGTCGAGCAGCGGCTTGACGTCCTGGTCTTCAGCAGCGAGCCCCTCGACCAGCCGGTCGAGGTCATCGGTGATGTCGCCGCCGAGCTTTCTGTGACACGCGACAATCCGTACGCGGATCTGTTCGTTCGCCTATGCGACGTGGACTCGCGCGGGCGCTCGCGCAACATCTGCGACGGCATCGTCCGGCTAGCCGACCAGGACCCGCTGTCCGGCGTGGTACGGGTCTCGCTGTCCGGCGCGGCGCACCGGTTCGGCCGCGGGCACCGGATCAGGCTCCAGGTTTCGGGCGGCGCGCACCCCCGCTTCGCCAGGAACCCCGGCAACGGGCAGGTCGACGCTCCCGCCGCCGATCTCGTGCCGGCCGGGTACGACATCGGCCTGGGCGCGGGGAACGCCTCGGTGCTGCTGCTGCCGGTCATTGGTTAGGCCGGGTCAGCGCCGGTAGTAGCGCACCTGCTCGTCGTGCGTGTCACGGAGCCACTGCGCGCAGTCCTCCGTCAGCCGCGGGTCGGCGAACGGTTCGCCGAGCGCGAGGGCATCCAGGTACGCGAAATCAAGCGCGAGCCGCCTGCGGAACTCCGCGGCGTCCCCGACGTGCCCGTGACCGGGTACGACCTGGCGCACGCCCGGCACGGACGCGAGCCGCTCAAGGCCGGTTCTGTAGTCGCCGAGCGGATCCGCCTCCACCGTGTCGAGCAGCGGTATCTCAACGTCAGAGCACATGTCGCCGGCGATGAGAACACCGGTCTCGGGAAGGAAAACGGCACCGTGGCCGGGCGCGTGGCCGTTGTGCACGATGACCTGCGCCGCCGGGCCGTCCCAGGGGATGGCGGAAGCGTCCAGGGCCCGCAGCCGGCCGAGCAGCGAAAGGTCATGGCCAGGCGCGGACTTCTCGGCGCCGTCGACCATGCCGTCCCGCTCGGTCTCGGTGATGGTCACGGCGGCGGGTGCGGCGTACCTGGGCGCGTCGCCCAGCTCGGCGCTCCACAGCACATGGTCCCAGTGCGGATGGGTCGACCAGGCCACCCCGGGCCACAGCCGCAGCTCAGCGAGCGAAGCCGCCAGCGCGGCCAGCTCGGCCACGGTCACGCCCGGGTCGATGAGCAGGCACTCGCCCGCGCCCGCCACCACGGTGCTTGTGGTCATCGCAAACGAACTGGTCGCAACCAGCACCGCCGGCGCGATCTCAGTCAAGCGTTCCACCCGAACGGTATATCACCTGGTTTCGCCGATGGAGGAAGGGGCGGGGCCTAGGTCAGGGGAGCAGCCGCACCGGCAGGGTCTCCAGCCCGTGGATCAGCGTGCTCGGCCGCCAGCGCAGCGACTCGGCAGGCACCGCCAGCCGCATCGAGCCGAACCGCTGCAGCAGTGCGCCGAACGCGATCTCCGCCTCCAGCCGGGCCAGCGGCGCACCCAGGCAGTAGTGGATGCCGTGCCCGAACGCCAGGTGCCCTGAGCTGTCCCGGCCGAGGTCCAGCCGGTCCGGGTCCGCGTACCGGGACGGATCCCGGTTGGCCGAGCTCAGCGCGATGACCACCGGCTCGCCCGCGCCGATGTGCGCCCCGCCGATCTCGACCGGTTCCGCGGCGAACCGGAACGTCGCGTGGTTGACCGGGCTCACCGACCGCAGCAGCTCCTCCACCGCGCCGCCCAGCAGCGAGGGGTCGGCCCGGAGCCGGCCGAGTTCCCCGGGGTTGAGCAGCAGCGCGAGCATGCCGCTCGCGATCAGGTTGACCGTGGTCTCGTGCCCCGCCACCAGCAGCAGGAACATCATCGAGAGCAGCTCGTTCTCTCCGAGACGGTCTCCGGAGTCGCGGGCCGAGATCAGTGCGGACAGCAGGTCGTCGGCGGGCTGCTGCCGCTTGGCGGCCAGCAGCGCCATGAAGTAGCTGATCATCGCGGTCGCGTCCGCCTGGAACAGCTCAACCGTGGCCGTGTTCGAGACGATGGTGGCCGACCAGCGCCTGAAGTCGTCCCGGTCGGCCACGGGTATGCCGAGCAGCTCGCAGATCACCGTGATCGGCAGCGGGAAGGCGAACGAGGCCAGCAGGTCGACCTCACGCTGAGCCGACATGGCGTCGAGCAGCTCGGCGGTGATCGACATGATCCGCGGCCTGAGCCGCTCGACGTGGCGGGCCGTGAAGGCCTTGTTCACCAGCCTGCGCAGCCGTTCGTGATCCGGCGGGTCGCTGTTGAGCATGTGCCCGTCGAGGGCGGCGTACATCGAGTCCGGGTCCGGATGCCAGCCCCGCGCGTTCTTGCGCAGCCGCGGATCAGCCAGCGCGGCGCGCGCCTCGGCGTACCCGGTCACGAGCCAGGCGGGCGTACCGCCCGGCATGATCACCGCCGAGACCGGCCGCTGCGCCCGCAGCCTCGCGTGCACCGAGTACGGATCCTGGAAGTATTCGGTGCCGAGATGCTCGACCGTGGCCTGGTCCATGCCCGTCAGCTTAAGTAATAACTTATGCGTTGTAAAAGGAGTCGTCTGCGCCGGAGCGTTCCGGCTGAGCCGGGACGGCCACCAGTTCCACCGCCCGATCAGGACCACCGCCGACGGCACCAGCAGCGTCCGGACCAAGAAGGTGTCCATCAGCACGCCCAGCGCCAGGCCCACGCCGACGTCCACGATGGTCCTGACGTTCTGCGTTCCCGCACTGCCTGAGCCCACCACCGCCAGCACCCCGAACGTCCCCGCCAGCACCAGCCCGGCCGAGGTGACCGTCGTCCCGGTGACCCGCAGCGCGCGGCTCACCGCCTCGGGCAGCGGCACCCGCTGGGCCTCCTCCCTGATCCGCGTCATGACCAGCACGTTGTAGTCCTCGCCGAGGGCCAGCAGGAACGTGAACAGCAAGAACGGCAAGATGAACGTCAGCCCTGGCTGCCCGGCGGCCTTGATGAAGACGAGCACGGTCAGGCCCAGCGCCGAGAAGTAAGAAAGCACCACCGAGACGATCAGGTACAGCGGCGCGATCAGGCTGCGCATCACCAGCGCGAGCAGCACCGCGATGACGGCGATGGCGATCGGGATGACCGTGCGCAGGTCGCGGTCGGACAGCTGCCCGACGTCGTAGGTGAACGCGGCCTGCCCGGTGACCCCGGAGGCCAGGGCCCCGGCGACCCGCGCCGCCCGCGCGGTGTCGGCCCGGACGGCGGGTACCGCCTGCGCCGCCGAAGTGGTGGTGGCGTTGCCGGCGGTCAGGCCGGTCGCGAACGAGATCGTGTATCCGTCCGCGCTCACGTACGAGCCGCTGGCCCGGTAGGACTGGTACGCGGCCAGCTCCGTCCGCGGGACCCTAGGCCCCGCGGACGCCAGCCCGCGAGGCGGCCCGTAGGCGGCGTGCAGTGCCGCGTACTGCGCCGGGGCCAGCGCCATGCCGTTGGCGTTGAAGGGTCCGGTCACCGCGGTGAACTGCGGATCAGAGGCCAGCTGCCGCTCGGCGGCGGCCACCGGGCCGGCCGCCGACCAGAGCGGCTGCCGCAGCCGCAGCACCAGGATGGTCGGGTTGGCGGCCGTCTGCGGAAAGTGCCCGGCCAGTAGCGTGTTGCCCGCCGCGGAGTCGCTGCCCGCGGGCGCGGTCACCGCCCCGCCGAACCCGGCGGCCAGGTACCCGGCCGAGGCCACCGCGAGCGCGCCGAAGACGACCAGGCCGCCCACCAGGGTGACCACGGGACGGCGCACGATCCGGGCGCAGACCGGGCCCCACCACCCGGCCCGTCCGGCCCCTGGCTTGACCGAGGAGGGCCAGAAGGCGGCCGGGCCGACGATCGCCAGCAGCGCGGGCAGCAGCGTGAGCCCGGCGATGAGCATCAGCCCGATCGCGATCGACAGCGGAGCCGCCAGACCGGAGTAGAGGCTGAAGGTGGCGGTGGCCAGCGACAGCAGCGCGGCGATGAGGATGCCCGCGGAGAACGTGATCGTCTCACCGACCCGGCCGACCGACAGCACGATCGCCTCGTGGCACGCGAGCCCGGCCCGCATCTCCTCACGCACCCGGAACATCAAGAACAGCGCGTAGTCGGTCCCCGCGCCGAGCACCAGCACGATCAGCAGCAGCGAGGCGATCTGGGACACCGACAGCCCGTGCACGGCGGCCTCGGCGGTGAGACGCTCGGCCACCAGGACTACGACCACGGCGGGCAGCACGGCGATGAGCGGCGCAAGCACCGAGCGGAACACCCCGACCAGCAGGGCGATCACGAAGATTATCGAGAACCACTGCACCTGGCCGCCGGTCTTGGTCGAGGTCGCGTTGGTGTCCACCCGGGTCGCCACCGTCCCGGCGGTGTGCGCCTGCAGCCCGGCCGGCAGCGCGGCGGCCCGGATCACGTCCCGCAGGCTGGCGACCAGGCTGGCCTGCTGCGTGGTGGCCAGCCCGCCGGACTGGGCGAGCGCGGCCAGCACGGTCAGCTGCTCGGCCTGGCCGTCGGCGGACTGGCCGGCGTCCCGCACCTGGATCACCTTCGCCACCCGCGACAGCGCGCCCGACAGCCGCCTGATGGCCGCCTGGTCCGCCGCGGTCATGGTCCGGCCGGGGTCGGCGGTCACCACCGTGACCGCGGTCAGCGAGGCTACCTGCAGCGGCGAGGCCAGCTGGGCCGCCTGCTGGCTGGGCGCGCTGGCCGGCAGGAACGAGGTGTTGTCGCTCTGGGTCACGCTCGACAGCGACGGCAGCAGCGTCATGGCCGCGAAGACGCCGGCCACCCAGATCGCCGCGATCGCCCAGCGGAAGCGGACAGATAGCCGGCCGGCCGCGGTGAAGAAGGAACCCACGAGGCCATCGTGGCCGGCCGGAGGCCGGTTTGCGGGCCTGCGGGCGCGTAAAGTTACTTCGTGGCAGATCCGCACGGACCCGTAGCCTTCCGGCCGGCGCCGGGCGAGATCCCCGAATCTCCTGGGGTCTACAAGTTCCGCGATCAGCGTGGCCGGGTCATCTACGTCGGCAAGGCGAAGTCGCTCAGGCAGCGGCTCAACTCCTACTTCGCCGACTTCGCCAGCCTGCACCCGCGCACCCAGATGATGCTGAGCACGGCGGCGGGCGTGGAGTGGACCGTGGTCGGCACCGAGGTCGAGGCGCTGCAGCTCGAGTACTCCTGGATCAAGGAGTTCGACCCCAGGTTCAACGTCAAGTACCGGGACGACAAGAGCTACCCGTATCTCGCCGTCACGATGGGCGAGGAGTACCCGCGGGTCCAGGTGATGCGCGGCGCCAAGCGCAAGGGCACCAGGTACTTCGGCCCGTACAGCCACGCCTGGGCCATCCGCGACACGGTGGACACGCTGCTGCGGGTATTCCCGGTCCGGACCTGCTCGGCGGGCGTGTTCAAGCGGTCGGCGCAGATCGGGCGCCCCTGCCTGCTCGGCTACATCGGCAAGTGCTCCGCGCCGTGTGTCAAGCGGATCAGTGCGGAGGAGCACCGCGCTCTGGCCGAGGATTTCTGCGATTTCATGGCCGGCCAGACCGCCCGGTTCGCCGGCCGCCTCGAGGCGGAGATGAAGCAGGCCGCCAGGGAAGAGGAGTTCGAGCGCGCGGCCCGGCTCCGGGACGACCTGCGAGCGCTCGAGCGCGCGATAGAAAAGCAGGCGGTGGTGCTCGGCGACGGCACCGACTGTGACGTGATCGCCCTGGCCGAAGACCAGCTCGAGGCGGCCGTCCAGGTGTTCTACGTGCGCGGCGGCCGGGTCCGCGGCCAGCGCGGCTGGGTGCTGGACAAGGTCGAGGACGTGACCGCGGCCGGCCTGGTGGAAGTCTTCCTCGGCCAGGTCTACGCGGATACCCCGGCCGATGCCGAGGCGGTCAACGCCGGGATACCCCGCGAGGTCCTGGTGCCCGAGCTGCCGCCGGACCGGATCGCGATGACGCAGTGGCTGACCGAACGCCGCGGCGGCCCGGTCGACCTGCGGGTACCGCAGCGCGGGGACAAGAAGGCCCTGATGGAGACCGTGGCCAGGAACGCCAGCCAGTCACTCGCCCTGCACAAGACCCGCCGCGCCAGCGACCTGACCACGCGGAGCAAGGCGCTGAGCGAGATCCAGGAAGCCCTCGGACTTGACGACGCGCCGCTCCGGATCGAGTGCTACGACGTGTCGAACCTGCAGGGTACGCACGTGGTCGCCTCGATGGTCGTGTTCGAGGACGGGCTGGCGCGCAAGAGCGAGTACCGCCGGTTCGCGATCAAGGGCACCGGCGGCACCGACGACATCTCCTCGATCTTCGAGGTGATCACCCGCCGGTTCCGCCGCTACCTGGCCGAACGCGAGAAGGCCGGCGAGCTGGACACGCTCGGCGACCCGGCCGCCGACGAAGACGACTGTGCTGACCCGGGGGGTCGACCCCCCGGAACCCCCCGAGGTCAAGACCTTTCGGCCGAACGGCCGGTGGTGGATGCCCAGAAGAAATTCGCTTATCCGCCCAACCTGGTGGTCGTGGACGGCGGCCCGCTCCAGGCCGACGCGGCGGCCCGGGCGCTGGCCGAGCTCGGCATCGACGATGTGGCCGTCTGCGGCCTGGCCAAACGCCTGGAGGAAGTGTGGCAGCCGGGGGAGGAGTACCCGGTCATCCTGCCCCGTAGCAGCGAAGGCCTGTACCTGCTGCAGCGGGTACGGGATGAGGCACACAGGTTCGCGATCAACTACCACAGGCAAAAGCGCGGCAAGGCCGCCACCACCAGTGCGCTGGACGAGGTGCCCGGTCTGGGCCCGGCGCGGCGTAAGACGCTGCTCAAGCACTTCGGCTCGGTGCGTAAGCTCGGCGCTGCGAGCGTCGAGGAGATCGCGGAGGTGCCGGGGATAGGCCCCAAGCTGGCCGTCACGATCGCCTCGGCGCTGAAGGTGGCGGGGAGCAACGCGGGCGCAAGCAGCCCGGGGGGAGACCATGGGGACGCCTGAGGATCAGACCGACATCGTCATCATTACCGGGATGTCCGGGGCCGGGCGGTCCACCGCCGCCAAGTCCCTGGAGGACCTGGGCTGGTTCGTGGTGGACAACCTGCCGCCTGGCCTGCTGCCCACGATGGTGGACCTCGCGGCCAGGTCCAACGGGGCGGTGTCGCGGATGGCCGCGGTGGTCGACGTGCGCAGCCGCGCCTTCAGCACCGACCTGAAGTCGGCGATCAGCGACCTGGCCGCGCGGGGGGCGACGGCGCGCGTGGTGTTCCTGGAAGCCGCCGAGGACATGCTCGTGCGCCGGTTCGACAGCGAGCGGCGGCCCCATCCACTGCAAGGCACCGGCCGGGTGACCGACGGCATCGCGGCCGAACGCGAGCTGCTGCGGGAGGTGCGCGCCGACGCCGATCTGCTGATCGACACCTCCCGGCTCAACGTGCACGAGCTGCGCGCCCGGATGCGGAACTTCTTCAGCGGCGGCACGGCGGCGGGCCTGCGTCTGTCGTTCGTCTCGTTTGGCTACAAGTACGGCCTGCCGGTCGACGCCGACCTGGTCGCGGACTGCCGTTTCCTGCCGAATCCGCACTGGATCGCCGAACTTGCCCCGATGACGGGTCAGGATGCGCCGGTGCGCGAGTATGTTCTTGCTCAGTCCGGTGCCGAAGAGTTCCTGAGTTATTACACTGAGTTGCTACGCGTGGTGCTGCCCGGCTACGAGCGCGAAGGCAAGCGGTTCGTGACCCTCGCGGTGGGCTGCACTGGCGGCAAGCACCGCAGCGTGGCTATCGCCGACCAGCTGGCGGCGCGCATCGCGGACGTTGCCGGGACGGATGTGCAGGTGGTGCACAGGGACCTTGGTCGGGAGTGAGCATCTGGTGACAAGCCTGAAGGCGGTCGCGCTGGGTGGCGGGCACGGGCTGGCCGCTTCGCTGAGCGCACTGCGCGGGGTGGCTGGCGATCTCACCGCGATCGTGACCGTAGCGGACGACGGCGGGTCAAGCGGCCGGCTGCGCCGGGACTTCGGCGTGCTGCCCCCCGGTGACCTGCGGATGGCGCTGGCCGCCCTGTGCGGGGACGACGAGTGGGGCACCACCTGGAGCAAGGTGGTGCAGCACCGGTTCGGCGGGGACTGCGAGCTGGGTGGTCATACCGTCGGCAACCTGCTGATCGTCGCGCTGTGGGACCTGCTCGGCGATACGGTCGCGGGCCTGGACTGGGTCGGCCGGCTGCTCGGCACCGGTGGCCGGGTGCTGCCGATGGCCGCGGTGCCGCTCGACATCGTCGCGGAGGTCGTCGGGGCCGACCCGGACAAGCCGGACGGGGTCAGCACGATCAGGGGCCAGGAGGAATGCGCCACGACGCCAGGTCAGGTGCGATCCATCACGCTGCTGCCCGCCGACCCGCCCGCGGTGCCCGAGGCGGTCCGCGCCGTGCTCGACGCGGACTGGGTGGTGTTCGGCCCCGGATCGTGGTTCACCAGCGTGCTGCCGCACCTGCTGGTGCCCGAACTCGCCGCCGCGCTGCACGTCACCACGGCCCGGCGGCTGCTCGTGCTCAACCTGGCGCCGCAGCCAGGAGAGACCGACGGTTTTTCTCCGCACAAGCACCTCGAGGTTCTCGCCGGGCATGCCCCGGCGCTGACCGTGGATGTCGTCCTGGCCGACATCAGAGCCTCGGATACCGGTAACCTGGCCGACTTGGAGAAAGCGGCCACCGTCCTCGGCGCCCGGCTGGTGATGGCCGACGTGGCCGCGGCGGACGGCACCCCTCGTCACGACCCCAGGCTGCTGGCCGAGACGTACGCGAGCATTTTCCAAGAAAGGGTCCCAGCGGGACCCCCAGGGGGGTACGGGGGGGCGGGCAGCCCCCCCGTGATCGGGGGGTTCCGGGGGGTCGC